>JABAOE010018638.1_pt1 | contig 23632 bp, 20 predicted proteins | sample 7062141 | NCBI WGS metagenome assembly JABAOE01 (sample SAMN14538627, study PRJNA623070) | marine sediment metagenome | biome: marine biome [ENVO:00000428]; feature: marine pelagic biome [ENVO:01000023]; material: deep marine sediment [ENVO:00002113] | place: India: Gulf of Khambhat ... | reverse complement strand
TGACGAGTCCCGGCATGACAACGCGACTGTCCCCGGCCAGCGTTTCTGCGGCCCGATACTCGCGGCGTATGTCCTCGATGAGTCCTACCGCAACGATAATCCCCTCGTGAACGGCGACGGCGCCTCCCTCGATGACCGTATCTTCCGCATCCATCGTCACGACATGCGCGCCCTCGACGACCAGGTCGACACGCTCACGCATGTCGGCAGGCGGCGCGACGTCGGCCGGCCTGTCGGCGGCGTTACAGCCGGCAAGCGAGATGCACATTGTCAGCAGCCAGGCCGGACGGGGCGGGGGGAATCTCATGCGCATATTCTGTCACAAGTTACAACTACAAAGGCGTCGGTCGGCAGTTCTGCCCGGACGCGCCCTGCAGGTTTCGATGAGCCGGACAAGATATTCCAAAAAAGAAAAAGTAAATTTATTAAGTTTCCATTTAAGAAATCTTGTGCCTGCATTAGAATCGATACAGATACCGATTCCACGTGGAGATGCATGTGTCAGACGTCATCGCGAAGCTCGAAGAGATCAGCACCGACGCGACACTGAGCCCGGCGCAGAAAGCGCATTTCCTCGCTATCGAAGCGGAGAACCTGCTGCCGTATCCTCGGCTCGATGCACCGACCGCGAAAGCGCTCGAGGAACGCGTCATCTGCGATCTCTACGAGGGACATGCGCCGTACCGGCCACGCTACGTACTGCCGGACTACCGCGTCGTGTTGTCGAAGGGCAGCGAGTATCTCGAGCTGCCGCCACCGGGTGATCTCGACGAGGCGATCAACACGCTGATGATCGCCTATCACCATGTCCCGTCGATCACGGGCATGCCGGTCTACATCGGTCAACTCGACGAATTGCTGCTCGGTTTCTGCGACGGCGTGGATGACGATACGCTGTATCGCAAGATCAAGCTCTTCTGGCGCTACCTCGATCGCACGCTGCCCGATGCGTTTATGCACGCGAATATCGGGCCCTCCGACAACCGGGTCGCGCGGATGATCCTGCGCGTCGATGCCGAGTTGAAGCAGGCGACGCCAAACCTGACTTTCCTCTACGATCCGGATATCAGTGGCGAGGAAATCCTCGCGATCGCAAGCGGCAACATCGTCGAGTGCTCGAAGCCGCACATCGCCAATCACCCGATCCACGCCCGGACCTTCGACGAGTGTGGCTACGGCATCGTCAGCTGCTATAACGCGCTCCCAAACGCCGGCGGGTCTTCGACGCTCACGCGGGTAAACCTGAAGGAAGTCGCACGGCGCTCCCGCGACGAGGCCGATTTTTTCGGCAACGTCTTGCCCCGCTATCTGGAGCTGAATTTTCGATTGATGCAGAGCCGCATCGACTTCCTGTTCGAGAAGTCGAATTTCTTCACGAGTTTTCTCGTCGACGAAGGCTGGATCGACAAGGATCGTTTCACGGCGATGTTCGGCATCTTCGCGATGGCCGAGGCCGTGAACGAACTGCAGGACCGGGCAGGGCGGAGCGGCCGGTACGGCGAAGACCCGATTGCGAACCGTCTCGGGCTGCGCATCTCCAGGGCCATCGCGCAGATCATCGAACAGCGCCCGCTGCGACATGTCTGGCGGGGTCGGGCGATGCTGCACTCGCAGGCAGGGCTCAGCATCGATGTGGGTCTTACGCCGGGCATTCGTATCCCTTACGGTAGCGAGCCCGACCCCGTCTTGCACATCGAGGCACTCGCCGAGCAGCACCAGTACTATGCATCCGGCGTCAGCGAGATCCTTACACTCGATCAAACCGTGAAGAACAATCCCGAAGCCGTGCTGCAGCTCTGCAAGGGGGCATTTGCCTGCGGTTTCCGGGAGTTCACGGCCAACGTCGCGCGCAACGACCTCGTGCGCGTGACGGGCTTCATGGTGCGGCTTTCGGATATCCGCAAGTTCAAAGAGTGCAAGGGCTCACGCACGAATACGACCGTGCTCGGCGCCGAGGCTGCGGACAACGTCGGCATTCTCGAGCGCAAACCCAGGGTTTTCGGCAATGAACTCAGCGCAGGCTACGGTCAGTAAGATAATCAACTACTCCTGCGTCGACGGACCCGGGAACCGGCTCGTCATCTTCCTGCAGGGCTGCAACTTCAACTGCAAGACCTGCCACAACCCGCACACGATCGGCATGTGCAATCACTGCGGTGATTGCGTCTCTAGCTGTCACGCCGGTTCCTTGTCTCTCGAGAGTGGCCGCATCCGCTTCGACCCGAGCGGCTGTGACCAGTGCGACGCCTGTCTCGAAGCCTGTCCGATCAATGCCAACCCGATGGCGCGGCGCTACACGGTCGATGAGCTTCTTGCGCTGCTCCGCAAGCGCAAACCTTTCCTGAGCGGCGTGACCGTGTCCGGCGGCGAAGCGACGCTACAGCTAAAGTTCATCATCGAACTTTTCAGTGCGATCAAGGCCGACGCCGATCTGGCCGAGCTTAGCTGCTTTATCGACAGCAATGGACACCTCGGCGAGGCCGGCTGGGACAAACTCCTGCCCGTCACGGACGGGGTGATGCTCGATATCAAGGCATTCGACGACTCGGTTCACGCAGATCTCACCGGGAGAGGCAACCGGCGGGCCCTGCAGTCGGCACGTCAGGTGCACGCTGCCGGCAAACTCCACGAGCTGCGCTTCCTGATGATCCCGGGTAAGACCGACAGCGACAGTGAAGTCGACAGTCTTGCCGAGTTCGTCGCCAGCCTGGGGAGCGACGTGCCCGTGCGGCTCAACGCATTTCAAAAGCATGGCGTGCGAGGCCCGGCACGCGACTGGGAGACAATGAGCGAGGCCGGTATCAATGTCGCCGCCGCGCGGCTGCAGTGCAGGGGCATCGACAGAGTCATCACGCCCGCCGTCTATCTCTGAAGTCGCTTAGCCGGTCAGTCCATAGCGTTCCTGGAGCGCGGCGCAGATGCCGTTGATGCGCTCGCGCAACCAGACGTGAAGCGGTGAGGCATCGGTGCGTTTGTGCCAGACGAGATAATAGCCGCAAACGTGCTCCGGGAAGGGCAGCGGTCGCTGGACGAGATCGACCTCGCGGGCGATGAGTTCCGCCCAGCTATGCGAACAGGTGAACACGGCATCGGACTGCGCGATAAGGCGCGTCGCCGTGTGGAAGTCGGGCGTCATGGCGGAGAACTCACGCGCCGTATGCTGCTGGTTCAGGTGCTGGTCGAGCATCGCCGCTCCGAGCTGACTGTCGCGCACGCCGATATGCTTGCAGCCGAGATATGTCCTCGCAGTCCAGCGCTTCTTCAATACCGGATTTTCCGGGCGCAGCAGGCAAACGAGCGGCTCCTGGTAAAGTTTCTGCCAGATAAGGTTCTCGTCATCATGCCAGTGTTGGCCCACGTCCTGCGGCAGGATCAGGAGATCGATCTCGGCATTGGCGAGCGACTGCAAGCCTTTGACATCCTTGAACCAGAGATCGAGCTGGATGCCGGGTGCGAGCCGCTCACAGATAGCCAGCAGCGGGGCAGCAATAAATGCGAATCCGGCATCATGCAGAGCCAGCCGGGCGCGCCCCGTGTAGCTCTCGGCGACGAACTCGGCAGGGCTCAGCAGATTGTCGATCTGAAACAGTGCCTCGCTCAGCGGCCCCTCGAGCTTCTTGGCAAGTGGCGTCGGCTCGAGCCCGTGCGCGGTGCGATCAAAAAGCGGATCGTCGAACAACAGTCTCAGCTGAGCGAGGTTCTTGCTGACCGCCGACTGCGAGATCTTGAGCTTTTTTGCAGCCGCGACCGCATTGCGTTCCTGCAGCAAAGCCTGCAAGGTCGCCAGCAGCGAGAGCTTGACGCGGGACAGTTTGGCAATGTCGATCACTAAAGGCCGCTCGTTCGCTCAATAGAAAGTCGTGCGCCTGACCGGCTGGAACAGGGACTTGCGATGTGCGCACACGGGATCGACGAGGCAGTCCGCGCACTGCGGTTCGCTCATTTCGGGACACCGTTTGCGAGCCTGGAAGAAGAACCAGTCTACCGCACCCATGCGCTTGCCCGACCGGGCGACAACCTCCTCCATGACCTCGTGCGCCGCGAGCCTAATCACCCATTCCTCGTCCTCGGCGAGCAGCTCGCGCGCTGCGAGGCGGGCGGCGAGTTTCGCGCAAGCGACGTCGATCAGGCCGATTCGCAGGCAGGAACGCATGACATGGTAGTCGACAACCGCCGACACATCCTCCGTATCGTCGAGGAAGCGCTCCGGGCGCTGCTGAAGGATCATCGCCAGCAGTCCGGATTTCTTGCGCAGCGGATCCTCCTTGTAACCACCGATGTGGTCGAGCATGCGCAATAGATGCCTGAGCGGTGCCGCGGATGCATTNNGCAGGATCTGCGGCGTCAAATTAAGCGCCAGCATGTCGCGCCCGTACTGACGGGCAAGCTCCAGGCGCCGACCGAGTGAGGGCATCGGTTCGCCACCGTCATCGGCGGCAAGGACCTTGCGGAGCTCGGTTTCACTGAGCTCCGCCTGCGCTGCCGGCGTCAGCATCTGGGGGTCCGAGTCCAGCCAGCGGGAATAGGCGCGGAACAGGTAAAACGCCCCTTTGCGCTTTTCGCCGGCAATCGTTGCGATGAGCGGCCGCGCATAGCGGCCTTCGGCTGTCGTGAAAAAACCGAACTGCTGCAAGGCCGTCGCGAAGAAGTAGTCGAGCGATGCCGGATGCTCCGGGGGCGGCAGATCTGCTCCGGTGAATGCGAACGGCTCGAAGTCAGTTTGCCTGGCGATCATCGCCGCGATCGCATCGATCCGGGCAGTATTTATCCTGATGCGCTCGTCAGGCCTTGCCGACGGTGGTGCTCCGCTGCGCAGCAACTCGGCCGGGCCGATCGCCTCGGTCATGTGTGCAGCGAGTGGCACGGCAGCGCGGGCGGCCATGACGGGGTGCCTGCCTTGCGCGAGCCGGGCCAGCGTCGCACCGCAGAAGGTATCGCCGGCGCCGGTCGGGTCGCGTACTGCAGCAGCCATGGGCTCGGCGCGGGTTATGACCTCGCCCTGCACGATCAGCGCCCCTTCGGCGCCGCGGGTGACGAAGAACGTCTGCTCCGGCCGCGACCTGACCGCGCGTGGCGAGCCGAAGAGCCGGACGGCCTCGGCCTCGTTCATGAAGAAGTAGTCACTGCCGCGCATGACGGCATGCGCCGCTTCGGCCTGCTCGTTGATCAGTTCCAGCGCGGTGCCCGCGGAAATGCGACCGGCACCGCGGTCTCGACAGGCTGCCAGGAACGCGTGCTGGCGGCCGATGTCGCCGAGCGGTACGAGATGCACGCAATCGAAGTGCGACAGGTCGGCGGGCAAGGTGTCCGGCGCGAGCGTCTCCTCGGCGCCGAAGAATGCCCGCACGTAAGTCGTGCTGAGGCCACGGTAGCGGATTTCGAAATGGGCGAGTTCATCGCGGCTGATGCGCGGACCGAGCCAGGTCACCCGCTCGGCAACGGCGCTCAGCTCGTCCGGCATCGGCTCCGGACGTGGCGCGAACAGCGTGACGGCGGTACCGCTTCGATGGGCCGCCATTGCCGTATACATGCCGGCGCCACCGGCCACGCGGCCGTCCGCGCCCTCGAGCGTATCGAGCGACGCGCCGCCAACGATTAGTATTCGAGTGTCTGCCGAACCGTGCATGAGCGATGAGTATAATGAGGCGAATCGCCCTGCGCCTCGGTATTCACGGCTGACACTCACATGACCTCGGAAATCGTCGTCAAGGACGGCAAAGTGCTGCATCTCGGGCTTGCAAAGGGCGAGCTCGCGGCCAATATTTTCCTCGCCGGCGATCCGGCCCGGGCCTTACGCATCGCCGAGCGTTTCGAAACCATCGACTGTGAAGTGCGTAACCGCGAGTACGTGACTGTCTCGGGCGGCTACGGCGATATGCCCGTGTCGGTGATAGGTACCGGCATCGGCGTCGACAATGTCGAGATCGCACTTGTCGAGGCTTACGCTGTGCTGGCCTTCAACTTTGCGACCCGTACGCGACGCGCCGAAATGCCGCGGCTCAAGATCATCCGTATTGGTACCTCGGCAGGGATCCAGGACGACATCGAGCCGGGTACGATGGCGATCTCGACCTATGGGCTGGGCCTCGATAACGCGGGCCTCTATTACGATCATCCGAGCGCCGACAGTCTCGTGACTGCTATCGAGGACCAGGCAGCGGCTATTGTGTCCGCGGCAACCGCCGAAGGCGCGCGATTTGCCGGTCGCATCGTGCCCTATGCGTCGAAGGCGACCCCAAGCGTTGCTCGAGCCCTGGGCGAGGAGGCCGGGTCGCTAGGCATAGACTTCGTAAGCGGCATAACGGCTGCGACGCCAGGTTTCTACGGTCCTTCAAGCCGCTACATCGAGGGACTCGCGAACACGATACCGTCGATCAAGACCGCACTTGCTGCGCTTCGCGCCGGTGGGGAGCGCGTCGTCAACATGGAGATGGAATCGAGCCTGCTTTTCCACCTCGGGCGCCATCTCGGCTTCGAGGTCGGGACCATCTGTCCGATCATCAGCAAGCCTGAAGCCAGCGCCGAGATACTCGACTACGCGGGCAGCGTCGACGATGCCATCAGCATCGGTATCGGCGCGATGTGTCGGTTGAATGGCGTGGTCGATTGACAGAGCGGGCGGCTAGCCGGCGAGAGCGGCGCTAAAGCGCTGGACAAGGTATTCGCCGGCGAGAACGCTGGAATACCTCGATCCGACGTCTGCGGCACGGCAGGTCGGGATGCAGTCGATTTCTGCGTCGAAGCTCGCATTGTGAAAGAACGCCATCGATTGCCGGCGATCGGTGCCGCCTGCTTCGTTTCGCGGATTGCTTACCCGGTGCAGCGTCGAAACCCAGCGATCGTTGGTCCAGCGCGCCATCATGTCGCCAATGTTGACGATGAAAGCGTCCGACACGAGGGGCGCCGCGATCCAATCCCCGTTTGGTAGCCGGATCTCGAGGCCCGGGACCGTCGGGTCGGATTTGAGGATCGTGATGCTGCCATAGTCCGCGTGCTCGCCCGCGCCACGCTGGTTCGGCAGCGGTTCGCTATCGATCGCCGGGTAGTTGATGCAGCGCAGGGCGCACATCGGGTCAGTGTGGAACTGTTCGAAGTAATCCTGCGGCAGTTCGAGGGCCGCCGCGAACAGCCTGAGCACTCGTGAGCCGAGCGCTTCGAGTTCCTCGAAGTACCTCATCAAAGCCTCTCGCAGCCCGGCAGGTTGAGAGGGCCAGATATTCGGCCCGTAATGGAATTCGCGTGCTTCGGCCGATATCGGCCGCGACGGTACGCGCAACGGACCGACGCCGAAACTTTCCTTGATATCAGGCGGCGTTTCGACGCCGAGCGACTGCGCAAGCGCCTCGGCTTCGAACGGGAAATAGCCGCGCGGGCAGCCGGGGTCCGGCGATCGCGCCTTAATCTTCTGCACCTGCGGCAAGTCGAAGAACGCCCGGCAGGCCGACCAGGCCGCGTCGACGACAGCCTGTTTGACGCCATGACCTTCGATAATCAGAAAGCCGATGCTCGAACAGATTGCGTCGACGTCTGAGGCGATCGCGCGCTGCTCGGCGGCAGTGCCTTCGAGGAATAGGGAGAGGTCGATCGCGGCAATCGCGCCCATCGGTCAGCTCCGGTCAGCGACGAGTATCGTCGCCAGGTAAAAAAGTGTACCCAGCACCGGATTCCCCGGCAGGCGCATGGCCACTTCACTCATGATCGAACCGATCATGTGGATGTTCTTCGGGAATAACGCTACCGCCTGCGCGCGGAACAAAACGGTGCCGCTGAGACAGCCGGCCTCGTCGAGGTACAGGTGCAGTTCGCGAACGCATTTGGCATCTGCATCGCTGGCATGCTGTGCCGCCGGCGCGTTGCTGATCGCGATTACCGCGCGTTTCGACTGCGGGAACCGGGTGAGGCAATCGACGACGTTGTCGATCTTGGCAGCCATGCCCTGCCGATAGTCGCCCTGAGCGCCGCCACGTTCCTCGTTCAGCCAGGCGCGTTGCTCGGCGTCGAGTTCCTTCTCCATGTTGTAAGCGCTGTAAGCCTCGAGAGCAGCCAGAGGGAACAACTCGGTCTCGACGACAAAGTCGCTCATGTCGAGGATCTGCACAAAATTGCGCACCGGGCCTCGAGCACTCGAAGCACTCATGTCTTGCCATGCTTCGCGACAGGTCTGCGGCTTGCGCTGCATTACAGTCCCATGCAGATGCTTTTGGTCTCGACGTACTCGTCGAGGCATTGCGCGCCGTGTTCGCGCCCGAGGCCGGATTGCTTGATACCGCCGAACGGCAGATCGTTGGCGAAAATATTCGCCGAATTGGCGCCGACGACGCCGGCCTCGAGCAACTCGGTAAAGCGATCGAGCCGATCACCATCAGATGAATAGACGTAGGCGGACAGGCCCGCCTGCGTGTCATTGGCAAGCTGCAATACCTCGTCTTCGCTGGCGAACGGGTAGAGGCAGGCGATCGGGCCAAATACCTCGGTGTTGTAAGCCGGCATGGCAGGTGTCATGTCGGCAATGACCGTCGCCTGGAAGTAAAGGCTGCTCTCGTCGTCCTGGCCGCCTCCTGCCAGAACCTTGGCGCCCATGCCTGTCGCGCTGGCGACGATCTTTTTGAGACGCTCGATCGCGGCCCGGTTGATCATCGGGCCAATGTCACTGCTCGCATCGAAACCGTTTCCGACTTTCAGGGACCGGACACGCTCTGCGAAACTCTCGGCAAAATCTTGATAGATGGTATCCTGGATAAAAAAGCGATTTGCCCCGACACATATCTGGCCGCTGTTGTAAAAGCGCGCGCCAAGCGCCCCCTCGAATGCTCGCTCGATGTTGGCATCGTCGAAAACGATGAACGGCGCGTTGCCCCCGAGCTCGAGTGCGAGCCGCTTCACGGTATTGCCGCAAGCAGCGTACAGTTTCTTGCCGACCGGGATCGAGCCGGTGAAAGACAACATGCGAACGTCTTCGCTGTTACACAGCGCCTCGCCGATGGATGCCGGATTCTCGCAGGGGAGGACGTTGAGGACGCCGCTCGGGATCCCGGCGCGATCTGCCAGGCGCGCCAGAGCCAATGCGATCAACGGCGTCTCTTCGGAGGGTTTGACGATGCTTGTACAGCCCGAGACGATGGCCGCACCCGCCTTGACGATTACCGCGGCCGCCGGAAAATTCCACGGCGTGATGCACGCAACGACGCCAACGGGTTGCTTGATCGTGTAATTCTGCTGGCCGGGATCGTGCATGGGCAGCGTCAAACCTTGCTGCCGCCCGGCCTGCTCGGCGAACCAGCGCAACAGCGCCGCGCACTGGCCGGCCTCGCCACGCGCCTGGGCCAGGGGCTTGCCGCTCTCTTGCGTGATAATCGTGGCCAGGTCGGCGGCATTGCTCTCGATCTGCTCTGCCCATGCAAGCACACGCGCGACTCGGTCTCCTGTCGGTACCTGCCGCCAGCTCGCAAATGCGGTTGTCGCCGCCGCAATCGCTTCTGTCGCATGCGTCGCCTCGAGGTCACTGATATTCGCAATGGTATCGAGCGTCGCCGGATCCGTGACCGGGAAGCGTTTGTCCGACGCCATGACCTTGCCGTCGATCCAGCCTTCGCTAAGCAAAAGATCGCCGTCGTCGAGTTGCATCGTCAGGCCCCGAATTCCGCGTCGATGACAATCAGAGGCTTGATGACCTCGCCCCGAGCCATGGCCTGCACAGCTGCCTCGATGCTGTCGAGCCCGTCGAAGCGCGTAATCAGGCGCTCGAACGGGAAGCGGCCCTGTTGCCATAGCTCGATGAGTTTCGGGATGAACGTCTTGGATACTGAATCGCCCTGCACGACCCCGCGCAGTGATTTGCCGGGCAGCAGGCCGAGCATCTCGATACTGACTTCAGTGCCCGGCACATTCGGCGCGATCATCGCCGTCACGCCGAGCGGCCCACAAGCATCGAAGGCCTGGCGCAGCACGTCCGGGATGCCGGTCGTGTCGATCGCGTAGTTGAAACCGCGACCGTCCGTGAGTGCGTGCAGCTGTTCGACGATCGTGTCGTCCGCGGCGAGTTCGGCGGGCGACACGACGTCGGTCGCGCCGAGATCGGCGGCCAGCGCCAGCCGGTCCGGATTGATCTCGACGGCAACGATCCTGTCCGCGCCGGCGATCTTCGCCGCCATGATTGCCGCGAGCCCGACGCAGCCGCAGCCGAAAACCGCGAGGCTCGTATCGGGTTCGACCTGCAGGGTGTTGAACACGGTGCCAGCCCCGGTCTGAACGCCACAGCCCAGTGGCGCAAGACTCGCCAGTGGCAGCTCCGGGTCGACCTTGATCGTGTTGCTGACGTGACTCAGCGCATAGGTCGCGAATGACGATTGCTGGAAAAACGAGCCGTAGATATCGGCCTCGCTGCTGCCGGGCCGGCGATGCGTCCTGCGGCCGTCGGGCCGCGTGCCGGCGAAGTTCAGTGCGCCATGCTCGTCACAGTAGGCCGGGCGCTGCCGCATGCACTGAGGGCAGTGCCCGCAGGAGTCGTAACTCAGGATCACGTGATCGCCGATCTCGAATCCCCGCACACCCTCGCCGAGCGCATCGACGACGCCGACGCCCTCGTGACCGAGCACGATGGGAAACGCGCACAGACCCTTGTTCTTGGTCATCACGTCGGTGTGGCAGACGCTCGTCGCCACGAGACGGATGCGCAACTCGCCCGGAGCAGGTTCATCGAGCAACAACGATTCGGTGACAAAGGGTGATTCGCTGTCCCGCGCGAGAGCTGCCTCGATTGGTGTCGTCGTTGCGGTCATCGCTTCACTGGCCCGCCGACACCTCCCATTGCCGGCCGCGCGCCGGCATCTCGACAAGCTCGCGGTTTTGGAAGTACTCGATAATCACGTCCGAGACCTTGCCGTGACTACTGATCACCTCGGACTCCGGGAACGAGTCGTAGAGGTCACCGCCCTCGGTGAGAAAGCCCGGGGCCGCAACCGTGAAGACGTCGTCGTCCCGTACCGGCTGGCCGTCGCGTTCGAGCGAAACGATCCGGCTGTATTTTGGCTGGCTCAGGTCGTAGGTCATCTCGAGGCCCGAGAGCTGCAGCAGGCCGCGCTCGAAGGTCAGCGACTGCTCAAGCGCACGGCGGATACGGCTGCCGCTCATCTCCTTGACGTTGACGTCGTCGACGAACGGGTAGGAATCGAGAATATCGACGAGCCGAACGTCGCCTGATGGGAGATCCTTGCGCAGGCTGCCACCGTGAATCAAACCGATATCCGCACCGGACGCCGCGACGAAGATATCAGCAAACAGGTTGCCGATATCCGACTCCTCGATATAGCGCCTGACCATCGCCGCCTCGGTCGTGCCGACCTTGACCATGATGTCGGCGTGCGCCTCCCGGTATTGCTCGAGCTTGGCGAGAATCCGCGGGTCGGGTGCCAACTCGTTCGATTCGACCGGGAGCAGGCGACCGTCGTAGGATTCGACGCCCCCCGCGGCATCGAGCGTCAGCTGCAGGTAGCCGAGGTGCGTCGCCTGGCCGTGCGTCTGCATGATCAGCGTGCCCGTCTCGGGGTGCACCACGGGTTCTGGCGTGCCGGCATCGGCGTGGCCTGCGAACAGTACGTCGATGCCCTCGACGGCGCCGGCGAGCGCAATATCGGCATCGATGTCGCGCTGCAGGCGCGGATCGGATTCGGCATCGGTCTGCATCGGCGCGGTCTTGCCCTGGTGAGTCAGCAACACGATCAGATCGACCTCGTCGCGCAACTCGGCAACCGACTTCTGCACCGCGTCCACGGGCACGCGCACATCGAGCGGCGCGATGTAGGACGGGATGATGGCCGTGGCCGCATCCTGGCCCATGATACCGATAACGCCTATGCGGATGCCGTTGCGCTCGATGATCGTGTGCGCCTGCGCATAGGGGTGGTCGGTGTCCTTGTAGAAGAAGTTGGCGCCAAGCACGGGGAACGGTGCCCGGTTCTTCTCCCATTCGAAGATCTGGACGCCGTATTCGAACTCGTGGTTGCCGATCGCCATCGCGTCGTAGCCCATCGTGATCATGAGTTCGAATGCAAGCTTGCCCTCCGTGAGTTTCGCCAGCGCACCTGTAAAGATGTCACCGGAGTCGAACAGGAACACGTTGGGCTCAGTCGCGCGAATCGTCTCGATCAGCGTGGTGATCTCGGCGATACCACCGATCATGTCCACGTCGTCGAGCCAGAAGGCAGGGATCGGGTCGTAAGCACTCTCGACGTCGTTCGTGAACAGCAGCGTTACCACCCGTTCTTCTGATTGAGTTGCCGCGGGGACCGGCACGGCTGTCGCAGCCGCCGGATCCGGGGCCCTCGACTCGCAGCCCGCAAGCGCAAGACTCAGCAGCAATAAGAGTGGCAGGGTAGGTTTTCTTGACATGGACGAGCGTCTCCAGAATGTTCGCGGGTCGTCGACAAGCGAAACCGATAGACTACTAGAATCGCTGCGGGCCTGGTAACTATGACGCTTGCGCCGGTAACGATCTGTCATGGAGTTAAGCGAGCGAATGCAGAGTCTGCTCAGAAATGATTACCGCATAACTTTCGGAAGTTTTCTTGCGTATTTCGTAATGTCGGCGTTTATCTCGCCGTTAGGCGTCATAAGTGGCCCGATCGCAAGCCACTTCGGTATCCCGGTGACGACGGCGACCGCGGCATTTACCTATCTGACAACCGGCGTCTTCGTCGGCACGCTGCTGGCCGTGTTCATTTTCGACGTCGTGCCGTTGAAGCGGGTCATCGTGGGTGGCGTACTCATCATTGCTGCAGCGGTTGTGGCGATGTACATGATCGACAGTTTTATCGCATTCACCGCGGCGCTCGCGCTCATCGGCGCTAGCTGCGGCGTCAAACTGTCGGCGGCGGCGATCGTTATCGCCAAGTTGTTCGAAGAAAAATTGCGTGCGTCGATGCTGCTGCTTACCGACTCGTTCTACAGCATGGCCGGCGTCGTCAGCACCTCGCTCGCGGGGGTACTGCTTGCCCGCGAGCTGCACTGGTCAAGTGCCTACCTGCTCGCGCTCGTCGTTACGGCACTAATCGGTGTCATTGCCATTACAGGCCGCTATCCCGTGGCTGGCGGCGCGGAGCGCGACGGTGCGAGCGGACCTGGAGACAGGGAATGGCCGCTCGGTGTTCACCTGGTTGGCCTTGCGATGCTGATTTATCTGGTCGGCTTCGTCAGTATCTACTCGTGGATTCCGAATTACGCCCAGGCGACATACTCCGTCAGTGTCGAGCAGTCTAGCGAGATCGTAAGTCGCTTCTTTCTCGGCATGTTCATTGGCCAGCTGATCATGTTTGTGCTCGTGCTGCGCCTGCCGCTCCGGCTCCTGATTGTCGCGTATGCGTCGATGGCAACGCTGATGACCGTTGCGCTCTGGAGCGTCGCCAGCGCGGCATCGCTTGAGGTTGCGATGCTGGTTCTCGGCCTGGTTACCGGAGGCCTGTTCAAGACCGTGCTGACATTCGGTACAACGCTGGTGCGGGTGCCGAGTGCGAAGATGGTCAGCTATCTGATATTCCACGCGGGCCTGGGGACGGCCGTTACGCCTTTTGTCAGCGCATTTATTGTCGAACGAGCCGACATGCGCACCGCCCTGCAATTTGCGACAGCCTGCTACGCGGCAACCCTCGCGCTCGTCATTGCGGCACAGCGCCTCGAAGCATTGGCGAAACGGAGAGCCGGTGAGCAAGCGGCCTGATAAGGAGCCAGGCAGCACCGTCGAGTTTGACCAGAACTCGGCCGCATTCGCCGCCGACCCCTGGTGCAAATATGACGAACTGCGCTCGCAATGCCCGGTTGCCTACACGGAGGCGCACGGCGGCTTCTGGGTAATATCGCGCTACGCCGACGTCGTACAGGTCGCCAGTGACGACCACACGTTTTCGTCGGTGCCGACGACGGTCATCCCGGATTCAGGTGTCTATAACCTCATACCGCTGCAATCGGATCCGCCGGATCTCCAGCGTTACCGGGCGGCTCTGCTGCCTTTCTTCCGGCCCAAGGCCGTCGCCGCGCTGGCACCGCGCATTCGCGACTTCGCGACGCAGTGCATCGACGGATTCATTGAGCGCGGCCACTGTGACCTGGTCACCGAGTTTGCTAACCCGGTTCCGTCGATGACCGCGCTCGAGTTCATCGGTTTCGACCCGGCCGACTGGCATGACTTTGCCGGGCCCTTACATCAGCTTTCGTACTCGGCCGACGGCAGCGCAGAGCGCGTGCAGGCGCTCGAGGACATCGGCAGGATGGATGACTGGATAACCGAGGCAATCGCGGTACGCCGGAGTAAACCGGCCGATGACGCAATAAGCCGGCTGGTCGAGTACGAGAAGGACGGTGTCGCCTTCACCGACACCGAGTTGCATGGCCTCGTGAAAATGCTGTTGTTCGGCGGACTCGACACGACGATGGCGGCGACTAGCAATGCATTGCTGTACCTGAGCACGCATCCTCGGCACCGCCAACGCCTCATCGACGAGCCCGCGCTGATCCCCGGCGCGGTGGAGGAACTGCTGCGTTACGAAGCTCCCGTGCATGCCTTTGCCAGGAATGTGACGATCGATACCGAGATTGGCGGCCAGCCGATACGGGCCGGCGAAAAAGTTTACATGCTATGGGCGTCGGCGAATCGCGATCCGGAGCAATTTGAGCAGGCGGACACGGTCGATTTTACGCGCAGGCCGAACCCGCACCTGACTTTCGGCATTGGCGCCCATCGGTGCCTCGGAGCATTGCTCGCACGCCTGGAGATGCAGATCATGCTCGAGGAGGTGCTTCGCCGTCTGCCCGACTTCGAAATCGATGCCGAGGCCGTACGGCACCCAACGACCGTGACGATTATCTGGGGCCGGACGGCATTACCGGCCACGTTTACGCCCGGTAGTGTGGGCTGATCATGCAGTACTCGACTTTTCTGCTCGATCTCGATCACACGCTTTTTGACTCGGATACCTCGGAGGATACGGCGTTTGCCACGACGCTGAGCGCTGCCGGTATCGACCGGCCCGACGAGCATCGCGATGCCTATCGGCGGATCAACCTCGAGCTCTGGGCCGCCGTCGAGCGGGGCGAACTTCTCGCCCGCGAGGTGCGGACACTGCGTTTCGAACGCTTCGTTGCCGAGGGGGGCTTCGATGCCGATCCGCTGCAGATGGCGGATAACTATGTCGCCGGGCTTGCCGCGAACGGCGATCTCTATGCCGACGTGCACGATATCCTCGCCGAACTAAGTCGCTGTGGNNGATCACCAACGGTCTCAGCGAAGTCCAGCGAGCGCGCATCGAGCGGACCGGCATTGGCGACTATTTCGAAGCGATCGTCATCTCCGCCGAGGTCGGTGTGGCCAAACCCGCCGGCGGTATCTTCGACATCGCCTTCGAGGCCCTCGATTCGCCGGCAGCCGAAACCGCGCTGATGATCGGTGACAACCTCGCGTCGGATATCCGCGGCGGAAGGGACTACGGTCTGGCCACGTGCTGGTACAACCCGCAGGGCCGAACCCACGGGTCGGCCGAAGCACCGGATTACGTCATCGGCGAGCTGCGCGAGTTACTCCGTTTCGTCGGCCTCTGAGAAGCCGAAACCGGTCTTGGGGCCGAGCTCGGCCGGCGGGGCCGGGAGGGGGTCTGGCGTCGGCCAGGCGATCGGGTGGCCCGGACCGACGACGACGTCGCCGGTCGCAATGCCGTCACGATCCAGCGCGAAATAAGGGTCGTCACGTGAACGGCGCAAACCATCGGCCATGTAGACCATCGTGAACACCCGCCGGGTGCGGTCCGTGTCGTTTGCGTCGGCGGTGTGGATCGTGCAGGCATGATGAAAGATCGCCGAGCCTTTCGGCGCCGCCACGGCGACGAGCGGCAGCTCGGCCACCTCGGGTTGTGCCAAAAGGTCGTACGGTTCGCCACCGCGGAGCTGACCGATGTCGACGAATTGAGTGATTCCCGCCGCGTGCGAGCCCTGCACGTAGCTCATCATGCCGCCGCCCGGGTGCACGTCCTCGAACGGAATCCACACGGACACGAGATCAGGCTTGTCGACGGGCCAGAACGGGTAATCCAGGTGCGCATCGGTCTGGCGGCCGCCGGCTTCCTTGTATAGCGCCTGGTCATGCCAGAGCCGCACGCAATCCGTCTCGAGCAAGGCAGCCGCAGCCGCGCAGAGTTTCGGATGGAACGTGAAGGGCACGACGTCCGGGTGATCTTCCCACAGGCGCATGCACTGCACGAAGGTCTGCTCGTAGAGGTTCTTCTCGGCAAGCTGGCGATGATCGTCGGCGGTCCGGTGGCGTACGGCTACATCGACGGACTCACCGTAGCGCTCGAGTTCGTCATCAGTGAAGAACTCCTCGACGAGCAGGAAGCCATCAGCCTTGAACCGTTCGACCTGCTCGATGCTCAGTCCGGACTGTTCGAGTGCACGATTGAATTGCATGGCTTACTCCGCTGGAAATGCCAACAGCGCGCGATAGAGTCGAGCATTCAGGCGCGCGCCGGTAATACCGGTGTGTAGCTCGGCGACGTGCGGTTCGTCCTCAACCCCGAGTGTCAGGGCCAGGTTCGATCCCGTCAGTCCCCGGATGCCGAGACTCCAGGCCATGGACGGCAGATCGAGTACGAAGTAATGATACAGCTCGCGCCAGTTACGGTCGCGGCTGCGCAAGAGATGATCGAGAAACGCCGTATCGAACTGCGAGTTCAGCGCAACCATCAGGACCTTGTGTTCGCCGGCGTGTCGGTTGTGGAATTCGAATATGCGCTCGATGGCGGCGTCGGTATCCAGCGCGCTGTGTTCTTCCCAGCGTTCGAAGTCGTAGGCATTGATCGAGCGGGCGATTGGGTCGGTGCGCTGCGGGTGCTCGGGCTGAATACGGATGAAGAGCTCGCCCAGTTCGACGCCATCCAGCTCGGTCATGACGATGCCGATATCGATCATCTCGTGGTAGCCGGCCAGGAGGCCCGTCGTCTCGATGTCGATAAATGCCAGCCGCCATTCCTCGGGGTACTGGCTGGGCCACCTGATGTCCTGGGCCGACACCGGTGCCAGCAGGGCACACAGGATGAGTATCAGTACCGGTCTTCGCATACGTTCCGCTCCAGTCCTCGCCGGGTTGCTATCATGGAACTGCACTCGCAACCCTCGACGCAATCGTGATAGTCCCAACTATAGAGTATTCATCGCCGTCTGCTGGCCGGGATTTCTCGGCCGCGCTGCACGATACCGGCTTCGCGGTCCTCAGCGGACACCCGCTGCCCGCCGACCTGCTGGAAAGACTCTACGACGGCTGGCGGGCTTTCTTCCTCGGCAATGGGCAACGCCGGTTCCTGAACAGCAACTACGTCTGCGCCGGCCCAGAGTACGGCTACTTTCCGCCTGAGGTCTCGGAGACGGCGGTCGGCCACACGGCCAGGGATCTGAAGGAGTTCTACCAGGTCGTCCCGGGCTGCCCGCTGCCGGCGACCATCGCGGCCGATACGTTCCGCTACTTCGACCGCGCCTTCGAACTCGGCGTGCGGCTGCTGGGCTGGCTGCAGGACTGCGCACCCGGTGTCGCGCTGGAAACCCTCAGTGAGCCGCTGCCCGGCATGCTCAGCCCGCAAGCCAGCCTCCTGCGAATACTGCATTACCCGCCGCTGCGCGGCGACGAGCGACCCGCTGCGCTGCGCGCCGCGCCCCACGAGGACATCAACCTGATCACGCTGCTGCCGGTCTCGGAACAACCGGGACTACAGGTGCAGGATACGGCGGGCAACTGGATCGACGTCTCGGCTCGCCGCGGCGAACTCATCATCAACAGTGGCGACATGCTGCAGGAGGCGACCCGCGGTTATTTCCCCTCCACGACGCATCGGGTCGATAACCCGGGCGACAGGATCGCCAACGAATCGCGCATTTCGGTGCCCTTTTTCCTGACGCCCCGCGCGGATGTGGTTTTGTCGGCGCGCTATACGGCGGCCAGTTATCTCGCCGAGCGCCTCGAGCTAATCAACCGCTAGGGCCAGCGTCTCCCGGTACAGCTCCAGCATCGCCGCAGCATCGACCGCGGTGCAGATCTGCACGACCGGCACACCGTCCCAGTCCGCGTGCCCGGGGTGCGCATCGGGGTCCGCCCAGATCGTCTGTCCGGCCGCCACACCCTCCATGGCCACCCTGACCTTCACCGGACGCGTCGTGAACAGCTCGGGCCGCCGCAGACAGGCGACCGCACTGGAATCGTGGACCGGGCATTCGAACCGGCCGTGGAGACCCTCGTGGAAGCGCAGGTAGTAACGGCTAATCGCATGAATGAATTCACCGGCCTCCCCGGATCCGTCGCGGATCGCGCCGAAGCCCGCATCGTCGAGTATGACTTCCCGGGTAACGTCGAGGCCGACAATCGTTACGGGCAGGCCGCTCGTGAACACCCGGTCGGCGGCCACAGGATCGCCCGCGATATTCGCCTCGGCCACCGGCGAAACATTGCCGCGGTGGCCGTTAAAGCCGAAGGCGCCGCCCATGACGACGACTTCGCGGACCAACTCCGGCAACTCCGGACACAGCTCGAGTGACAGAGCAAGATTCGTCATGCGGCCGACGGCGACGATTGAAATCCCGCCGGGGTTTTCGGTGACGAGTTGCACCAGCGCCGCGGCGCCGTCCAGGGTCTCTTCACGTGAGGCAATGGCCGGGATCTCGATCTCGCCAAGGCCATTACTGCCGTGCACGAAGTCCGGGTACCCGGTCAGCGTAGATGCGCCGAGCGGGGCTGCCGCGCCGCGGTAGACCGGCGCCGAAATGCCGAAGCGCTCGCACAGGTACAACGCGTTGCGGGTCGTCGTGTCGATGTTCGCGTTGCCGAAGCCGCTAACGATCGCGCGCAGCTCCACATCGGGTGCGTAGTGCAGGAACAGCAGCGCCATCGCGTCGTCGATGCCGATGTCCGTATCGAAGATGACCTGCTTGCGCATCGACTCAGAGCCCCGCAACCAGTGCGGCGGCGGCCTCGCCATGGCGGGCGCGCAGCCTGTCGATGTCGAGCCCCGGAATGGCCCCATCGATTACGCGCCACTCACCGCCAACCATGAGATGCCGGACACGGTAAGCGCCGCACAGCAGGAGCGCGGCAACCGGGTCGCCGGCGCCGGAGAAACGCAGCTCGTCGAGGTCGAACAACGCGAGGTCGGCACACTGGCCGGGGGCGATTCTGCCCAGCGCGGGACGATTCAGAACGTCGGCGCCGCCGGCTGTTGCCCAGCGTAATGCGTCGTCGTGACTGACGGCCGCCGCGCCGTAGCGCAACCGCTGCAGCAGGAACGCCTGGCGCACTTCCTGGACCAGGTTGGAGCAATCGTTCGACGCTGAACCGTCGACGCCGAGGCCAACGCTGGCCCCCGCCGCCTCGAGCTCGGCGGTGCGGCAGATCCCCGACGCGAGCACCATGTTCGAACTCGGGCAATGCGCCACGCCGAGGCCGGCAGCGCCGAGACGCCCGACTTCGGCGTCGTCGAAGTGGATGCCATGCGCCAGCCACACGTCGTCGGCCAGCCAGTCCACGTCGGCCAGGTAGTCGACAGGGCGTTTGCCGAAGTGGGCCTCGCAGAACGCATCCTCGTCCTCGGTCTCACCCAGGTGCGTGTGCAACAGGACGCCGTGTTCGCGAGCGAGCGCGGCCGTCTCGCGCATGAGTTCGGGTGTCACCGAGAACGGCGAGCAGGGCGCCAGTGCAATCTGCACGAATGCGGCCGGATCGTCCTCGTGATAGGCGCGAATCAGCCGTTCGCTCTCGGCCAGGATCACGTCGCTGTCCTGCACGACATGATGTGGCAAACCACCAGCCGACTTGCCGAGGCTCATCGACCCGCGAGTCAGGACAACACGCACGCCGAGTTCCCGCGCGACGTCCACCTGGATGTCGATCGCGTCGGGGAGCTGCGCCGTAAACAGATAATGATGATCGCTGGCCGTCGTGCAGCCCGACAGCATGAGCTCGGCGAGAGCCAGTCTCGTTGCCAGCCTGACGGCCGTCTGGTCGAGTCCCGCCCATATCGGGTACAGCGCCTGGAGCCAGGGGAACAGTTCCCTGTCAAGCGCCGGCGGACAGGCGCGCGTGAGCGTCTGGTAGAAATGATGATGACAGTTGATAAGCCCCGGAAGGACGACGAGGCCGCTCGCATCCAATTCAGCGTCGACAGCGCTTGCCGGCCGCTTGCCTCTCGCGAGAGTCTCCGCAATAAGGCCGTCTTCGATAACCAGCCCATCGACGGCGGTGCCTGCACCGGTCCAGATTGCCAGCGGGTTCCTGATCCAGGTTTTCAAAAGGCCGCCGCTTCTCCGGGAGCTGTGGCTCTGCCGGGTGACGGCGTTGCGGCCACAGCCTTGTGGGTGACGCCGTCAATATAGGCATGGCCCGGCGGCGTCGCAAGCCGGCCGGTTCTTTTCAGGCACATGCGAATCCCGTAGGGTGAAGCTTCTCGCGGACCGGGCGGAGCGCAGGCGATGCTGCTGATCGACAACGTGATTGCGGTAACGATGGATGCGCGCAGAAGCATTGTCGAGAGTGCCGCGATTGCGATCGAAGACGAGCGCATTTCCGACCTGGATTCCGCCGCCGAGATTCACAGCCGGTATCCCGATGCTGAGATCGTCGACGGCGCCGGCATGATCGCAATCCCCGGTCTAATCGACACCCACGCCCATGCCGACCAGTCCCTGCTCCGAGGGCTCGGCGATTGCTTGCACTGGATGCCGTTTCTCGACGACGTCGTCGAGCCCTGGCTTGCCAGTCGCGACCCGGCCGATGGCGTCCTCGCGAATGCTCTGAGCATGATGGAGATGTTGCGCAACGGGACGACCTGCTTCGTTAGCCCCAACGTCGATCCGCGCGACGACTATGCGGCGCTCACGGACACGATCGACCAACTGGGAATCCGCGCCGTCCTGGGACGCTTCACGATGCCTGCGGCCGGTCCCGATTCGGTGGCGATCGCAGCCGAAACCGTGGCCGCGCACGAAGAGGTGATGCGTCGCTGGCACGGTACGGCGAATGGCCGCGTGGCCATGTGGTTTGGGCTCATGGTGCCGCGGCGCCCGGGCGACACGGATCATCCGGCGTTCTACGCGGCCGTTGCCGACGCCGCGCGCGACCTGGATGTCGGCATCACCTACCACTTCTGCTCCGAGTTCGAGGACGCGGTCTATATCCAGAATAACTATGGCGTGAGGCCTGCCGAATGGTCGCGGGACAATCACGCGCTCGGACCGAACGTGCTGCTGATCAACGGTTGCTGGGTCACGCCGCTCGAGATAAGCATCCTCGCCGACACCGGCACGCATCTTGCCCACAGCCCGGTGGCTAACATGAAGATGGCTACGGGCATCCTGCCGGTACCCGACGTGCTGGCCGGCGGCGTCAACGTGTCGCTCGGCACCGACGGGGCGCTCAACAACAACTCCTACGACATGTTCGGCGAGATGAAAGCCGCCTGCCTGCTGCAGAATGCAACCCGGCGCAGCGCGGCGGCTCTGGCCGCCGAGACGGTCCTCGAGATGGCGACGATCCGCGGCGCCCGGGCCATCGGCCGCGAGCATGACCTCGGCTCGCTCGAGGCCGGCAAGCTTGCCGATATTGTGCTCGTCGACATGCGGCGGCCCGGCACGTGGCCGATGCACGACGTCGTTTCCAATCTGGTCTTCGCCGCCACTGGCGCCAACGTGCACAGCGTCTTCGTCGACGGCCGGAAGGTCCTCGATGCCGGCAGGGTTCTGGGCATGGACGAGGACGCCCTGCTCGAGCAGGTCCGGGAACGTGCGCTGGCCAACCGGACGCTGCTGGGCTTGCGGGAACGGTCGACCGGGGACGACGCATGACCAATACGCAGCGCATAACCCTGGTCAGCTTTCTCGCCTACTTTGTCATGTCGGCGATGCTGGCGCCGATCGGCATCATCTCGGGCCCGATGGCCGAGGTATTCGGCGAGCCGATCACCACCGTGACGACGCGCTTCTCCTGGCTGACCGTCGGCAACCTGACGGGCGCGATCATCGCCGTCGTCCTGTTCGAATGGGTCCCCCTTCGGTACATGATGACCCTGGTCTACGCATTTATCCTGGCGAGCCTGCTATCGCTGAACTTCGTTGCGGACCTGACCCTGATCGGCGTCGCACTGGGTACAGTTGGTGTCTGCTGCGGCCTCGGTCTTGTAGGCGCCGCGCTCGTCCTTTCCCGTACCTACGAGGCCGACCGCCGCGCCTCGATGCTCGTCATCACCGACGGCTGCTTCAGCATCGCGGGCTTCCTGATCGCGGCAATTGCCGCTTTCTTCGTCACGCGGGAGCTGCACTGGGCCAGCGTCTACCAGGTCGTAGCCGTTGTCGCGCTGGCGATTTTGGTGCTGACGCTCCTGTCGCGCTTTCCCGCCACGACCCACGCGGAAATGAAGGTGGCCGCAACCGGGCACTGGCCGATGCCGGTCTGGCTTTGCCTTGGCGCGCTGTTCCTGTACACGCTCGGCCAGTACTCCATGCTCTGGTGGTTGCCGAACTATGCGGAAACCGTGCTGGGCTTCGAGCGCGAGGCCGCCGGCCGGCTCGTCAGCCTGTTCTGGTTCGGGATGTTCATGGCGCAGATCATTGTCGCCTGGTGGGTACTGCGAGTCGGCGTGCGTCGCCTCGTGCTGTTGTCGGGCGTGGCGGCGACAGGCTTCTCGATACCTCTGTGGGTCGTCGAGGACGTTGGCATGCTGTCCGCGTTCGCATTTATGTGGGGATTGGCAAACCTGAGTCTCCTGAAAGTCGTACTCTCGTTTGCGACCCAGATGTTACATGTGCCCTCGCCGCGGCTCGTCTCCAGCCTGCTGCTGGGCGCCACCATCGGCACCGCCGTGAGCCCGTGGGTCACCAGCCAGATCGTCGAGTTGACCGACAATCACCGCGTGCTGCAGTTCAGCACGGTATGCTTCGTCGCGTTGACAATCTTGCTCCTTGCCGCGACGGCGCTCTTCAGATCGCAGTCGGCAGGCACAGGCAACCGCAACGATCAGGGTGCACAGAGCTCGTAAAGCCGACAGACGAACTGACGGGTCGCCGGCATCGGGCCCACGTGCTCGACACCGTACTTCTGCATGCTGCGCTCGAATCGCGCAATACGCTCGCCATACTCGCGCAGCAACCGCTCCTTCACTTCGGGTTCGAGGAACGAATACTGGAGCGAATTCCGGCTGAGCAACTTGACTTCCTCCCACGACAGGCCGAACTCGGTTACCGCGACGAAAAACTCATCGGTCAGGGTCGAGTCCCACATGCCGCGATCGTCGGTCGAGAGTGCAACCGGGATGCCGGTGCGCAGGTATTCGGGGAACGGGTGCTGCGAATAATCGTCGACGTAGTCGAGCAGCAGGTTACTGATAAGNNTTGTCGCTGATCAGGTTCAGGCCGTGACCGATTCGGTCTGCGCCGAGCAAAAGCGTGTCCCGGACGTGGAAGTTCGGTTCGTCGACCTCGCCAGCGTGGATAGACAAGCGCACCCCGTCGTACTGGCGGCGGAGCTCGCGCAATGTCGGCAGGAACCTGAGCGGATATCCCTTGTCGTTGTCTTCGCGGCCGACCATGTTGATCGCGACGACGAGATCGGCATTGGCGTGCG
>JABAOE010009791.1_pt2 | contig 23647 bp, 24 predicted proteins | sample 7062141 | NCBI WGS metagenome assembly JABAOE01 (sample SAMN14538627, study PRJNA623070) | marine sediment metagenome | biome: marine biome [ENVO:00000428]; feature: marine pelagic biome [ENVO:01000023]; material: deep marine sediment [ENVO:00002113] | place: India: Gulf of Khambhat ... | reverse complement strand
CACCATCCCGAGCTTGTCGAGGGAAAGGGATGGTGGCTCCCGTGAAGCATGTTGTCATCAAAAGTCCTGGAACTCTCCTCCCGCAAGCGATAAAATCAACCTTCCTCTGAAAACTGCAAAACGTGAATAAACAATTGAAGCCGCGGACAAAGCCAAAATCAGCAGGCTCTCTGCTTTTGCTGCTTACCCTGCTCTTTGCGGGGTGCACAAGCCTCAAGCGCTGTGCTTACGAGGGAATCAACCGGGACGAGTGGCAGAAGCCCGATGAAGTGATTCGCGTCCTGGGCATTGGACCGGGAGACCTAATTGCAGATGTAGGTTCGGGTGGAGGGTACTTTACGTTTCGACTCGCCCGGGCCACGGGACCATCCGGCAAGGTTTACGCCGTGGATGTTGACGCGGATATGAACTCATACATAGCCAATCGCGCCCGGGATGAAGGTGTTGCGAATATTGAAGTCATCCTCGCAAAACCTGACGATCCCCTTCTCCCACCTCCCGGAGTCGACCTCCTGTTCATCACCAACACCTATCATCATCTGGACAATCGAAGAGCTTATTTTGCCAAGGCGAGCAAATACCTGCGCGGGGGCGGCCGTGTCGCCATCATAGAATTCAGCGACAACTCGTGGTTTGCGACCTTCAACAGCCACCACACTTCCAAGGACACCATAAAAAAAGAGATGAGCGAAGCTGGTTATAAACTGGAAAGGGAATTCGACTTCCTGCCAAAGCAAAATTTTCTGGTGTTTGCAAAAAAATGAATTAAACCTTCACTTTTGTATCTTCTCCGGGGAAATCAAAATACCCCATGTCAAAAGACCCAAAAGAAGTGAACCAATGCCACCAATGATGTAGGGTGCACTTGGGCCCACATGCTCGAGCAACCATCCCGTTCCCGTGTTCGATGCGATGCCGGCAATCCCCATTCCGGCCATGGAGAGCACTGCCTGGGCGGTGGATCGGAGCCGCTCGGGAGTAACCAGGTCCAGGTAGAGGGGAGCGCCTAACATGAGGCCTACAACCGTCACACCGTGAAGGGCCTGCACCGGATAGAGAAGCGATAGATCATCGATGACTCCACAGAGTATCCAACGAACCCCGTTGGCGATGACACCCACCGCAAGCAGGCCTCTTGCTCCCAGCCGGGTCAATCCGCTTCCCGTGGACAACACAAGAGGTATCTCCACCGCGAGCATCAAGATCCACATTCCGCGAATCGTATCGATGTCACCTCCGCGGGACCGTATTAATAACGGAAAAAGCCACATCGGTCCCTGGAGTAAAAAATAGGCAATCATAGCGAAGAGGACGAATCGCATGAAGGCCCGGTTATGGAATAGTTCCCTCCAGTCACCACGCGTAGCCCGCAGGGAAACAGCGCCCTCTCGGGGAAGCCGTAGGCTGATCAGGGCGGCCACAAATACGAGCACTGCAGTGACGGTAAACATGATCCCCAGGCCTGGCTCCGAAGGTCCGTCACTTTCAGCGATAAAACCCTGCCAAGCCTGATAGCGGTCGAGGATCCAGGGAAAGCTGACCACCATCAGGAAGAAACCAATGGTGCCCCACACCCGCACAAACCCGTAGGCATGGGGACCCGCATCACGCAGCACGGCCAAACTTACGGACATGGTAATGGGCAGAACGGCGGTGGTAAACGCCGCCAGAGCCATTCCCGCGGCGAGAATTGGGATGAATCCATTAGCCGCACCAAGAGTAAGGTAACCAAGGACGCCACCGAGACTGAGAATCGTGAGAACCCGGCTTCTCGCGCCGGTTCGATCCGCCACTTGGCCCCAAAAAGGCTGGGCCACCAGACCGACCAGCGGCATCGTAGCGAGCACCCACCCTAGCTGAATCCCCGAAAGGCCTGCGTTTTCTCTCAAATACAAGCTGTAATAGGGAAAGAATATTCCCAGCGCTCCCATGTACATGAACCAAAAAAAAGTTAAGGGAACGGAGCGCCACATGGCAGAGGGGCTAAAGTCTTACGCGGCTTTCTNNGCCGCATGACGAGGCATAGTCCGCCGGAAATACACAGCGCCATGATCAAGAGCATGAATGGGAGAAAATAGCTTCCAGTAATATCAAATAGGAAGCCGAAAAAGGGAGGTCCCACGGCGGAAATGCTTTGCACCATGAGTAGACCCAGACCGCGGATGGACCCCAGGGAGATGCGGCCAAAATAACGGGCCCATAGAAGGTCCGGCAGAACCATTCCACCGGAGATACCGATACCATACATGAAGAATCCCACATAGAGGGGAAACAGGCTTACAGAGTTAATGGCAATAAACAATCCAACAGCCTGGACCAGGAACTTTAGAAACAATGCGAACCGGACTTCTACTCGCTCGGCAAAAAAGCCCCAAATCAACGGAAAGGCAAGTTGGGTGAATGCAAGTGTACTCAGAACCGAAGCCGCAATCATCTCTGATCCACTCGTGTCACTGACGTAAGCAAAGAGGTGGAGATTTAATCCGGCAGCTCCGATATTCGCAAATATCAGACAGGTGGTAATCAACCAGAAGGTACTGGTACGAACCGCTTCCCTACGGCTCCAGACCACTTCGTCTGCCAGGATCTGATGTTGGCGAGAGCTTGATTGCTTCTGTTCTTTGCTATCGGGTTCTTCCCTCGGCGGACTCGGGTCACCGTCCGGGCGAAGACCCATGTCTTCCGGACGGCGTCGCATCCAGATGGCAGCGGGACCCACCACCAACATCAGGGTGAGAACACCGAAGGCCGCCCATGCCGTGCGCCATCCATACCAGGCTATCAGGGTTGCGGTGATAACAGGAATTCCAATCTTGGCAAAACCTACCCCCATACTGGAGAAGGCTATAGCACGGCCGCGTTTTTTGACGAACCAACGCGAGATGGCCACATTCACCACCAGGTACGCCATGAACGCATCACCCATATGGAGCGCCCATCGCACCGTCAGGAATTGCCAGAAGGCGTCCACCTGGCTCAGCATCAAAAAACCGATGCTCACGATCAGGGCCCCGAAGGTCATGGGCCAGCGGGCGCCATGACGATCCACCGTGGTGCCCACAAGGGGGGAAAGGCTGGCACTGATCAAACTCTCGCCGGAACGTAACAGGGAGAACACGCCCCGGGACACCCCCAGGTCCTGTGTCAGCGGCTTCATGAAGACACCCAGGGTGCTGGAAAGGGAAAAAACTGCCGCCGTGTTGGCCAGGAAACTGACACCAACAATGTACCAACCGTAAAATAGCTTTGGCTTGACTCGATCCATTTCTCTATTCATGATATCGATTCCCGCCGCTGCATGTCATCGGTAGACTGGCCACAGGATCCAAGTAGATGTAGTTTCCTTCAAACGCATCAGTCCTTTATGCGTTACACGTTCCTGGAGGTCAATCCGGCGGAACGAGTGGGGCATAACTTTTATGCACTGTTCGTTCCGACCAGAGAACTCGCATCTGCTGTGAGTTCCAGGCCGGCAGCTCAAATTGGAACTAAGAGGACTCTGACCGGAGAAAGGGGAACGGCCAATCACCCATGCGTGATGGCCACGGACGGTTTCTCAAAGTTTCTTGCTCAAATACGGGATGAGCTGATAGATGAGCCAAACAATTCCAAAAAAAAGCATGTGATTCCAGAACGGCAGCCCGTACGCAGTATTGAGCCCGGGCACTTGCGCGGGAAGTCCCTTTCCGCTCAGCAGACTAATGGTGACCGTTATCGCTGGAACGGTGATCAGCGTTGTGCCCCAGCCAAGGGCTGCTGCTATGATCAAACCCGATATGAGTCTAAAACGTTCCGCAAGGACAACCATGGGAAGCATGATCATGGCAAATAGCAGCGAATAGGCGAGACTCACGGCCAGATGGACGCCCCACCCGATGGGAACCGTCCATGACTGTGGGTAACCCCCTTGCGCCACGATCTGCTGCCCCATGAACGCGGTAATGGTGGAAGGACCCGTCGCGGATTGAAACAACCAGAATACAACCGCCCCCGAAACACCCGCCACCAACCAGAGTCCTACGCTGATACCCTTCATAGGTTCTCTCCCGCCGCCTTAAGGTTAGTGAACCGAGACAGTGACGTCAAGCATTATCCGTTGCTTGCATTAGGTAATCTTTCAACGCGGACCGCCAATGCCGCATGGGTGTGAGCCCCAGTTGGTCCGACATCAGGCATTGCATCGGTGTATAACGCGGGCGGGGCGCCGGGCGCTTTGTTTCCGCTTCTTCAATCTGCTGCACGAGCTCTGTGAGGCGGGCATCCTCCAAATGAAGAATGCGACCGGCCTCCAGAGCAAATTCCGAATAAGAACAGACCCCCTGATTAACCACGTGATAGGTACCGTATCGCTTCCGCGGGAGCAATTCGCCTATGCGAGACACCAGGTCCACTACATAGGTCGTATTGGCCCAGTTGTCCGCCACGGCGCGTACGGGTCGCCCGGCCAGAAGCTCTTGGTAAACGGTGCTGAGAAAAGTTTTTTTGCCTCGGCCGTATACCCACGATGTCCGAATGATAAAAGTATGAGGACAGGCATCACGGACAGCGGATTCACCCGCGAGCTTGACCTTTCCATAAACGTTCACCGGGTGGGCTTTGTCCTGAAACGTGTACGGTGCACGGCCCTCTTCCCGGCCGTCGAATACGTAATTGGTGCTGAAATGAATAAACTCTCCACCGACACTTGCCGCGGCCCGTGCCAAGCTACGGGGCCCTTCAACATGAATCGCCCGGGCCAGCTCCGGATCGCGCTCACAATCGTCAACCTCTATGGTAGCGCAGTTTACAATTAGATCCGGCCGTTCCTGGTTTAAAAAAGACGCGACGGCTTGGGAGTCGGTTATATCAAGATCGGAGTGTTTCAGCGGCAGCACATCATGGGAACTGCTAAAGGATTGAGTCAAGTGTGAACCGATCAGACCCGCCGCACCGGTGATTATAATCTTCATTGATCGATCAGATCGGAAACTAATCCTTATGAAAACTTAACCGCCGATTGTCGCAAATGAAAGCCGGCAAAGCGCATAGCGCAAGGCGCATAGCGTTTGGAATTCTCTTCCAGCAAAAATCAATCCTCAACCTTCTATCCTCTATCCTCGATTTAAACTCCTCAACTCATTCCTCAGCACTCGTTGCTCGGTACTGATTCTGCTTTGCGCGAGTAACTCTTTAGCTATCCGTGAACTGCTGCATACGGATGAGGGATCTTCGATGGGTGCCCGTTCCAATTTTGACACCTTTATCGTTCGTCGCTTCAACGGCGAAACGAAATCGCTGACCTTGTAACTCTTCCAGAGTCGCCCGGACCGTTACCCCCTGGCCGATTTTGGTTGGCGCCAGATGGCGCACGTCGACGTGGAAACCTACGGTTTGCTCGTCCTCGTCCATCCACGGCGTGACCAGTTCCATGCAGGTCCGCTCCATCATCATGATCATCGAAGGCGTAGAAAGAACGGACGGGACACCGTCGTCGAAATGGCGCACTCCCATTTGATCTGTGACGACAAAATTCTGTTCGCGAACCAATCCCGGAGCTAGACCGTTCTTCATGAGTCACGCAAAAATTCTCGAGCCGCCACCGTGATGGGACGGCCGGACCCTATTCCGCATCCGGTTGGGCTTCCGGTGCGGCCTTGGCAAAAGCGGGCAGCGCGGCGCATCGGACTTCGATCCCGGTCAGGGTCGGATAGGCGGATAGATCGCATCCAAATCGCTTGGCGTTGGCTAATTGCGGGATAAGACAAACATCGGCCAGGGAAACCGTATCCCCAAAGCAAAATTGCCCCCGCCTGGGAAGGGACTGAATCTGCTGCTCCAACGCGGAGAAGCCGAGCTCGATCCAGTATCGCGCCCAGCGATTGACTTCCTCTTCTCCCAACTGGTACTCGGACCTGAGGTGTCGGAGAACCCGGAGATTTTGAATTGGATGGATCTCACAGGCGATGGCAAGGGCCAGGGCACGAACCGTAGCCCTGTCTGCCGGATCAGAAGGCAGCAGTGGAGGATTAGGATAACGTTCTTCAAGATATTCGATGATGGCAAGGGATTGAGTGAGCCGGTTTCCCTCGTCTTCAAGGGTCGGAACGAGACCATGCGGATTGATGGCTTTGTATTCCGCGCTCAGTTGCTCGCCTCCCCCTCTGCGCAGATGGATCGGAATCTGTTCATACTCCAAACCTTTAAGGTTGAGCGCGATGCGCACTCGATAGGATGCGGAACTACGAAAAAATGTATAGAGTTTCATGCTCTAACCTTGTATCACGGACGTCAGGTTATTCCACCTCCATCATCACTCCCCGGCGCCGCGCCTGGGAGCGCGGTCCGTTTTACTTCCACCACTCCGTCATCTCGGAATTGCACTACGTTAACGGAACGGGCGTACTCCGGGGAGCCTGAATAGTAAGCGTTCACATGCGGCTCACCTACCTGAATAGCCCGGTTCCAGTGGCCAAGGGCAATGTAGTCGGCGCCCGTGGCCTTGAGGTCCTCATTGCGAAAAACCCACGAACCGAGAAATCGACCCTCCACATGGGGTTCCTCCACAAAGTGGCCGTGGGCAGCCACGACCTGCCAAGGTGTCGATCTTGGATTAGGCCGGCTCAAGGGTGACATGTCGTTGTAATCCATGTGCGCCTTTCCCCACACCTCCACTCCCAACTTGGGGAAAAGCGCTGCGTCCTGGATCGTAAGACCCAACACAGAGACATTAGGAAATGAGGTCAAGCGCGCACGGTGATAAACTGACTCTGCCGAAAGGGGATCATGGTTGCCCGGGAGGATTACGACCGGAGCATCGAATCCATCCATGATGCCAAAGGCTTCATCGACAAATTCAGCCGTTTGCCTATTATGGTCGAAGGTGTCCCCTGCAAATATGAGCAGGGCGGCCCCCTCAGCTTTCGCAACCGTCAGAACCTGCCGGAGCTTTGCGAGACTCTTTGACCCCTCGGAAGAGACTTCACCCACGTCTGAACCCAGATGCAGATCGGAACTATGGGCTATGGTTACGTTGGGCTTGGCACGTCCTTTAGGCGCGGGAGGGATATTGTCAGGCATCACAGCACATTTGCTATTTTAGATTTTGGACTTTAGATTGTCACGTATAAGAAGACAAACAGAAGACTTTTTACCCTGATTTATCGCGCCAAGACGCTCAAATTACAATCCGAATTCCTAAGCACGAAATCCCAAACAGTTCTCAAATTTCAAAACCTTCCAATTAGAACTTCTCCCGCGCTTTTAAGTGTCTTGAGTTGGTATTTTGAGTTTTCCCTTTTTGTTTCGAATTTCAGGCTCCGAGTCTTATTTACGCTTTGCGCTATGCGCTTGGCACTTTGCTATCCGTTGCTTGGCATCCTTTGCGGCTTTGCGCGAGGCATTTTATTCCGATCTCAAATTGCCGGTCTTTTTATTGAGTCAAAAACGGGCCAAATAACCAGTTCGTGATGGCAGGCTCGGGCCATAGAACGGCCATGAAGTAACCCATGAAGCCATAAGTCCACAGGGTAATGATGCCACAGGTAATGGCTGCGGTGAGCCAGCGTCCCCGGCCTGGCAAAAACAACACCGGCAACAAGAAGGCAAAGACTATGGCCGCGTTGTCCAGGCGTACGGTCGCTGTGAGGAAGAGAAAAAGAACGCTCAACTCCGCTAGCATCAATCCTGCACGGGTCGCCCCTTCCATACCGCTGCTTCGCATACCGAGATCCATGATTTGACCCTGGGTGGCCTGCGAAAGAAACAATTGCCGGAAGAGCTCCAAGAGCGAGAGCGAAATGAAACCTACGGTAAACGATAGGGGCATAATGCGTGCCTTCAACGGATAACCCAGGATCACCCATAATCCAATGGCACCGCCCACGATCAACAGGATGGGGATTATATTCTCTGCTCGCCAGCTGATTCCCTGCCGAACGCCTGAAGCGGTGATTTCCGCCGCACTCCCCGTTTGAGAGGTTGCCGGCTCCTCGGTCGCAGTGCTTTTCTCCGCACGGACCATGAAGTGGGTGAACAGAAACGCCGTGACCACCACCAATATCAAAAGAATTACGGTTAACGGACGCGTCAAAACTCCCATCACCCCGTATAGAGACAGGGCCGTTTGCATGTTCACGTCGATGATAGGTCCGAGAATAAATCCCAGGATAAGCGGCGGCCTCGGCCAACCGAATCGCTTCATCAACAGGCCCACGATGGAAAAGATGACCAAAATCGGAATCGCGAACCAACTGCGCATATCTAAAAACGCAGCTAGGATGACGAGTGGAATAATGACGGCAGATATGGCCGGATAGGGAATCGATGTGAGCCGAATCAGCGGCGCAGAAGCAACCAAACCGATCATCGTGACCAGCAGGTTACCCACGGCGAGAGTAATTACCACGATCATGGTCAGGTGCGCGTGCTGGCCCAGCATGGGTGGTCCCGGACTTATACCGTACATCAGCATGGCCGCGAGGATCATCACCCATCCCGTACCGCCGGGGATTCCAAGGGCAAGGGTCGGTAGGGCCTGCCCGCCTTCTTTGGAGTTCTGCGCGGACTCGGCAAACAGCACGCCATCCAGTGAACCTTTGCCGAATTCTCTCCGGTCTTTGCGCCATAGAATTCCGAAGGCGTAGCTGAGCCAGTCAATGACTCCACTCCCTACCCCAGGGATGGCACCGAGAAATACGCCGAATATCGATTGGCGTACGGTTTCCTTCCAGCGCTTCACTCCGTAAAGGGCCCCTTTGACCATTTCGGACTGGGAGAGTTTCGCCCCCTCAGGAGCTACGGGGCTCCGAGTCATGGTGAGATCGAACAGCTCGGGTATGGCAAAGATCCCGGTAACCACCGCAACCAGTGGAAGCCCCTCCCACAATTCAATTTGACCGAAGGTAAACCGCCGGGTACCGGTGAAAGGGTCCACACCCGTGGTGGAGATCAGCAGCCCCAGGAATGCAGCGGCTATACCCTTGATCATGGCGCCACGGCTCAACACCGCCACCATGGCCACTCCAAACATGGCAATGACCGCTATTTCGCTTCGGTCGATGCTCAAGATAAATGGCTTTATTATGGGGATGGCTACGGCCAGGGCCAATGCGCCTACAACACCACCGATGGCCGAAACGCTATAAACCGCTCCCAGGCAGTATGCCGCCTGCCCGCGCCTGGCGAGTTGATGACCCTCCAGGAAGGTGACCTGTGTTGCGCCGCTGGGAACTCCCACAACCACAGCGGGTATGGAGTCCAGGGTGTTGTTGGTCCCGGCAATGGCCGCAAGCATGACAAGGGCCACTGCCGGGTCTTGAATGTTAAAGACGATGAACGGTAGGAGAATGGCCATGACCAGGAGAGAACCCACTCCCGGCACGAGGCCAACCACGATGGACAGGACCACGCCTGCAACCAAGGCCTGCCAGTAAGATAACGTTCCAAGATAAGAGCCAGCTTGAAGAATGGCGTCCATTGGCGCAGGGCCGATTCAAGCTCGTATCCGACTACTACTTACTGATATACTTTTTATACATTTTGCGGCGGAGTTTCTTCTCCTGATCCCTGTACTCGCTCCAGAGCCGCTCGGAACTGACCGCCTCCTTGGTCGCGGTTTCCGCAGAAACGAAGTCCGCCGGAAGACCCGTTACCTTCTCAATCCCGGAACGAAACTTCTTGTCGGCCATGGCCTTGTTGAGAGCTGTCCGGTACACCTCTACAATATGATCCGGCGTCTTGGGTGACAGCACCACCGGCTTGTTCATGGCCTGAGGCGCCTCAACCATGGCCGTCCAGATTTCTTTTTGTTTGTCGTTGAGCAAGTCGTAAACCTGAGGCACCTTGGAGGTATCGGGCATTTCGGAATTGCCCTTCATCTTGGCGCCAAAATAGGTGACGTCGAGAATAGGTCTTAGCTTGCCCTGTGCCACCCATCCCGGCCGCAGCTTCGGCATCCCAAACCACCTGCCGGAACCGCCCACCATTACGTTCATATTACCCCGTTCCATCTCTAGAAGAGTGATGGATGTTCCCCTTTCGGCAATGACTCCGAACTCAGCAGGAAGTTTCAGCCAATCCGCAAGCAACATTAATTCGAAGGCTTGCGTATTCATGTCCTGCGGGCTTGCAATCTGGTCCAGATACTTGAGTGGAGGCCCGTCCTTGCCCATGGCGTCTCGAATGTCTTTGTAGGGCAGGTTATACCCTCCGATAATTGTGGTCCTATCACCTATATCTCCGATGAACTTGAATTGGCTGCTCTTGAACTCCGCTTGAGATAGTTGCTGCTCTCTAAGGATGGCCGTCGAGTGCATGAACACCTTCAAGCCGTCCCCCCTGGAACGCCAGACAAAGTTCAGACCATGAACATGGGGTGGAAAATTGGTCACCACGAAACGTGGGTTTCCCGGAAAGTACTTGCCCCAGTTCCCTGCCAAGTAACGAAGGAGAATGTCCGTACCACCGCCCGGCCTGGAACCGGTGATGAAGCGGATCGTTTTCCCCCGGAAGTAGGACTCCGCATCAAAACTATACACATTTTTTGGGGCTACAAATGCGACCAGCATCACAACAACGAAAGCCCAGAAAATGCCTATTTTTCGCATACTAACCTCCTTAATTCCCCATAAGGCGTGTCTTGTCATAGGATCAAAAAATTCCATGAGATTGGGTAAGTGGATAGCATATATTGTCCAGCACAGAAATCAACAAGGCTGGCAAAAAACCCTTAAATTTTATTAACCTGCGTTAAGCCACCGGATTCAAATGCAAAATCTCCAATCACTCGCGAGCGAGCATCATGGCCAATCTTATCTCCCAGGATCGTTTGACTAGTTCAGACTAGTCTTCGTCTCTTACGTTCAGCTCCATGGAGCCGATTTTTTCTATGGTCCCCTTTAGATGATCGCCACCCACGATCTTACGCACCCCCGCTGGGGTGCCGGTAGTGATGAGTTCCCCAGGGCGTAGGGTCAGCACTCTGGTGAGGAATCGAATATGCTCCCTCAGCCCGCAAATCATGTCGCTGGTATGCGCGGTCATGGCAGGCTTACCGTTTTGCTCTACTGTTATGGTGAGATTCTGGGGCTCGTCGATTTCGTCCCGGGTGACGATCCATGGACCCAGCCCGGCAAACGTATCAAACCCCTTACGAATATTCCTGGTGTTTTGCCGTTGCATGCCCCATGGGTCCCGCTGGCTGATATCCCAGCAAATGGTATAGCCGAACACGTAGTTCAGGGCATCTTCCTCGCTCACGTACCGCGCGCGTTTTCCGATGACGGCGCAAAGTTCGCACTCGAAGTCCACCAGCTTGGAAATCTTGGGAATAATCACAGTGTCTCCCGGTCCGATAATGGCCGATGTCGGCTTTAGAAAAAACTCCGCCATCAAATCGTCTTTGCTCAACTGGGAACGATCCGAAGCTCCCACTCTGCCAACCATCTCCGCTTGGTGCGCCTTATAATTCGCCGCGGCCGCCCAAAGGGAAGGAGGGTTGGTAACCGGCGGTAGTAACTTTACCGAGTTCAAAGGAATTGCCGGACCTGATTTTACAGCGTCCTGGACACAGTCCATGGCTTTGGAGTCGTTAGCCAGAGCCTCAATCACCTCGGGCATGGTATAGCGATCCCTCACGTGACCTGCCTTGAGCAGCGCGTCACCGATTGGATAGACCTGATCACCGACCACGGCTCCAGCCAGATTGTTGTTGTAGTGGCAGAATTTCATTGTTTTAACCTCCCAGGATTGAATGACGACCTCGAGAAACTCGAGTCAGTTCGTCTAATACCTGATGGAGGCTATCGAATGCAATGACATTGAGCACCGGCTCACCGATTCCTCCCTTGAAAACAGGTTCGAGGACCCGGTTGACAGTGTTACCGCGATTCCCGTACAATTCGCGGCTGTTTCGTGGGAGATGCACTAATGGGGAAAATCAGACATATCGCGTACCGAGTTGCCGACGTGGAAGGCATGGCCAACTTTTTCGTTAACGCGCTTGAGATGACCATTACCCAGAGACGAAAGAACCGTGCCATCGACCTTTCCGATGGCAGTATCAATATCACCCTGTTGCCCAAGCTTGAGGTCGGCCGTAACGGCGAACCGCCGCATCAAGGGATCGATCATATCGGGTTCGAGGTGGAAAACGATGACGATGCGGGCCACCGCCTTGAAAGCGCCGGCGCAAAGAAAATCACCACCATCCAACTGGGGAGCGCCGCCCACTTTGAAGCCAAGTATCAGGGCCCGGAAGATATTGTTGTGGACATCGGACACTGGGTCGGGACGGAACCCATCAAGAAAGCAAAAAACTGATACCAGCAGAATCAGCCGGCAAAATGGGGGAGTACCTTTTCTCCCCAGGTACGCATCGCTTCTCGATAAACCCCTCCCGGTAGTGTCAACAGGATGCGTTGGAGACCTGCCTCTTCCAGTTTCCGCACTCTTTCCACGCACTGCTCAGGTGTTCCGGCGATGGAAAACCTTTGAATCAAAAAGTCCGTGATGAGTCGAGGGTCCGAACGTTGCTCAAAGGGTTTGCTAATGTCGAAATTATCCATGAACCTTCTGACACCCTCCAGCTCTTCATCGGGGACCGCATGCAAATCGAACCGAAAGTTATGATGGGCACGGTTTGCCAGCCGCCCTTTCGCCAGCTCGAGGGCGCGATCGCCATTGTTATCGACGCAAACAATCCCTGCCCCCATAAGCTCAATATCCGAAACATCCCGGCCCGCTTCCCGGGCGCCTCGGGCTACGTGGTCCCGTGCCCAATTGAGAGCCCGGAGGTCGAACCCGGAGCCTAAAATGACACCATCGGCCACCCTCCCTGCCATCTGTAGGGCCCTGGGGCCCGCCGCCGCCACATACACCGGAAGGCCGCATTTCCCCGATCGCAACCTGGCCTCCCCGGCCTCCTGTTCCTTTCCTTTGGGTATGGGAATGGACTTACCATTGACGAGATCTCGAATGAGCCGCACCCCTTTTTCGAATTCAACTAACGGGGTTGCCGTACGCGCCATGGTGTATACGGTGGCATCGCCGCTTCCCAAACCCAAGAACACTCGTCCATCGGTAGCTTCATTTAAAGTGACCGCCTGATTTGCGATAACCACCGGCTCCCGAAACGCCATGGTCATGATTGCCGTACCCAGGAGAACGCGCTTGGTGCGGGCAGCGGCCATGGCGCAAATCTGAAACGGGTCGAGGCCGCTCATGATACCTTCACTGAAGAACATGCCCTCAAATCCCAGTTCCTCCGCCAACACGGCCCTGCCAATCTCCGTCTCGACTTGACGTTCTCTTGCGGATCCGGCGAGACAGAATCGAACACTCACTTCAATTTCTCCATATCGTTTGTATCGATGCGACGACTTAGGATGGAGTGACGGTTTCTGGGTTCTTTCTCCTCACGCGCTCCGATTTAAACAGCTCATCCAGGCACCAGCGCGCGACATCGCCTCCCGTGGCAAACCATACGCCTTTAGCCTTTTTCATGTGCTGTATGATACGCCTCAAGGTCTTAGCCCGTCCTGGCCGGCCGGAAATATAAGGATGAAATTGAAACGGGCAAAACGTGGGTTCCTGCTTGGACTCCTCATACAACTCGTCGAACAGCCCCTTCCAGATCACCAGGGTATCTTCAGGATTTCCGGAATCCCTGCTGCCATAGGATCGGCCGTCCCCAAAGGGCTGCCGTGGCAGCTCGATCAACCTGTGGTGGCCTTGTTCCCACAAGAAAGGACGATCATGGGAAAAAGAATTGCTGTTCCAGAGAAAGCCATGCTCCATTAGAAGCTCCAGGCTATTGGGGCTTTGGGTGCATGAGCGCCAACCCACGGGCCGTTCCCCGGAGTTGGATTGAATAATTCCCATGGTGCTCTTGATAACCTCTTGTTCTTCACCTCGGGTCAAATTGCGCGCCACCTCGTGATGATATCCATGCCCCGCCACTTCGTGTCCCGCGCGAACGATAGCCTTGACGGCACGGGATAGCGCTCCGCAATGCCTCCACAGGTCAAAAATGTCGCTCTGACTCCCTCTTCTTCCAGGATCCTGAGGATTCGCCACACTGCAGTGTTGGGTCCGTACTCCGCCTGCGTGTATTCCTCGTGATTGATTTTTCCGTCAGGGAGCGGCTTAACGTCCTCACCCCCTTGAAAATCAAAGGTTAACGTTACGGCAATCCGGTTTTTATTTGGCCAGGAGAACTCACCGTCGAAATGGTGCTCTTTCAACATCGAAGTCACCTCCTAAGTCTTATGGACCCACCCGGGGTCGAGCCATCAAACCCACTCCCCCAACAACGAGACAACACAGCAACGCCAGAAAAAAGAGTTCCGGCCTGATCAAGCCAGGAACTACGGCGGCATCCAGTGAAATTGAGCCCGGACCCGTGATACCGATGGCCGTAGCCACACCGATCACCGCGAGGTTATACTCGTAACCTCCGTCCCGCTCCCAGAACCCGCTCCGTTTCTTGATCGTTAACATGGCCACCATCATGACCGTTATGATCAGGGCACACCCAACAAAGGTGAATATTCCAAACAGGAGCATCCCTCCACCCAGCAAGTTTCCCAACCCGCAAAGCGATGCCCATAGTCTACTGGGACGAAGGCCCAGGCGTTGCATCACCTCTACCATTTTTCCGCCGCCGAACCACCCGAAGAATTGATGCAGGCCATGAAACACAAAGATGGTTCCAAAAGTGAGCCGAAGGATCAATAGCCCTAAAGGGTCCATCCGACTATCCCCCCGGGCATAAATCCGCTTTCATCACATCGAACCAGCGAACACCGTTGGAAACGATTCTACCCATAGCACGGGCCTTGTAATAGGAAGGTTTCAGGCCCAAGGGATCTCCCCCCTGCTGCACTTTTTGTACCGCTTGCAGCAATAGATGCCGGCCGGCGATGACCGCTCGATCCGTGGACCCGAGGTGTTCGAGCGTCCGGTCCACGATGGGTCCCATGCTTTCGGTGATGGCGTGGTCCTGAGTGTTGATACCTTCGATCCCCGTGTAGGTTTCATGTTTTTGCACTTTCCTGTCGATGAGCCAGTCGTTGTCTTTGTTTCTGACTTTACGGAAGTCAGGCGTTTGTTCGTCCGCTCCCCTACCGCGGGCCTGCTCGATATGGTCTAAGGTCCCCTCACTCAAATCCCGGTCCCCAAACATGTACATCCAGTTGTAAACCATGCAGTTCTCGTCATCCATGGGAACCCACATATGACCCTCGACCATGGCATCTTGAATGACACCGGCCACAAAGGAGGACCTGATTTGGTGAAAAGGCATCACGAACTGCGCGGTCCAGACCATGTCCTCTCTATCATTGAGTTGATGCAGGGAAGCACAAACGTAACCATAGTCGGTCAGCTCGACGTCCGATTTTGGCGCCGGCGACTCAACCCAGAAACGTCGCGTTCCCGGTTTTGGCGTCTTGGGATCCACGACACGGTGAAGGTAAGACGCGTGGGCGCCATCAAATCCGCCCTCCAATGCTTGCAACCAGTTGCACTCTTGCCAGGTCTTGGAGATAAAGCGATGGCTGTCCGGCACCTGCGTCCATTCGAACTTGGGTAAGACCGGGGTCTTTTCTTTTGGTCCCATGTACGTCCAGATAACTCCGCCGAGCTCCACGGTTGGGTAAGACTTTTGGTGTACCTTGTCCTTGAAATTCATTTCGGGGGGCTCGTTGGGCATGTCTACACAGTTTCCCTCCACGTCGTACTTCCACCCATGGTAAACGCAGCGTATTCCGCACTCTTCATTACGCCCCAAATACAACGACGCCCTTCGATGGGCGCAGAACTCGTCCAGTAGCCCCACGCGGCCCTGTGAATCGCGAAACGCCACCAGTCTTTCCCCCAGAAGGCGCACACGAACCGGCGCACCGTCGGCTTCCGACACCTCGGAGGAAAGCACAGCGGGCAGCCAGTACCGTCTCATGGTCTCGCCCATGGGTGTGCCGGGTCCCGTACGGGTCAACATCTCGTTCTCTTCTTGGTTCACGTTTCAGGCTCCTTTGTTATTTTTTTGAACCACCAAGCAAACGCTCACGATCCCCGGCTTCCAGGTAATCCGCAAAATTGACCACAGGCCATTCACTCCGAGTGAAAAAGCCGATGTCCTCTCCTTTTTTGACATTGCGGTATCTCCAGGGAATGGTCGCGTCGACAACGAGTTTTGCCTTTGTGACAGGCTCATCAAGGGGTTCATGAATTCCTGCGATGGGGTTGACCCGATTGGTTCTGGCCGCGGGCAACACGTGGAGCTGATCACTCGGGTCACAACGGGTGGTGCAAGCCCATTCCACTTCAACGAAGTCGTAGATATTGATGTCTTCATCCACCACAATGACCTTGTCCAGGTAGTTGAGGGCGCCGAACGCGGCGAGGGCTGCATTCATCTGCAAACCTTCATGTTGAATCTGACTCTTTCGAACCTTGATAATCCCCAGGTGACCCGCTGCTCGAGGTAAGAGGTGGGTGTCCAGGACAAATTCTCCGAATAGAGACCGCAGAAATTTGTAGAACTGGGCCTGCGTACCGATTCCCAACATGTGAGGGGCAAGGCCGGGTATGAGAATATTGTTGATGGGATCGTTGCGGTACGTCAGGCAGGTCACGTTGACAATGGGTGGATGGACCTCCATGCCCAGATAACCCAGATACTCGGGCCAAGGACCATCATCCCCCCGCTCGTAGGGGGGACCGATTTCACCCTCCACGACGATCTCGGCACCGGCTGGTACTTCCAGGTCAACCGTCTTGCATTTCACCATTTCAACAGGACTCTTCATAACAGCACCGGCAAAACCGGTTTCCGAAACTCCGTAAGGAAGTTTGCTCACCGCCGCGAGGTACACCGCCGGAGGAACGCTAATGCATAGGGCAACAGGCAGAGACTGGCCAAGCTCCATGGCCTGCTGCAAATACAGCCCGCTGTGCTGGTCGGTTTGGATGTTAATGGTCAGCCGACCGTCCGACTGGATGCAGGCTCGATTGACTGCCAGATTCATCACCCCTGTACTAGGATGTTTGAGGCAAATGATCGTTTGATAGTATTTCCGCTCTACCTTGAGGGCGCCATGAGTCGGTGGAATGTACTGTTCAAGGGATACCGGCCCGAGCACGACGTTCTCATGGCAGGGCGCGGCATCAATCCGAAGAGGCGGAATCGGTTGATCCAGGGCATTTAGGAAACTCGACTTCGTCAACTGCTCGTCAGCCGCGAAACCGCACATGAGCGAGAACCGCCTTTGTTCAGCAAAGAGATTTCCGACCACCTGGCGGCCTGGGTACCCACGAATTTTATCGAAAAGGATCACCGGAATCGGTTTGATCGAGGCTCCTGCTCGCAAAACTGCGGGAATCTCAATGAGAGGATCCACTTCCCGGTGCACCCGGACCAGCTCTCTCAAATTCTTTGCAATTTCGAGGGCGCGGCGAATGCCTCCCGTGGTCTCTTCTGGCATCACTTCTCCCTTTGACGCTCCCCTCTTTCCATCGTTTCCTTCTAACACAGCACCCTGTCCGCCTCCAAGCGCTCCTGTCGCAACCGATGTTATCTTTTGGTTGAAGGATGGAAGGCGTCCTGTTAGGGTTCCACCGTGGATTATCAAACCGCCTCTCAACCCAACGCACGCCCACCCATTCCGCTGCCATTTTTTTATGGTTGGCTCGTCGTGGCATTAAGCTTTACGACGACCCTGGCGACCTCCGGTACCCGCTCTGCGCTCACGGTCATGATCGTTCCCCTGGAAGCGGAGTTTGGCTGGAGCCGAGCCACCATCGCCACCGCAGCCAGCATGAACCTCTTTCTTCTCGGTTTGATGGCGCCCCTTGGGGGCTACCTCATGGACCGGTTTGGGCCCCGCCGGATGATCCTGGCAAGCCTTGCGCTGCTCATAGTGGGAATCACCTCCACCACACAGATGACGAGATTCTGGCAACTGATCCTGTTCTGGGGAGTGATCACGGGATTGGGGGGTGGACTGCTCGGCGCCGTGCTGGGGGCCACGGTGTCCAATCGATGGTTCGTGGCGCGAAGAGGCATGGCTCAGGGCATTCTCAGCAGCGCCAATTCCACCGGCCAGTTGGTCTTTCTTCCCCTCTTGATGTCTGTCATCGTCATTGCCGGCTGGCGCGGCAGCGTCATGGTGGTGGTTGCCTTTGCCTTGATCCTTTTACCCATCGTCGGGTTTTTGATGAGGGATGACCCGTCTGAGGTGGGGCTCGCCCCCCTGGGTCTGGAGGAGGGCAGTTCGAGTGCAACGGGGCAAGCGAACCGCAGTGCCATAGCCGCTGAAATGGCCCGAGTCACAAGCCTCGGTCAAGCCATCAAGATGCCCACATTTTGGCTTCTGGCTGCGTGCTTTTTTGTCTGCGGTGCCACTTCCGGCGGGTTAATTGGAACTCACCTGATCCCGCACGCCATAGACATGGGATTTCCCGAGGTAAAGGCCGCGGCCACCATCGGCGTGATGGGAGGAATGAATTTTGTCGGCACCATGATCTCCGGCATGATGACGGACCGCGTCCAGCCAAGAAAGCTCCTGGCAATTTTTTATTCTCTCCGGGGCGTCGCTCTCTTCATTCTTCCGTACGTCTCGTCCGTTCCCGGCCTCTTTGTGTTCGCGGTCATTTATGGGCTGGACTGGTTCGCAACGGTTCCGCCAACCATTGCCATCGCCGCCGATGCCTTTGGACGGCGGTCCATCGGTCGCATTTACGGCTGTATCTTCTTGTCACACCAGGTGGGCTCCGCTTGTGCCGCCTTCGGCGCGGGTCTGTTATACAACTGGCTGGGAAACTACGAGCTCTCTTTTATTATTGGTGGCGTGTTGGGATTGATGGCAGGGGCCACCGCCTGGAGCATGCCCAATCGGTCCCTGGCTGCCGTGACCAGCCCCGCTCCCGCGAAGTCGTGAGAAAAAGATTTTATCTTCCCCAGAGCTGCTTTGTAGCAATTCGGGCGCCCTCGGCCATGGATTGAAACTTGGCCCAGCCGATATTGGGGTGGCTCACCCTCGAACCAATACCGCAGTCGGTTCCGGCGATTACATTTTCCCGCCCCATGATCCTTGCGTATCTCACCAGCCTTTGCGCAATCAGCTCGGGGTGCTCAATGAAATCACAAGCGTGACCCGCAACCCCGGGGATAAAGATTTTTCCTTCGGGGAACTTGACCTCTTCCCAGACCTGCCATTCGTGCTCGTGACAGGGATTGGAGGCTTCAATGGAGTAGGCGCTGGCCCGGACCTTCAGGATGATATCGACGATATCGCGTAAAGGGATATCGTACTTATGAGGACCATGATAGCTGCCCCAGCACATATGGAAACGAATCTGATCGATGGGTAAGTCTCTCAATGCATGGTTGAGCGCGTCAATGCGCATCTCGGCAAACTTCCGGTACTCGGCTACGGTCATTTGGGAGTGGATCTGCCACGCATCGGCGAGGTCCGGATCGTCGATCTGCAGGATTAGACCAGCATCCACGATGGCCTTGTACTCCTCTCGCATGGCCTCGGCGATGGCGTAAACGTAGGCTTCATCGTTGGGATAGTACTCGTTGGTCATCCAGTGCTCGATGGTTCCGGGAGCCACGGCGGGTAGGAAGGCTTCTTCCACCTTGACCTTTTTAAGCGCCGCCTTGAAATTTTCGATATCCGACTGGACCGCATTATGTCCAACGTATTTGAGCGGCCCTGTGCAAAAAAATTGCCGCGCATGCCGGCCGATGACCGCGCGCCCTCCCCGGTTGAAGTACTCGGAGAACTCCGGCATATCTCGACCGAAAATTGAAACCGGGGCTTCCCCTGTTTTGGGCTCCTTCTCTTCAAAACCCTGGAGGCGCTCCCGGGCGTAATTGGAAAAGTTTGGTTTGCCATATTCTCCGTCGTTGACGATATCGATTTCCACATCAGCCTGCTTTTTTACCACCTCCGCCACTGCCTCCCTCTCGCGCTTGGCAAAGACTTCCTTGTCGTAGGGCTTTCCCGCCAATTTCTGGTTCAACATCTCCATCAGGTCTGCTGGACGCGCGAGGCTTCCGGCATGAGTAACGAGAATTCGTTCACTGCTTCGTTTCATGCTAATTCTCCATGGCTCTTTATCGCATACATTTGACCTGAAATCCGAATATCGAAATACGAAACAAATCCAGAATTTGAATTCTCAATATCCAAAACTTTCCAATGAGAACTTCTCCCGCGTTTTCAAATGTCTTATGTCTAGTATTTTCAGTTTTCCCTTTTTGTTTCGAGTTTCGGAATTCGTGCTTCGAAATTATACCTTTAAAGGTGATTTTCAGATTGGTCCTTCCAGCCGATACGTCTTTCCTGCGAGACGGGCCACGGGGGGAAGCTCGCTATCCACATGGCAGGCCAGGGCCTGAACCAGAAAGATGGCCATACCTTCGGCTTCCATTTCATTCAGCACACGGCATTCCACATTGGCGTGACAGTCTTTGACAAGAGGCGCTTTCACATGTTTTGCCGGCAGAGTCTCAAAGCCAAGGGCCTCGAATTTATCCTCCACGGTACGGCCGGTAAGCCCCCGGCTCTTGTCGATGGCGTCCAGCTGTTTTTCCGAACAGGCGCATAGTACAAACTCTTTCGTTTCCCGAATGATCTCCAGGCTGTAGTTCTTTTTTTGCACACAGACCAAAAGGAGCGGCGGGCTATCGGATATCCCCAGCGCGCGGAAGGCAAACTGCACGTTACGCTTATCGCCCCGGGCGGTGGAGTAAAGATACAACCCCGTGGGTGTAATTCGGTAGGTACTTTTCAAATCAACTTCTTTGAGCATCTATCCTCTCCAGAGCTAATCTTTTAATTTTCAAAGTCCCACTACCTGGGGCGAGTCTTCCTTGGCGAAATCTTCCGAGCAGTGATTGCACCAGATCTTGACGTGATTGTATCGGGGCAACCAGAAAGTCTTTTTCACATAGACAACTTTTTTGCAATGGGGACACACTACGAAACAAAACTTATCCGCGCCTGGCTTCACTTGATATACAGACATTACTGGGGCTCCCTTTCAAGTTTGCTCAATGCATCTCTTCCAAGATAATCTTCAACCCGCATGTTTTTTTCCAGCTCGGCAGGAATCTTTACAGTTTCTTCAAACTGCCTTGGCAAACCCGCTCCCGGAGAAGGAGGCAGGGTCAGATCGAAACCCGCCTTGGACGTTACGTATCCGTCACCCACCCGTACACTGACCGGGTCGATGATCGTATCCGGCATGCCCGAAAGGAGCACCATGTCCCGGTCCAGCTGCGCCCGATTGACCAGGGCAAGCAGGACTTCCCGGTCATCAAAGATATCCACGTCCTCGTCCACAACAAACACGTACTTGAGCCGGTTGTCCACCGGCAGAGCGGCGGAGATAATGGCCTTGGGAAACCCGGCCGTGGCCCCGCTTACCTGCACGTAGGCAATCCGCCGACAAAAGCCTGACAGGGGAAAGTGAACGTTCTTTACCGACGGGCACACCTTCTTGCATGCGTCATAGACCGCCGCTTCCAGTGCAAATCCCCCCATCACCAGATTATCCGCATGGCTTACGGCGATGTCATGGTAAAACGCATTTCGTCGGTGGGTAATGCAAGTCACCTTCACCGAGGGCACCGGGCCGATGGGAATCATGGTTTTCGCATGATCACCGGCATAGTGACCGGATTCAAACACTTCCCTGGGAGCGTACCCTTCAATGACGATCTCCGCATCTGCCGGCACCATGAGATCTTTGCCGAAAGTTTCCGTGGGGACGAGCTTCAGCGGCTCCCCAATGATTCCCCCGATGCCGGGGTAGTGGCTTTCCGGGTGCGAAAGCCTCTGCTGGCCACCCAATGAAGCCGCCGGATGGTGACCAATCCAGAAAGCAACGGGGCAGTCCTGCCCTTTGTCCCACCAGGCCTTCATATTGAGCGAATTGTGGGAAACGGGACCGTTGGACCATACCAGCTTGTCTTTTCCCCTGATGGAAGCGCTCTGCAGGGAGCAGTTGTCTATTCCGGTCTCGGGATCCACCGTCGTGACCATCGCCGCGGTAAACCGCTGGCCCGAGGTTCCCTCGTGGTGGCTCAGAACGGGCAATGTGTTTAAATCCAACTGGTCGCCTCTCAGGATGACCTCTTTCACCGGGGCGCCTTCACCGCTCACCATGTCGGGAGGGATCTTTTTCGACATAAGATTAAAATAGCCCTGCGCTACTTCTTCGAGTGGTATGTCCAGGGCCGCGGCACAGCGCTTCCGGCTGGCCAATAGATTGGTCACTACCGGATAGTTCAGCTTCTGACCTGAAGGGGAAACGGGATTCTCAAAGACCAGGATGGGAAACAGCTGCTGTTTTTCCAGCTGGACGGCCAGCGCGGTCATCTCATGCTTGACCGAGACGTTCCTTTTAATACGGCACACTTCGTTGGGGAACTGTTCTTCCCAATCGTTGAAGAAAGTGCGGAGATTTTTCATCTCTGATCCTCCAGAGTGTAGCTGTCGGTTCCCGTGCTGACTGGGAGAGCACGATTTAAGCAAACACCGGCATGACTCGCTCGGCGAAAAGCCTGATGTTTTTTAACGCCAATTCATTGGGCATCCCGCCGAAATGAAAGGTTCCTGACATGGTTGTAAGCCCGACTTCTTCCCGCCAACGGTGAATCGCATCGATACAACGCTGAGGGTCACCGGCAATAATAAAACCCTTTTCAATTTCCGAGACAAAATCGTCCCGGGAGCGCAATCGTGATTCACGATTCGGGTCCGCCGCCTTGTGGGCTTCGTGATAATTTTTCAAATGAGGCTCTGTATCGTGCACTGCTTTGTCTAAACTGTCCGTTACATAGACGTGAAATTTGCCTAATATCTCCCCCTTCTGATGTCCACCCTGCTTTAACGCTTTTTGATACACGCCGACGTTTTTATGCAAAAAGTCGGGGGTCGGATACATATAGGGTAACGTCATCAAATGAAAGCCATTTTCACCCGCCCACTGAAAGGTGTCCTCGCTTTTCGCAGCACCGACCCAGATTGGCGGGTGGGGACGCTGCACGGGTTTGGGAAGTACGTTAACGTCATGGTATGTGAACATTTCGCCGTCGAAATTTACGGGGTTATCGGACCAGGCCTGTTGGATAATTGCGGTTCCCTCCTTCATTTGTACGGCGGCATTGTCCATCGTCAGGCCAAACTTTCGGTACTCGATGGGCTCACTCCCTTTGCCCACGCCAAACTCCAATCGCCCACCGGATATGACGTCCACCATGGCGTAGGCCTCCGCCACATCCAGCGGCTGATGCAATGGCAGGACGCTGATCGCGACCCCGAGGCGGATGGATTTGGTGGTACGCGCAATGGCTGCGAGAAACGTCGGCGGATGGGGAAGAGATCCACCATAGCCGCTGAAGTGATGCTCAGTGACCCAGATATCGTGATATCCAAGCCGCTCGAATTCTTCCATCTGCTCAAACATCACCTGGTAGAATTGATTCACCGTCCCCTCGAGCCTGGGAACATAGGTGGGAAGATAATGAGCGCCAAATCGCATGACCGGGTACCTCCGGATTCTTCCGTACCGGTGGCACGGAGTACTAGAATTTTACCGGTCCTTTATATTCCCGGCGCACTGGAGTGTCAACGAACCGTGGACCCTTTACACG
>JABAOE010004167.1_pt2 | contig 23666 bp, 21 predicted proteins | sample 7062141 | NCBI WGS metagenome assembly JABAOE01 (sample SAMN14538627, study PRJNA623070) | marine sediment metagenome | biome: marine biome [ENVO:00000428]; feature: marine pelagic biome [ENVO:01000023]; material: deep marine sediment [ENVO:00002113] | place: India: Gulf of Khambhat ... | reverse complement strand
GGCGTTCCTCGCCGCCGAGTTCCCGCGCGGTCCGTTGTATCGGCAACTTCGCACGGCATTGACCGCTTATCGCGACATCGCCGGTGCCGGCGGGTGGCCAGAGGTGCCGCCGGGGCCGACGCTGCGGCAGGGCGATGCCGGCCCGCGCGTCGAGGCCCTGCGGAAACGCCTGGCCGCCGCCGGAGACCTGCCGGATGGCGCGGCCGCAGCCGGCGACGCATTCGATGCGGAACTGGAGGCCGGCGTGCGGGCATTCCAGGACCGGCATGCGCTCGGGGTGGACGGCGCCGTCGGTCCCGCCACGCTGGAGGCGCTGAACGTGCCGATCGAACGGCGCATCGACCAGCTGCGGCTGTCGCTCGAGCGGCTGCGCTGGATCCGGACCGAGGTCGTGGCCGACCGATTCGTCGCGGTCAACATCGCCGGATTCCGGGCGTTCTATGTCAGGGGTAACGAGGTCGAATGGGAGACGCGGGCGATGGTCGGCAAGACATATCGCCAGACGCCGGTGTTCCGCGGCAATATTCGCTACCTCGAGATGAACCCGACGTGGACGATCCCGCCCGGCATCCTGCGGAACGACACATTGCCCGCGATCAAGCGCGACCCCAACTACCTGACCGACCGCAACATCTCGGTGATCGACCGCGACGGGCGCAAGGTCGACCCGTCCACGGTCGACTGGAACCGGTACACGCGGGGCGTCCCGTACACCCTGCGTCAGGAGCCGGGCCCGAACAACGCACTCGGCACCATCAAGTTCATCTTCCCGAACGAGCATTTCGTGTTCCTGCACGACACGCCGAGTCGTTACCTGTTCGAGCGCGCCGAGCGGGCGTTCAGCTCGGGCTGCATCCGCGTCGAGGACCCGCTGAAGCTGGCCGAGCTGCTGCTCGACGATCCCGATAAGTGGGATCGACGGGCGCTGGAGGCGAAGATCGACGGCGGCGTCACCGAACGCGTCTACCTCGACGATCCGGTTCCGGTGCTCATCCTGTACGTCACGGCTAGTATCGAGGACGACGGCCGGGTTCGCTTCCTGAAGGACATCTACCAGCGCGACGCAAGGCTGCTCCAGGCGCTGAACGAGCCGCCGCAGCTTGCGCTGCCCGGAACGGGCTGAGGCGGGGCCGACGCGTGGATCCGCTGACGCAGGCGGCGCTCGGAGCGGCGACGGGGCATGCCCTGTTCCACCGCCAGCTCGGAGCGCGGGCGATGGCGCTCGGCGCGGTCGCCGGCGCGATCCCGGATCTCGACGCGTTCTGGGGCCTGGTCGAGGGGCCGTTCGGACGCTTGGTATCGCATCGCGGGATGACGCATTCGCTGTTCTTCGGCCCGGTCGTCGGGTCGCTCGCGGGATGGCTGTGGTGGCGCCGCGAGCGTCGGCGGTCGCCCGCCCCGGACGAGGTGCCGGCGGTGCGTTACTGGATCGGGCTTTTCGTGGCGGCGCTCTTCTCGCACCCGCTGCTCGACTGGTGCACGACGTTTGGCACGCAGTTGCTCGCGCCGTTCTCGAGAACCCGATTTTCACTCGACGCGATCGCCATCGTCGATCCGGCCTACAGCGGGATACTCGCGCTCGGCCTGTTGCTGGCGGCGCGGGCGCGCGGTCTGCCAGATGCGGGTCGCTATACCGGTGTGGCGCTGGTCGCCTCCACCGCGTATCTGCTGGTCGGTCTGGGCGTCAACTCGATGGCCGGGCAGGAGGCGCGGCGGCAGCTGACCGAGGCGGGTATCGATGGCGTGGAGGTCCACGCGTTCCCGACCATGCTCCAATTGCCGCACCGTCGAGTCGTCGCGATCACCGAACAGGAGGTTCGGGTCGGCTTCGTGTCGATGTGGCGACCTTGTCCGATCGAATGGGGCACCGTGCCGCGGCTGCGCGATGCTCGGATCGACGCGGTCCTCGCGTCCAGGGAGGGCCGGATCTACGCGTGGTTCGCGAATGGTCTGCTCGCGGCCGGAATCAGCGACGGCGAGGACGGCCATCGGGTGCGCCTGGTCGACCTGCGTTACGGATACGTGCCCGACCCGCTCCAGGGCTTGTGGGGCATCGACACGCGTTTCGATCCGTCGGGCCAGATGCTCGGTCCGCCGGCGCGTTACGACAGTCGCCCCGATGTCAGCCGCGCGAGCGTCGCCCGGCTGCTGGCCGATGCATTCCCCGCCGGCTGCCCCCAATCCCGCGACAGGCGAACCGCGGCGATTCGCTGACGCGGCGGATCGCGGTTTCGCGCCGCGCCACCGAGACCGGGTAATTTGTTGTTGATTTCTAAGTGTTTACGTGCCATTGTTCGAAACGTTGCCCATTGTGCGCAGTATTCGGGTGGCGATTTTCCTGGGTTTGATCCCCCGACTCATTGGGGTATGACAGGACGTATATCAGGCGTTTCGGGGTCGACGGCCGGACGGCCGGGCGTCGTGGCCCGCGGTATGCGGACTGAGTCTTAGAGGAGGAATCGAAGATGAAATCTGCATTTGTTCGCCTGGGAGCCGTCGCGTGTCTCCTGGGCTTCGGTGCCGCCGCTCATGCCCAGTATTCGGGAGTTTCGTTCACCGGAGTCTCCTATTCCTTTGTCGATTTCCAGTACACGTTCGCCAACATCGACGTGCCGGACGCGCTCGGGGGCGGGGATATCGATGGCAACGGGCCGAATCTGAACGGCAGTCTCGCTCTGAACAACTACATGCACGTCGTCGGCGGATTCGACCGCCTGAATCCGGACGACATCGAGAACGACGACGGGCTGGGCAACATCACCGTCATTCCGACTGATGACGTCGATACCTACATGGTTGGCATTGGCTTCAACACGCCGACGATGGGCCGCGGCGAGCGCCAGTATCGTGGTGGCCTGATCGATCGCTACAGCCTCTTCGCGGATGCCCGCTTCATGAACCAGGATTCGGGTGGGTCCGACCGCGATGGATGGTCGCTGAACGCCGGTTTCAGGTCCGTCAACTTCACCCGCGTGGAAGTGATCCTCGGCATCGGCTACGAGAAGTTCGAGCGCAGCGACGCGGAGGTCACCGCGCAGGGCCAGTTACTGTTCCGTATCGTGCGAAACCTGCAGGCCCGCGGCGGGTTCAACTACAGCGACGACATCTCCCGTTGGAACCTCGGGCTGCGATATCACTTCGGCGACTGGTCATTGTTCGGCCAATAGTGAGTGCCGGGCGCAACCGGGCGCCGGTCAAGGGCCAGGTCGAGGCCCCGGCGATCACCGGCGACGCGGTATTCGAGCGCAGCTATCGCGTGCAGCTGAATACGATCGAGCGATTGATCGTCGTATTGCCCTCGATGTGGCTGTTCGGGTGGTACCTCAGCCCCGCCGTCGGTGCCGGGATCGGACTCGTGTTCGTCGTCGGGAGGTTTCTGTACCAGAGGGGTTACGTGGCCGATCCGGCCAAGCGGGCGATCGGCTTCGGGATCGGCATGCTCGCGGAGACCGTATTGCTGCTGGGCGCCGTCGGCGGCGTCTTGCTGGCCTGGCTGGGCTAAGCGGAGACGCGACCGCCTGAATCGCTGACGGCCGCCGTGCGTGCCCGAAAGCGACTAGCCGACGACGACGGTCGGATCGATTTCCTCCGACCAGGCCCGGATTCCTCCGGTGACGTTGTGCAGGTTGGTGTAGCCCCGCCGGCGCAGGGCATCGGCCAGTGCCTGGCTGCGGCCACCCACGTGGCAGTGGATGATGATCTCGGCGTCCTGCGGCAGGGCTTCGATCATCTCCATCGTCTCCTCGTTCCAGGCGCGGGAGCCCCGAATCTTGCCCCGGGCCCGCTCGTCCTCGCCGCGCATGTCGATCAGCACCAGGTCCTCGCCGTCGTCGATTTTCTGCTTCAGCACGTGCACCGACATCTGGTTCACGGGCGGGGGCGCGTTCGGGTTGTCGAAGCTGAAGCGGGTGCCGGTCAGATCCTCTTCGAGGACCATGTTCAGCCCGTTGGCGCGTGCCGCCGTCCACGGGTCCATGTGCAGCTCGATGTCGCCGACGCGACAGACGACCGCGCCTTCGCGGTTCGGGTCGATGCTGATCTGGTGGGTCCAGTCGGCGGCGATCAGCAGGTGCAGCTTCGCACTCGGGTGCGCTGCAAGCGCATTCTTCATGGCCTCGATGCCATTGTCCGATATCGTGATCCTCGGTGCTTCGACATCCGGCACGTCGATGTCCAGCGCCTCCGCGAGTTCGCCACTCTGCATCATGTCCTGAACGATGTCGCAGCCACCGACCAACTCGCCGTCGACGTAGAGCTGCGGGATGGTCGGCCAGTTCGAGTATTCCTTGATGCCCTCGCGAATCTCCGGATCGTCGAGCACGTTGACCGTCATGTAGTCCGGCAGCAGCATGTTCAGCGTCGCGCAGGTCTTGGCCGAAAACCCGCACTGCGGTTGGGCCGGCGAGCCCTTCATGAACAGCACCACCTTGTTTTCGGCCAGCACCTTGTCGATGATGGCTCTCGTCTCGCTATCCAGCGCCATTCCCGGTCCCTCGTCGTTGGCATGTCCTCAAAACAGGTGCGTCACGCTATCGGCTCGATCCCGCGTTGTCAATATAGTTTCGTATCGCTACTATCCGCGTATGGACTCCAAGAGCCGGACGGCGACCGAATTCGCCGACCTCGTGCTGCAGCTCACGCGCGCCGCCTACGGCGACTGCGGGCCCACCGGGCTGACGCAGGCGCAGTGGATCGCGCTCCGGTTCTTCGGGCGAACGAACCGCTTCTCGCGCACGGTTTCGGGATTCGCGGATTTTCACGCGACGACACGGGGCACCGCCTCGCAGACCGTCAAGAGCCTGGTCGACAAGGGCTACCTGGTTCGGCAGCGCTCCGAGCGCGACGGGCGCAGCGTGCAATTCGAGCTGACGCCGCTCGCCCGGCGCAGGCTCCGCGAGGACCCGCTGGAGGCCGTCGTTCGCGCGAGTTCGACGTTGACCGACGCTCAGCAGGCGCGCACGGTCGAGAGCCTGCGCGCCGTGCTGGGGGAACTGATGGACGCGCGCCAACGCGAGCGCATCGGCCAGTGCCGATTATGCGGGTACCTGGAAACGGACGATGCCGGCAGTCATTGTCGCCTGTTGCAGGAACCGCTCGAGAGCGGCGAACTCGAGGAGCTCTGCATCCGGTATCGACCCGGGGCCTGAAACGCGCGGGGGGCCGGCGATCCGCCGGCTCAGTCGGCAGGTCTGCTCAGCCTCGCGATTTCCAGCCGCTCAGGGCCGACGCGCCGCCCGCGCTTGAGTGCATCGACGACCCGGTCTGCGGGCCGCGTCACGGCGACATCGTGATCCGCTGAACCCCGACCAGGTCCGAGATGCTGAGCTTGCCGTCGCCCCCCGCCGGATAGACGTCCGCACGCGAGTGTTGCGGCTGCGACAGCTCGAGTTCGCCCGCGACCGCCTGCTGCATCAGCACGATGTCGCCGACGTTCACCTGGCCGTCCCCGTCGATGTCGCCGAGCACGAGACTGCGCCACGCCAGCGCATAGTCCCACAAAAATGAAGACTGGCCTGGCGCAGCGGTCACACGCAAGGCGTAAGCGCCGTCTGCGGCCAGGCGCGCCCGAATGTTCTCGGTGTTGTCGATAGTGCTCGTCGAAAATTCAATCAGCACCCAGTTGCTGGGATTGGACCTGTCGTACAGCCGCAGGTCCAGGTTCCGGAGCGTCGCATTGCGCTGGAAGCGAGGGTTCCCGCCCGGATCGACGTCGATGTTCCACGCCAGCGTCGCAAAAAAGTCGACGCCGGCATCGGCCGTCGAGAAGAAATACGTGCTCATGGCGTTGCTGCCGCTCGATCCGCCGAAAGCCGGATCGTAGTCGAACCCGAAAGCGCCGATCGCGCCGGTGCCGCTGTCTTCGCGACTGTCCTGCTCCCCCGCAGCGATAATGTGGTAACTGTTATAGATGCTGAGTTGCCCGGCGCCGTACCGCCGGTCGAGCCCATTCGTCGTCTGATCGGCGGGATCGTGACGATAGTCAGTGATGTTCGCCAGCGCTCCGACCGGATACGAGTTGTTCGTCGCGGGGTCCGCGCCGGCCATCAGGATGGCCTTGATGACCTCGGAGCGTTCCGCGTTACGGATGGTCGCGCCGGCGCGATTGGTCGTGAATCCGTTCGACAGCGTCGGATCCGCACCGGCGACGTGCATTAGCAGGGCGGCCGCCGAGGCGACGCGCGGCGTCGCGCCGCTGGCGTTGGTTTCCGGAGCGACCAGGTCGGGCCGGGTCCGCTCGACGTTGTACGGCGGATCGCCCGGCACCGGCTGGGATCCCTTGTTCGTCGGGCCGTTCGTCCTATTCACGGCGATGACGTTGAAGGCGCTNNTCGCTCGACGTTGTACGCGGGATCGCCCGGCACCGGCTTGGATCCCCTAGGGGTCGGGCCGTTCGTGCGGTTGACCGCAATCACGTTGAAGGCGCTGGCGAGCAAGGTCCGCGTGTTGCCAACGAAGCCGACAGCCTGGACGTACTCGTCCGTATCGATAACCCAGTCCAGCCGATGCAGCAGCTCGATGTCGGAGGCATCGTTGCCGGTGCCGCCGACCCAGCTGTGATTGGCGATCCGGCTCGCCGTGACGACCGGGTCCTTTTGCCCCTGCCCGAATCGGAGGAAGCCCGACTGCAGCCAGTCCAAGGCCTCGTATGCCGAGATGGCCGGACTCGGGGGGATGCCGATGCCCGCCGTCGTCGCATTGTTGCCGTAAAACTTGTTGCCAGCCCCCGTCGCGTGGCCCGAATACGGTGGGCTAACCGATGGCCCGCCGTCCCCGTCAGTGACAATGCGACTGCCGCCGGGATCCGGTCGCCACAGATCGCAAGGCGTCGGCGTGTCGGTGCAGGCTTCGACGAGGGTCACGGTCAGGCCGGTGCCGTCCGGCAGCACCCCGATCTCCGCCTGCAGCGCGGAGTAGCCCACGTCGTCGACGTAGGCCGCGCGGGTGCTCCCCGTCCCTGCCGCCACGACGAGCGCGGTCACGATAACGGTGTGCCGGACGATGTCGGGTCTCCAAAGTGTCGAGGCGGCCCCTTGACGGCCGCCTGCTGGCGCGATTCTTGTTTAGTCGCCGGCCCTCCGCGGACAGGCCGCACGCGACCATAGTACCTATCGATGCCGGCTTTGCACCGGACTTACCATAATCCGCTCGGCGGATCTGCGGCCGTGACTCGACGGGCCGGCGCCAGTCGGCGGGCAATGTCCGAACTCGGCCGCGTTGAACTTCCAGCCCGGCGCTAGACGGAGAACGACGATCCGCAGCCGCAGGTCGTCTGCGCGTTCGGGTTCCGGATCACGAACCGTGAGCCCTCCAGGTCTTCCTTGTAGTCGATCTCTGCGCCCATCAGGTACTGGAAGCTCATCNNTCAGATACTGGAAGCTCATCGGATCCACCAGCAGCGTCACTCCGTGGTTTTCGAACCGGACGTCGCCGTCCTGCTCTTCCTCCTCGAACGTGAATCCGTACTGGAAGCCGGAGCACCCGCCGCCGCTGATGAACACCCGCAGCATCAGGTTGGGGTTTTCTTCCTGCGCGATCAGGTCGCCGACCTTCAGCGCGGCGGCATCGGTAAAGACGAGCGACGGTGCGGTTGTCATGTCTGCGCGGTTTTCCATGCGGGATAAGCTACCGAGTGAGACCACATCCTGTCAATATAGTTCGGTTTCGCTACTAACTCGGGGATGCCGGGGCGGGGACCGTTCTTGACTTATCGCCGCCCTGCGGTAGGGTCGCTGCGGATTGAATGAATGTAACGGCCTCAGTGACCTACAGGACATATCCCGGCGAAGACGTCCTCGCGGAATACGAGTTGCGGGCGGGCGACATCAGCCCGCTCGGCAACGGGCTGATCAACCAGACCTGGACCGTGCAGGCGCCCGCGACCGGCCGTTTCGTGCTGCAGCGCATGAACGACATGTTCTCGCCGGTCGTCAACCGCGACATCGATGTGCTGACCCGCCACCTGGAGGCGGACGGGCAGCCGACGTGCCGGGTCGTCCCGACGCGCACAGGGGCGCTGTGGTTCACGAACGCGGCCGGCAACTGGCGCCTGTTGACGTGGGTCGATGGCGTCAGCCATGACTCGCTGAAGTCGGCCGGGCAGGCGAGATCGGCGGGTCGATTGCTCGCGAGCTTCCATCGATCGGTCGACGGCCTGGAGCACCAGTTCGCGACCCAGAGGCCGGGCATTCACGATACCGCGCGCCATCTTGCGTTCCTGCGCGAGACGCTGCAGAAGCAGACGCAGCACGCCAGTTATGCCGACATCGCGCCGCTCGGGCGCCGCATTCTCGAGGCCGCGGAGGCCCTGCCGCGGTTATCGGCGACGCCCGACCGGATCGTCCACGGCGACCCGAAGATCAACAACATTCTGTTCGAACCGGGTTCCGACGAGGCGATCTGCCTGGTCGATCTCGACACCGTGACGCGCATGCCGCTGCCACTCGAACTGGGGGACGCGATGCGTTCCTGGTGCAATCCAGCCAGCGAGGACGACAGCTACGGGGAGTTTTCGGTGCCGCTTTTTCGCGAGGCGATGCAGGGCTACGCGGAGGTCGCGTACGACTGGATCCAATCGGCGGAGTGGTCGGCCATCGTCGACGCCACCCACACCATCCTGATCGAGCTGGCTGCGCGTTTCTGCGCCGATGCGCTGAACGAATCCTATTTCGGCTGGAACCCCGAGCGCTTCGCGAGCCGCACCGAGCATAATCAGGTCCGTGCGGCCGGTCAGCTCACGGTCGCCCAGTCGCTGGTCGCTCAGCAACGGCAGCTCGAGGCGATCATCGCCGCGGCGTTCGACCGGTAGCCCGGGGGAGGAGACGCGGCTTTTTTCCCCGCGGCAGAACGCGCGGGGTGTCGCCTAATCGGCCCACGATCGCGACTCCGCGATTGCGCGGCGGTAGAAGCGCAGGTTCAGCGTCAGGAAGACCGCGGCGCCGATGCTGGCGGGAACGAGCAGGGCGATCGCCAGCTCCGGCGTCGGCATCAGGGGCGCCAACACCGATCCCGGTACGAACAGGCATGCGAAGCTGACGCAAGACCGCATGTGCCCGTCGTCGCGTCCGGCGCGATACAGCCGATCGGACCACCAGCCCGCCAGGTTCACCCCGATCGGTCCGGCGATGAGATTGACCACGCCGTACGCGAGGCTGATGCGGGGAATATCCCACTGCCACGTGCGCATGAACAGGGTGGGGATCCAGAACAGAAAGCCATAACCGATGCAGGTGACGACCGACATGCCGAGGAAGTGGCTGCCATACAGGCGCCAGCGTTCCATCAGGTATCCGGCCGTCCGCCGGAGCGACAGTTCATCGGTCTCGCCCCCGCGCTCGGTCGCGATCCGGATCTTGCCGCGGCGCGCGGGCTCGCGCACCGTCGCCATCAGCATCGCGACGATCAGGCCCGGCAGCCCGACGACGAGAAATACGGTCTGCCATGCGTATAGCTCGCCGAGTACTGGCAGCGTGACGGGCGGGGCGCGGCTCACGACCGCGATGATCCAGCCGCCGACGATCAGGGCGATCCCGGCGCCGATCGACACACCCATGTTGTAGAAGCTGATCGCCCGGCCGCGTCGCTCGCGGGGGAAATAGTCGCTGATCAGCGACAGCGCGCTCGGGTTCAGCGTCGCCTCACCGACCCCCACCCCGACGCGGGCCAGGAACAGCTGCCCGAACGTTCGACTCAACCCGCAGGCCGCGGTCATCAGGCACCAGATCGTGATGCCGGCGGCGATGATGCCGCGCCGGCTGTAACGATCCGCGAGTCTGCCGATCGGGATGCCGAGCAGGGTATAGAACAGCGCGAACGCGAAGCCCATCAGCAGGCCGATCTGCGTGTCGCTGATCCCCAGGTCGGCGCGAATGGGTTCGACGAGTAATGCGAGAATCTGCCGATCCAGGAATGACACCACATAGGCCAGCGTCAGCACGACCACGACATACCAAGCGTATGTCGGTGCCGGGTAGCCGTCCTTCGCCTGGTCTTCCGTCAAAACTCTCGCCGGTCGTCGCCCGCTGGCGTGCCGCCGTATCAGTGGCAGGCCGCGCAGCTGTCGAGCCGCCTGATGCGTTCCGGCCGGGTCGTTGCGGGCTCGGCCGGCCGGTCGTCATCGTGACAGCGCGCACAGTCGTATTGACGCTCCAGCACGACGCGGTGTGATCGCTCGAAATGCCAGTAGCCGGTGCGCTCGAGTGACACGACCTTGGCCAGTCCCGCGGCGTCCCGCGGTCCCGCCGCGACGGATCCCCGCGCCGGCGCGTCTTCGTCCCGGAGGGACTGGACGCCTTCTGAGCGTCGCGCCGCGGCGTGCTCGGCCGCGGCGCGACCGGCGATCCGGCCGGTGAGAACGCTGGGGGCCAGGAAGGTGCCGGAGCCGCCGTGGCTGCCGTTGATCCCGGCGACACCCGTCAGTTCGCCGGCGGCGAACAGGCCCGGCACCGGCTCGCCCGTCGCGTCGAGCGCGCGTGCCCGCATGTCGATCGCGATTCCCCCCAGGTTCTTGCGCGTCATCGGCCACAGCTGCACCGCGTAAAAGGGCGGCTGCCCGAACTCGTGGCTCGGGTCGGAGTCGAGGTATGCCCGGACCGACGCGTCCAGCGCGTCCGCAGGCAGGTCGGCCTGCACCGCGAGTTCGCTGACGGTATCCGCCTTCGCGAAGACCGCCGGATTTTCGAGAATCTCGCTCGCGATGGTGTTGCTGTTCAACCATTCGGCTCCGCGAATCCGCAATTGCTTGCGGCCGCGCGAGTCGAACAGCATCCAGTGAGTCTGCGGCGACAGCCCGAGAACGGCGACCTCGGCGACCTTCGATGGAACGCGCTCGTCGACGAAGCGTCTTCCCTGCAGATCGACCCAGATCGACGCCGGGTTCATGACCAGCAGCCCGCGGTCCGGATCGCGCGGGTTCGGCATGCCGTTCACGAACGTGACCTGATCCTCGATACGCGTCAGGGCGGCCCCGGCGGCCGTTCCCAGCGCGATTCCGTCACCGCGGGCGTAATGCCCCGCGCCGTTCAGGATTCGTCGCGGTTCCGCAAGCCGGCCCGGCCAGTGTTCGCGCACCAGGTCGAGGTTGCCCTGGAAGCCGCCGGTGGCCAGCACGACCGCCGTCGCATCGATCGTGTTGAGAGCCCCGGTGCGGGTGCCGGCATAGCGGACCTCGAACGTGCCGCCCGCGGTTTCATTCAGCGCCTCGACGCGCGAGTTCAACGACCAGCCGATATTGTCTCGCGCGAGCGCCTCGCGCAGCATCGGCACCACGGCGTTGATCGCCGTGCCGCCGGCGAAATGGAAGCGCGGCACCGAGCCTTCCGGCGTCGTCATCAGGATGCTGAATTCCACGCCCATGGCGGCCAGCCAATCGTGCACGTCGGTGCGCGAACGCTCGGCAAACTGGCGCACCCACTCTGCGTTCGCATCTTCGCCCCACGCCATCAGTTCACGGTAGGCCAGGTCGGGAGAGTCGATATGGCCCTTTTTCTTCTGCAAAGGGGTATCGACGAGCGCGAAGCCGCCGGCGTTGACCGCATGCCCTCCGGCCACGGACGACCATTCGATGACCAGGACATCGGCCCCCGCGGCACTGGCCTCGAGCGCGGCGGCGATGCCGGCGATTCCTGCGCCGACGACGACGACGTCCGCGCTCCGCCGGCCCGGCATGCCGTCGCAGGCCGAGATGGCGCATACGATAGCCGCGAGCGCGGTGGCGCGGATCACGGCCGCGCTTGCTCGCTGGATGGCGAGTCTTCCGCCTGTTCCGGCGGATAGGGCGGCAGGTTCGCGCGAATCTCTTCCGGCGACTCGGTGGGCGCCGGCTCGAGCGCATAGGCGGGCGCGTTCGCGGGCACCTTGTTGGCGGAAGTCTCGGGTGCCTGGGGCGCTGCCTCGTCGGCCAGCACGTCGGGCGGCGCGTCGGTCTCACGGTTCAGGGGTGGCCTCGGCCGGTTCCTGATGGCCTCGTCACGCTGCTGCTTGCGCAGTTCGTCGATGCCGCGGATCACGCTGTTCACCAGATAAGCGTTATCCCAGCCCGACGGCAACGGTTGCGGACCGAGGGCCGGTCCCAGCCTGACGATCACGAGTTCCCGCGACGGCACGACGTAGACGCGCTGCGCGCCGCGCCCGGCGAAGTAATAGACGTCGGGCGCCAGGAATGGCTCGGTGCGGGCGTACGAGCCGGCCGCCGCCGGATTGTCGCTGCGCGGGTTGATATCACGTTCGTAGCCGAGCCACGTCTGCAGGCCGTACCACTTCGACACGGGCGATGGGCTGACCATCCGGTCGATCCAGCCGGCCGTGACGATGCGAAAGTCGCGGACCCGGCCCCGGTTCAGCATCAGCAGGCCCATGCGCGCCCAGTCGCGCGCAGTCGCCATCAGGCAGCAGGAGGTGAACGCGTTGCCGAACTCGCTGTCGATCCAGACGCGCGCGTCATCGCCGCCGAGGTGCCGCCATAGATTGTCCTCCAGTAATTCCGAATAGCGTTTGCCGCTGGCATTCTCCAGCACGGTCCCCAGAAGCTCCGAATTGATGTTGTTGTAATCGAACCGCGTGCCCGGCGCCCAGTTCGCCATCGGCGTGCGCAGCACTGCCGCCTGCGAGTTGCCGGAGTACAGCCACCTGAAATCGTCCGTGAACGGGTTCAGCGTGAATTGGTACTGGGCGAGCCCGGACGACATCATCAACAGTTCGCGCAGAGTGATGTCGCCGCGCGGGTCGTCCTCCCATTCCGGGATATAGCGGGCGACCGGATCGTCGATCGAGCTGACGATACCTTCCTCGATCGCGACGCCGATCAGCAGCGCCAGCAACGACTTGTGCATCGACTGCGACTGAGTCAGGCTGCTCGCGTCCCAGCCCTCGGCATACCATTCCGTCTGGATGCGGCCGCGGTGGATTACGATCAACGCGTGGGAGTCAAAGCGCGCTGCGAAATCCTCAACCGCCTTTAGCGCGAGCGGCGTGACCGTGCGTTCGGTCTCCGGGGCCACCGGGATCACGAAGGAACCATCGCCGGATACGATTTCGTTCGGTCTCAGCAAGCGCGGCTGAGTACCGGCGAGCTGCAACAGCGTGTTGGTATAACGCCGCCAGAGCCACGGATCCTGAAAGTACAGCGACAGCACCCCGACCAGCAGCAGGATCACGAACAGGAGCAGAACCCGAAACCGCGCCATCATGCTCGCCTCACGTCATGTAACCGCATCAGTATCGCGGCGTGCGTGGGAAAAAAAAAGGGCGAGCGCGTTCGTTTTTGGCCGCCGCCCGGGCCTCAGAAATTAATACGCAGCGTAGCGAGCCATTCGCGCGGCGGTTGGGCGGTGCGGATGTTCGTGGCGAATTCCGCGACGATACCCGATACATTGTCTTCGGCATCGGCGAGGTTCTTGCCTTCGAATATCAGCTGCCAGACCTGGTCGGGCTGTCCGACGCCGATGAACCCATTCAGGCGTGTGAAGCTGTCGATCTCCAGCGTGTTCGTGGCTTCGGCGAAGTAACTGTCGGAGTAGTTGATATCGCCTCCGAAGAACAGCTCGAACGCCGCATTGATCGGCCACCTGTAGTCGAAGCCCGTGCGAGCCGTCAGTTTCGGCGTCGACGGCAGATCTTTGGCACCCGCCAGCGCCGCGCCTGAGGCGGGGTTGATTGCGCCATAGGAACTTGTCATGAAGCCGGCATTCAGAAAAACGTTCAGGTTCTCGGTGGCGGCCCAGTTCGAGTCGAGCTCGATACCCCAGACGTCTGCGTCGCCGATATTCTCGGTGGGGAACGTGACTCCAACCTGGTTGCCCATTGGGTCGAGTACTGGCGTGATCACCGTTTGCTGTATGGAGTCATACATCGCATAAAAGACGGCCGTGCCGATAACCAGGTCGTTATTGATCGTGCTCTTGTAGCCCCACTCGAAGGACCAGACGTCCTGCGGCCGATAGGACGAGTCGGAGCACTGCAGGTTGCCGAAGCAGAGTGTCTGGAAGCCGCCTGCCTGGAATCCTCGCGCCGCGCTCAGGTACAGAAGCACATTGTCGCCGAGATCGTAGTTCACGCCGATCCGCGGCGTGAATTCGTCAAAGGTCAGATTCTGCCTGGTCTCGAAGCCGCTGTCGGTCGGGATGCACGAACCGGTGCCGCTACCAGGCGTCGGACCCGCGCAATCGAGCTGGAAGTCCTTCTGCTCGTCAGTGAAACGCAGGCCGAGGGTCAGCGACCATCGGCCCCGGAAGCGCCAGGTGCCTTCGCCGAATACGGCGTAGCTCTCGGTTTCCGCGCGCGTGTTCTCGACGAAGTCAAAGAACGGATCGAGCTGTCCCGAATAACGTTGCACGCCATCCTCGCTCAGGTAGAAAAGGCCGACGATCCAGTCGAGCCGGCCGTCATACGCCGTGCCGAGCAGGTGCAGCTCCTGACTGAATTGCTCCGTGCTAGAAGTGGAGTCGATCAGCAGTCCGGGCGCGCCGGGAATGGCGCCGAAGCCTCCGCCCGCGATGTCGAACCCGAACAGGTCATCGATATCGGTATAAGCGGTGATCGAGCGAAACTGCGCGATGCCGAAGTCGTAATTGAAATCTAGCGTCGCCCCGGTCTGTTCCGTCTCGCCAACATTCTGGCGTCCGTTCGGCGAGTTCGGGTTCGCTGGTGAATAATTGTCATAGAAGCCCCCGAGCGGCGCTCCGGACGCGGCGGCTTCGGTCGGCGGCGGAAACGGTCCGTACGGCACCCCGTTATAGCCGTCGTTCCTCGCGTCGACGTAAAATGCCGTCAGCGTGACGTCCAGGCTCTCGCCCTCGTACCAGCGCAGCTTGCCGCGAACGGTCGCGTTTTCCCAGCGCCCCGGACTGATGCCCTCGAGCGGATTCTTCCAGGTCCCCTCGTCGCGCTTGTTATAGCCGGCGGCGATGGAGCCAGCGAAAGCTTCGTCGATAAAATCGCCGCCGAATGCGCCGCCGACCTTCCACGTGTCGAAATTACCGACGCTGCCCGACAGGCTCGCATACTCGTTGCCGTCGCCCGGGGTGCGCGTGACGAACTTGATCGCGCCCGCCATCGTGTTGCGCCCATAGAGGGTCGCCTGCGGGCCGCGCAGCACCTCGATTCGCTCGACGTCCAGCAGATCGAGGTTCACCGTGGCCAGGCGGCCGCGATACACGTCGTCCTGATAGATGCCGACCGGCGATTCGGACGTGATGAAGCCCGGGTTCTGGACGCTCGCGCCGCGCGCGTGCAGCTGCATGGCCGCACCATTCGCCGTGACCACATAGGTCTGCAGGTTCGGCACCGCCGCGCCAATGTCCATTGCCTCGACGATCTGCAGTTGATAAATCTGCTCGGATCCGATGGTGGTGATGGCCAGCGGGACGTCCTGGATATCCGCCGCGCGCCTCGACGCCTCGACGATCACTTCCTCGCGGGCGGCGCTGGCCGGCCCCGCGCAGGCAACCGACACGGCGGCCGCCACCGCGAGCAGCGGACGGATCCTCACGACGAATGTCCCCCCATGCCGGACTGCGCCGGAATGGTATCAGCAACGGGCCGCCGATACAGCCTCGCCTGGTGCCGGCGCGACGGGGTCAGGTTCGGCCGATCCGGCCGTGGGCGTCAGTCCACGAGTTCGACCGTGATCCTGCGATTCTCGTCGAGGTCTGAGACCCTAATCTCGACGCCCATGTCCTTCGCATAGCCGTAGAGCCGAGGCTTCGTCCAGTTCTCGTGGATTTCTTCCTCGGTCAGGTCGAACTGGCCGATCTTTCCGGCAGCGTCGAGTACGGTCTTAAACGGGGACGTCCAGGTCCGGCTGCGGCCCTTGCCCCCGCTGTCGAGGGCCAGCGCATAGTGGCAGGCGGTGCGGTCGAACAGGCCGACCAGGGCGATTTCCTTCTGGCCCGTCTTTTCAATGATTTGCCGCATGCGCTTGTTGATCGGCAGCATCGTCTTGACATCATGTTCGACGTACTCGGCGAGCGTGCCGTTGTTCTTGGCGAACTGGATCGCCATCAGGTGCGCCTTGACGAGGGGGTCGTTCATCTCGTGCGCATAACCAGCGTGATTGCTGAGCATCTTCAGCACGACGTTGATCGACTGGCCCAATTCCTTCTCGTAGCCCTCGAACCCGCTCAGAGTCTTGTAGCTGTCTACGACGTTCGCTTTCTTCTGGCTATGTGGGGGGACTGCCGCGACTGCTTCTGCCATGTTTCTTTCCTCGCATTCCGTTGAGCCGGCCCGGCTGGGCCGCCGCATGACCTTCATATATAGAGCATGCGCAGGCTGCGAGGCAAGGCGAATCGAGTGACCCCCTGCGGCCAACCGACCAATGGTCAGCGGCGCGGGCTGCCGGGCCGCGCACCGGCCTGCGAACGGGCGCCGGTGGCCGCGGGGCGGACTGTTGCAGCCCGGCGATATCGGTGACACCATTACCGGCTTGGACGCGAATAAGTAAAACAGTCCGGGGTCTCCAGACTCTCCGGGAATTGTTTCGTGCTTGCATCCGGCCGAGCCGGACTGTCGCGCCGACTGTTGTTGCTTCAAGATCAAGCGAGAGGGGAACGCCATGGCTGTTAATGCCGATCAAAATTACGCGGGCGTATGGGACGGTCGTCTGGGCTTCGGCAAGAAAGCCGCAATCATCGTCATCGACCTGCTGCAGGGCTATACCACGGAAGGCTCGCCGCTGTATGCGCCGGGCGTCGTTGACTGCGTCAAGCAAATGCCCGACTTTTTGGCGCTCGCGCGCGAGAAGGGCGTTCCGATCATCCACACGCGCGTGCTGTACACCCTTCCCAACTATGAAGACGGCGGCGTCTGGATCAAGAAGGCCCCGGTGCTGAGAGACCTGGTGCCCGGTAACCCCTACGCGGAGTTCTGCGACGAGGTCGTGCCGCAAGAGGGTGAGCCGGTCATCGTCAAACAATATGCCAGCGCATTCTTCGGCACATCGCTCGTGGCGACGCTGAACGGTCTCGATGTCGACACGCTGATTATTACCGGATGCACGACTTCCGGCTGCATACGGGCGACGGCCGTGGACGCGGTGCAGCACGGATTTCGGCCGATCTGCCCGCGCGAATTGATCGGCGATCGACACGACGGGCCGCACGAGGCCAATCTCTTCGACATCAACGCAAAGTACGGCGACGTGATCAGCAAGACCGAGGTAATGGAATACCTGAACAGCCTTTGACGCGCCGGGCGTCGCGAATGACTTAAATCACTGACAATTCGATTCGGGTAATCAAGAATACATACAGAGGTGTCCCATGGCTGAACTGACACAATCCCAACACTACGATTTCGTGCCGATCATCGACCGCGAGCCGTTCAAGCTGCCGAACGGAGCGCGCGTGGCGGTCATGCCTTACATCAACATCGAGCACTTCCCGGCCGCGATCAAGGGCACCGCTTTGATACCGGGCACGGCGGTGTTCAGCCCCGACCCGCTGAACTACGGGTGGCGCGATTACGGCAACCGCGTTGGCTTGTGGCGCATGATGGATCTGATGGATGCCTGTGGCATGCGCGGCACCGTGTGCCTGAACGGAGAGATCATCCGCGAATATCCACGGATCATCGAGGAGGGCGAGAAACGCAACTGGGCCTGGATCGGACACGGCATCAATAACGCCCCGGCCAACTTCATTGGCAACGTCACCGACGCCAATGGCGAGATCGTCAGCCGTCTCAGCGAGGAGCGCGAGAGGGAGATTCTCGAGGCCGTGCTGAATTCGATGCAAGAGACGTTTGGCCGCAAGACCAAGGGCTGGCTGAGCCCCTTCCTGACGCACACGGACAACACGCCGCGGCTGCTCGAGGAGTATGGCGTCGAGTATCTGTGTGATTATACGGCAGACGACCATCCATTCCGGTTCAACACCCCCAACAAGAACCTGATCGCCGTGCCGTACACGGTCGAATTGAACGATATTCCGGCGTTCCTGAATCTCGGGGTTTCGTCGGAGGCCTTCGGGGACATGATCATCGACCAGTTCGACGTGCTCTACGAGGAAGGCGCGACGAATGCACGGTGCATGCCGATCTGCCTGCACACCTTCCACGTCGGCCAGCCGAACAAGTTCAAGCACCTGAAGCGTGCGTTCGAACATATCGCCAAGCACGATGACGTGTGGCTGACGACGGGCGATGAGGTCAACGACTGGTATCGCGAACAGTACATGTAAGAGTACCGGAGGCTCTAGATAATGGCTAAACGAGTTCAGGATGCCGCACCGCCGCGTCCCGATGAGAACAAGGTGTGGCTCAAGGAGAACATCGCCGAGCAGCGTAAACGCCATAGGGCGATCATGCAGGAGATCAACAAGGATCTCGCTCCGCAGAGGGCCAAGTGGTACAAGCAGTTCCTGAAGGACATCTCGACGACTGGCTTCAACGTCACTGGCGATACGAAGCGCGTGATTGCAAAGAAGGATCTGCCCAAGCGCCGCAGAAAAGACCAGGTCGTCTATTGACAACCGTGTAAGTCGTATCCCTCCGGCGATATCGCCGGAGGGCGAAACAAGCAAGGAGAAATACCGTGGCACGACCTCATATCGAGCCTTACGTCGAACTGGATACGCCGTATAAGAAGTTCGACATCGCGGGCTTCAACGGCAGTGAATACAAGGTCCTGTCGTTGGATGTGGATTGCGGGGCATGCACGCTGAAGGTGAGGTTCAACGGTGGATACCGCCGCAAGCCGGGCCTCAGCTACTCGGATATGGAGATCTTCGTGCTCGAAGGTCAGATCAAGGTCGGTGACAAGGTGTGGACGCGCGGTCACTACGCGTTTATCCCGGCCGGTATGCACATCGGCGCGATCAGCAGTCCAAAGGGCGCCGAGGCGCTGGTCATGTTCAATGACAGCGAGCCGAGCTTCGAGGAGTCCGACCGGGATCACCCGCTGGCGCTGACCGATGCGTATATGGACCTGAACACGTATGTCGACGCGCCGTGGGGTCCCGGCAACATCGTGCAGCCGTCGGTCGCGTCGGGCTGCCTGATCAAGCCGCTGCATTACGATCCCCTGACCGAGGCGATCACTTTCCTGTACTGCATGACGCCACAGTTCCGCCAGGACAACATTTCCTACCACGATTGCGCGGAGGAGAGTTATCACATCTGGGGCACCTCGTGGATGCTGCAGTTTGGCGAGCTGCCCACCGGGGGCTACTTCTGGCGACCGGAATACATCAATCACGGGGCGTTCCGGTGCGAACTCGGCACCATCGCATTCGGTCGAACGGACTCCAAACTCCATAATTACTTTCACTACGACCCCTGGTCGACCGCGGACGAGAACAAGCTGCGCGCGGCGGCGCACCTGTACAGGCAGCGCCCCAAACTCTACGACTGGATGGCGTCCGATGGTCACAATCACCCGCATGGTCCACCCGACTTCCAGTACGCGGACTACCAGCAGGATGCACAGGTGCGCCACCTGCACGGTAATGAACCGGTGCCGATCGAGGAACAGGTCACTGCCGCGGTGAAGAAGGAGACGCGAGCGGCGAGGACCCGGAAGACCGGGGCCAGAAAGACGACGCGTAAGAGGGCGGCCCGGAGGAAAGCAGCGGGGAAGACGGTGGCCAAAAAGAAGGTCACGAAGAAGAAGGCGACCAGGAAGACGGCGCGAAAGAAAACCCGGCGCCGCTGAGCGGGGCCGCTCGACCCGTCGTCGCGACTAAGGAGGGCATCGCCCTCCTTTTTCTTTGCGCGTTCCGCCTGAATTGCGCTCGCCGCGCGAATCATCGATAGTACGCGACCCCCCGGCCACAATAAGGCGACTCCGCCCATGCCCGTCCTGCTCACGACCATCATGCTGGCCGGCATGGGTTTCGGACTCGTTCTGCCCGCGTTCCTGTTCTTCGCAGAAAACCTGGGCGCCTCCCCGATCGTCGCGACGACGATCGTCGGTTCCTACTCGCTCGGCCAGTTCATCGCCAACCCGTTCTGGGGGCGCATGAGCGATCGGCATGGGCGCAAGCCGATACTGCTAATGAGCACGGCCGGAGTGTTCATCGCGTACCTGTTGATGGCGTTCGCCGAGAACCTGTGGATGCTGGGAGGGGCGCGCTTTCTGACCGGTATCATGGGTGCCAATGTCCCCGTCGCGATGGCGTATATCACGGACGTGACGCCGCTCGAGAAGCGCGCGCAGGGGATGGGGTGGGTCGGCGGCGCGATCAGCCTTGGCTTCATCGTCGGCCCGGCCCTGGGCGGTCTTCTGAGCGGCACCGACGCCGACTCGGCGACGCTGCTGTATCCGGGTCTCGCTGCGGCCGCGCTGTCGTGCGTCACGCTCATAGCTACGCTGTTCCTGAACGAAAGCCTGCCGCCCGAAAAGCGTTCTCGCCCCGGCGCCGCCGACGGTCAGCCTCAGGGCGTGGAGGCGGCGCGGCTCGTGCTCCGACGCCCGACGGTGACCCGCCTGATCCTGATCGGCTTCCTGGTGTACTTCGCGATGGGCTTCTTTGAGACCATCATGCCGCTTTGGAGCGAGGCGCGGTTCGGCTGGGGGCCGCGAGATATCGGGCTGTGTTTCACCTACCTCGGGCTCGTCGTCACGATCACTCAGGGTTACCTCGTGGGCAAGCTCGCCCCGCGGTTCGGCGAGAGTCGGCTCGTGCTCGCGGGCGTCGCATCGTATTGCTTCGGTCTGCTGTGGATGACGCAGATCCCGAACTGGCAGCTGATGATGGTCGGCATCACGTTCACCGCCGGCGGGGGCGCGCTGGCCGTCACCAGCATGACGAGCCTCGTGTCGCGCCAGGCGGGCGAGCATGAGCGCGGCCTGGTGCTCGGGGTCTATAATTCGAGCGCCTGGATGGGCCGGTTCCTGGGACCGCCGGCGTCCGGACTGCTGTTCCAGAGCATCGCGGTACAGGCGCCGTTATACGGCGCGGCCCTGATCATGTTTGCCTGCTTCTGGGCAGTCCGCGCGCTGCGCGCCCACCTGCGGCGGGCGAATGGATAAACGCGTGTCGGACACCGCCTGACCGTGATCTGGACGGGCCACGGGTCCGTACGACTGGATAGAACAAATCGGAATATAGTGCAGGGGGTCGACCGGCAGTCGGGGGTGCCGATGTTCATCAATTTTTGGTATCCGATGACCACCAGCGACGAATTGACGCAGGGTCCCGTCAAGTCGCGCTGCCTGGGGCTCGACTTCGTGCTGTTTCGCGACGCTCGCGGCCGGGCGAGGTGCCTGAGCAATACCTGCGTGCACCGCGGCGGCTCGCTCGGCGACGGCCGGGTTAGCGGGGACTGCGTCCAGTGCCCCTATCACGGTTGGGAATTTGACGGCGATGGCCGATGCCGGCGTCTCCCGTCGCTCGGCCGGCGACCGAAAATCCCGCCGCGGGCGCGGGTCGACGCCTACCCGGTCCGGGAGCGGTGGGGCATCGTCTTCGCCTTCCTCGGCGATCTGCCCGAGGGAGAGCGTCCGCCGCTGCTCGAGGTCGCGGAAGCTGGCCGGGACGGCTGGCGTTTGACGATGCAGCACTTCGAATTGAAGGCCAATTACCAGCGCTCGATCGAGAATGGCCTCGACCCCGCGCACAATGAATTCGTGCACGATACGCACGGTTTCCAGGGCGAGAACGAGGCGTACCAGGTCAACGATATGCGCATCGAGGAGCGCGGCGAGTGGGGTCAGGGCTTCTGGCATACGTTCAATTCGCCGAAGCTGCCGGATGGCGAGATGCGCAAACTCCGCGACTACGAGGGGGAACTGGAGGCCGGCACCGGACATCATGGGCCGAACCAGCTATGGACCTACATCCACGTTACGCCCGAGAACTGGTTTCACCAGTACGCGTGGGAGAGACCCATCGACGAAGGGAGAACCTGGATCTATCTCGTCACGGCCCGAAATTGTGCGCTGGACCCGGCCCAGGATGAGCTGATCATGGAGCGCAACTGGTACGTCGCGAAGCAAGACATCGTGATCGTCGAGGATCTGCATCCGATCATCACTCCCGACACGAACACTAAGGAATTCATGACGCCGTCGGATCAGGTGATCCGGATGTATCGCGACAAATTGGAGTCATGGCAAGCGCGCGGCTGGCGAGTCGATGTCGAGACCCTGCGGGCGAAAAGCCGGCAGGTGGCATACGCGGTCCCGGGTCCGGCGCGGCGGACGCAGCGCGGTTGGGTACTCGAAGCGATCCCCCGGGTCGGCGCAAAACCGGCGCGGACGCGTCTGGAGGCGTCTGGTTGAGCGCGGCAGGGTCGGATATATTCCACGGTCGACCGGGCGGGTCGGCGGCGGGCACAAGCTGAGGAGAAAGAGCAGGCATGTACATTAATTTCTGGTACCCGATGGCGACCAGCGAGGAGCTGGGAGACAAGCCGCTCAGGGTTCGTTGTCTCGCCCAGGACTTTGTCGTCTTTCGCGGCGCGGATGGCGAGGCCAAATGCTTGAGCAACACCTGCGTCCATCGCGGCGGCTCGCTGGCCGGCGGCAAGATCCGGGGCGATTGTGTCCAATGTCCATACCACGGCTGGGAGTTCGACGGCGACGGAAACTGTCGGCGGATTCCCTCACTCGGCCCCAAAGCCAAGATCCCGGGTCGGACCCGCATCGATGCCTACCCGGTCGAGGAGAAGCACGGCATCGTCTTCGCTTTTCTCGGGGACCTGCCGGAAAAGGAGCGGCCACCGATTCTCCCGGTGCTCGAAGAGGGCAAGGAAGGTTGGAGGCCCACTCTTGTGAACTATCGCGTCAAAGGGAACTACGAGCGATCGATCGAGAACGGCATCGACCCCGCGCACAATGAGTTCGTGCACGATACCCACGGCTTCAGTGGTGAGGATGACGATTACGCGGTCGGCGAGATGCGCGAAGTCAAGAGCGAGTGGGGCGACGGCTTCTGGCACACGTTCAACGCTCCTCCGTTACCGGAAGGCGAGATGAAGAAGTTGCGTGAGCAGCCCGGTGATCTCGAGGTCGGCACCGGCCATCATGGCCCGAACCAGGTCTGGACATACATCCACCCGAGCCCGGAGTATTACTTCCATCAGTACCTGTTCGAACGCCCGATCGACGAGGAGAACATCGAGATCTACCTGCTGTGCATGCGCAACTGCATGCTGGACCCGAAACACGACGAATTGATGAACCAGCGAAACCAGTATGTCGCCGATCAGGACGTCGTCATTATCGAAGACCTGCATCCCGTCCTGACTCCCGATACCAGCACGAAGGAGTTCATGGTGCCGGCGGACAAGTGCATCCTGATGTATCGCGATCGCCTGAAGGGCTGGAGCGCGAAGGGCTGGCGAATCGACATGGATGCGGTCAGGCGCAACGCGAAGAAGGTCGCGTATGCCGTTCCGAGCCCGGGCAGGCGCGAGCACAAGGGCTGGGTACTCGACCCCGTGCCGCTGATGGGCGCGAGCCAGGCCGCGTCCAAGCTCAAGGCAGCGAGCTGAGCCGCAGTCGTGGGTGACGTCGCTCGCCGCGAGTTCCTGGCGGGCTTCGCCGGCCTGATCGCGGCTGGCGCGACGCCACGCGACGTGCGGGCCGAGTCATCCGATGCGACGCCAGTGCCAGCACCGACCGACGCCCTGACCACCGTGCTGGTTACCGGCGCGAATCGCGGTCTTGGCCTGCAGTTCACGCGACAATATGCCGAGCGCGGCTGTCGAGTCATCGCCACCTGTCGCGA
>JABAOE010006271.1_pt4 | contig 23698 bp, 25 predicted proteins | sample 7062141 | NCBI WGS metagenome assembly JABAOE01 (sample SAMN14538627, study PRJNA623070) | marine sediment metagenome | biome: marine biome [ENVO:00000428]; feature: marine pelagic biome [ENVO:01000023]; material: deep marine sediment [ENVO:00002113] | place: India: Gulf of Khambhat ... | reverse complement strand
GCGGGACTTCGAGCTGGCCGGGCGCTGGGTCGATCGGCTGACGGCCACCAAGGCCGTGGCCAGTGATTTCATCGAGCGTCGCGTGGGGGACCGGGTGGGGTTGATTCTGTTCGGCCGCAACGCCTATCTGCAGACGCCGCTGACCTTTGACCGGGTAACCGTGCAGACTCTGCTGGCTGAGTCGGCTATCGGGCTGGCGGGCAAGGAAACGGCGATTGGCGACGCCATCGGCCTGGGCATCAAGACGCTGGATGCCGCTCAGGTGGAGGAGGGTCGCCGGGTCATGGTGCTGCTCACGGACGGCGCCAATACCGCTGGGGAGGTGGAACCTCTCAAGGCGGCGGAGCTGGCCGCCCAGCGGGGCGTGGTGATCTACACCATCGGCATCGGGGCCGATGAAATGATGGTGCGTTCCATGATGTTCGGCTCACGGCGGGTCAACCCGTCACGGGATCTGGATGAAAAAACCCTCAAGGCGATTGCCGGCGGCACCGGCGGGCAGTATTTTCGCGCCCGGGACACGGCGGAGCTGGCGCGGATCTACGGCATCCTGGACCAGCTGGAGCCTGCGGCGAAGGAGGAGTCCGGGTTCCGCCCGGTGACCGAGCTGTACATGTGGCCCTTGGGTGTCGCCGTCGTCCTGGCCAGTCTCTGGGCGTTGCTGGGGGTGCTGCCGGGGCGCCGCGAGCAGCCTGCGGCCCATGGGCAGGTGCAGCATGGGTGAGTTTCATTTCTTGCGGCCCCTGTGGCTTTTGCTGCTGCCGGTGCTGGCCTTGCTGCTGTGGCGGCTCGCGGCCCGACGCTTCAAGGCGGGCAGCTGGCGCGATGTGATCGATGAGGCACTGTTGGAGCACGTCTTGATCGGCGCGTCTTTGAGCCGCCGGTCCCTGCGCTGGCCGCTGTGGTTGGCGGCGGCAGCCGTCCTGGTGGCTGTACTGGCGCTGGCCGGACCCACCTGGGAACGGCAGAGCACGCCGGCGTTTCGTTCCGACGAGGCCTTAGTGGTGGTTCTGGATCTGTCCCGTTCCATGGATGCCACTGACCTGAAGCCCTCCCGCATGGCCCGGGCGAAGCTGAAGCTGTTGGACCTGCTGGAGGAAAGGGATCGCGGCCAGATAGCCTTGGTGGTGTTCTCGGCCCACGCGTTCACCGTGACGCCGCTGACGACGGACACCGACACCATTGCCAATCTGGTGACCAGCCTGGGCAGCGACATCATGCCCAGCCAGGGCAGCTACCCGGAGGTGGGCCTGGATAAGGCTCGCCAGCTCTTGGAGCAGGCCGGCGTCAGACGCGGCCAGGTGCTGTTGCTCACCGACAGCGAGGTCCATCCGACGACCCTTGAGAGCGCGGCGGCTCTGGCCGGCGCCGGTCACCGCCTGAATGTGCTGGGTGTGGGCACACCCAACGGCGGGCCGATCCTCAATCCCGGCGGCGGCTTTCTCACCGATGCCGTGGGGCAGGTGGTGGTGGCCCGTTTGGATGAAGCCCAGCTCAAGCGTCTGGCTGTGGCCGGCGGTGGGCGCTACGCCACTATGGCGGTGACCCGGGAAGACCTGTCCTACCTGGCAACGCCCGGTAGTATCGGCGAGGTGACGAATGACAACGGCGACAGCGCGATGCAGACCGCGCTCTGGCAGGACCAGGGCGCCTGGCTGGTGCTGCTGCTGTTACCCCTGGCCGCCCTGGCCTTTCGCCGTGGCTGGCTGCTCGGGTTGGTCTGTGCTGTGCTGCTGCCCGCCCCGCCCGCGGGTGCGCTGACCTGGGATGACCTGTGGCTGCGGCGCGATCAACAGGGCGCTCGTGCATTTGCCGAACAGCGGCCGGCCGCTGCGGCGGAGCTGTTCGACGATCTCCAGTGGCGCGCGGCGGCCCAGTATCGCGCCGAGGACTACCCCGCCAGTGCCACTGCCCTGGATGGGATTGACGGGCCTGATGCCCATTACAATCGCGGCAACGCGCTCGCCCGTGCGGGTAGCTTCCCGGAGGCGATCGCAGCCTACGATCGCGCTTTGGAGCTGGACCCGGACCACGAAGATGCGGCCTACAATCGCCAGTTGCTGATGGAGAACATGCCCCAGCCGCCGCCGGGCCAGGAGGGCCAGCAGAGTCCACCGGATGCCCAGGATCAAAGCCAGGGGCAGGAACAAGAGGCCGCGGGCGAAGAGAATCCCGGCGAGGGCGAGCAGCAACAGGGCGAGGAGGGCGAGCAGTCTGAAGGCGATAATCAACCCCAGGAGGGCAGCGCCGGGCAGCAGCAGGCTCAGAGTGAGGACCAGGAGGCCATGAGCGACTGGGCCTCTGAGCAGGCGGCGGACCAGTGGTTGCGGCGTATTCCGGACGACCCCGGAGGTCTGTTGCGGCGCAAGTTCCGCTATCAGTATCAGCGTCTGGGTCGGGATCAAGACGGCAACGACGTGTGGCCGGGTGACGAGGAGGCACCCTGGTGAGACAAGCGGTGGCGCTGTTCCTGTTGGGTCTGCTGGCGCTGGCGGTCGCGCGGTCAGCGACGGCCGCCCAGGCCAGTGTCGATCGGGCCCAGGTGCGTCTGAACGAGTCCTTCACCTACACGTTGCGGCTGGAAGGTGAGCCCAACGCCGAACCCGATGTGACGTCCCTGGAGCAGGACTTTGACATCCTGCAGCGGTCCCAGAGCACCCGTATCCAGGGCAGCAATGGTCAGTATTCCCAGTTCACCGAGTGGCAGATTGTCCTGATGCCGACCCGCATCGGGGTGTTTACCCTTCCCGGGGTGACCGTGGGTGGCCAGACCGCTAATCCCATCCGAGTGGAGGTGCTGGCGGCGGGCAGTGAGGAAGCACCCGGCGACATCTTCATCGAGGTGAGCGCCGAGCCCCAGCACCCTTTCGTCCAGGCCCAGACCGTGTACACGGTGTCGCTGTTTCTCGGCATCGATACCCGCGGGTCGCGCTTGAGTGAGCCCCAGGTCACCGGTGGTGAGGCCATCGTGGAAAAGCTGGGGGATGATCGCCAGTTCCAGGTGGAACGCGACGACCGGCGCTTCATCGTGATCGAGCGGCGTTACGCCATCTTTCCCCAGGAAGCGGGGAATCTGACCATCGAGCCCATGCGGTTTGAAACCCAGGTGCTGGACGGGCGGCGTTTCTCGCGGATTCAGCGCTTCAATTCAGATGCCGTCGAGCTCATGGTGCGTGGCGCAGTACCGCCGCCACCGGAATACGCTGCTGCCGCCTGGCTGCCCGCCCGCGCGCTGCGCTTTTCGGAGCGCTTTTCCGGGGACGACGGTGGGCTCGTGGCCGGCATACCCGTCACCCGGAGCCTGACTTTGATTGCCGACGGCGTGTTGTCGACCCAGCTGCCGGAGCTGGCCGTCACCACCCTGGATCCCATCAAGCAATATCCCGATCAGCCGGAGTTGGAGAACACTGTGACGGCCGAGGGAATGCGGGCGCGGCGTACCGAGCGTTACGCGGTGATTTCAACCCGGGCCGGCGATTTTGAGTTGCCGGGCGCTGCCGTGCCCTGGTTCAACGTATTGGCCGAGCGCTGGGAGGCGGCTCAGCTGGCGCGCCGTACCGTGGCCGTCGCGCCGGACCCGGACCAGCCGCTCCTGGATGAGCCCGATATGCCCTTCGACGCCGCTGCCCCGGTCGAGCCCGTGGGTCCGTGGCGCATGGTGAGCCTGGGGCTGGCCATCGGCTGGGCCGGCACGGTGATGCTCATGCTGGCTTTTAGCCAGGGCACCAGGCGTGCTGACAGCCGGCAGGCCGCAGGCGCCGGGGAGCGGCAGCGCCGTCGTCAGGGGCGGGTATTGAGCCAGGTTCGCCGGGCCTGCAGCGATCATGACGCTCAGGCCGTCCGGGAGCGGATGCTGGAATGGGGTCGGCTGCGCTTTCCGGACCAGCCACCGGCGACCCTGACTGCCCTGGGGCGGCGTCTGGACGCGCCCGTTGCCGCCGCGCTCACCGGGGTTGAAGCGGCCCTGTACGGCCGCAGCGCAACAGCCTGGCGTGGCGATGAGTTGCTGGCGGCGCTGAAACGGATAGACGCGGTTGCCCCGACGGATCGGGCCAGGGGTGCCGACGACGGCCTGGTGCCCCTGTATCGTTAGCCCGTTAGCGACTGGCCAAAGCTCAAGAAGATCCGCGCGTCGCTTTTCGCCTCGACACGATGGGTCTCGCCGGGCACCGTAAACGCGTAGTCGCCCGCGCCGAGCGCCTCCCCATCCACGTCGATCGTGCCTTCAAGAACCAGCATCTGTTCCCATGCCCGGTGCTCGTGCTCCGGGTAGACGCTGCCCCTGGCCATCTCGCAAAATTCTGCCGCCACGTCCTCGCCGTGGTTCCACAGAGTAGCCCGGCGGATTCCCGCCACCCCGGACTCGCGCCAGTCGACCTGGTGTTTGGTGAGGATTCGCATAGCTCTTCTCCAATGCCCAAGATTGACTTATAGCACTCGCGCGATGATCCCTGCATATACTCACTGCATGAGTCTGTGCGCCATGTTCCAGCCCGCCAAACAGCCCGGTGCGTGCCACGAAGTCCCCGCGGGAAATGGGGCGTGGTCACCACGCCGCAGCGGAGCATGGATTTCGCGCAGCAGAGCGACACGCAGGTCATGGCCCCGGCGAACGACTCCATTCAGATCACCCCTGAGGCCACTGAGTTGACCGGCCTGTGGATGGCGGTTGGCGCCACACCGCTGTTGATCGCCGCCAGCGCCGGCGCGGCAGGATAGCGCGCATGCCGGCTGGCCATTGGCTGCTCTTGCTCCTGGTGAACCTGTTCTTCGGTTTCAACCTGGTGGCCAGCAAGTACGGCATGGCGGAGCTGCCGCCGTTTACGTTTACCGCGTTTCGCTTCGCGCTGGTGGCGCTGGTGCTGTGCGCGGCGCTGCGGGTGCGGCGCGGCCAGATGCGCGCCGTGGCGATCGTCGGTGTCACCCTGGGCTTCCTGCACTTCGGTCTTGCCTATACCGGCTTGTCCCTGGCCGGGGATGCCGCCACGATGGCGATCGCGTTTCAGCTCACCGTGCCCTTTGTGACGCTGTTGTCAATGGTGTTTCTCGGGGAGCGAGTGGGCTGGCGTCGGGGGTCCGGCCTGGTGCTGGCCTTTGCGGGTATCGTGGTGATGGGATTTGATCCACGGGTCTTCGACTACCGGGATGCCCTCGTGTATGTCGCCCTGGGCTGCCTGTCAGCCGCCATCGGCACGCTGGTGATGAAGCGGCTGCGCGGAGTGGGCGTGTTCGAGCTCCAGGCCTGGATCGCCGTGCTCAGTGCCCCCGTGCTGGCGTTCTGTGCCCTGCTGGCAGAGCCTATGACGCTGGCGCAGCTTGGCTCCGTGTCGGCTCTCACGTGGGGTGCCGTGGTGTTCTCGGCACTGGCCACCAGCATCGTGGGCCATGGCGGCTTCTACTTCCTCATTCAGCGCCACGATGTCTCGCTGATCGCGCCGCTGACGCTGTTTTCCACGGTGTTCGCCGTGCTGTTTGGAGTCTGGCTGCTCGGCGACGTGATTACGGCGCGTATTGCCCTGGGCGGGGCGCTGACGCTGGTGGGCGTTCTGGTGCTGGTGCTGCGGGCGGGCACCAACACGACGCTGGACACCCAGGCGGTGTCGGCCGGCGTGGGGCTGAAGAAAGCACTTTGAGAACTGCATCAGGGTAAATCCTGCCCGTTGGCGGCATGCTGCAGGCTTGCGATAGTCAGTGTTTACGTGATGCAGCTACCTCAGCACCAAAGGGAGACGGTGGGCTCTGCGACCGCTGCAGAGCTGCGCAGCGGTTTTCCCGGCCTTGAGTTCGCCGCCCCGCTGGAGAAGGAGTTCCGCGCGGCCTATTTGCAGCAGAGCATCCCTCGAGGCCGTATCTCCGGCGTGATCGCCCTGGTGCTGGTGCTTGCTATCACCTGCGTGGATCTGCTCCTGGGCGCGGTATCCGATACCGTTAACGTGCTGCGGCTGGGTTTGCTGTGCCCCCTGCTGGCCCTGATTCTTATGGCCACCTATCTGCCGCTGCTGCGCCGGTACTACAGCTACGTGGCTGGCATCGGCGTGTTACTGGTCGGCATCACGGCCAACTATATCTGTATCACCGGCGCGCTGGAGGGCACCGAGCACCTGCTGGCCGGGCCGGTGCTCGTCATCGCTTTTGCCTGTTTGTTTCTGGGGCTGTTCTTCAGCGCTGCGGTGAGTATCGCGGCCGCCATTGTGGCGAGCTTCGGTGCTCTGGGCTGGTATCTGGGGCTGCCTCTGGATCAGTTGCTCTATATGGTCGCCATTTTGGCCGCGGCAGCGGTGATTGGCTCCATAGCCGTATTCAACCTGGAACACGCCTTGCGCACGACCTTTCTGGAAACCCGTTTGCTGAACGAGTTGGCGGAGCGGGATGGACTCACGGGCCTTTACAACCGGCGCATGTTCGATGACTACATCGAGCGCATCTGGCGCCAATCACGGCGGGAGGGCGTGCCGCTGCAGCTTATTTTTCTGGATATCGATTACTTCAAACGCTACAACGACGTTTACGGTCATCAGGCCGGTGACGATTGCCTGAAACGGGTTGCCGAAACCATCGCCTGGTCCGCCAAGCGACCCTTCGATTTGTGTGCCCGCTATGGTGGCGAGGAATTCGTGCTGGTGGTCTACGCCCCGCCGCGGGACTACGCTGCCACCCTGCCGGAAAAAATCCGGCGCGACGTGCTGTCCCTGGCCATTCCCCATCAGGGCTCGGAAATCGCGCCCTACGTGACCATCAGCGCCGGCGTTGCGGTAGTTCGGCCGGGCGCTGACCGCAGCCTCGCCGGGGTCATTCAGCTGGCTGACGAGGCGCTCTACGAGGCCAAGCAGAGCGGCCGTAACCGGGTGGTGTATCGGGATGCGGCCTTCGCCGAGGTGGAGACGGGCAGCTTCAACGTCAAGCCGCGCCTGACCCCGTTGCCCTGAAGCCTACCAGGTGCCCTCGTTGGCCATGGACTGCCAGGGCTCCTCCGGCGGCAGCGGCTTGCCGCTCTGCAACAGCTCAATGGAAATATTGTCCGGTGAACGAATAAAGGCCATGAAGCCGTCCCGGGGCGGGCGATTGATGGTGATGCCGGCGTCCATGAGTTGCTGGCAGGTCTCATAGATGTTGTCCACCTGATAAGCCACATGACCGAAGTTGCGGCCTTCGCTGTAGCTTTGCGGATCCCAGTTGTAAGTCAGCTCCAGGGTGCCGGCCTCATCGCCGGGCGCCGCCAGGAACACCAGGGTGAAGCGGCCCGCCTCGTTCTCGATGCGGCGAACCTCCCGCAGGCCGAGCTTGTCACAATAAAAGTTCATGGAGGCAGCCAGGTCGGTGACACGCACCATGGTGTGCAGATATTTCACGAATCGAACTCCGGTGGCGAGACCTGGCATTATAGCGGCCGGCCCCTTGGCGATGGAAAGCATGGCACTAGCCGGTCACACGCTCAGAACCCTCTCGCTGGACCTGGACAACACCCTGTGGGACGTGGATCCGGTGATCGAAGCGGCCGAGCAGCGGCTGAGGGACTGGCTGGCNNGCCGGAACGGGTATTGGCCCTGCGTCGCGAAATTACCGCGCGGTATCCGGAACGGGATCACGATCTGACCTTTCTGCGCAAGGCGGTGCTGGAGCAGATTCTGGTGGGAGCCGGCTACCCGGGCGATCTAGCGGAGGCCGCCTTTGCGGTATTCTTTGCCGCCCGCAACGAGGTCACCCTGTTCGCCGACGTGCTGCCCGCCCTGGAACGGCTCAGCCAGCGTTTTGAGCTGGTGGCGCTGACTGACGGCAACGCTGATCTGGCGGCTATCGGGCTGGATGCATTCTTCAGTCACTACATCAACGCCGCCGGGGTGGGTCGCGCAAAGCCCCACGCCGCCATGTTTACGGCGGTTGCCGCAGCAACTGGACACGATCCGACCGAGATCGTCCACGTCGGGGATCATCCGGAGAAGGATGTGGCTGGCGCCCGTCGCTGCGGCTTAAGGGCGGTCTGGGTGAACCGGCAAAATCATGCCTGGCCCTTGGATCATGCCGCCCCCGATGCCGAGGTGACGGATCTTGCCGCGCTGGTCGAGCAGCTTGTGCCCTGACGCCGCGCCATGACCATGCCCACGCCGGCAGTGGACAAACTGCGGCTGATCTTCGTGCCGGGCATGAAGCCCAAGCCGCCACCACGGGTCCATCGCCGCGCCCTGTGGGATGCGCTGCTGGTGGGTCTAGAACGGGTTGATCACCAGTTGGCGACAGACTTCGCCCGACATTCCGAGGACTTCTGGCTGGTCTCCTGGACCTATCTGTTTTACGGCGTTCACCGGAACTTCGAGCTGGATCGGCCAGGCATTGCCGCGCTGGCTGCCAAGCCACAGCCGGGGCAGGCGGACGTGGATGAGATCGAGTCGTTGGCACGCCGCATCAGTCGCTGGGTGCGGGTCGTGGGCGATGCGCTGCCGTTTCTGAGCCGGCGGCTGGCGGATCCGGATACGCGCCTCACCATGGCTGAGGCGCGGCGGTATCTGACCGATCGCGCCGGCATCGGCCGCGAGGTGCGGCTGATGCTGAAAAACCAGCTGACTGACGCCTGGGCGGACGGCGATGCGGTGCTGCTGATCGGCCACAGCCTGGGCTCGGTGATTGCCTACGATACCTTATGGGAGCTGTCCCACGAGGAGCCCGAGGCGGGCCAGATCGATCTGTTCATCACCCTGGGCAGCCCGCTGGCGACCCGGTTTATCAGGCGCCGCCTGCGGGGCGTAGCGCGCCGCGGTCGCGAGCGCTATCCCACCATCGTGCGGCGCTGGATCAATTGCTCAGCCAGAGGCGAGCTGACCGCTATTCATCCGGCATTGGCGCCCTATTTCCGTGAAATGGTGACGCTGGGCCTGATCCAGTCCATCGAGGATCGCACGGGTTTCTATAACCACTTTCGCGGTCAACGGGGCCTGAATGTGCACAAGTCCTATGGTTACCTGATGCATCCGGAAGTCGCCGGGTGCATTGCCGCCTGGTTGCGGAGCCGTCGAGCCGCTAGTCCAGCTGGGGCTTGATCACCACGTCGATGCGCCGATTCCGGGCTCGACCCTCGGCCGTCTCGTTGTTGGCGATGGGCTGGGTCTCGCCGAAGCCCACGGCGCTGATGCGATAGGCGGGAATATTAAGCTGGGTGACCATGTACTCGCCCACAGCTTCGGCGCGGCGCTTGGACAGGGCCATGTTGCTCTCATCGCCGCCGTAGGAGTCCGTGTGGCCCTCGATGACGAGCTGGGAGCGCGGAAACACCTCCACCGCGTCACGAACTTTGGTGAGCAGCGGGCGATAATTGGGGTCCACGTTGGACTGGCCGCTGGCAAAGGTCAGGCCCACCAGGCGCATGATAATGTCGTTGCCCTGGCGATAGACTCGGGCCTCGTCCCGACGGAACGTGGTTTCGATGCGTTCGAATTGCTCTTTGATTCGCGCTTCGGCTTCCAAGCGCTTCACCAGGGCGACGCGCTCTTCGGAGACGCCGCCCAGCTGTTCGTCCAGCTCGCGGATTTCCTCCTCCAGTCCGGCGATGCGGACGTTGTTTTCATCAACTTCCTGGGTAAGCCGCTGATTGCTGTCGCGCATATCCTCTACCAGCTCGGCAAGCTCGCTGGCCACGGGTTCCGGACCTTCGTCCAGGTAGGCCACGATGTCTGCACTGGCGGCGATGCGCCGCAACGGCTCTTCATACTCCAGGATGGCGTCTTCCAGCGTTAAACGCTGATCTCGCATCTCGCGGATGTGCTCGGCCAGGTAAATCGCGTGGCGGGCCTCGTAATTGGCCTCTGTCGCCAGGCTGCGCGGCAGATCGGTGTCGTAGCGGTTTTCCGTCAGTTCCCGCTCGGCCCGCGCCAGCAGCGCTTCGGCCTTGGCCAGGGTCTTGGGCGCGTAGCGCTGCACCCGGCTCTTCTCAGCGGTGGCCAGAAGTGCGCGGGTCTGGCTGAGATATTGGGTCTTGATGGCAGAGAGCTCGGCATCGCGGAAGGTCGCTTCAGCGCTCGCTGCCCGGCTGCGGGCCAGCTTGATGTCACCGGCCTCCAGGCGCGTCATGGCGCTGTTGAAATCCCGCTCCGCCTCGGTCCACAGATCGCTGGCAAAACTGTTCGCTTTGGCCGTCAGGGCATCGGAGCGGGTCTTGATCACCGAGGCCAGCGTGATTTTGGCAATTTCCGCTGCCGCCGCCGCCTTGGCGAAGTAATCACTGGCTGTCACCAGTTTGCTGCGCACCCGGGAGAGATTGCGGCCCCTGGCCAGATCCCGGTCCGCTTCCACGTAGGCGCGCTGGCCGCGCTCGTAGTTGTCGGGCGAAAGCAACTGGGCGTTGGCCGCGTCGGCGGCCGCTTTGGCTTCATCTGCTTGCTGGAACAAGGAGGCGCGCAATTCGTCCTGGGCGCTGGCTGTGCCCGCCACGCACAACAGCAGGGCGGCAGCCAGTAAAGGAAGCTTTTTCATGGGCGTGGCGAACTCGGTTGTCAACATGAGGACTTCTTAAAGGCTCCACCAAATATGTCAAGCAAATCCGTCTGGTTTACAACTTATTTTTGCCATTTGCCCCATCCGATTTTGGGAGACAGGACGAAAGTCATGAATCGAAGCCACACCATGAGCCGCCGCCTGCTGGAGCCTGTTCGTGCTGGCCTGGGTGGATGGGAAGCCCCTCTCTCCGGCTGACCCAGCAGCTTAAGCTTCAAAAGGACAGACTGGCGCGGGCGTGTCAGGCGGCCGGCAGGTCGGATGAATCATCGCCTAAGAAGCTCGACCCCGGTCACGTTTCTGCCGCCGGGCTGGCGCCGGACAGGAAACTGTGCAGCCAGTCACAGACACCTAAAAAGAACAGCCGTATCGTCATCAACCATGGGTGTTAAGTATTACACGCACTTTGTTTTAACCAACGCCTCAGAGGCGGATGGTGAAGAATTCTCCGGTGTGGTTGAGGTGAATCAGCCTACCGAGCGGCGCTATGACACGTGCGAGATCGAGGCCTTGCTGGCCCGGAACTTTGATCTTGATTCGGACCACGTCAAGCTGATCAATTGGGCGCGTTTGCATTAGCGCGCCCGTGTTTCTGGTTTCCCCCTGTATTACCCGGCTTTAATGCCGGGTTTTTTTGAGGGCACGACCCCGGATTGTCGCCTGTTAGTATTTGCCGGGTTACCGGGAGGGTCGATCCATGTTGCGGCGCGTGCATCACATCAATTTCATCGTTCGCGATCTGGCGGACGGGATACAGCGGTTTGAGGCTATTCTCGGGGCGCCACCGGAACGGACGGATGAACTGGCGGCCCGGGGCGCGCTAACGGCGACCTTCAAGCTCGGCGAGACCTATCTGGTGCTGGTTCAACCGACCCGCGCCGACAGCACGCCCGGGCGGCATCTGGCGGAGCGGGGCGAAGGTTTTTTTCTGTTATCCCTGGAGACGGATGACCTGACGGGCGAGGCTCAGCGAATTGATGAGTCTGGCATCGTCGCCATGGCGATGAGCACGCCGCGGCAGGGCATTAAGGATTGGCAGGTGATGGATCTGCGCACGGGCGACACCTGGGGTGAACAGTTGCAGCTGATTCAGGAGGGCGCTGCCGGCTCACCTTCGTAGCTGACCGCAACCAGGCAATAGCTGGCTTCACCGCCGGGCAGCTGCACAGTAAATTCAGCGTCGATACGCTTGCCCATCACCGCCTTACCCAGCGGCGAATCCATGCTGATGTATCCGCTGGCAAAATCAAATTCATCGGGTCCCACCATCCGATAGCGGTGCCGCTCACCCGCTTCGTCCTCGATTTCAAACCAGGCGCCAAAGAACACCCTGTTGGGTTCCCTGGGTGTTTCGCTGACCACCTGGATACCGTCCAGGCGCTTGCGCAGAAAGCGAATGCGTCGATCTATTTCGCCGAGCTGTTTTTTGCCGTAGATGTACTCCGCATTTTCCGAGCGATCGCCCTCGGCGGCAGCGGCTGCCACTCGTCTAGTGACTTCCGGGCGCTTCACCCGCCACAGATGGTCAAGCTCCGCTTTCAGGCGCGCCGCACCCTCGGGCGTGATGTATTTGGAGCCGGGTTTGCCGGGTGGTCGGTAACGCGCCATGGAATCCATGCCATAATTCAGGTCGAATCCGGCCTAGTCTAGCCCGTCCAGGAAACATCAGTGTCTGAATTCCGTGGCATTCCGGTGGTCTCCTCCGGCGCCAAATACGTAACCCCCCAGGGATTCGCCGCCATCAAGAACGGCGTCAAGGCAACGCCTGCACGCCATGAGGCCGATGCGCTGCGCAAGCCGCCCTGGTTGCGCGCCCGGTTGCCCAGCGGGCCGGCCTATCAGCGGGTGCGCGCCACCGTGCGTGAGCACAATCTGAGCACGGTCTGCGAAGAATCCATGTGCCCCAACATCGGCGAGTGCTGGGCCAACGGCACGGCCACGTTGATGTTGATGGGGGCGGTATGTACCCGGGCCTGCCAGTTCTGCGCCGTGGACACGGGCAATCCGGGCGGCTGGCTGGATCCCGAGGAGCCTGGACACGCGGCCCGCTCGGTCAAACTCATGGGCCTTACATACGTGGTGTTGACCTCCGTAGATCGGGACGATCTGGCGGACGGCGGCGCCGCGCACTACGCGGCCTGCATACGGGCCATAAAGCACCGCAATCCCCACACGGCGATCGAAGCGCTGACCCCGGATTTCGCGGGTCGCTTCGAGCACGTGGACGTGGTGGTGGACTCGGGCATCGACGTGTTTGCCCAGAATCTGGAAACGGTGCGCCGGCTCACACATCCGGTGCGGGATCCCCGGGCGGGCTATGAGCAGACCCTTGACGTGCTGGCGCACGCTAAAGCGCGCCGTCAGCAGATGCTGACCAAGACCAGCCTGATGCTGGGTCTGGGGGAAACGGACGCGGAAATCCGTGAATCGCTCGCGGATGTGCGCCGCGCCCAAGTGGATATCGTTACGTTTGGTCAGTACCTGCGGCCTACGCCCAATCACCTGGCCGTGCAGCGCTACGTCACGCCCGCGGAGTTCGAGCGGTATCGGCAATGGGGCTTGGAACTGGGCTTCGTTGAGGTGGTGGCGGGTCCCCTGGTGCGCTCCAGCTATCGGGCCGATCAGGTGCTCGAGCAGAACAACGTCGGTCTGTAGCGCGGGGCCTGTACGATATGGAGATTGCTGCCGAATACGGGCTGTTCCTGGCCAAGACGCTGACCTTAGTGCTGGCTTTCGCGGCCGTGGTGGCCGTGATCGCAGCAGCGGCGCGCAAAGGCAGCAGCGGTGCTGGCGAGCAGTTGAAGGTGGATCACCTCAATAAGCGTGTCGAGCGTCTGGGCGACGCGCTGCGCCATGGAATGGATGGCAAGGGTCTCAAGAAAGAGCTCAAGGCGCGGAAGAAGGCGCGTAAGGCTGAACGAAAGGCTCAAGACCGACAGCGCCTGTTCCTTATCGATTTCAAAGGCGACATTCGGGCCAGCGCCACCGCCTCGCTGCGACAGGAAATTTCAGCCATCCTGAACGTCGCCCGTGACGATGACGAAGTCTTGTTGCGCTTGGAAAATCCGGGCGGCCTGGTGCACGAACATGGCCTGGCGGCGTCCCAGCTCGTCCGGTTGCGCCAGCGTGGCATCAGGTTGACGGTTGCGGTAGACAAGGTAGCGGCCAGCGGCGGCTATCTGATGGCATGCGTTGCCGATCGCATCGCTGCGGCCCCCTTTGCCATTGTCGGTTCCATTGGCGTGCTGGCCCAGATTCCAAATTTCCACCGTTTTTTGAAGGAACGGGGCGTTGATTTCGAGCAGATCACAGCCGGGCGCTTCAAACGCACGCTGACGCTGTTTGGTGAGAACACAGAGGAGGGACGGCACAAGCTCAAGGAAGAGTTGGAGGATGTCCACGCGCTGTTTCGCGGCCAGATCGCCGAGTACCGGCCCGATGTGGACATGGAGCAGGTGGCCACCGGGGAACATTGGTATGCCATCCGGGCCCACGAGCTGAACCTGGTGGATGAGTTAATCACCAGCGATGATTTGCTGCTCGAGGCCATGCAGAACAAAGACGTTTACTGGGTGCGCTACGCGCGCAAGAAGACCTTTCCGGAACGGCTCATGAGCGGGGTTGAAAACACCCTGGGGAGACTGGTCAAAACGGCTTGACGGTGCCCAGAAATCCCATCAAAACCACGAACGCCCACAGCCCGTGCGCCCAGCGGCCGGAGTAGGCATAAATCGTCTCGACCCGGGCTTGCGCCGCTTCAGAATCCGGATTTTGTTTCAGCTCCTCCAGCGCCGCCAGCCAGGGGGGTAGCGTGGCGCGCAGCACCAGACCCATACTGATGACGGCACCGAACAGCACCAGCTTCAGGCGCAGCCAGGCCCCGCTGATACCGGCATCGAAAAATATGGCACCCAGGCCACCCAGTATGAAGGTGCCGATGACGAGATAACGGATGGAGTAATCGATCCGCGCAAACATCGGCCGCCAGCGCGAGCCAGGCTGAAGATGCTGCAGCCAGACCAGGGCCAGCCAGCTCAGACCCACGATCCAGATCACCGGCAGCAGCAGCGGCGGCAATGGGATCAGGCCCAGGTTCTGACTCAGCTGCAACCCCAGCGGCACCATCATGACAAGGGCGGTGCGAGGCCCCATGTCCAGCAGCATCAGCAATTCCAGAAAACGACGGCGCTCCTGATAGGTCAAATCACGACGGGTGGTGTACTTACCGCAGTAATACACGCCCACGTCCATACCCAGCCAGATGACGAACATCAGGATGTGAAAGAACACCAGCAGCCTGTGGCCGTCGAAACTGATGGTTGTGTCCTTGAGCTTTAGTAGTTGCGCGTGGGCTGCACGGCCTGAGCCAGACGCTCCCGATCGTGCAGGCCGTCGGGCAGGGCGGGTCGGTAGTCGGGATTAAGCTGAAAGTCGCGCTCAATCTCCGTCCAGTCGTTGCGATGCCGCCCCTCAACAAAGCGAATCAGCATGAAGGCGCCGCCGTGGGAGCCGTGGGGACCGTGGGGAATCTCGGCCGGACGCCAGAAATACGCGCCTGTCTGCGCAACGCCGTATTCGCTGATGAGATCGCCGGAGATCAGATACATCTCCTCCACGCAGGGATGGGTAATCTGCACACCGGTCAGGCCGGGGGGATATCCCTGGGGTGCCATGGATAGCAGCAAAGTGCGCTCCTGGCGGTTGGGATCATCGCGCAGCACCTTGCGCAGCAGGCCCATGTGCTTGAGCCCGCTGTCGGCAACGCCGGGACCCCAGGGCATGCTGGCCGTGTCACTCACCACACTGGCTGCGTCGCTCGGGGAGGACGCGGCGTCCGGTGCGGCGTCCAGGAACGTGAGTACCACGGCACCGGTGGCCGAGTTGATAGCGCCGTGGGCCGTCCCGGAGGGAAAGTAAGCATAGGTGTCCCGGGCCAGGGAGTGGGCACCGAAATTGATGCTGCCGTCGAGCACCAGAAGTTCCTCGGCAGCCCCCATGCCCTTGTTGTCTTCCATGTGAAAGCCTGCCGGGTAATGGGCCAGCAGAGTCGCGGCCCCCGTGGCCGGGTCGGCGCTCAGCGTCTTCTGCTCCACGTCCGGACGCACCTGGCCCAGACAACCGTCGCTCCAGGCGAGCGCCTGGCACTGAATGAACTCCAAGTGATCGCGCGGCATAGGGGTCAGGTGAACTCGAGGACGGCGCCCACCAGGGCGCCAATCACCAGCACCACACAGGCCAGCCAACCGATGCCAAAGCCCGCAGCCCGCTTTTCCGGCGCGACGGCGTAGCCCAGGTAGTAGAGCAGTCGAGCGATCACAAAGACCAGGCCGATGCCGGCCGCCCACATGGGGCTTATGTAAAGGCCGAACAGCCAGATGGCAGGTATGAACACCACCAGGTTCTCCAGCGTGTTCTGGTGGATGCGGAAATAGCGCTCGAAAGCCGGGTCGCCGGTGACCGCAGGCGCCTTTACGCCATATTTGGCGCGGGCTGCACCTACGCGCAGACCAAAAAACAGGTATTCCAGCAGAGCCAGCAGCACGACGATCGCGACGGCAGCCATGGACATGATCTCCTTGCGACTGACCGGATTCTAGCACCGGCTTGGTTAGGATTGAGAAACCGCGCCGCGTTATAATCGCGGGCAAAGACGCATCGCCAGGGTTGGTGAGTGTGTCGCCCGGAGTCAACGCCGGGTCAATAACAATAAAAGGAAAAACAGCAAAGCATGGCACGGCATCTGGGCGCAGCGCTGCAGTGGGTGCGCGCCGCCATTCCAGTCCGGCCAGCGGCTCGTGCAACGGTGACCCTGTGTCCCGCGGCGCGGCGCCCGAAGCGGGCAGCCGTTCTAGCGAGCCGCTCCGGCAAACTCATCCAAGCGGGCTTGGTGGCCGTTAGCCTGACGGGCGGGTTTGGCCACGCTGCCGATCATTGCTCGCGGGACTGGGCATGCATCGAGGTGCAGGAATCCGAAGAGGGCGTCGCGCTGTTTGCCCGCAACATGAAACCCTACCCCATCGCCATGACGGTGGCGGTGTCCGCCAGCAACATGGTCGGTGGCAGCCGCGAACCCATCACGCTTGAGCTGCCCGGCATGAGCCGCCGGCCGTTGGCCCAGCTGCGCGGCCTGGCCGAGGGTATGCCCTGGGACTATCGTTACAACTATGACTGGACCGTGGGGTCGCTGCAGCCGGATCACGACGACGATTATCTGTACCGCCTCCCCTACGCCAGCGATGCGAGCTTTCCCATCCTGCAGGGCTATGGGTCGAAGTTCAGCCATCGCGGGTTGGAATACTTCACGGTCGATTTTCGCATGCCCGAGGGCACGCCGGTCCATGCGGCGCGCGACGGCGTGGTCGCTATGATCGAAGAGTCTCACAACAAGGGTTGCTGGGGCGCCGGTTGTGGCCAGCATGCCAATTACGTGGTGATCCTGCATGCCGATGGCACGACCGGCGAGTACTATCATCTGCAGCAGAATGGTGCTCTGGTGGTGCCGGGCGAGCGGGTCGAGCGTGGCCAGCTGATCGCCCGGTCCGGGAACACCGGCAATACCACGGTGCCCCATCTGCATTTCGGCGTGTACCGCGCCGTGGAGTGGGGGCGCACCCAGTCCATCGCGGTGCGCTTTAGGACCCGGGACGGCATCACCAGTCGACCCCGGGTAGGGGCGCGCTACCGGAACCCGTAAGCGGCGCCGGCCGCCGCGCCTGCGGGTTTTACGCCGCGATTAGCGACCCAGTGGCGTTATACTGTGCGCCCATGACACCCGGACTGGTGAGCAATTCACTGCGTGGCATCGGCCTGGTCGGGCTGCTTGTCGCGACCGCTGGTTGCGACATGCTCATACGCGAACCCGCTGAGCCCGTCGCGGTCCTGCCGGATCCCGCAGCGCCCCGGGCTCAGGCGCGCCTGGAAACAGAATTCGCGCTGCCCGCCGCGACCCGGCTGATCGGCGCGCCGCAGCTGACTTTCGCCCGCTATGAAGACACCTTGTCGGATATCGCCCGTGCCTACAATCTGGGGTTCGAGGAACTGAAACAGGCCAATCCGGGAATCGATCCCTGGCTGCCCGGCACCGACTCGGTCATTTATCTGCCTACCCACTTCGTAATTCCCGACGCCCCGCAGCAGGGCTTGGTGCTCAACGTGGCGACCCTGCGCTTGTTCTATTTTCCGCAGGCCGAGGCCGGCAGGGTCATCACCCATCCCATCGGCATCGGACGCATCGGTTGGGAGACGCCCCTGGGTAGTGCGACGGTGGTTTCCAAGGCCCGCAATCCGACCTGGTACGTGCCCGCCTCGATTCGCCAGGAGCATGCGGAGATGGGCGATCCCCTGCCCGCGGTAGTCCCACCGGGGCCGGATAACCCGCTGGGTGCGTTCGCCATCAAACTGTCTATGCCCGGTTACCTGATTCACGGCACCAACCAGCCGTACGGCGTGGGCATGCGGGTCAGTCACGGCTGCGTGCGCCTGTATCCTGAAAACATCGACGACCTGTTCGAAATCGTGGCGGTGGGTGAAGCAGTGCATATCGTCAACCAGCCGGTGCTGGCCGCCTGGCAGGAGGGTCAGCTCTACCTGGAAGTGCACAAGCCGCTGGAGGAAGATCAGCGCGATCTAGCCGTCCAAGCCCGAACCCGTATCGAAGCAATGATGAGCGAGCTGGGCCAGCCGCTGTCCAGCATCGATTGGGGGCTTGTGGAACAGGTGGTGAGCAGCCAGCGGGGGCTGCCCTTTCCTGTTTCCCGTTTCAGTCCCGGCCCCGATCATTACCTGGCTGCCGTGACGGTCGTGGAGAACATTGCGCCGACCCCGGCCGCCGAGCCGACCGCGCAGATTACTCCGCTGCTCGACGCTGAATAGCCCACGCCCACGGCAACCAATGAAGCGGGGACTATCGTTGGCCTGGTTGCGGCTGACTGCGCCTTTGCCCCTGGGATTGCTGCAGAGCATAGGGTGCCTGCTGGGACTGCTGGCCAGTCTGTTGCCGCTGGACGTCACGCGGACGACGCAGCGCAATCTGAAGTTGTGTTTCTCAGAGCGGACTCAGGCCCAGCGCAGTCGCCTGGCGCGCTCTGCCATGATGCATCAATGCTGCGCTGTCATGGAGTTGGGCCCGATCTGGTTTCGTTCGCTCGCCGGCACCCGCGCGCTGATTAGCCAGGTCAGCGGAGAAGGTCTGCTGGACAGCGCGCTGGGCGCGGGGCGGGGCGTGATTGCGCTTCTGCCGCACATCGGCGCCTGGGAGTTGGCTGGACAATACCTCAATGCCCGCTGCAGCTTTGCAGCACTGTATAGTCCAGGTCGTTATGCGCTGGATGACATGATTCAGAGCCGTCGCGAGCGGGGTGTTTCACGCCTGGTGGGTCCGGACCAGCGGGGCATGCGGATTCTGCGCAAGACGTTGCGCGCCGGCGGGGTTGTTCTACTACTGCCTGATCAGAATCCCCGGGAAGGCAGCGGCGTGTTCGCGCCGTTTTTCAATCGCCCTGCCTATACGATGCAGCTGTTGTCGCGGCTGGCCATGGCCGCCCAGGCGGACACCCTGCTGATTTTCGCGGAACGGCGTTGGCATGGCGGGGGGTTTCATCTGCACATCGAAGCTACGGACGAGGTGATCCGAGACGGTTCACTTGAGGCATCGGTGGCCGGCGTCAACGCGGCAGTGGAAAGCGTTGTGCGGCGCTTTCCAGAGCAGTACCTGTGGCATTACAAGCGTTTCAAGCAACGCCCGGCAGGGGAGCCCTGGCCCTATGATTGAAGTTTCCCGCCCATGATCCCCTTGAAGGACGACAACCCCACTCACATCACGCCGTGGGTCACGATTGGGCTGATTCTGGGCTGCCTGCTGGTTTTCGTCTGGCAGCTGGGTTTGGGTGGGGCGGGCAATGAGCGGGCGATCCGGGCGCTGGGGGTTACGCCGGCGGTGCTGCTGGGCAACGCGCAACTGCAATCCAGTCTGGCTTGGGTGCCGGCGCCTGTCACTGTTTTTTCGTCCATGTTTCTCCACGGCGGGCTTTTTCATTTCCTCGGCAACATGCTCTATCTATGGATCTTCGGCGACAACGTGGAAGACAGCATGGGACACGGCCGGTTCATCGTGTTCTACCTGCTGTGCGGGGTTGCGGCGGCTTTTTCTCAGGCTTTGCCCGACGCGGATTCCATCATTCCCATGATCGGCGCCAGCGGCGCCGTATCCGGGGTGCTCGGCGCCTACATCGTGCGTCATCCCAACACCCCGGTATTGGTAGCCGTTCCCCTATTTGTCGTGCTGTATACGGTACGTTTGCCGGCGCTGGTGGTGCTGGGCCTGTGGTTTGCCGCCCAGCTCGTGAGTTCGCTGGCCGCGCCGGACACGGCAGGCGTTGCGTTTCGCGCCCACGTCGGTGGGTTTATTGCCGGCGCGGTGCTGATTTTTCTTTTCCAGCGCCCTGTTCGTCGCGGTCGCCGCTGACCGGGCCTCGGTGCTGCATCGGGCCGCGGGCGCAGTTATCATAGCCGTTTCCCAACCTAGACACGTTGATGTCAGTCGAGCCCTCGACTACAGAGGCCAGCCTGGATTCCGTTGCGGATGATCCGTTGAACGGCGGCCCGATTCCCCTCAACGAAACGACTGTCACCGCTTTTGTCGGCCGCACTCAGCGCGGCCCGGTGAATCGGGCGGTGCGGGTTCGCAGTTATGACGAGTATCGACGCCTGTTCGGCTCCCACACGTCGTTCAGCTTTTTAAGCTATGCAGTACTGCACTATTTCATCAGCGGCGGACGGGTCGCCGTGATCGTGCGGGTCATCAATCGAGGCACGCGGGCCAGCCTCAGCTTGCCCACCGCCGACGGCGTGCTGCGCCTGCAGGCGCGCAGCCCGGGCAGCTACGAGTTGATTCGCGCTTCAGTGGACTATGACGGCATCGGTCCGGAGTCGCCCTGCTTCAACCTGGCGCTGCAGCGGGTAGCCCGAGTGGGTTCTGCCATGGTCGAAGACCAGGAGGTGTATCGCAACCTGTCCATGGCCGATGACGATGAAAACTTCGTCGTCAACGCTCTGCACAACTCAGCTCTGGCGACGGTCGCAGGGCCCGTGCCCAGGATTCGGCCGGATGCCACCCTTGCCAAGAACCCGGGCGACGCAATCCCCTACATCAGGATAGCCAGCGACGGATCAGATGGCGATGAGCTGACCGACTACGACCTGATCGGCTCCAATGAGGAGGGCACCGGTTTGTTTGCCCTGGACCAGGTGGACCGGGTCAGCTTGCTTTGTGTGCCCTTGGGCCCGGGTCAGCCCGGCATTGGTCTCACGACTCTGGTGGCCGCCGATCGCTACTGCCGAATGCGTAATGCCATGCTGATCCTGGATCCGCCCTGGCACTGGCGCTCGCCTGAGTCAGCGCTCTTGGGGGCCAGGGAACTGGGGTTCAGCAGCGATCGTGCGCTGTTATATTTTCCCCGAGTGCGCAGTCGCGAGAGCTGGGAACGCTGGCCGGACGGCCTTCCCGCCTGCGGCGCTATTGCCGGCGTTTTGGCTGCAGAGGACGATCGCAGCGGCGTCGGCAAGCCCCTGGATCCGGAGCACGCCGTGTTGCGCGGGGGGTTGGCCCCCCAGGGAGATGTCAGCGCTGCCCACCAGCGCATGCTGATCCGGCACGGGGTCAACGTGCTACGCCGTCTAAACGGCCACACCGTCGTGGTGGGCGATGTCACCCTGGCGGGTGATCGAACCCTGATTGACGCCTGGGGCCATCTGAATCAGCGGCGGCTGGCCCTTTTCGTCGTCGACGCCCTGCAGCGTCACACCCGCTGGGCCGCGGGGCCCGGCCTGACCGGTGATCCGCTCACGCAACTGCGGCAGCAGGTGCGAACCTTCTTGATCGGTTTGATGGAACAGGGCGTGCTGGCAGCCCGAACGCCCGCCCGGGCTTTCTTTCTGCGGGTCGAACCACCCGGGCCCGGTTCGGTCACCATGACCGTGGGGCTGGCCCTGGCCAAACCCGGCGATTTCGAAGTTTTCCAAATCTGCCACAGCCCTGATGGCAGCACGACCCGCAGCGCCCATGGCTCTGACCTGGGGTTGGGGGTCGCATAAGGATTGCTTGAGCCCAGCCGACCGGACGTATCCGGGTTTCGTCAGTTTCACCAGGCGGCGTACCGGGTCCGATAGCGCGAATGTATTGCGCTATCGGATTCGTGAGCATACTGGCCGAGGGACAGTCATTTTTCATTCTGCCTGGCCGTAGCCGCCGCCGCCGGGCGTTTCGATGACAAACAGGTCTCCGGCAGCCAACTCCGTCTGGTCCGCGAACTCGAGTGTCTGTTGCGAGCCATCGGCACGTAGGACAGTGTTGCGACCCGGCTTCCCGGGTTCGCCGCCGGCCAAGCCGAAGGGAGCATGGCGGCGCCGGTTGGACAGAATCGCCGCCTGCATGGGCTGTAGGAAACGGATCTTCCGCACCACGCCGTCACCACCCCGGTAGCGGCCCGCTCCGCCGGAGCCAGGGCGCAGACCGAAGTGTTCCACCCGGATGGGGTACCGCCACTCCAGCACCTCCGGGTCGGTCAGGCGGGAGTTGGTCATGTGGGTGTGCACCCCTGAGGCACCGTTGAATCCGGGTCCGGCTCCGGCGCCTCCGCACAGGGTCTCGTAATACTGATAGCGCTCATTGCCGAAAGTGAAATTGTTCATGGTGCCCTGGGACGCGGCCGCCGCGTCCAGGGCTGCAAGGAGAGCGTCCGTAATACACTGGGAAGTTTCCACGTTACCCGCCACCACCGCTGCCGGATAGCGCGGGTTGACCAGGCTGTCTGGGGGCAGTCTGATGGTAATGGGCACCAGACACCCGCCGTTGAGCGGAATGTTTTCATCTACCAGCGTGCGGAACACATAGATGACTGCCGCCCGGGCAATCGCGGCCGGGGCGTTGAAGTTGGAGTCGCTCACGGCCGAGGTCCCCGTGAAGTCCACGAGGGCTTCCAGTTTGTGGCGGTCGATGGTGATCTGCACGGCGACCTGGTCACCGGTATCCAGCGCAACCTGATAGGCGCCGTCGCTGAGCCGGCTGATGGCGCGGCGGACGCAGGTTTCCGCATTGGCCTGGATGTGCCCCATGTAGGCATGGACCACGTCGATGCCAAAGCGCGCAACCATACGCTCCAGTTCTGCAGCGCCTTTCTGATTGGCTGCGATCTGAGCCTTTAAGTCGGCCAGGTTCTGCTGTGGATTGCGGGCCGGGTAGGGCGGCGCGGCAAGGGCCGTCAAGAGCGCCTGTTCCTGAAAGCGGCCTGCCGCGACCAGCTTGAAATTGTCGAAGACGACGCCCTCTTCTTCGATGGAGTGGCTGAAGGCGGGCATGGACCCGGGAGAAATGCCGCCGATGTCGGCGTGATGGGCCCGGGAGGCCAGCAGAAAACGCAGCGGTCCGCCCGGCGCGAATACCGGTGTGATGACCGTAATGTCAGGCAGATGGGTGCCACCCTGATAAGGCGCATTCAGCATATAGACGTCGCCGGGTGTCAGCGTGTCCTGGTTGCGTTTCAAGACAGCGCGCACGCTTTCGCCCATGGAACCCAGATGCACCGGCANNCCTTGGGGGTCGAATACCGCGCAAGAGAAATCCAACCGCTCCTTGATGTTGACGGAGTGAGCTGTGTTCTCCAACACCACGCCCATCTGTTCCGCGATATGCATGAACAGGTTATTGAAGACTTCCAGCAGAATGGGATCTGCCGTAGTTGCCACGTCCTCGGTCTCGACCCGGGGCCGAGTGCGCTCCAGGATCAGGTGGCCAAAGTGATTGACGGTGCCCTGCCAGTCCGGTTCGATCACGGTAGTGGCATGCTGCTCCACAATCAGACAGGGGCCCGGCATGCGGGCGCCGCTGCCCAGCACGGCGCGCTGGTAAACAGGTGCTTCCCGCGGCACGCCGTCGAACCAGATGGTGCGTCGGGCCACCGGCTCGGGGCGTGGGTCAGCGGCTGGGCGGCGGGTTTCGTCGCGGCTTGGCATGTGGCCGATGGCTTCCAACTCGGCTGATTCAATCACCAGCGTCTTGTCCGGCTCGCGAAAGCCGAAGTGCTGCTCGTGCAAGCGGTGAAACTCGGCGGCGACCCGGTCGGCATCTGGCGCAGCCTCAGCCGGCACGGCAAGGGCAGTGTCCGAGCCAGCAATCTTGATCAGCAACCGCCGCTCGAAGCTTATCTGACCGGCCGCGGCC
>JABAOE010005117.1_pt2 | contig 23716 bp, 23 predicted proteins | sample 7062141 | NCBI WGS metagenome assembly JABAOE01 (sample SAMN14538627, study PRJNA623070) | marine sediment metagenome | biome: marine biome [ENVO:00000428]; feature: marine pelagic biome [ENVO:01000023]; material: deep marine sediment [ENVO:00002113] | place: India: Gulf of Khambhat ... | reverse complement strand
CGCCGTGGGAGGCCCGCGCACATGATCGTCTTCACCTACCCCGGCCAGGGTTCCCAGACCCCGGGTATGGGCGCGGCCTGGGCCGACCATCCGTCGTGGGAACTGGTCGAGGAGGCGTCGGACGCGGCCGACCGCGACGTCGCCGCCTTGCTGCTCGACACCGACGCCGACGAGCTGAAGATGACCCGCAACGCCCAGCTCGCCACCTTCGTGACATCGATGGTCGTCCTCGACGCGGTCAGCCGGGTGGGCGCCGAAGCGGTCGCCCACGCGGGCCACAGCCTCGGGGAGTATTCGGCCCTCACCGCCGCAGGCGCCCTCGACTTCGCCGACGCGGTGCGTCTCGTCACCGAACGGGGCGACGCCATGCAGGCCTCGGCCGACGAGCGGGAAGGCACCATGGCCGCGGTTCTCGGACTCGACGACGACCAGGTCGACATCGCGTGCCAGCGGGCGGTGGGCGACGTCTGGATCGCCAACTACAACGCCCCCGGCCAGGTCGTGATCGCCGGCGCCGTCGACGACCTCGACCGGGCCTGCGAGATCGCGAAGGAACTCGGCGCCAGGCGGGCCATGCGCCTGCCCGTCGGGGGCGCGTTCCACACCCCGCTGATGGCTTCGGCCCGCAACCGGCTCCGCAAGGCGATCGACCAGGTCGAGTTCCGCAACCCGGAGCAGCCGGTGTACGCCAACGTCGACGCCACCTCCCACGATGCGGCTGCGACGTGGCCCGACCTGCTGGGGGCACAGCTGTGCTCGCCGGTTCGTTGGCGTCAGACGCTCCGCACCCTCGAACGGGACGGGTTCACCACCTTCGTCGAACTCGGGCCGGGCACCGTGCTCACCGGGCTGGCGAAACGGACGGTGTCCGACGCCAACCGTTTCAGCGTCGCCACGCCCGACGACCTCGACGGCTTGCTCGAGGTGCTCCACGGCCCGGTCGAGAGCCCCGCCCGCCCCATCGAAGGCGAGCATCTGTTCGCGACCGAGCGCCTGGTCGTCTCCCCCGGCGCGGGCGTGTTCACACCGGCCGACGACTGCACGCCGGGCCGGAACGTCGCGGTCGGCGACCTGCTCGGCACCGTCGGCGACCAGGAGGTGCGCAGCTCGTTCGCCGGCGAGCTGATGGGGGTCCTCGCCCTCGAGGGTGAACGGGTGACCTCCCGCGAGCCGATCGCGTGGCTGCGGGTGCGGTGACGTGACCGTTCGCATCGCCGGCATCGGCACCGCGCTGCCCGAGAGGATCGTCACCAACCACGACCTGACCCGGACCCTCGACACCAGCGACGCCTGGATCCGGGAGCGGGCCGGGATCGGTTCGCGCCGGGTGGGCGGGCTCACGTCGGAGATGGCGATCGAGGCCGGGGCCAACGCCATGAAGTCGGCCGACGTCACCCCGACCGACATCGACCTGCTCGTGCTGTGCACCACCACACCCGACCAGCGCTTCCCCGGGTCCTCCGCAGTGGTACAGGCCGGGCTGGGACTGACCTGCGGCGCGTTCGATCTCAACGCCGCATGTGCCGGTTTCTCCTACGGCTACGTCAGTGCCTACGGGTTGATGACCCTCCCCGGTGGGCCCGACCGCGTGCTGCTGATCGGCAGCGACGCGCTGTCGCCCATCACGGACTGGACGGACCGCGGGACCGCCATCCTGTTCGGCGACGCCGGCGCAGCCGTCGTGCTCGAACGTCACGAGCAGGGCGAGCTGCTCGGCTTCGACCTCGGTGCCGACGGCAACCTCCAGCCGATCCTGTACTGCGACCACGACAGCACGATCAAGATGGAGGGGCGGGAGGTGTTCAAGCGGGCGGTGCGTGCGGTCACCCGGTCGATCCAGGCCACCCTCGCCCGGGCCGACCTCGTCCCGGCCGACCTCGACGTCGTGCTGCTCCACCAGGCGAACNNCGCGGGTCTCACCGCCACCGACGTGGACCTGATGGTGCCGCACCAGGCGAACATCCGCATCATCGAGGCGGTCTGTCAGCGGGTGGGGATGCCCGTCGAGAAGACCCACAACGTGATCGAGACGACCGGCAACACGTCCGCTGCGTCGATCCCGCTGGCCATGGCAGAAGCAGAGCGGGCCGGCGTGCTCGAACCGGGCAAGATCGTGCTGATGTCGGGCTTCGGGGCGGGGATGACCTGGGCCAGCCTGGTGGTGCGCTGGTGACCCGGACCGTCCTCGTCACAGGCGGCAACCGGGGCATCGGGTTGGCCACCGCCGCACGTTTCCGGGCCGCCGGTCACAAGGTGGCCGTCACGTCCCGATCGGGCACCGCCGACGTCCCCGACGATCTGCTGGTCGTGAAGTGCGACGTGACCGATACCGACGCGGTCGACGCAGCCGTGGACCGCGTCGAGGCCGAGTTCGGCCCGGTCGAGATCCTCGTGAGCAACGCCGGCATCACCAGGGACGGTCTCGTGCTGCGCATGGGCGACGACGACTTCACGGAGGTCCTCGACGCCAACCTCACCGGCGGCTTCCGGGTCGCCCGCCGGGTGGTCAAGGGCATGATGCGGGGCCGATGGGGCCGGATGGTCTTCGTCTCGTCGGTGGTCGGTCTGGGTGGCCAGGCCGGCCAGGCCAACTACGCCGCGTCCAAGGCGGGGCTCGTCGGACTGGCCCGCTCGCTGGCCAAGGAGTTCGCCAGCCGCAACGTCACCGTCAACGTGGTGGCACCGGGCCCGATCCGCACCGACATGCTCGCGGCCCTCACCGACGAGCAGCGCGAGACCATGGTCGCCATCGTCCCGGCCGGACGGCTCGGGGAGCCGGAGGAGATCGCCGCAGCGATCGAGTTCCTCGCATCGGAGGACGCCGGCTACGTGACCGGTACGGTGCTTCCGGTCGATGGCGGCCTTTCGATGGGCTGAGTCCCGTCCGCTGACTACGCTCGACAATCCCACACACATGGAGAACCGCAGTGAGTGACAACTTCGAACGCTTCAAGAAGTGCGCGGTCGACGTGCTTTCCGTCGACGACGCACAGGTCGTGCCCGAGGCCACGTTCGAGTCGCTCGACGCCGACAGCCTCGACCTGGTCGAGTTGGTGATGGCGCTCGAGGAGGAGTTCGACGTCAACGTCGAGGAGGAGGAGCTCGAAGGCATCACCACCGTCGAAGGCGCCTTCCAGCTCGTCGAATCCAAGCTCTGATGAAAGGGCGCCGGGTCGCGGTCACCGGCGTGGGCGTCGTCGCGCCCTGCGGTGTCGGTGCCGACGCGTTCTGGGAGGGACTCTGCGGCCCCGCCCCCGTCGGGTTCCGCACCCTCGACGACTTCGATCCGACCGTCTACTTCGACAACCCGAAGGAGGCCCGGCGCGCCGACCGCTTCACCCAGTTCGCGGTGGCGGCCGCCGAGGAGGCCCTGGCCCAGGCGGGAGAGCTCGACGCCGACCCGGTGCGAGTCGGCACCTTCATCGGCACCGGGGTGGGCGGGATCGAGACGCTCGAGAAGCAGATCGAGGTCCGCATGGAGAAGGGGGAGCGGCGGGTGTCGCCGTTCCTCGTGCCGATGATGATGGCCAACGCCGGCGCCGCCACCCTGTCGATGCGCTACGGGTGGCAGGGGCCGTGCGAGAACACGGTGACCGCCTGCGCCGCAGGCACCCATGCCATCGGCAACGCGGCGCGGATGATCGCCGACGGCCGCTGCGACGCGGTGCTGTCCGGGAGCAGTGAGGCCCCGTTCACCGTGACCGCCGTGGCCGGATTCGCCAACATGACCGCGCTGTCCGGCAGTGGCGTGAGTCGCCCCTTCGACGCCGACCGCGACGGTTTCGTCATGGCCGAAGGATGCGCGGTTCTGGTGCTCGAGGAGTGGGAGCGAGCCGAGGCGCGGGGCGCGACCATCCTGGCGGAGATCCTCGGGTCGGCCTCGACCGCCGACGCCCACCACATCACCGCGCCGGCGCCCGGCGGCACCGGCGCCGTCAGCTGCATGCAGCTCGCCATGGACGACGCCGGGATCACGGCCGCCGACGTGGTCCACATCAACGCCCACGGCACCGCCACCGACAAGAACGACGCCGCCGAGGCGGCCGCCATCGCCAAGCTGTTCGGCAGGCCCGGTCCCGCAGTCACCTCGACCAAGGGCGTGACCGGTCACGCGCTCGGTGGTGCCGGTGCCCTCGAAGCAGCGGCAGTGGTGCTGGCGATGCAGCGGGGGCTCATCCCGCCGACCGCCGGGCACGAGACGCCGGATCCCGACGTGCCGGAGATCGACCTCGTGGTCGGCGACCCACGGCCCTGGACTCCCGGCCCGTCCCTCTCCAACAGCTTCGGCTTCGGCGGCCACAACGGGACGCTCGTACTCGCTCCCGGCTAGTCGAGGTCGACGATGACGAACATGAGGTCACAACTGCAGGCGAGTTCACCGTCGACGCTGGCCCGTCCGTGACCCTTCCCGGCCCGGGCCGACATCCGGACCATCTCGACCTCCAGATCCAGGGTCTCGCCGGGTCCGACCTGACGCCGAAAGCGGGCGGAGTCGATCCCCCCGAACAAGGGGAGCTTGCCCGCGTAACGCTCGTCGCTGAGGATCGCGACGCCCCCGACCTGTGCGATCGCCTCGCACATCAACACCCCCGGCAGGGTCGGCCGCCCCGGGAAGTGACCGGCGAAGAAGTGCTCGTCCCCGCTCAGGTGCCAGCGACCGCGCACCGACCGGCCCGGACTGAGCTCGGTGATCTCGTCGACGAACAGGAACGGATGACGGTGGGGCAGGACCTCGATCGGGTCGGGCAGTTGCATGACGAGCGAGTGTCGACGACGCGGATCAGGGACGGCCGTGGCCGTCCCTGATCCCGAGTCTGCGTGATGCGACGGCTCAGCTCTTCCCGGCTGCCTTGAGCTTCGAGCCCACCGTCACCTTGGTCCGGGTCCCGGCGGGGACGTGAATGGGGGCACCCGTCTGCGGGTTGCGGCCCATCCGGGCCTTGGTGTTGGCCTTCTCGAACTTCAGATAGCCCGTGATCGACACCTCGTTGCCCGCGCCGACCTGCGCGGCGATCGTGTCGAGCATGGCGTCGAGGCACGCGCCGGCGTCTTTTTGGCTGACGCCAGCGCCGTCGGCCATCGCTGCGATGAGTTCGCCCTTGTTCATTGGTACTCCTGTACTCCGGTACGAGATCCACGGCTCTCGCGGTCTTGTGAATGACACGCGAGCCGAAATCGGGCCGCGAGTCAAGCATTTCCCGGCTGCGGGACCCTCGCTCTCCCGCGAAATGAAAGGGAAGTCGACCGGTCGGAGGTCCCGTCGACCCAAATTACACCGCAGTCACGCTCACTCGGTGTTGCGCAGGAAGTCGGCGGATCGCACGAAGTGGTCCCGGATCATCCGGGGCACCGGGTCGGGTGCCTCCATCGAGTCGAGCGCGGCCAACATGTGCTCCAACCAGGCGTTTCGCGCCGTCTCGTCGATCGGGAACGGCATGTGGCGCATCCTGAGCCGGGGATGGCCCCGGGCATCGCTGTAGGTCGTCGGACCGCCCCAGTACTGCACCAGGAACGCCGCCAACCGGGCCCTCGCGCCGGTCAGATCCTGCGGATACATGGGCCGCAGACGGGGATCGCCGTCCACGCCGTCGTAGAACCGATCCACGAGTTCGACGAAGAAATCACTGCCGACCACGTCGTGAACGGTCGTCTGCGGTGGTTGCGGGTGGGAGGCGTCCTGCTCGCTCACCGCCCGCACGGTACCCCGCGATGATCGCCGAGACGCCGGGCGACCCGAGGGGGACGAGGCCCGCGCCGCACGCTGCCCACAGCCGGACGTCGGCGGTCACCGTGCGGGGGTGAGCCTCGCGAGGGACTGCTGCATGCGGGCCAGCAACTCCAACTCCCGAAGACACCCGGGACACTCCTCGAGATGGCGGATCATCCGTTCCAGCGCCTCCGGCCCGAGCTCGTCATCGAGGAACCCGGCGAGACCCTTGGCCCACCGCGCCCGATGAAGGAGTCCCATGCCGCCGAAACCGCGACAAGCGGGGATGCATTCCCCGGGGCCCGCGGATAGCGGCTCGTGAATTGGTACCTTCGCGGGCGTATGACCGAGCCGGCCACCGACGAGGTAGCGCTGAAGGCCGCCTTCGACCGCTACGTGGTGCCGGAGATCGAGATCCTCTACCGGGTGGCCCGCTCCATCACCCGCAACCCGACCGACGCCGAGGACCTGGTCCAGGACACGATGCTGCGCGCCTACCGGGCCGTCGGCCGCTTCGACGGGCGCCACCCACGGGCCTGGCTGCTGACGATCATGCGCAACGCACAGATCAACCGGGTCCGGCGCAAGCGGCCGGAGCTGCTGCGGGACCCCGACGCGGCCATGGAGCGGCTCGCCGACGCGGATTCCGACGATCTCGGACCGGAGGCACTGGTTGTCGAGTCGGAATACGACGCCGGAGTGCAGGAAGCCGTCGACGCGCTGCCCGACAAGTTCCGATCGGTCGTCGAGCTCGTCGACATCCAGGGCCTCGCCTACGCCGAGGCCGCCGAGATCCTGGGCGTGCCGACCGGCACGGTCATGAGCCGGCTCCACAGGGCCCGCACGCGGATCCGCCGTCACCTCGAGACCACGGGAGCCTTCGTGAACGGACGTCCGGCATGATCACCCGCAGCCGTTTCCGGCGTCACGGAGCGGAGGCCAGCTGCCGTGAGGTCGGCAGAGCGCTCCAGCACTACCTCGACGGCAACGTCGCGGAGGACTTCGCCGAGAAGATCGCCGATCATCTCGAGGACTGCCGGCGTTGCGGGCTCGAGGTGGAGACCTACACGCGGATCAAGGAGTCGCTCGCCCGGCGGCGCCCGGAGGTCGAGCACGACGCGATCGCCCGGCTGCAGGCGTTCGGGGAGGAACTCACCGGCAACAGCGGATAGGGACCTCCGACCCTGGCCCGCCACGGACGAGCGTGGGATCAATCGCTCCATGCGCGTTCTGCTTCTGGCCGAAGACGACGACCTCTACAGCAGAGGCGCCGCGGTGCTGCGCGAGGGCGGCCACGACGTGCTCGCGTGCCACGAGGCCGGCTCGGCCGCCAACCGGTGGCCGTGCGCGGGCGTGACCTCCGTATGCCCGCTCGACAACGAGGTCGACGCCGCGGTGGCGCTGCGGCGGAGTGCCGCGAGTCGGATCGAAGCCGGGATCGGGTGCGCGGTGCGCGGGAAGGTACCGCTGGTGCTGGGCGGCGCGGAGAGCGACCACCTCGCTCGCTATGCCGGTGAGGTGGTCGAAGGCATCGGACCCGATCTCGCAACGGCCGTCGACCGGGTGGCCACTGCGCCGATCGCGGATCTGTCGGCAGCAGCCGGCGCCGGTCTGGCGGGTGCGGCGGGGCGGCTCGGAGTCGAGGGAACCCTCACCACCACGGTGGAGCGTCACGGTCGCTCCTTGCGGGTGACCGTGCACGGCGGTGGGACCCTCGACTCCGGGACTCGCGCCGCGCTGGCCCAGGCGGCGTATGCCCCCGTCCGGGCGATGGTGCCGGGTGGTGCCGTCGACACGATCGACGTGGGATTCGCCGGGGCGCCCGCGGCTCAGCCCGACGAGAGTCGCTCCTCGTAGAGGGCGTGGTTCTCCTCGTCGAAGGCGACGAACACCACGCGCTCGATCACCCGGAGCGTGCCGGCCGTCTCCCGCACGGCGGCCAACGCCACATCGGCTGCTCGCGGCTTGGGAAACCCGTAGACGCCGGTGCTGATGTTGGGGAACGCGATCGACACCGCACCGAGTTCCTCGGCGACGGCCAGCGACGTCGTGTAGGCCGAGGCCAGCGTCCGATCGTGTTCATCGGCCCGGGTCGCGCTCCAGATCGGCCCCACCGCGTGGATCACCCACCGCGCCGGGAGGTCGCCCGCGCCGGTCGCCACCGCCCCACCGGGTGGGCATCCTCCCGTCTCCGCCGCGATCTCGCGGCATTCGGCGAGGATGAAGGGGCCTCCGGCCCGGTGGATCGCACCGTCGACCCCTCCCCCGCCGAGGAGTGACGAGTTCGCGGCATTGACCACCGCGTCGACCTGCACCGTGGTGATGTCGCCGCGACGAAGGGTCAGTTCGACCACGGATCAATCGGCCGCCGCATCGCGGTCCCGGTCGCCCCGGAGGAACGCATCGCGGGCCTCGTCGCCGAGGCCGTGGAGGTTCAGCTCGAACGTGAATCCCTGCTCGAACCGGTAGCTGCGGCTGGGGTCGTCGTCGATCCCGTTGAGCGAGCGCTTCGCCGCCCGCATCACGGTCGGGTGCTTCGACGCGACGACCCGCGCGATCTCGCGGGCGGTGTCCATCAGCTCGCCCAGCGGCACGACCCGCAACACGGTGCCCCAGGCCGCGAGCTGCTCGGCGGCGACCGGCTCACAGCTGTAGAGCATCCAGCGCAGGTGCTTCTCCGGCACGAGCCGCCCCAGGTGGGTGGCCGCACCGAGGGCCCCGTTGTCGATCTCCGGCAACCCGAAGCTCGCCCCTTCGGCGGCCACCACGATGTCGGCGCTGCCCGCCAACCCGATCCCGGTGCCGAGGCAGAAGTCGTTGACCGCACAGACGACCGGCACCGCGCACTCGTAGACGGCCCGGAAGGCGTCGTAGCAGGCCTGGTTGACGCCGAGGATGCCCGCGTGGTCGGGCAACTCCTGCATCTCCTTGATGTCGACGCCGGCGCAGAATCCCCGTCCCGTGGCCGTGAGGATCACCGCCCGCACCTCGGGACGGTGGCGCACCCCTTCGCACACCTCCGCCAGCCGCTCGGTGTCGGCGATCGGGAGCGCGTTGACCTTCGGGTTGTCCATCACCAACTCGAGGATCCCGTCCTCGCTCAGGACCTCGTGGATGGTCATCGTCGCACCAGCACCGACGAGCCGTGCCCGAACAGGCCCTGGTTGGCGGTGACCCCGACCCGGGCGCCATCCACCTGACGACCGCCGGCCTGGCCCCGCAGCTGCCAGGTCAGCTCGCACACCTGTGCGATCGCCTGGGCGGGCACGGCCTCGCCGAAGCAGCCCAGCCCGCCACTCGGGTTGACCGGGAGGCGCCCGCCGATCCCGGTGACACCGTCACGCAGCAGTTTCTCGGCCTCGCCCCGCTCGCAGAAGCCCATCTTCTCGTACCAGTCGAGCTCCAGCGCCGACGAGAGGTCGTAGACCTCGGCCACGTCGACGTCGTCGGGCCCGAGCCCGGCTTCGGCGTAGACCCGGTCGCCGATGGACTCCTTGAAGCCCCGCGTGGGTGCCGTCGTGGCCGCGGCGGAGTCCGTCGCCAGGTAGGGCAGGTCGAGCACCGTGTCGGGGAAGGTGGGGGTGACGGTCGAGATGCCCGCCACCCGCACCGGGTCGTCGTGACCGCGGGCCCGGGCGTAGTCCATCGACGACACCACGAGCGCGGCCCCGCCGTCGGAGGTGGCGCAGATGTCGAGCAGGCGCAGCGGGTCGGACACCACGGGCGAGGCCAGCACGTCGTCGACCCCGTATTCCTTGGTGAACCGGGCCCGCGGGTTGTGGACCGAGTGCCGGGAGTTCTTGGCCTTGACCGTGGCGAAGTCCTCGGAGGTGGCGCCGTAGAGGTCCATCCGGCGGCGGGCGTGGAGCCCGAAGTACACCGGATTGGTGGCACCGACCAGTTTGAACCGCAGCCAGTCCATGTCGTCGGGGCGATCGCCCTCGTTGGGGGCGAGGAACCCCTTCGGCGTGGTGTCGGCCCCGACCACGAGGGCCACGTCGGCCGCCCCCGACAGGATCTGACCACGGGCCACCTGGAGCGCGGTCGCGCCGGAGGCGCACGCCGCGTACGACGAGGCCACCTGGGCGCCGTTGAAGCCGAGGGCCCGGGCGAACGTCGATCCGGCCACGTAGCCCGGGTACCCGCATCGCACGGTCACGGCGCCCGACACGAAGCCGACGTCGTTCCAGTCGACGCCGGCGTCGTCGAGCGCCTCCCGGGCGGCCGCCGACCCGTACTCGACGAAGTTGCGGCCCCACTTCCCCCAGGGATGCATTCCCACGCCGATGATCGCGATCTCCTCCATCAGCCGTCCTCCCCGTCGTTCGCAGCCACCGGACGCCACTTCCAGACCATGTACTCGTGGTCGTCGTCCTCGTGGAGCGGCTCGACGACCAGCTCCACCTCGTCACCGATGGACAGGTCGGCGGGACCGACCCCCGCCACGCACTGGCCCAGCACCACCATCTGCTCCTTTTCGAGTTCGACGGCGGCGATGGTGATCGGCTCGTAGGGGTCGGTCGCGGGGACGAACGGGGGCGGCGGCGGGTAGTCGCTCGAGGTGTAGGACCACACCCGGCCCCGCCGGGAGAGCAGCACCTCCTCCAGCTCCGCACCGACGGCCGCCGGATCGCCGCCGGCCAGGTGCTTCGGGAAGAAGTAGGTCTCGCGGCCGGGCACCTTCCCGCCGATGAGGTGAGGCTCCTCGTCCATGGTGAACATGCCCTCCACCGCCGGCACCCTGGTCTTCGTCACGTGGCCCCCTGGGAATCTGACGCCCCGTCAGAGTACCGGTTACGTTCACGGCCCATGAACGCCGAGCACCCGCGGTCCATCAGCAGCGCCGACGACTACCCGCTCCACCAGACCCCGGAGTACATCCGCCACCCGGCCACCTCCGACCGGAACTTCTACGACCGCTACTACTTCAACCTCCACCCTTCCTGCGACGACTACTTCGCCATCTTCGGCCTCGGCCAGTACCCGAATCTGGGGACGACCGACGCCTTCCTGGCCGTCACCCACGACGGCACGCAGCGGATCATGCGGGCGTCCAAGCCGCTCGTGGACCGCATGGACGTGTCGGTCGGCCCGCTCCGCGTCGAGATCATCGAGCCCCTCGAGAAGCTCCGGGTGGTGGTCGAACCCAACGACGCGGACGTCTCGATGGACGTCGTCTGGACGGCCTCGCAGCCGGCGTTCGAGGAGCCGCGCCAGTACCTGCGGGCCCGGGGCACGGTGGTGTTCGACACTCAGCGCTTCGCCCAGATGGGCCGCTGGGAGGGGACCCTCACCGTCGCGGGGACCGAATTCGCGGTGAGCCCCGATCGTTGTGGCGGCTCCCGCGACCGGTCGTGGGGCGTGCGTCCGGTGGGTGAGCGACAACCCGACGGGATCCGCCAGGAGCTCAACGTGATGGCCGGCCAGTGGAACTACATGCCGATGGACTTCGGCGACCACGCCGTCATCTACATGTGTCACGAGGAGAACAGCGGGCACCGGCCGTTGGAGGAGGGAGTGCGGGTGTGGGCCGATCCCGCCCGGCCCGTGGACTGGCTGGGCCGCCCCGAGTTCGACCACGACATGATCTCGGGCACCCGGCTCCTCTCGGGGAGCCGGATCAGCTTTCCCGACGCGCCCGAGGGACCGATCACCATCGAGGCCACTCCCCTGCTGACCAACTTCATCTCCGTGGGCACCGGGTACGGCATGGACGAGGACTGGCGACACGGCATGTGGCAGGGCGACGAGGAGGTCGTCCAGGCCCTGGAGCTCGACGTCGAGGCGATCCGGCCCCTGGCCCAGTACGGGGTGGTCGACTCGGTGGGCGAGTTCACCTACGACGGAAGAACCGGCTACGGCCTCTACGAACACGGATACTTCGGCCCCTTCGAGAAACTCAACCTGCACGACCGGGGTGACGTTCATCCCTAGGTGCGCGACATAGCCTCGTCGGGAGCGATGGTCAGCTCCCTTCCTCCGCCTCCCCCTCCCCCGCCCGGCCACGGCGGTCCGGTCGGCCGCCTGTCGGGCGCCAGGGGCCAGACCTATCCGGCCTACTGCCGCTGGGGGCTCGGTGATGCGGGCGTCTCGTTCGCCGTCTTCTTCGGGACCTCCCTCGTGCTCGGCGTCATCGCGGTGATCGCCGGGGGGACCGGATCCGACGGGCTCAGCTTCGAAGGGGCGTGGCTCCCCGCGGTCGTCATCATCCCGCCGCTGGCCCAGCTCGCCCACCTCGGCTGGGTGGGTCGGGCGAAGGGGCGGGGTCTGGCAGCGGACTTCGGTTTCCGGTTCCGATGGTCCGACATCCCGATCGGCGTGGGACTCGCCGTGGCCGGCATGATCGCCGCAGGCCTCGTCGGCAGCCTGGTGTTCTGGCTCTTCGACGCCGACCCGGAGGCGACGGTCGGGGAGCTCATCGAGAACAGCGAGGACGGCGGAGGCATCACGATCTGGATCGTCGCGCTCGCGGTCCTGGCGTCGACGGTGGTGCCGGTCGTCGAGGAACTCGTCTACCGGGGTCTCTGGTGGAGTTCACTCGAGAAGCGGGGGGTGGGCGAGGTCGGGACGATCCTGATCACGAGCACGGTCTTCGCGGTCGTGCACTTCGAGCCGATCCGGCTCCCGATCCTGTTCGTGTTGGGGCTCGCGCTGGGCTTCGGCCGGACCCGGACCCGCCGGATCGGCGCGCCGATCGTGGCCCACATGGTCATCAACGGTCTCGGGATGGCGTTCCTGCTCGTCGAGCTCGCCGAGTGACGCCGACCCCACCGCCACCGCAGTAGCGTCGGTTCGTGACCCACCTCGACCACCGTCCGTCGCTCACCGACCTCGAGGGCCGCGATGCCTTCGTGGGCCGCCACATCGGCCCTCCGTCCGAGGAGCGGCACAAGATGCTGGCGGCGCTCGGCCTGTCCTCGATGGCGGAGCTGATCGACGGCACCGTTCCGTCCGACATCCGCATGGAGAACGAGCTCGACCTGCCGGATCCCATCGGTCAACAGGCCGCGCAGGACGAACTGCGGGCCATCGCCTCGGCCAACCGCCACCTCGTGTCGCTGATCGGCATGGGCTACCACGACACGATCACCCCGCCGGTCATCCGCCGCAACGTGCTGGAGAACCCCGGGTGGTACACGGCGTACACGCCGTACCAGCCGGAGATCTCCCAGGGGCGCCTGGAGGCGTTGCTCAACTTCCAGACCATGGCGGCGGAGCTGACCGGCATGGACCTCGCCAACGCGTCGCTGCTCGACGAGGGCACCGCGGTCGCCGAGGCGATGACGATGCTCCACCGGGTGAGCAGGGGCGCACGGGGCGACCGCTTCCTGGTCGATCCCGAATGCCATCCCCAGACCATCGCGGTGGTGACCACCCGGGCGGAGCCGATCGGTCTCGACGTGGCCGTGGAGGACCCCGCCGACGCCGATCTCGACGGCGTCTACGGCGTGGTGGTGCAGTACCCGGGCACGACCGGCGTGATCCCCGATCTGGCCGCCATCATCGAGCGCTGCCACGCCGCCGACGTGCTCGTGGCCGTGGCTGCGGACCCCCTGGCGCTGACCATCCTCACCCCGCCCGGTGAGCTCGGGGCCGACGTGGCGGTGGGCAGCACCCAGCGCTTCGGCGTCCCCATGGGCTTCGGCGGCCCCCACGCCGCCTACTTCGCGGTGCGGGAGGCCCACCAGCGCTCCCTGCCGGGGCGTCTGGTCGGGGTCTCGGTCGACACCGAGGGCCGGCCCGCGCTGCGCCTGGCCCTCCAGACCCGCGAGCAGCACATCCGGCGGGAGAAGGCGACGTCCAACATCTGCACCAGCCAGGTGCTCCTGGCCGTCATGGCGTCGATGTACGCCATCCACCACGGCCCGACCGGTCTGCGCCGCATCGCCCGCCGGGTCAACCGGCTGGCCGCCGTGCTGGCCGAGGGCCTGCGCCGGGGCGGGATCGAGGTCGTCCACGACGCCTTCTTCGACACCGTCTGCGCCCGGGTGTCCGGCCGGGCCGACAAGATCATGGCGGTCGCGCTGGCGGAGGGGATCAACCTCCGCAGGGTCGACGCCGACACCGTGTCCGCCTCGCTCGACGAGACCACCAACCGCGAGGTGGTGGAGCTGGTCTGGCACGCGTTCGGCGTCGAAGCCGACCTCGACGAGCTCGACGCGACCGTCGACGATCCCCGGCCGGCGGCCGTCCGCCGGACCACCCCGGCGCTGTCGCATCCGATCTTCTCCGCCCACCACAGCGAGACGGAGCTGGTGCGCTACATGCGCCGCCTGGTCAACCGCGACATCGCGCTCGACCGCTCGATGATCCCGCTGGGCTCGTGCACCATGAAGCTGAACGCGGCGACCGAGATGGAGCCGGTGAGCTGGCCCGAGCTGGCCGGGATCCATCCCTTCGCGCCGGTCGACCAGACCGTGGGCTACCAGCGCATGATCGACCAGCTCGAACGCTGGCTCGTCGAGATCACGGGGTACGCCGCCGTGTCGCTCCAGCCCAACTCGGGGGCGCAGGGCGAGCTCGCCGGCCTGCTCGCGATCCGGGAGTACCACCGCAGCCGGGGCGACGAGCGGCGCGACGTCTGCCTGATCCCGTCGTCGGCCCACGGCACCAACGCCGCATCGGCGGTGATGGCCGGGATGACGGTGGCCGTCGTCGAGTGCGACGACCAGGGCAACGTCGACCTGGCCCACCTCGACAAGCTGGTGAGCGAGCACCGCGATCGGCTGGCCGCGCTGATGATCACCTACCCCTCGACCCACGGCGTCTTCGAGGAGGCGATCCGCGAGATCTGCGAGATCGTGCACGAGCACGGCGGCCAGGTCTACCTGGACGGCGCCAACATGAACGCCCAGGTCGGGCTCTGCCGTCCCGGCGACTTCGGCGCCGACGTGTGCCACCTCAACCTGCACAAGACGTTCTGCATCCCGCACGGCGGCGGCGGCCCGGGGATGGGCCCGATCGGGGTGGGCGAGCACCTCGCGCCGTTCCTCCCCAACCACCCGCTCAACCCGGTGGCCGGCCCGCCCACCGGGCCGGGTCCGATCGCAGCCGCACCGTGGGGGTCCGCCGGGATCCTCGCCATCTCGTGGATGTACATCCGCATGATGGGCGGCTCCGGGCTGCGGGAGGCCACCGAGACGGCGATCCTCAACGCCAACTACATCGCCACCCGGCTCGAACCCCACTACCCGGTGCTCTACACCGGAGCCACGGGCCGGGTCGCGCACGAGTGCATCCTCGACACCCGCGTGCTGAAGCACGAGGCGGGGATCGAGGTCGACGACATCGCCAAGCGCCTCATGGACTACGGCTTCCACGCGCCGACCATGTCGTTCCCCGTGGCCGGCACCCTGATGGTCGAGCCGACCGAGTCGGAGAGCCTGGCCGAGCTCGACCGGTTCTGCGAGGCCATGATCGCCGTGCACGACGAAGCGATGCGGGTCAGGGACGGCTCCTGGCCGGCCGACGACAACCCGCTGGTCAACGCCCCCCATACCGTGAGCGAGGTCAGTGCCGACACCTGGGACCACCCCTACACCCGGGAGCAGGCCGCCTTTCCCGACGACCGCGACCCCAACTCCAAGTACTGGCCCCCCGTGAGCCGGATCGACGGCGCCTACGGCGACCGCCACCTGGTGTGCAGCTGCCCGCCGCTGGAGGAACTCGCCGAGATCTGAGCCCGTCACCGCCGGGCGCTACGGTCGCCGGCCATGAGCCCGATGAACCGCGAGCACCACGACCTCCTCGTCGAGCGGGACGGCCATGTGATGGTCCTGACCATGAACCGGCCCACGCGCTACAACGCGCTCTCGGGGGCGATGCTGATCCGGATGTTCGATGCCTACGAGGAGGCATCGGGGGACCCCGACGTCCGCTGCATCGTCGTCACCGGCGCGGGCGGCAACTTCTGTTCGGGTGCCGACCTGAAGGCGATGGCGGGTGACGCCGAAAACGGCGACCCGCTCGACACGCGGGCCCGGATGGCCGAGGACCCCGACATCGTCTACAAGGCGCTGTTCCGCCACTACCGCCCGACCAAGCCGATCGTGGCCGCGGTGGAGGGGGTGGCCATCGCCGGGGGCACCGAGCTGCTCCAGGCCATGGAGGTGCGGGTGGCGGGCGAGGGCGCCCGGTTCGGCGTCAGCGAGGCCCGCTGGTCGCTCTACCCCATGGGCGGCTCGGCCGTTCGCCTCCCCCGGCAGATCCCCTACACCCAGGCGGCGGAGATCCTCCTCACCGGCAAGCACATCCTGGCGCCCGAAGCGAAGGAGATCGGTCTGATCGGTCACGTCGTCCCCGATGGTCGGGCCCTCGAGAAGGCGATGGAGATCGCCGGCGTGATCGCCGCCAACGGCCCCCTGGCCACCGCAGCCATCACCCGCACGCTCCACGAGTGCGACGGGATGGACCTCGACACCGCACTGCGCCACGAATGGGAGTACGGGCAGGCGGTGTTCGCGTCGAACGACGCCAAGGAGGGGCCGCGGGCGTTCGCCGAGAAGCGGACCCCGGATTTCACCGGGACCTGAGCGGGTGCTTGCGTCCGGCGCGGGCATCCCCTACGGTCTTTCTTAGAACGCGTTCTAGTTTTCGACGAGCGGAGCACCCATGGAATTCGGCCTGTTCTTCAACGGCTACCTGCCCGGCCCGGCGGCCCACGACACCGAGGCCGAACACCTCATGTTGATGCGCGAGCTCGAGTACGCCGTCGCCAGCGATCAGCACAACTGGAAGTACGCGTGGTTCGGCGAACACCACGCGCTGACCGAGTACAGCCACATGTCGGCCCCCTACGGCCCCATGGGCTATGTGGCGGCCAAGACCGAACGGATCCACGTCGGCAGCGCCATCACGTCCTTCCCGACCGCGAAGATCCATCCGGCCCGCATCGCGGAGCGGGCCGCGATGATGGATCACATCACCGGGAACCGGTTCGAGTTCGGCACCGGCCGGGGCGCGGGCAGTCACGAGGTCGCCACCTTCAACGGCACCCAGTTGAGCGAGACCAAGTCGATGTGGGACGAGGTGATCCACGAGATCCCCCGGATGTGGGAACAGAAGGACTACGAGCACCACGGCGAGCACTTCACCGTGCCCACGCCGCACAACATCCTCCCCAAGCCCTACGGCAAGGGCCACCCACCGATCTGGGTCGCCTGCGGCAACCCGGCCACCTTCGCCAAGGCGGGCGCCCACGGCATCGGGGCCATCGCCTTCAACTTCGAGCCGATCCACAACCTGAAGGGGCGGGTGGAGTCCTACAAGGAGGCCGCCGAGAACGTCACCGACCAGATCGGCCAGTACCAGAACAACAACGTGATGATGACCAACGCCGTCATCTGCCTCGAGGACCGTGAAGAGGCCCGGGCCATGGCCAAGAAGAACAACCGCGGCTACCGGGTCACGATGGTCAACCTCTACCACGACTCGATGCCGAAGAGCCCCGACGCCGTCGTCTGGCCCAACCCCCCGCAACGCGGGGGTGAACTCACCGACGAGATACTCGACTTCGCCATCGAGGGCGGCTACATGCTCTGCGGCAACCCCGAGGAGGTGTGCGAGCAGGTGGTGGCCTACCAGGACGTCGGGTGCGACCAACTCGTGTTCGGCACCCCCGACGAGGGATACACCCACGAGCAGGTCCTCGAGATGATCGAGGTGTTCGGCACCCATGTGATCCCCGAGTTCGACAAGGACCCGGTGCACTCGACCACCCGCTTCCGGGCGGCCGCCGCGGGCTGAGCGTCAACGCCTGGCGGCGAGNNGCGCCGTGCCCCGGTTCCCGACCTTCAACAACGAGGTCGACCCGATCGTCAACAAGGCCGAGCCGCCCCCCTACCCCGTCATGCTCGGCGCATGACGCTGCGGGTCGGGATCCAGCTCCACCCTCAGGCCACCACCATCGACGATCTCCGTGGCGCGTGGCGCGCCGCCGACGAGATGGGCGCCGACTCGATCTGGACCTGGGACCACTTCTACCCGCTCTACGGCAACCCCGACGCCGCCCACTTCGAGGGCTGGACCCTCCTGTCGGTGATGGCCGCCGACACCTCCCGGGCCCGCATCGGCATGCTCGTGACCTGCAACAGCTACCGGAATCCCGAGTTGCTGGCCGACATGGCCCGAACCCTCGACCACGTGAGCGGCGGGCGGATGTACCTCGGTGTGGGCGCGGGCTGGTTCGAGCGCGACTACCGCGAGTACGGCTACGACTTCGGCACCGTCGGCAGCCGGCTGCGCCGGCTCGAAGCCGACCTCCCCCGGATGACGCGCCGCCTCGCCGCCCTCGACCCCGCCCCGGTCGGCGATCTGCCGATCCTCATCGGCGGGTCCGGCGAGAAGGTCACCCTCCGCCTGGTGGCCGAGCACGCCCAGGCGTGGAACACCTTCGGTCCGCCCGACAACCTCGCGCGCCTCAACGGTGTGCTCGACGAATGGTGTGCGCGGGTGGGTCGCGACCCGGCGGAGATCGAGCGCACGGTCGCCGTGCAGGGCACCGACGTCGACGACGTCGGCCGCTACGTGGAGGCAGGGGCCGACCACGTGATCGTGATGACGGGTCACCCGTTCGATCTCGGTCCGCTCCGGTCGCTCGTCGACCAGCGCGACGCGTTGGGCTGACGGCTCAACCCTCCGCACGCAGACCGAAGCGCTCGACGTAGTGGCGGAGCCGCTCGGTGAGTGCGTCGACGTCGACGCCGAAATCCTCCTCGATGTGGTAGGTGACGCTCCCGTGGACGCCCCGGGGGTGGGCGGCCATGTAGGTCTGCATCGCCGCGGCTGTCGACTCGGTCCACGGGTGGTCGGCGAGGTCGTAGACCCGACGCACCGTGGCGATGTCGTCGGCCATGAAGTCCTCGAAACGCACGTCGACGGACCGGTCGGGACCGACCAGTTCCCGCTGCTCCGCCATCGCCCGGAACATCCGCTCCATCCGGTCGATCCAGTAGCGGCCGACGTCGGCGAGCGCGTCCGGATCCCGACTCATCCGGGCCGTGTAGGTGAGCATCGTCGACATCGACTCGGCCACGGCCACCGGGTCGCGATGGGTGCACACCACGGTCGCGTCCGGGAACACCTCCATGAGCGGCCCGAGCTGCTCGACATGCTGGGGCGACTTCAGGAGCCAGCGCTCGCCGCCCCGGAGGAACGTCATCGCCTTGAGCACCGTTCGCATGAACTCGTAGTACGGGCGCTGGTCACTCGCCAGGTACCAGTCCCGCCACGTCGGCATGACCGCCATCGTCTCGGGCGCCATGCCTCCGTAGGCGATGGCCAACAGGGCGATCTCCTCGTGGACGTGCTCGGGGTACATGTCGTGCATGCGCCTGAACAACGGCAACGCCGTGTTGAGCCCGGCCAGCGCCTCGGCGCAGCGCCGGTACCGCGGATCGTCGGTGGGGTCAGGGCCGTGGTCCACCCCCTGCTCGACGAGGGGCGGAACCGGCTCGAGGCTCTCCCAGTAGGGCATCGAGCGGAAGGTCGGATCGGAGGCCATCAGGTTGTGCAGGTGTGTCGTCCCGGTGCGGCCCTGGCCGGCGATCACGACGGGTCGCCGGATGTCGACGTCGTGGATCTCGGGGTGACGCTTCAGCAGATCGGTGAGGAGCAGCTTCTGCCGGGCGTGGCCGACGAGGGTGGCGTGGTTGCTCAGCTGCCCGAGCGTGGACAACCGCCCCTCCCCGATCATCGCCGGGGCCAGGACCGAGAGCGGTGCCAGGTGCAGCTCGTCGCCGAAGTCGTCGAGACCCGTCTCACGGGCGGCCTGCCCCAGGATCGCGTCGGGAGTCCACTCGAGGGCCTCTGCGAGCGGGGTCAACGCGTCGAACGCGGCGGCGATCTCGGCCGGGTACTCGGGGGCGACCAGGTCGTGGATCCGCACGGGGGCGGGACGGCTGTCGGTCATGGTTCCCGGCTCCGTCAGTCGGGCAGGTCGTACTCGCCGACCAGCACCGTCGCGTCGCCGAGCGGCGTGCCCGGCCCGGACATGAAGTGCTGGTAGTAGCGCCCGAACCGGCCCTGGAGGTGATCGTCGATCTCCTCGCTCGAATAGTCGAGGGTGTGGAAGGTGGACACGCCGAGTCCGGCACCGGCGGCCTTCGCGGCGTCGGCGTCGGCGACGGCCCACACGACCCCGATGAGCCCCTCCCCCCGCTCGTCGATGATCTTCTCGACGTGCGAGTCGGTGCCGGGAATCGGCGCCACGAGCTCGATCCCCGCGTCCCACGAGAACCGCAGCCGAACCCCGAAGGCGGCGGCCTCCTCGTCGTTGGCGGAGTGGAACGTGCAATCGAGCAGCTCCCGGAAGAAGGCCTCCCCGGCCTCGATGTCGCGCACTGCGATCACCACCCGGTTCACGCCCCGCTGCCTCATGCGCCACCCCCGTCGCCGGTGTCCTTCGGGAACAACCGGCGTCCGTCCGACTCGATGCGGATCCGGCGGAGGTACAGCGTGGCGATGCGCCACTCCCCGTCGTCGCACCGCCGATAGGTCTCCTCGTACCAGCCGGCGCCCCACATGTGGCCGAGACCCACCTCGGGTGGCCACCACAGATCATCCTCCATGGCCCACACGCCGGTCGCGGTGTCGCCGTCGATCGCGATCTCGCTCATGTGGCCGTGGTGCACGCTGGTGGTGCGGGCCAGGACCTCCACCAGCATGTCGACGAAGGCGTCACGCCCGTGGATCGGCGTGTCGTCGCCGGTGTCGTCCGGGGTCCGGAACTCGGCGTCGGCGGTGAAGACGTCACGCATCTCCTCCCACCGCTTCTGATCCATCAGGCGGAAGTAGCGGGCCTTCAGCTGCCGGATCGCCTCGATGTCGGCCAGTTGATCGGGCGTGGGACGCATGGCGGGAACGTAGTGGGATACTGGCGGGACCCGGAAACGCGACATGCCCGCATCACGCGGGGAATCACCAGGAGGACACGCCTTCGATGGCCACGACGGACACGTACCGCCTGACCGACCGCTACACGCAGGACTCGGGCACCGTGTTCATGACCGGTCTCCAGGCACTGGCCCGGCTCCCGATCGAGCAGCTCCGGGTCGACCGCATCAACGGGCTCCGGACCGCCGCCATCGCCGCGGGCTATCCGGGCTCCCCCCTGGGTGGGCTCGACGGCGCGTTCAGCCAGGCGGCGGCCCACGCCCCGGACCTCCCGATCCACCTGCGCCCGTCGGTCAACGAGGAGTACGCGGCCACCGCGGTGATGGGCAGCCAGCTCGCGTCCACCCGGCCCGACGCCACCTACGACGGCGTGGTCGGCCTCTGGTACGGCAAGGGGCCCGGTGTCGATCGCGCCACCGATGCGCTCCGGCACGCCACCTACGCGGGCACCGACCCCAACGGCGGTGCGGTGGCGATCGTGGGCGACGACCCGAACGCCAAGTCCTCGACGATCCCGTCGTCGTCGGCCGGGGTGCTCGCCGACATGCACATCCCCGTGCTCTACCCGGGTGACCCCGGCGAGGCCCTCGACCTCGGCCGCCACGCCATCGCCCTCAGCCGGGCCACCGGCATGTGGGTGGGGCTGAAGATCGTGGCCGACGTGGCCGACGGCTCGAGCACGGTCGAGCTCGACCCCGAACGGGTCACCCCGGAGATCCCTCTGGTCGACGGGGCCCCGTACGTCCATGTTCCGGACGGAGCCCTCCTCACTCCGCACACCCTCGAGATCGAGCGGGAGATCCTCGAGGTGCGGGCCCCGTTGGCCCTCGAGTACGCCGCGTTGAATCGTCTCAACCACGTGACCGCCAACCCGTCCGACCCGTGGATCGGCATCGTGTCGTCGGGTATCACCTACCGCGAGGTGCGCGAGGCGTTGCGCCGACTCGGACTCGCGACACTGCCCGAGATCGAGTCGGCCGGGATCCGCCTCCTCAAGCTCGGCATGCCCATCCCGTTCAACATCTCCACGATCCGCTCCTTCGCCGACAAGGTCGAGGAGGTTCTGGTCATCGAGGAGAAGAACCCCAACGTCGAGTCGCTGGTGAAGGACGCGCTCTACAACGCCTCCCACCACCCCACGGTCGTGGGGCGGACCGACGAGCACGAGGCCCCGATGATCCCCGGCGGCGGCGCGCTGCACGCCGACGACATCGTCCCGGCCCTGCGGGCCCGGCTCGCCCCCCGCATCGGCGACCGGCTCCGGGAGGAGTACCAACCCCGCGAGCGCATCCCGCTGTCGGTGGCCCGCACGCCGTTCTTCTGCTCGGGCTGTCCCCACAACCGCAGCGCGGTGGTCGAGGACGGGATTCTGGTGGGCGCCGGGATCGGCTGCCACACGATGGTGATGCTGGGCGACGAGCCCCGCTACGGCGACATCGCCGGCCTCACCTGCATGGGCAACGAGGGCACGCAGTGGGTCGGGATGGCCCCCTTCGTCGAGACCGATCACCTGGTGCAGAACCTCGGCGACGGGACCTTCTTCCATTCCGGGCAGCTGGCGATCACCGCGGCGATCGCGGCGGGCGTCAACATCACCTACAAGCTCCTGTGGAACGGGGCCGTGGCCATGACCGGCGGCCAGGATCCGACCGGCCAGACCGAGCTCGACGCGGTGTGCCACCAGCTGCTGGCCCAAGGGGTGAGGCGCATCATCATCACCTCCGAGGACCCCGGGCGGGCCCGGCGGTTCGCACTGCCGGTCGAGGTCGACGTGTGGCCCCGGCAACGGCTGGCCGAGGCGCAGCGCACCCTCGCCGCGATCGAGGGCGTCACGGTCCTGATCCACGACCAGCGCTGCGCGGCCGAAGTACGCCGCGATCGAAAGCGGGGCCGGGTCGAGACCCCGCCCACCAGGATCGTGATCAACCATCGGGTGTGCGAGGGCTGCGGCGACTGCGCGGCCGTGTCCAACTGCCTGTCGGTCCAGCCGATCGACACGCCCTTCGGCCGCAAGACCACGATCGATCAGGCCAGCTGCAACCTCGACTTCTCGTGCCTCGAGGGCGACTGTCCGGCGTTCATCTCGGTGACGCGGCGCCGGCGCTGGTGGCGGCGTGACGCCGATCGGTCGGGGGCGTCGCCGGCGGTGCGTCACGCGCCCCCGGACGGGATTCCGGAGCCGCTCCCCCGTCACAGCGACGACGTCAACGTCCACATCACCGGCATCGGCGGAACCGGCGTCGTCACCGTCTCCCAGCTCATGGGGACCGCGGCGATGCTCGAGGGGGCCGATGTGCAAGGTCTCGACCAGATCGGGCTGTCGCAGAAGGCGGGGCCGGTCGTGAGCGACGTCCGCATCTCCCACGGCGCCCCCGCGGGGAGCAGCCGGGTCGGGGCGGGTCAGGCCGACCTGCTGTTGGCGTTCGACCTCCTCGTGGGATCGTCGTGGAACGGCCTCGGGGTCAGCGACCCCGGTCGCACGTCCGTGGTCGGCTCCCTCGACCTGACCCCGCCGGGCGCCAAGACCGCCCACCCCGAGATCGACATGCCCACCACCGAGGAGTTGCTGGAGCGCATCGCCGGCTCCACCCGACCCGACGGTCGGCACTGGGCCGAAGCGGGAAGGGTGTGCGACACGCTGGTCGGCGATCCCGTCGGGGCCAACATCTTCGTCGTGGGCATGGCGGTGCAAGCGGGACTCCTGCCCATCTCGCCGTCGTCGATCGAGCAGGCGATCGACCTCAACGGTGTGGCGGTCGACAGCAACATCGGCGCCTTCCGCTGGGGGCGCTGGCACGTTGCGGACCGTTCCGTGATCGATGCCGCGATGGACGGCGCCACACCCCCCGCCCGCCTCCCGTCGCTGCCGCCCGGGTTCGCCACCCGGATCACCTCCCTCGGCGGCAGTGACCCCGCCCTGACCAACCGGCTGCGCCTGTTCACCGCCGAGCTCATCGCATTCCAGAATCGGCGTCTCGCCGAGACCTACCTCGATCACCTCGAGACGCTCCGCGACACCACCGCGCTCATCGATCAGCGACGGACCACGTTGCTGGTCGACCGGGTGGCGACCGGGCTGCACAAGCTCATGGCCTACAAGGACGAGTACGAGGTGGC
>JABAOE010009872.1_pt1 | contig 23744 bp, 17 predicted proteins | sample 7062141 | NCBI WGS metagenome assembly JABAOE01 (sample SAMN14538627, study PRJNA623070) | marine sediment metagenome | biome: marine biome [ENVO:00000428]; feature: marine pelagic biome [ENVO:01000023]; material: deep marine sediment [ENVO:00002113] | place: India: Gulf of Khambhat ... | reverse complement strand
CGGGTTCTTCCTGATGCTCTTGTTTGCAGCCCTGACATCGTCGATTTCCATGCTCGAAACGATGACTGCGCGCGTGATTGAGATGCGTGGCATGACGCGCACGAAGGCCACCGTCTCTCTCGGCACGGGAACCTTCCTGGTCGGGCTCATGACCGTATTTTCGTTCGGCAGCTGGGAAAACTTTTATCCCCTGGATTGGATACCGGCATTTGCCGGGATGACGCCATTCAATCTGATCGATTACACCGTGAGCAACATCCTGATGCCGTTGGGCGGCATGCTGTACGCGCTGTTCGCCGGCTGGTGGCTGTCCAGGGACACTTCCTCTTATGAAATCGGCGTCGGAGACGGCGCAATATTCAAGCTGTGGCTCTTGCTCGTACGCGTTGTCGCACCGCTGGCGGTCGCCGCAATCTTCGTCTCGAACCTCGCGTGAGCCGGGTAACGCGGCTCGTCGTGCTATGGCTTGCGGCGGCATCGAGCCCGACCGTCGATGTGCAACTCGTTCTGCGCGGCGATCTGGTGCACGGCGACAGCCGTTTTGACGAACCGGCAATGGCCGACTTGATTGCCCGGTTCCTGTCAGATGTACCCTAGACTTTTGCGATTCAGCGATGCAGACGCGCCATGCCCCGGCAATCCTGAGCGGGACCTACTGGTTCCCGAACTCCTGTGGCTGAAACGCGGCAAGCGAGTCGGCACCGCCCGTAATGATCTCGTGTAGCGCGCCGGCTTCGGGCAACACCTGCTGCATGTAAAAATGCGCCGTCTTTCTCTTGGTCTCGTAAAAGTCGCCTTGCTTATCCCGGATCGATACGATGATCTGCGCCCAAAGGCAGGCAATCGTCGTCAATGCAAAAAGGCGCTGATAGTCGAATGCCGCACCCCTGGCAGCGGCGTCATCTGCGCCCCGGATCCAGGCCGTTGTTTCTATCAATTCCGCGAGCGACTTTGCGGCGGGCTCTATGTATAAGCGCGCGTCATCGGCATCTTTTTGCGCGTCGAGAAATTGTTGCCAGCTTGCAAACAGCGCGTCGGCAAACTGGCCGGTCTTACCCGTCAATTTGCGAAACACAAGATCGGCCGCCTGGACTTCATTGGTTCCTTCGTAGATCTGAGTGATTCGGGCGTCCCTTACGAGCTGTTCCATGCCGTGCTCGCTCACGTAGCCGTGGCCGCCGTATACCTGCTGCGCGGACAGCGAGCCCGATACGCCGAGATCCGACAAATACGACTTGATCACCGGCGTGAGCAGAGCAACCGTGTTTGCGGCGGCTTCTCTCTCCTCGTCATCAGTCGCTTTGTCCATGACGTCCGCGTGGTAGGCGGTAAAAACGACCAGCGCCCTGCCACCTTCGATCTGTGAACTCATGGCAAGCAGTTTTCTCTTGATCTCCGGCTGATAGATGATCGGATCGGCAGGCTTCCCCTCGTTGGGACGCGGCGCGGGCGCCCTGCTTTGCAGCCTTTCCATCGCATAGGCGACGGCGTTCTGACAGGCAATTTCAACCAGCCCGAGTCCCTGTACGCCGACCGTCAGCCGCTCGATGTTCATCATGCGGAACATTGCGGCGAGCCCGCGGTTTTGTTCGCCGACGAGGTAGCCCCTGGCATTGTCGAAGTTCAACACGCAGGTGGCGGAGCCCTTGATGCCCATCTTGTGTTCTATGGAGCCGGTCAGGACATTGTTGCTTTCACCGATCGAGCCATCTTCATTGACGAGAAATTTCGGCACGAGAAAAAGGCTGATGCCCGCTGAACCATCGGGCGCTCCCTCGATGCGCGCGATGACCAGATGCAGGATGTTGTCCGTGAGGTCGTGATCGCCGGACGTTATGAAAATCTTGGTTCCGCTGATGTCGAAGGAACCGTCATCGTTGGGCACCGCTTTCGTCGTTAGCAGTCCGAGATCGGTCCCGCAATGCGGCTCGGTAAGGCACATCGTGCCGGACCACACACCCTCGGCCATCCTGGGCAAATATCGTTTCCGAATTTCCTCGGACGCATGACTCGCAAGGAGATGGTATGCCCCGCGTGTGAGTTCCACGTACAACTTGAATGAAAGATTGGTGGCCGCGAGCATCTCGTCAACTAGGAAAACCAGGAGCTTGGGCAGGCCCTGGCCGCCGTATTCGGGGTCGGCATCGATGCTGGTCCAGCCATTCTCCACAAATACGTCATACACTTCTTTGAATCCGGGCGGCGTCGTTACCTTGCCGTCCACGAACACGGCACCATGTTCGTCACCAACCTGGTTGGTCGGCAACAATTCAGTACTGCAGAACTTGCCGGCCTCTTCGAGGATGGCTTCCAGCGTATCCCGGTCAAAGTCTTCGAAGCCCGGCAATCGATTCAGCTTGTCGATGCCAAGCCACTCCTCGACGAGGAACATCATGTCCTTGATAGGGGCGTTATAGATCACGAATCTCTCTCAATTACGCAAGGGGCTCCCGTATTCGAGCATGTGTTCGATACGTGCACGGGTCTCATGCGTTTTCGCCAATGTCACAAACGCTTTTCGCTCGAGGTCACAAATTTCGTTTTCGCTCATCATCGCACCCGCAGCGACGTCGCCGCCGGTCACGATCATTGCGATCTGCATTCCCGTGGTCACGTCGTGCGGTGTCAGCCGGCCATTCATCCGGGCGTCTTCGAGCCAGTCCCGCATCTCCTGCCAGACCTCCCTGCCGGGCATCCCGAGCGCTGCGCGCCGTGACGGAGAATAATCGTAGGCCAGCGCCAGGGTGGCATCAATAGCGGTTTTCAACAGGCGATCGCGGTTCATGACGTATTCGTCCACGTCCTTGCGAAACATGAGCAGCGGCTCCGCCTCGAGAGGTGATCGTGCCGTCCTGCCGTAGCCGATGTTCATGAACGCCTGCCATGCCGCCTTTGTGACATCGCCTTCGTGCTCGTAGTAACGATGCAGCATCTCCTTTACGCCGGCGCCGCCCGGCACCACGCCGACCACGGTCTCGACCAGGCCGGTTACCGAGTTCGCATGAAAGATGACCTTGTCCGAATGCAGCACGACCTCGAAGCCGCCTCCCAGGGACAGGCCGGACGGTGCGCAAACAACCGGGATCGGCACGTGACTGAGGGACAAACAGGTCTGCTGAAAGTGATCGAGAAAGCTGTCGATACCATCCCAGTCTTCGTTGACAATTTTCTCCAGTACGCCCTCGAGGTTGACGCCGCAGGAGAAGTGCTGAGCATCGTTATGGATGATGAGGCCTTTCAGGTTTTCTGCTGCATGCGCGACCGCATCGGCAAGCAGCTGCATGGATTCGCCGTCGAGCGTATTCGCCTTGCTGCGGAATTCGACCAGCCCCAGGTCCTGCGGCAGCCGGAAGTAACTGGCCTTGTCATTTTCCAACAGGGGCTTCAGGGTTTGCCGTTGTTCGCTGAATCGCATGACGCCATCCGCTCTCACGAGAGCCTTGTAAGAACCATCGGCCTGCAGGTATTGCAGAGCCCCGCCGTCGACACGGTAAAAGGTCTTCCCGGCCGCGGTCCCGAGGAAGGGCGGGACCGGCCGCTGCTCAGCTTCGAGACGTTCAATAAATCGATCGGCACCGATCGCATCGATCATTTCGAACGGTCCTTGCAACCAGTTGTAACCCAGCTTCATCGCATCATCGACAGCGACCAGCGATTCATTGACGTCCGGCACGAGGGCGGCGGCATAACACAATGTACTGGAGAGTATTCGCCACGCGTACTGCCCGAATCGGCTTTCATCGTCGAGTAACAGGGTGAAATCTCCGCTTGCTTCGGCGTCGAGGGCAAGCTGAGGTTTGTCACGACGGAAATCGCGATAGCCGAAGCTGTCGAAGTCGAGCGTCTGCCTGCTCGTGCCGACTGCCGGGTCTTGCAAGCGGTAGAATCCGCCTTTCTTGCCCTTGTTGCCGAGGTGGCCTTCCTCGATCATGCGTTTCATCAGCGGTATTTCCGTCGATACCGCGTGAAACGCATCGTTTTCGGGGAGTATCGAGTCGAGGCTGCTTGCCACGTCACTCATCAGGTCGATGCCGATCAGGTCATAAAGGCCGAACACACCTGTCTTGGGAATACCCAGCGGCCGGCCGAAAACGGCGTCGGCTTCCTCGGGGGTCAAGCCCATCGCAAATGCGGCATGCAATGCGGTCTGTATCGCAAATACGCCCACCCGGTTGCCGAGAAAACCGGGTGTGTCCTTGCACAGGACGATGCCCTTGCCCATTCGGGATTCATTGAATTGCTCAAGGCAATCGATGACTTCAGGCAGCGTGTGCTCACCGCTAACGATCTCCAGGAGGCGCATGTAACGCACCGGATTGAAGAAATGCGTTATTGCGAACTCGGCTCGAAAACTCTCGGGCATGTCTTGGACGAGCAAAGCAATCGGAATCGTAGATGTGTTCGACGAGACGATAGACCCGGGCCTGCGCACGGCATCGATTTGCTTGTAGAGATTTCTCTTGATGTCGAGCCGTTCGACGACCGCTTCGGTAATCCAGTCGGCCTCGGACAGCCGCCGCATGTCGTCTTCGATATTGCCGATCGTGATGCGTTCGAGGTTCTTCTCGTGTAACAGGCCCGGCTGGTTCTGGTCGAGCAGGCGCTCTAAGGCGCGTTCGCAGATTGCATTTCGATGCTCACCGTCAGAAGGCAGATCCAGGAGCAATACGTCGACGCCGGCATTTGCCAGCTGACCGGCAATGCCGAGTCCCATGGTCCCTGCCCCTATGACGGCAGCGCGCTCGATTGCATACATACGATTTCAGTCAGCAGGATTATTGGTGAAGATAAAATGTTTCAGCAGGTTGCGGCACTCGTCGGGTGCTTCCTGCGGGAGCATGTGGCCACTCTCCGGAAACAAATGCACTTCGGGATCTTTCAGGTGCTTGATCAGTTCATCCGTGGCTTTCCTCGGCGCCATCCGATCCTTGCCGGCGACCATCACCTGGACCGGCCCACTGATCCTGGCCGCCGCTTTCTTGCCGTTGCGGTATGCATCACAGGCCTTGAGATCGGTTGCCAGTTCCTGCGGCGCGTTGCCGAGCATGATCTTGCGGCCGCCCGCCACCATCGAATAGCCCGGTATCGGTCCCTGGTGGAAATGCCCCACCGCCCCGAAACCCCAGCTCACCATCATCGCAACAGCTTTGTCCGGGTCGTTCTCGGCGGCATCGATCAGTGCGGGATTGACCGGCGTGGCAAGCCCGCTCGCGATTAGAGACATGCTGCGAACCTTTTCGGGATGATTGGATACGAACTCGAGCGCATCAAGTACGCCCTGCGAGTGCGCCACGATAGAAATGTTTTTGACGTCCAGCGCTTCCACCACGTCATTGAGCCATTCGCCGATCTTTTCGATCGATTTCAGCGGCGGACCTTCGGAATTCGAATGGCCCGGTAGATCGAGGCACAAGACCGAATAATGTCGAAATGCGAAATACCGCGAGTGCAGGCCCCAGAACGTATGGTCGAGGCCGCTGCCGTGGAGAAAGATTACACAAGGCTTGCTGTTATCGAATGGCTTGCCGCCGGTAGACGCGAATACCTTCCTGCCATTTACATCGAAATACATGCTCAGGATTCCGCGATTTTTCGCGTCGCACGGAATCCATTCTCGAAATCGGCTTTGATATCTTCGATGTCTTCCAGTCCGACAGACAATCGAACCATGTCCTCGGTGATACCGGCGGCAACGAGGGCATCCGCGTCGATTCGCGAATGCGTCGTCGTTGCCGGATGGATGATGAGGGTCTTCGCGTCGCCGACGTTTGCCAGGTGCGACGCGAGCCGCACGTTTTCGATGAAAGCCCTGCCGGCATCGCGGCCGCCTTTGACGCCGAAGCTGATAATCGAGCCGGCTCCCTTGGGCAGGTATTTCTTCGCCACCTTGTGGCTCGGGTGCGACGCCAGGTCCGGATGGTTGACCCACGAAACCTGCTTGTGATTGCTCAGGTATTCGAGCATCGCTTTGGTATTCGAAAGGTGCCTGTCCATGCGCAGCGACAGCGTCTCGATGCCCTGCAACAGGAGAAATGCATTCATCGGACTCATCTGTGCGCCGAAATCACGCATTGCCTCGGCACGGATGCGCGTCGCGTAGGCGCTCGGGCCGAACTCCTCCCAGAAGACGATGCCCTGGAACGGTGCATACGGTTCGCTAATGGTCGGATACTTGCTGCTGGCGCCCCAGTCAAAATTACCGCCGTCGACCACGGCGCCCCCTATCGCTACGCCGTGACCACCCATCCACTTGGTGAGCGAATGAATGGTCACGTTGACGCCATAGTCGAAGCACTTGCATAGATAAGGCGTGTTGAATGTCGCGTCCACCATGAAAGGGATGTGTTGGTCGGCTGCAATTTTTGCAATCGCGTCGAGGTCGAGTATGTCGAGACCGGGGTTGCCGATGAGCTCGCCGTAAATTAATCGCGTGTTGTCCTGGATCGCCGACTTGAAATCGTCGATGTTGGTCGGGTCGAAGAATGTCGTATCGATGCCAAAGCGCGGCAGCGTGTTTTTCATCAGGCTGACATTGCCGCCATACATCTGCGACGAGGCGACGATATGATCCCCCTGGCTAAGGATCGCGGTGATGGCACAGAATGTCGCCGCCATTCCTGACGCCATGCAAACCGCCGCGGAACCGCCTTCGAGTGCGGCAATGCGTTGTTCGAGGACAGCAACCGTCGGGTTGGTTATTCGCGAATAAACATGACCACCGCGTTCGAGGTTGAATGTCGACGCGGCGGCATCGGTGTCGGGAAATACATAGGACGTCGTCTGGTAAATCGGCGCCGCGCGCGCCCCGAATTCGGGATCCAGAATCTGGCCGGCGTGCAGGCTTATCGTGTCAAAGTGATAGAAATGCGACATGTCCCCGCCCGTTGATCTTTATTCGCTCAGATTTTACCGAGCGCCTTGTCCAGCGCGCCGATAAGATCTTCGGCATCTTCGAGCCCGACTGAGATTCGCACCAGCCCGTCGATGATACCGACTCGCTGGCGCTCCGCCTCCTCGACGTCGGCATGTGTCATCGTGACCGGGTGCGTGATCAGCGATTCTACCGAGCCCAGGTTCTCTGCCAGCGTCCAGACCTCGACATTGTCCATCAGCTTTTTGCCGGCCTCCAGGCCGCCTTCGACCTCGAACCACGCCATTGCGCCATAGCCGGTGGCCTGCCGGCTGGCCAGCTCGTACTGCGGAAACGATTCGAGGCCGGGGTACCGGACCTGGGCCACCTTCGGGTGTGCTTCCAGGAATTTCGCGACCGCCAACGCGTTCGCGGACTGCCGGTCCATGCGGATCGAAAGCGTCTTGCAACCCTGCGACGTAAGCCAAGCGACTTGCGGCGACATGATGCTGCCGGTGCTGTTCTGAATGAAACGAATAGCCTCCGCGTGTTCCTCGTTCTTACTGATTGCGGCCCCACCAACGGTCGCGTTGTGCCCGTCCATGTACTTGGTCGTACTGTGAACGGCAACGTCCGCACCGAGCTCCAGCGGCAACTGGAAGTATGGCGTAAGAATCGTGTTATCCACGACGTGTACCGCGCCGGTCTGTTTCGCGATTGCCGAAATTGCAGCGATGTCCGAGCATTTCAAGGTCGGGTTTGCCGGCGTCTCCGTGAAAATCAGGCTGGTGTTGTCCCTTACGGCGGCTGCCACCTGAGCGGGGTCTGAGGTGTCGGCGAAAGTAAATTCGACACCGAACCGCGACAGTATCTTGGTGGCAAGCCGGTAAGTGCCGCCATAAGCGACGTCCGATACGATTGCGTGCGCACCCGCGTTCAGGAATGCCAGCATCGTTGCCTGCGTTGCTGCCATGCCGGTGCCGAAACAGGCACAGTCGGCCCCGCCCTCGAGATCGGCGAGCTTGAGTTCGAGGGCTCTTACGGTCGGGTTGCCGGACCGCGAATACGAATACCCTTTGTCGAGATACTCGTCGACAGAGTCCTGGACAAAGGTCGTAGCCTGGTAAATCGGCGTGAGGATCGAGCCCGTCGTTGGATCAGGCGTTACGCCCGCATGAATCTGCCTGGTTGTAAAACCCATTGGTTTTATTCCTTAATTATCGATGATCATTGTTGTCGTGGGGACGCAAATCATACACGGATAAACTTTCTTCGTGGAATGGCGCATCGGTCAACCCCGTGCAAGCAGCTCGAGCGGGCGCTCGGGATCGACGCCGGCCGTGAACTGCAGCTTCCGGTCATGATTCGAGAGCTGGCTGACCAGGCCCAACCAGTTGTTGACTATTGCTTTGCCAGTGTCGGTCCAGGTGTTGTGTACGAATTGCGCGAGCTCATCTTCGGGAAACTCGGGGATCTCCTCCTTGTGTTCGAGCGCCGCCCGGCACTTCTCCATGAAACCCGCGGCGATAAGGACAGCCTCGTCGGGGAAATAGTGTTCCGGGTAAGGCGGCGGCGCATCCAGTTCGCCATTGATGAAACGAAACACCTCCCGCTTGTACTCCTTTAGCAGGCTGACGGCATCGTATTCCGGGTGACCCTGGAAATACACGGTGCGGAACTGGTCCGGGCTGACCGCCAGGTGCACGCCCGCTTCCTCGCTTTCCACCAGCACCGTTAGCCCGGCGCACTCGAGTTGCTCGCGGGTGATCTCGTTGTAGCGGGAATGCGGTGCGTCGAACGGCGAATCGATGCCCACCATCAAGGGATGCCCGGGCTCACTGATCCGGTGCCGGTAAACACCCCACTGCTTTTGCGGCAAGCGAATCCGGTCAATGCCGTGGTGGTATTTGACCAGTGCGTGCGTGGCCAGACAGGAGCAGAGCGTGGAGGCGACGTTGGCCTCGGCCCAGCGCACGACTTCCATGAGTGGCTGCCAGAACGGCTCCTGGTCTAGAGAGGGATTGGCAACATTGGCGCCACTGATGATCAGTGCGTCGATCCCCTGTGATTTCAGTACGTCGAACGAGGAATAATATTTGGCGATATGTTCCTCGGCTGCGTCACTCCGATTCAGCTCCTTGATCGAGAACGGGTAGACGTAAAACTGCGCCGGAAGACTCGATCCACTGACGAGTCTCATGAATTGCTGCTCGGTGGCGGTCAGAGCGGCGTCCGGCATCATGTTAAGCAGGCCGATATGCAGTTCACGAATGTCTTGCTGCCTGGCGCGCTCGAGCGTCAACACTTCCTCGCCGGAAGCATCGAGCCGCTTGAAAGACGGCAGTTCGTTGTGTGCAACAAGAGGCATGGAAATCGGGCAATAGTTATAGCGGTAAATGCCTGCTCATTATTATAGATGTTCGGGCCTTGTTGCTTTGGCGCCGCACCAGGAGCGCTTGTTCATTGCCCTTTTTCGCCGAACACGCCTTCGAGCAGCTGGAACATTATCGGCTCCAGCTCGACCTCGCTATGTTCCTCATCCTTGAAGTAGCCCGTGAATACAGCGACCGTATCCTGTATCGGATTGACGATCAGTCCCTGGCCGCTCCAGCCGCCTTTGTACATGTATCCGTCCGTATGGATCTCGTCCCACTGATAGACGTTGTGCTTGATGCCGCTTTGTTGGACGCCGGGCAAATCGGCATTGATTCGCAGCTGCGGGTTGCCACCGGATTGCAGCAGCTCGACATGTGAATCGGAAATGATCTTGCGATCCGAGACCACGCCGTAGCTGGGAGTGAATAGCAAGCCGAAACGCGCGAGATCCCGCATTCTCGAAACAAAACCGCCATGTGTCAGTGGTATGCCGTAGCGGTAAGCGACGTACGAGGCATCCGACTCGGCGCCGATGTGATACCAGATCTCCCGCGTGACCACGTCCTGGAACGGATGGCCCGTTACCTTCTCCACCAGCCATGCAAGTATGAAAGTGTTGACGCCGGAATAGGAATAACGCGTTCCCTGTTCCGCATGCTTCGTGACTCTTAGAGTCTTGAGATAATCGTAGGGATTGTCCGGCGCATGCTCATCGCGATAACCATCGCCGATCGCCATCGAGTAGCGGTAATAACAGGATTGGCGGTCCTCGTATTCATCCGGGCAGTCGAGGCCGGAGGCCATGTCGAGAAGATTGCGAATGGTAACAGGCGCGAAATCGGAAGCGGCAAGTTCCGGGATGTATTCCACTACTGCTTTGCCGACATCGAGTTCTCCACGTTCTTCGAGAATGCGGATGATCGTTGCGGGAATGACTTTTGCGACCGACCAGTAGATCGGCTCCTGGTGTTCCTGCATTCGCGGATAGCTTTCGTAAGCGACTTTTCCCTTGTGCAGAATGACGATGCCCATCGCCGTCGACAAATCATTGAAAAGAAAATCATCGAACGTATAAAGGCCGTCCGGCGTTTCGATTTCGAAATTTGCGATCTCGTCCACAAGCTCATAGTCGAGCTCCCTGACCGGGCCCTTCCGGTAGACCTTGACACTCGGGAACAGCTGCGTGGTGTTGAGATTCGCCCAGCGCATCTGCTCGCCGGTTACGGTCCACCAGATATCGTCGTCGGGGAACCGGCGGTGGTGCCGCTGTATGCCGATCGCGGTGTCGGCCGGCCTGAAGGCCATGCCGGGCTCGGGCAGGTAGATGTCGCTAATCCGGTCGACGTAGGAGTCCGGACTGCCGTCGCTGCGATTGCTCAACACGACGATGGTCAGCTTCTCGTCCGGATATTTTGCGATACTCGTGCGAAAACCGACCCACGATCCGTCGTGAGCCATGCGCCGATGACCGCGGCGCTGATTCAGGCGCCAGCCGAAGCCGTAGTCTATTGCATCGCCATTGTTCAATACGTGTCGCGTCCAGCCGTCTTTCAAAGTCGCGGCCGAAACGACTGAGCCGCTATCGAGCGCCCGGTCCCAGGCAAAGAAATCCTCGAGCGTGGCGTACACACCGCCTGCCCCGAGGAGATAATTGAGTTCGTCGTAATCAGCGATTCTGAAGCCGTCGGCGGTCGGTTCGTAGCCGTAAACCCGGTTCTCCATTTCCGGCTCGCTCTGATCATAGATGAGCGCCTCATGCATGCCGGCAGGCTCGAATACGTGCTGGTCCATGAATGCTGTGAAAGGCTGGCCGGACGCTTTCTCGACGATCAGTGCCAGTAATTCGTAAGCCGGGTTGCTGTATTCATAGCGTGCGCCGGGCGCGAATAACGGGCCGTCCATCGACGCGAGTATGCCAGGCATGTCCGCGTTGATCGGCATACCGGCAGAACCATCTAAGATGTCATAGTAGTCGGGCAGGCCGGCCGTATGCGTGAGCAAATGCCGGACAGTAATGCCGGGGTAATCGTCGAGTTCGGGAACATACCTGGTAAGCGGATCGTCATAGTCGAGCTTGCCGGAATCCGCGAGAACCATGATCGCCATCGCCGTAAACTGTTTTGATAGCGAACCGAGGCGAAACATCGAATGCGCATCGATCGGGATTTTTTCCGCGAGATTCGCGTATCCGAAAGCACCGGAATACACGATGTCGCCGTCCTTGACGACCATTACGGCAGCGCCGGGCTGCACGCCTTCGTTCAGATGCTCGAACAATGCCGTTACATTTCTTGCCGGTTCATCCTGCGCAAAAAGTGCATTGCAGGATATTGCGAGAATGGCGAAGGCAATTGTGCGCAAGCAATTCATCTGTCCTCGATATGCCATAGACATTCCGGCTTGTCTGCATCAACCCACTGGATGAAAATTCGGTTTCGCTATAGATTATTAACAATTAAAATATTGTTTTAGCTAATCAATGTACCTTAACAAGCAGAGCTGCGAAATATGCGCGATACCCGATCAATACGTGAACTGATTGCCTGCCAGAAGCCCGGGTGGTCCCTGGAACAGCGGTTTTATACCGATCCCGAGATCTACGCGCTCGAACTCGAACACATCGTTACCCGCAGCTGGATATTTGCCGGGCACCAGTCGCAACTGCCCGAAGCCGGCGATTTCCGGGTCCTGAACGTCGCCAACGAATCGGCAATCATCGTCAGGAGCGAGGACGGCAATATAAAAGCGTTCGCCAACGTATGCAGGCACAGAGGATCAATCGTCTGTCTCGAAGAGCGCGGCAATCAGCGCAAGTTTTCCTGCCCGTATCACGCCTGGGTATATGACACGGATGGCAAGCTGCTGGCTGCCAGGGACATGCCGGAAAACTTCGATAAAGCAAATTATGGTCTGCATCAACTGTCGCTCGAAATTATTCACGGTCTGATTTTTGTTTGTTTCTGCGACGATCCGCCGTCGGTCGAAGCCGCCCGTCGTGAACTGGCTGAACCAATGGCGATGTTCGATTTCGAAAACCTGAAGGTTGCGGTACAGAAGAGCTACCCGATCGATGCGAACTGGAAACTGGCGGTGGAAAATTACCAGGAGTGCTATCACTGCGCCCCGGCCCACCCGGAGTACGCGAAGCTGCACACCCTGATGCTCGGCAGGAAACAACGAACACGCGTGCAGGAACACATGCGGGACAAGATGGGTGCCTGCGGTCTGAAGAAGATCGAATTTGACTACACCTATGCAAATGCACCGCCTGGCGCAATGGGATATGCATACAGCCGCACGGCGCTTTTCGACGGCTACAAATCGGGCAGTAAAAACGGCGAACCCCTGGCCCCTCTGCTAGGTAAACTCACGGATTATGATGGCGGGGCATCGGATCTAAACTTCGGCGCGCTAAATTACTTTCTCGTATACAGTGATCACGCCGTTGGCTACGTGTTCACGCCCGTGGATGAGAAAAATTGCCAGTGTGAGATTTACTGGCTCGTCCGCGGAGATGCAGTCGAAGGAAAGGACTTTGACCGCGATGAACTCATGTGGTTGTGGGACGTCACTACGGAAGCCGACAAGAAGATCATCGTCGATAACTGGAAAGGCGTGAATTCCAAATATTATCAACCGGGCCCGTTTGCAAACATGGAACATGACGAACAGCAATTCGTCGAGTGGGTGCTGCATGAACTGCGTCGCGCACCAAAAATATCGGCCTGAAATTATCTTGTATGCGAACGGCTGTTCGCAAACCAGGCAATAAGTACGCCGACACTTACAAACAAGATAATCAATGTTGCAAGCGCATTGATGTCGGGCGACAAACCGAGTTTTACCTTGGAAAAAATCAGCATGGGCAGCGTGCTGCCACCGGGTCCGGAAACAAAAGTCGCGATCACGAGGTCATCGAGCGAAAGCGTGAAGGCGAGCAGCCAGCCCGCGACCATGGCCGGCGCTATCAGTGGCAGCGTAATGTCCAGCATCACACGAAAAGGCCGGCCCCCGAGATCCATGGCCGCTTCTTCGAGGGATTCGTCCATCGATGCGAGCCGTGACTGCACGATAACGGCGACATAAGCCATGGCAAAAGTCGTGTGTGCGATAGTGATCGTGTTGAAGCCGCGCTGTGCTGGCCACCCTATGAGTTGCTGAAGGCTGACAAATAACAGCAGCAGCGACAGGCCGGTGATGACTTCCGGCATTACGAGCGGCGACGTGATCATTCCCGTGAACAGGGTGCGGCCGCGGAATCGGCCGAATCGCGCCAGCGCCAATCCCGCAAGTGTGCCGAAGAGTGTCGCTGCCGTTGCAGCGGTAATGGCAACCCGCAGACTGAGGAAAGCTGCTTGCAGCACCTCCTCGTTCCTGAGCAGTTCTCCGTACCATCTTGTCGAGAAACCGCCCCATACTGTCGCCAGGGTCGAGTCATTGAACGAATAGATGATGACCGACGCCAGCGGTATGTACAGAAAAGCGTAGCCAAACGCCAGCACCGACAAAACAAAACGGGACCGGGATTTCATGCGATATCCTTGATGCTCCTGGCCTGGGCACGCTGCAGGAAGACGATCGGCACGACCAGCAACATGAGCATTATGATCGCGACCGACGATGCCAGCGGCCAGTCGCGGTTGACGAAGAATTCGTCGAACAATACGCGTCCGATCATCAGCGATTCCGGCCCGCCGAGTAAATAAGGAATGACGTATTCGCCCATCGCGGGGATGAATACCAGCAGGCATCCTGCAATAACGCCCGGTCGGGCAAGCGGCCAGGTAACGTCCCAGAATGCCTGCGACCTCGTGGCACCGAGATCCTGCGCGGCATCGACGAGATCGAGATCAATATGTTCGAGAGACGCATACAGCGGCAGGATCATGAATGGCAGGTAGGAGTAAACAAGACCGACATAGATTGCAAAGTCGGTGTACATGATCGCAATCGGCTGCTCGATGAGCTCGATCCACATCAGAAAGTTATTTATTACCCCATAATTGTTCAGCAGCCCCATCCAGGCATAGACGCGTAGCAAGAAAGAGATCCAGAAAGGCAACACGATCAGCAGTAGCAGGACGCCGCGCGCAGCGCTGTCCGATCTTGCGATGCCGTAGGCCATCGGAAAGCCGAGCAGCAGGCACAGTATCGTCGCGCAGGCCGCCATGAATACCGATTTCAGGTAGGTGATCGCATACAGCTTGTCGGTCAAAAGAAAAGTGAAGTTGTCAGCCGTGCCCTGAAAGTCGCCAGTCTCACCGACTATAGGTGTAAACGGCGGCATTGCGATAATCGGGTCGGCCAGGCTGATTTTCAGGATGATCGCGAACGGCGCCAGGAAAAAAATCAGCAGCCAGGTATACGGGAGCGCAATCGCAATTCGCCGCCAGGCTGGTTCTCGTTCGCTCGCCTTTCTCCTGGTCACGGCAGATTAACTCGCGAGAACGATGGCGCTGTCCAGCCGCCACGAGATAAAAACCTCGTCGTCCCATTCGAGGTGCCGCTCTGCCGATCTTTTACGATTTTGCGCACTGACCTGCACGATCTTTCCGGAATTCAGCCGGATCTTGTACAGCGACAGGTTGCCGAAGTATCCGAGGTCTTCGACGATACCCGCCAGTCGCGTATCCTCTTCGTTATCCGGCTCATGCTTGCTCAGAAAAATCTTCTCGGGGCGGACCGCGATACATATCTTTGCACCCTTCTCGAATTGATCGTTTGCGGGTGCAGACAGTTGTCCACCCGCATCTCCCGAGTCGACGAGCATCTTGCCCTTGTTGACATCCGCTACAGTGCCTTCGAACATGTTGATCGTACCGATAAAATCGGCGACAAAGCGATTACACGGATATTCGTAGACCTCCTTCGGACTACCGATCTGCTCGAACCGGCCTTTCTCCATGACGGCAATGCGGCTCGAAAGTATCATCGCTTCTTCCTGGTCATGGGTAACGACAATGAAGGTAATGCCCAGCTTGTCCTGGATATTCATGAGTTCAAACTGGGTATGTTCGCGAAGCTTCCTGTCGAGTGCCGCCAGCGGTTCGTCGAGTAACAGCACCTTCGGTTGCTTGACGAGCGCCCGCGCAAGCGCGACTCGCTGACGCTGGCCGCCGGAAAGCTGGCCCGGCTTGCGCGCGGCGAAGCCTTGGAGCTGAACGAGGTTCAGGATGTCCGCGACGCGGGACCGGATCTCGGCTTTCGGCACCCTGTCTTTGAGGAGTCCGTAGGCAACATTCTGTTGCACGTTCATGTGCGGAAAAACCGCGTATGACTGGAACATCATGTTGACAGGGCGTTCGTAAGGCGGCTGGTCTGTGATATCGATGCCGTCGAGGAAGATGCGCCCCGAGGTCGGCGACTCGAAGCCCGCGAGCATGCGCAGCAAGGTCGTTTTTCCGCAACCGGAAGCGCCGAGAATGGAGAACAACTCGCCGCGATCTACCTGGAGATTGACGGAATCGACGGCCAGGAAATCGCCGAAACGCTTGGAAACGTCGCGGACCTCGATAAACGGCCCCCTGGCAGAATCCGGATTGATTATTTCAACTGCCATATTCCTGGTCTTCTTAGCGGAGACTTGCTAAATGCCGGCCTTGACCCTGGCGAATGCGCGCGTCCTGAATCGCTCCCGCTTCGGGTCGACATTCAGAACCGGATACAAAAGGTCCCAGTCCTTCTCGTGCGGGAAGATCGCCGGATCGTTCAGAAACTGAGGATCAATGTATTTCCACGAGGATCTGTTCGAGTTGGCGTAATTCACCTCGTTAGCGATACTGCCTGCAATCTCGGGGCGCATCAGGAAATTGAGAAACAGGTAAGCGTTATCGACGTGCGGCGCATCGGCCGGGATATACACCTCATCGATCCAGAGGCCTGATCCTTCCTTCGGCATGGTATAGCGGAGCGCGATGTCGCGGTCGGCTTCCTTTGCCCGCCTCGCAGCGGTTGCATATTCGCCGGACCAGCTCATCGCAACACACACTTCGCGATTCGGCAGATCGATCAGCATTTTCTGATTGCTGAAGTAGCGGATATACGGCCTGACGAGCTTCAACTGTGCTTCGGCTGCCGCCAGGTTTGCGTCGTCGACGGCATTGGGATCCCTGCCGAGATATGCGAGAACCATCGGAAACAGGTCCGTCGGGCCGTCGAGCAGGCTGATTCCGCAGTCGGCAAGTTTCGATGCTACCTTCGGGTCGAACAGCACATCGGCGGAATCCATGGGATGATCAGGCAGGCGTTGTCGCACCATCTCCTCGTTCCATGCGTATCCGGTCGAGCCCCAGTGGTACGGGATCGAATAGCCGCGCGTCTCTTCATAAACGACGAACTTTTCCGTTATGGCAGGATCGAGATGGCGAATGTTTTCGAGCCGTGAATAGTCGAGTTTCTGGTAGACCCCTATCGGTGCCAGGCGCGAGGCAAACTGGGCGCTGTGGACAACGATGTCGTATCCGCTGTTGCCGGCCAGCAGTTTGACGTCAACGACCTCTGAGCTGTCATAGGTGTCGTAATTGACCCTGATACCGTATTCGGCCTCGAATGTCTCGATCGTATCCGGGCCGATGTAATCAGCCCAGTTGTATACGTTGAGCACTTTCTCGTCGCTTGCGAGCTCCGCCGTATGGTCCGTCGTGCACGACATCAGGGATGACAGAAGAAGGGCCAAAATCGGCCTCGCCGCTGTCATTCGCCTGTTACGTCGATTCATGACTGCTGATTTCACCACCGGGCACTGAACGACACAACGGCAAAGGCCCGAGCCATCACAAATGCTCGACTCTACATGTTGTCGAGACCGCGTTTCAGCAGGTTGCGCGCGATAATCAGGCGTTGAATCTCGCTCGTGCCTTCCCAGATCCTGTCGACCCGCAGCTCGCGAAAAAACCGCTCGGCTACGTTTTCGCGCATATACCCGCGGCCACCGAACACCTGGACGGCACGGTCGGCAACCCGGTTGGCCATTTCAGAAACGAATAGCTTTACCATGGAACAGCGATTGTGCAGGGCCTTGAGGTCCTCACCACGATCGCTCGCCGCGGCCGCCTCGTAGGTCATCAACCGAGAAGCCCACAGTTCCGTCGCACTATCGGCCAGCATGAACTGAATGGCCTGCTTTTCCGAGAGCGACGCGCCATCGACGATTCGCCCGTTGGCGAATCGCGTTGCTTCTTCGATAAGCCGCGCCGCGGCGCCGCAACATCGCGCACCGATCATGAGCCGCTCGTGACGAAACCAGCTATGGGTAAAGGCCATGCCGTCACCCGGTTTGCCGACGCGCCTCTCTAGAGGGACCTCGACATCAGTGAATCGATACGTCGGATGGTGCGCCGCATAGCTGTGACTGAATTTCGGGGTCGCAATCACCTCGACGCCGTCGCTGCCCTGATCGACCAGGAACAGAGCCTCATCGTTTTCTTCAGGCAATTTTGCCTGGAACCAGAAAAAGTCGGCCAGGTTTCCACTGGTCACGTACCATTTCTCACCATTCAGGACGTAGCTACTGCCGCTCTGCTTGGCTGTCGCCTCGATCGCGGCAACGTCGGATCCCGGCCCTGATTCCGTGATCGCGTAGCAATCCTTCAATTCGCCTCGCATCATCGGCAGTATGAAGTTTTCTATTTGCTGCTCACTGCAAGCCTCGAACATCCATGTCTGCGGTTCCGGGAAACACCAGGAAAGGGCATTCGTCACGCGACCCAGTTGCTCCCAGATCGCAACCTGTTCGACCAATGGCAATTCGAGCCCGCCGTATGCCTTCGGAACGTCAATGGCCGTGAAGCCGAGATCAATTGCGCGTTGCTTGTTCCGGCGCGTGATCTCGTCCGGCAAAACGCCGTCGCTCAGTTCGGCCTCGACTTCATGTGGTTGCAGATACTCGTCCGCATACGCCCGCGCAATTGCTTGCCACTTGACGGCGCTGTCACTTAATTCGATTCTCACGCTGGTTCTCTTTATGGTAGTGTTTGGGGAACACGGCTCGCAAATAACTTTCGATCGATCTCATCGCTGCAGCCCGGTCGAAAGATTTCGGATTGATCAGGAACGAGAGCCAGAAACCTTCCGTCAGTGACGTGAGGGCACCTGATACGTCTCCTGCGTCGACGCCATCGTAATTGCCTTCATCGATAATCTGCCTGCAGAGCTCCTTGATGACCTTGTCATACTTGTCATCGTAGGCCGCGCATATTTTCTGGTATGTACGCACGGCTTTGACTTCCCCCCAGAACGCAAACCAAACGGCGAGTTTCCTCCGGTCACAGATTACCGGCTTGAGGTCCATCTCCATTAACGAGCGCAGGGTTTCTGCGGCGTTGCCGGATGATTTTTTGACGGTCTGCATGAAAAGCGCATCGTAATCCTCGATGAGGAAGCGCAAGGTTTCGCGGAGCAGGTTGCCCTTGCTGTCGAAATGCAGGTTGACGATGCCCTGCGACATACCGGCCTCTTTTGCCACGTCGGCAAGGGTCACGCTGCCGAGTCCTTTCTTGGAAATGCATTTGATGGTTGCGTCGATTAGTTGCCGGCGCCGGCGCTCCTTCGCAAGTGCGCGTCGGCCCGGTCGTTCTTTGGCAATCAAAGCCATCGGGAACTCACTGATTTATCAAGACTTTCAAAAACAAAAATATTGATAAGTACTTGTAAATAAGCCAAATTATGCCAGAAATTGAATGAACAATCATTCATTTTTCTGGACTTCGCACGCTACTTCATGAGACCCTAGGACGTCGGGTCCAGCCGACACCCTATGCGATCACTCAAGAAATCCAATGCGCATTTCCAGAAAGCGGTGAGCAAGCTGCCACTCGGCGTCGCGTCGAACTTCCGCTACTGGGGTGACAAAAAGACTATTTACGTGCGAGGCGGCAAAGGCGGGCGGATCTGGGACATCGATGGTAATGAATACATCGATTACCGCCTCGCTTATGGCCCGGTAATCCTCGGTTATGCGGACGATCGGGTTGACGCAGCTGCACGCGCCGGCATGGACGTTGGTGGCGTCTTCGCGCTGGCTACCGAACTCGAGTACAAGGTAGCGTGCCGCATCAGCGAGATGGTGCCAGCCGCGGAACTCGTCAGGTTCTCGAACTCGGGCACCGAAGCGGTAATGGCCGCACTCAGAATTGCACGTGCCTATAGCGGAAAGGACGAACACATTTTCGTCGAAGGCGGCTACCACGGTATTTTCAACGAAGTACTCTGGTACGCTGACGTGAAACACTGGAATCCGCAGGAAGGCAAGCCGAAGATCTTGCCGGATTCGGAAGGCGTGCCGCATTTAATCCGGAAAATTACGCACGCGGTGCCATTGAATGACGCGAATTGTCTGGAGGACGTCCTCAAAAAACATGGTGACAGGATCGGTGCATTCCTGATTGAACCGATCATGGGCAACTGTTGCGGCATTTCAGCAAGCCGGGAATACATGCAGGAGGTCCGTGCACTCTGTGACAGGTACGGTGTCGTCTTGATCATTGACGAAGTCAAGACGGGTTTTCGGGTAGCGAGGGGCGGCGTGCAGGAATTACTCGGCATCCGCGCCGACCTGTGTACCCTGGCTAAGGCCGTCGCAAACGGCTATCCAATCTCCATAGTGGCCGGTCGCGAAGACATCATGAGAAAGGTGGGCGACGGTGTCGTTCATGGCGGCACTTTTACGGCGCATTCGGTACCGCTCGCTGCCGCTGACAAAACGCTGGAGATACTCGCGGAAACGGATGCGCTGACGAGCATAGCAGCGAACGGCGAAGAATTACGCGATGGCATTGCCAGTATCCTGAGTGCGCGCGGCATAGAGCACAGTTTTGTCGGCCATCCGGCAATGTCCGGGCTGTTCTTCCATGCCGAGGCACCGTCAAATTACCGGCAGTGGCTGGATTCGGATTATGCTTTTTATGATTCCCTGGCAGTCGAACTCCATGAACTCGGGGTGCTGGTGGAACCGGATTCGCGGGAACCATGGTTCCTCTGCGAAGCTCATGATATGAAATGTATTTCTGAAACGCTGGACAAATTCGAACAGGCGGTGGACATTACAATGAATAAATTGCAGGACAAGCGTGGCAAACGCATGCAGTCCGGCAGTCGATAAACAGAAGAAAGACGTTTAACGAATAAGAACAAATCCGGCATCTGAATCGAGAGTGAACATGCCATGAAGACATACGATGCAATAGTGATAGGCGCGGGGCACAACGGCCTCACAAACGCCGCCTACCTAGCTAAATCCGGTCTCGATGTCCTGTGTGTCGAGAAAAACGATTATATCGGTGGCGCGACAGCCAGCCGCGCCCTTTACAAGGATTGGCTGTATTCAAATTGCTCCTATGTATGCAGTCTCCTGAGGCCCGAAATCTATCGTGACCTGGAGCTCGCCAGGCATGGCCTGCAGGTGACACCGTATGGCGGTGGCACGGTATTCATGGAAAACGGCGACTACCTCGGGAGTTATCCGGATCCGGAGGTGCACTACCGCGAATATGCGAGGTTTTCCAAGGCAGACGCCGATGCTTACGAAAAGTACTCGGCGGATACGATGCGGCAATGCCGCTTCATTCGTGATTTCCTGTTGCGCACGCCGCCCGATCCGGCGTCGTTCAAACCCAAGGACCTCAGGGAACTGGCGCGTCTCGGTAACAAGTTCTTCGAGATGAGCGAGCAAAGGATGTACGACACCATTCGCTTCTGGACCATGAGTGTCGCCGAATATCTCGACGAATATTTCGAGACGGACGTGATCAAGGCTGCGCTGTCCGGCAGCGGCATCATCGGCACGGCACTGGGCATTCATTCGCCCGGAACCGCTTACGTGCTACTGCATCACTACATGGGCGAAGTCGACGGCAACATGGGTGCCTGGGGTTATGCCCGCGGCGGCATGGGAGCAGTAGCCGCTGCCCTCGCAAACTCCTTCCGGTCTCTCGGCGGGGAGCTGCGCACGGACGCCGGCGTCGAGCAGATCGTCGTGAAGAACGGCAGCGTGAAGGGCGTCGCGCTGACGAACGGCGAGGAAATTGACTCGCGCATCGTGGTGTCCGGCATGGACGCCAAGCGCACTTTCCTCAAATGCATGGACAAGAGCGACCTGGACCCGGATTTCTACCAGCGCATCAAGAATTTCAAGATTCGCGGATCCTCGGGCAAGGTCAACATCGCGCTCGACGGAATGCCGACGTTTCCTGCGCTACCGAAAGGTAGCTCGTTGCTCGACGGCGACATGCATTTCATCGATTCGATGGAGCGCATGGAGCGCGCCTACGACGACTGGAAGGACGGCACCTGGTCGAAAGACCCGTACGTCGACATGGTGATCCCGACGCTCGTCGATCCGACTATGGCGCCGCCCGGCAAGCACTTCATGAGCTGCTTCATCCAGTACTGCCCGCACAAGATCGAAGGCCGCGACTGGACGAACGAGGAAAAGGACCAGTTCGCACAGACCGTGATCGACCAGATTGCGAATTACAGTCCGAACTTCAAGGATCTCATCGTGCATTACGAGGTGCGGACACCGGCGACGATCGAGGAAGAGATCGGCATTACCGAGGGCAACATCTTCCACGGCGAGCTGACGATGGACCAGATCCTGTTCAACCGGCCCGTGCCGGGCTACGCGCAATACCGTGCGCCCGTCGCCGGCCTGTACATGTGCGGATCGAGCACCCACCCGGGCGGCGGCGTCATGGCGGCGCCCGGCGCCAACGCAGCACGTGAGATTCTTGCCGACCTGAAGCGGCCGAACACGGTGCCGGAGAACTTCGGCGATGACTGAGCGTTTCGAGGCAATCGTCGTCGGCGCGGGGCACAACGGTCTCGTCTGCGCCGCACTACTTGCCAGGGCCGGCAAGGACGTGCTCGTGCTCGAGGCCAACGACCAGGTCGGCGGCGCCGCCGTAACGCGCGAGTTTGCCGATGGTCATGCCGTGTCGGCCTGCGCCCACCTGCTTTACCAGCTGTCACCGGCTGTCCGGAAAGAGCTCAGGCTAAAACCGAAGCTGGCGGCGGAAGACATGGCGACGATCGCTCTGCGCGAGGACGGCGAACACCTGCGAATCAGGGGCGGTGACGTCGAGGGCGCCAGTGACGCGGATGCGAACATTTACGCCGGGTTCCACAAGCGCATGACACGCTACGCAGGCTTGCTCGGTGCGCAATTGAACCGACCGCCGCCCAGGCTCGGCGCCAAAGGCCTGAAGAACCTGTTGCCACTGGCAAAGCTCGGCTTCGACGTGCGCAGGCTGGGTACGTCGGACATGCGCGAGTTCCTGCGGCTCATCGGTATGAACATCCACGACGAGGTAACCGAGCGCTTCGAGAGCCCTGCGTTGCGAGGTGCCGTCAGTGTCGATGCCGTACTCGGCACACACCTTGGGCCGCGTTCGCCGAATACCGTACTGACGTATCTCTATCGTCTCGCCGGCAATCACGGCCGCATGGCGCAGCCCGCAGGTGGCATGGGCAGTGTCGTCGACGAACTGGCCGAAGTTGCAACGAACGCCGGGGCGATTGTTCGTACCGGCACGCCCGTCAAGCGCATCGTCGTGATGAACGGACGCGTCACGGGCGTCGAGCTGGAGAGTGGTGAGTCCATCGAAAGCTACATGGTCATCTCGAACGCGGACCCGAAGAGCACGTTGATGTGCCTCGTCGGCGCGCGGCACCTGGAGGCGGGCTTCGCGCGGCGCGTCCATCACTACCGTTCGAAGGGCAATGCCGCGAAACTGCACCTGGCGCTCGACGGCCTGCCCGATATTGCCGGTTTGTCGCGGTCTGAATACGGCGATCGCATCTTGATCGCGCCGGATGAACACTACGTCGAGCGCGCATTCAACCCGGCGAAGTACGGCGAGAGCTCACCCGAGCCCGTGGTCGAGATGACGTTTCCGAGTTTCCGCGACCCGCGGCTGGCACCGTCGGGCAAGCATGTACTGTCGGCTGTCGTGCAATACGCGCCTTATGCAATCAAGGGCGGCTGGACCGACGGCGCGAGGGCCGGTTTCGAAGCGGCGACGCTGCGCGTCATCGAACGGTTTGCGCCCGACGTCGTGAAGCGAATCACCGCGAGCGAACTCCTGACGCCCGCCGATATCGAGCGCGAGTTTCTGATTACCGGCGGGCACTGGCACCACGGCGAACTGACGATGGACCAGTTCATGTTCACGCGGCCCGTGATCGGTGCGGCGAATTACCGGACGCCCCTGGAAGGGCTGTGGCTGTGTGGGGCGGGTACGCATCCGGGCGGTGGAGTGAGCGGCGCGGCCGGGCGCAACGCGGCGAAAGTGATCCTCAAGCGGGAGAAGTCGCGATGAGTGCCAGGCAGGTTCCGCAAGGCAGGCTGCGTACGCCGTTCTACTCGCGCATGCGTGAGATCGACACGCTGGACCACTGGCATACGTGGAAAGGCTACACGGTGCCGGACGAGTTGTATTGCGCCGAGACCGAGTATTTTGCGATTCGCAACGCGACGAGCGTGTTCGACCTGACGCCGATGACGAAGTACCGCATCACGGGA
>JABAOE010003085.1_pt2 | contig 23744 bp, 22 predicted proteins | sample 7062141 | NCBI WGS metagenome assembly JABAOE01 (sample SAMN14538627, study PRJNA623070) | marine sediment metagenome | biome: marine biome [ENVO:00000428]; feature: marine pelagic biome [ENVO:01000023]; material: deep marine sediment [ENVO:00002113] | place: India: Gulf of Khambhat ... | reverse complement strand
CTCTAGTGCGCTCAGCGCATCACCCCAAACATACGAATGGCCTGCGAAGCGGGGAATCGGTCCGCTCCTGGACTCGGCGAGGCTTACGTACTCGAGCGCGTTCGTGGCGAACGGCTCATGGAGTTGCGGGTCGCTCGGATGCGACAGGATCTGATCGATTCCCCGTCCGAGCATGACGTCACCGGATAAGAACAGCCGGATGGGATCGCGAGACATGCTCGGAGCACTCAAAAAGCCGACGCCTCTCAGGCCTGCGATCGCGCCTCGTCCGCCTCCGCAACGTCCTGCTGCAGCGTATCGACGAGGAACTCAACAACGCTCCGGCAATCCCGAGACTGCTCGAAGATCGTTCGCTGGAGCTCGTAGCCGACGCCGTCCACGAGCGAGCGCTCGAGCCGGGCGACACCGGCAGACTCTCCAATCCTTTCGGCAGTCGGCCTCACTAGATCCACGAGGTCCGCGAGCACGTCGCGAATCGCACGACTGTGTCCCTCCTCGCTGACGATGTAACGAGCAGACAGCCCGTTCAAGCTCGCGCGATATCGATTCGCCCGCTCGATCCAATGCGGCAATGGCCGGACCGGCCAGCCCGGCAGATCCTCGAATGCGTGCTCCGTCAAATGGACGACGAGCGATCGCCATAGCGCCGCGAACGAAGTTGCGGCAGCGAGCGAGGAACCTGCGTCCAAGATCCGCAGCTCCAGCGTGCCGAAATCCGGCCGTGGACGAAGATCCCAGTGGATGTCCTTGACGCTTTCGAAGACCTCAGCACGCGTCGCCGTTTCGCAGAACTGAACGAAACTTCGCCAGTCCTCGAAGTACGGCGGCAGACCGTAGCTCTGCGCGGCAGCGAGAATGCACTGACGGTAGCTCGAAAAACCTGTATCGCAGCCCCGCCAGAAGGGCGAGTTCGCGGAAACCGCAAGCAAAATTGGCAGGGCAGGCGCCAAATGCCGCATGACGAAGATCGCAACGTCGCCCGATGGCACCCCGACGTGAACGTGCGTTGCGAACGTGAGCTGATTCCGCCCGAGAATCCCGTATGCCTTTTTCATCTGCAGGAACCGCGGACTCGGCGTGAACAGGGCCAGACGCGTGCCGAACGGATGCGTGCCGGCCCCGCAGAGCTTCATTCCCAACGACCCGCAACGCTGCAGGAGATCGGCGAGCGTGCTGTGCATGCATTTCCCGGCCTGAACCGTGTCCTGAGAAACTGACGAGCTAACTTCCACGCAGGACTGGATCATCTCCGGCTTGACGTCGGCGCGGTCCGGGAAGAGCTGCAGCAGCGGCATGATGCCGTTCATGAGATCGAGCGTCTGTGCATCGAGCAGTTGCAGCTCGAACTCGATGCCTACGGTCGACGACGTGGAACCGATGAACTCCATATTCGTTTCAGGCGCCGAAGTGGGACGACTGTACGCCCGCCGACGCTCTACTGTGATCCAGTGGCATGAGCGCTGAGCCTCTCGCGAGCGACGGCATCGAAGAAACTGACGCCGACTTTCAACACCGCTTCGTCGATATCGAAGCTCGGATTGTGCAGCGCGATCGGATCCACGTTGCTGGGTCGAGCGCCGAAGCGTACGAAACAGCCTGGCACTTCTTCGAGATAAAAGGAGAAGTCTTCCGATCCCATGCTCGGATATTCGGCTCTCGTGAGACCGGCCTCGCCGACGATGCGCCGCGCTGCTTCGCGCGCGACGACGACCTCCGAGTGCGAATTCACAACCGGCGGATAACCCTCCTCGATGGAGACTTCAATCGTGGCATCGTGCAACAACGCCGTCGCCTCAGCCATACGCTTGAGACCGACATGGATGTCCGCGCGTACCTCGGGAAGCGTGGTTCTGATCGAGCCCTCCATCTCCGCCTCGCCGGCGACGACGTTCGCGGCCGTACCTCCCGCGATGCGCCCTATCGTAACGACGGTGGGATGCAGTGGATTCGTCTCGCGCGAGATAAGAGACTGAATCGCCGTAATCAGCGTGCTGGCGACGAGAATCGCATCCGTAGCCTCGTGAGGCCGGGCCGCATGGCCGCTCTCGCCGCGGATGCGGATATAGAAGCGATCTGACTGCGCCGTCACGCTGCCGTCGCGAATCATGATGGCGCCGGGCTCGTAATCGTGAGTCACGTGACCAGCGAAAATCGATGCGACATCGTCGAGGGCACCATCGGCAATCGCCGTTCTGGCGCCACCGCCGCGCTCCTCCGCCGGCTGTAAAATCAGCCGAACGTTGCCTTCGGGCGGGTCCTCCCGAAGCAGCGCCGCGGCCCCGAGGACCATCGTCATATGCGCGCCATGCCCACAGGCATGCATGCGCCCGGGATACTCCGAAGCGTAGGGTGCGCCCGTGAGCTCCTGGCCCGGCAACGCATCCATCTCGGCCCGCAGCGCAATGAACGGGACACCTGGTTTCGTCTCGAGATCCGCAATAATGGCGTGACCCGTGCCGGCATAACGGTAAGGGATCTCGAGTCGCTCGAGCTCCGCGATGATGTAGGCCGCGGTCTCCGCTTCCTGAAACGCGAGCTCTGGATGCCTGTGGAACCACCGCCGCATCTCGACGAGGTGCGGATACATCTCCTCGACGCTCTGCGAGAACTCAGGGCTCACTGCATCGTCATAAGCCATCGAACATCGCACCTATCAGCCGGAGCCGATTCCGCACGGCCATACCGTTTATTCTAAGGCCGGCTTCCGTCACCGACCGTCCGTAGAACTACATACCAGCGCTGCATCGACTGCTTACCCGTGCAGAGATGAACACCAGGCCCTACACTCCAACGCGATGGCCGAATGCACGTTCAGGTTCTACGACGGGCTCTGCGATTTTCTCGCGCGAGAGAGGAAGGGCCGGGAATTCGGTTATTCATTCACCGGCACACCATCCGTCAAGGACACAATCGAGGCGACAGGCGTGCCACATGCGGAGGTCGACCTCATTCTCATCGATGCCGAGCCCGCGGACTTCTGCGCGCTGCTCGAGGGCGGCGAGCGAGTCGCCGTGTACCCGGCATTCACCAACCTCGACGTCGCCCCCGAGCACCGCCTGATACCGCCGCCACCCGATGTCTACCGCTTCGTGCTCGACGTACATCTCGGACGACTGGCGCGGTACCTGCGCCTCGCGGGCTTCGATACGCTCTACAGCAATAACTACAGCGACCGCAAGATCGTCGAGCTCGCGCAGCGTGACGAGCGCGTCGTGCTCACACGCGACACGGGTCTGTTGAAGCACAACGCTGTCACACGCGGCTACTGGCCCAGAAACACCGCGCCGAAGCAGCAACTCACTGAGGTTGTCGAACGGTTCGGCCTGCATCCGCATTTCACGCCGTTCTCACGCTGCATGATGTGCAACGGGCTGGTTCGCACGGCTAAGCTCAGCGAGGTCAGAGATCGGATACCGACTCGGATCGCGCAGGATTTCGACCGATTCAGTGTGTGCGACGACTGCGGCCGCGTCTATTGGTCCGGGAGCCATTACGACAAGCTAGCCGCCCTGCTCGAGGAGTACGCCGCGGGCATCAATACGTCTCACGCTGAACTCAGTTGATCGAGTATAGGGAGCCGTCCGAGTAGACGACCCTACCGTCTACGATCGTAAGGACGGCCTTCGTCTCCCTGATCTCATGCGCATCGACGTCGAACGGATCCTGATTCAATACCGCGATATCCGCCAGAAAGCCCGCTTTGAGCTGCCCGCGCTCGTGCTCTTCGCGCAAGAACCAGGCTGCGCGGCTCGTGTAGCCCCTGAGCCCATCCATGAGCGTGATCTGTTGCGGGCCTCGGCCGAGCGGATCCGATGTCAGAATGTCGCGACCGTTATGCGCTTCGCCCGTGACCATGAACTGCAGCGTCGTCCATGGATTACCGTGCCCGGCAAACATACCGTCCGCGCCGAAGCCATAGTTCAAACCCGGCGTATCCACGGCAGCGCGATACGGCGGCCCTGAATACTGCCAGTCGGGGAACAGGAAGCGGACGGCCTGAATACCGGCGCCGATACCGAGCTCGGCCATGTTCGCCAGATCCTCCACAGTTGCGTCGTTGAGATGCTCCATGGAGCTGTGCCGCTCGGCGAGCGTGCCGATCCGACATGGATCGTCGACGGCAACAGCGCGGCGTATGCCCTCGATGATGTTGGCGATCTGACGACCCTCAGCGTGCTGATGGAAAGACCAGTCCGGCCGACGAAGCACGAACACGGTCGCCTCCTCGATGGCTTCCGGCGTCGGCGCGCCTATCGACTCACCTAGACCCATATTTCTGAAGAATGCGTCACCGACCCGGCTGATGTGAAAGCCCTCTCCCGGAAGCTCCTCGGGCCCGACACAGTCTTGTGATTCCGCGAGCGGTGCGGCGCTGAGAACGTTGCGCAGCATGTCGATGCCCGTCTGCTCCGGCGCGGCCGGCGCCGCGAAGGGTCGAAGCTGGTAACGGTTACGGACAGTGAGCTCGCCGCGGCGCGCAAGCTCGACCAACGGTGCAAAATCCTGCGTCTGCCGGAAACCCACGCCGCCGGCATCGCCGACACCGACCAGCCCAAGCTCGTGCGACCAGCGCATCAGGTCGCGCGTGCTTCGGATCTGGTTCTCGAGCGAGTTGTTCGCCCGCGTCCATTGAAAGACCTGCTCGCTGAGCTCATTGCTCAGCGCACCATCCTCGGGGATCTCATCAACGAAGGGCGCCCGCTGTCCTGCCGTCCCGAAGTACTCGATGGCACTCGAATTCATCTGCCCAGGTCCGGTAAACAAAGCCCGGTTGTAGTCATCCCGACCCGAGCCGACAGGCGTCGGTGTAAATCTCTGCGAAAAGAGCACGTAGTGATTCGGCGCCCATTGATCGAGCTCGTCACGTGTCGGGTACCTGCCCGAATCCGGATCGTTCGGATCCTCGAGAAACTGCTCGTGATTGTGACGGCCGATCAGCGTGACCCACTCGCCTTCAGGCACCTCTGCCGCCCGCGCTCTCAGTGCTTGCTCCAGCGCCTCGAGAGAGTACGCACCCTCACCACGATGTAGCGCATATCCCCACGTGATCGCCGTTCGGTTCCAGTGCAGATGCTGGTCAATGATTCCCGGAATAACGACGGCGCCTTGTGCATCGATGACGGCGACATCGCTGGAGTCGCTGTCCGAAACGTCATCACCGACGGAGACAATGCGATTGTCCTGTATCAACAACGTTGTCGCCGAGGGGTTCGCATCGTCCATCGTAACGATGTTCGCGTTGATGATTCTGATGTCATCGGCGCTGGCACAATGCATAACGAGCACCAACAAGGCGCCCACTGAGAGTTTTATATTCTTCGAGTCATCCACTTTTCCAATATCTCCACGAGCCACCAAATAAGGTGGGTTGTTCGCACAATAGCTGACTGCGACTCGACGTGTCAGTTCGAAGATACGGGACGCGCTCTGCCCGCCGGCACGAAATACTGGGCCTCGCCGGCAGTCATCAGTTGATAAATCGCCGTGAGATTTCGTTCACGGCGCTCGTAACCGCGCCAGTCACGATATTCGTCGAACGTGAGCGCCTCGAGCATCTCCTCGAGCGGCGTACCCGCATCGACCGCCGCTCTAACGCCGGAGCTGATCTGCTCTATGAAATCGGTGAACGCGTCGAGGTCAGCCTCGGTCGCAAGATCACCGTGCGGCGGTATATACGTATCGGCACCGATGCGCTTCATGGCGCGAAGTACATTTACCCAGCCTTCGAACGATGGTGCGTAGGAGGTATTCGCCCAGCTACGGTTGTGGAAGACGCCACCGGTATGCAGCGCCCGCGCGTGCGGGAAATAAACCAGCGTGTCACCCTCGTTTTGCCCTGGACCGATATAGAGCAGCTCGACCGTTCGGCCACCGAGCTCGATCGTCATTCCGCTCTCAAACAAAATGTCAGGAAGAACGAGCGTGACGGCATCGGGATCCTGTCCGCGGTCCCCAAACGGACGCGTCTCGACCTCGAACTGAAATCGCTGTTCGATGACGGCCTTTGTATCAGGATGCTGAATAAAGATGGCGCCTTCGCGCTCGAATACGGAGTTGCCCATGTAGTGATCGCCATGATGCTGGCTGTTGACGACATAGCGGATCGGCGCATCCGTATGTCGTCTGATCTCCGCCAGTAGATCCTCGGCGTCATCGGGATGCATGCGTGTATCGACAACGAGCACACCTTCATCTGTGATGAGCACCGCCGAGTTGGAACCGCCGAAATCGAAGTTGAAATAAAGGTCCGGCGCGATCTCGCGAAACTCAGCTTCCGGCGTGTCCTGCGCAGCGATCGGGCCAATGGACGCCATTAAAACGGCTGCAACGAGCAATGCCTGATGGTTAGATCTTCTAGTCATTTTTGTAGCATATGCCAGTAATCCGCGGGCAAGGCCCTTACTCAGTGTAGCGAAGGGACCATTCACTCGGACCGAACGCCTGTACGACGAGCTTCGTGCCGGGCGTCGCACTACTCAAGCTGCCGACATGATCCTCACCCGCATCGTAGCTGAACATCCAACAGGCGTCGGCATTCAGGCAGTCGAGGCGCAGATTGTAGATCCTTCCGTCGGGCCGACGGTTTCTAACGACCACGCCTCCACCCGAGACCATCTGCAGCACCTCGTCGACGCCGACGCCATCGTCGGACGTGTTGACGTGCAAGACGTCAAAGCGCGTGTAGTCGACGTCACCCTGGACGACCCAGAGCTGCGGGTAGCCATAAGTCTGGTTCGCGACGTTCGTCTCCATGGCCCCACCACCGGGAACGTTGGGTGCGCGCCCCGACTCGGCAACGAGCTCGAGCAACCGCTCTCGAGACAACAAGAAGTAGTCCCGGGCGCGCGCCGTCTCCTCGTCCGTCAGATTGTCCTGGGCGAGCAGGCCGCGAATATCCGCAGGCACGTTACTCAAATCCAAGGGCCAAACGCCGATGCCGATCTGCCTGAGCTGCTCCTGAACGTCTTCGACCGCCGTCCAGGCCAGGTTCGTCCCCTCGATCTCGAGCCGCAGACCCGTCGGCGCGTCGGCCGCATCTTGGGGCGTGCATGCGCTCACCGCAAAACCTACCAATACCGCACCAACGCCGAGCTGCAACGCGCAACGCATCACGCCGAAGTCTCCCGTGCCGGCGCCGGCCTTGCCTATCTCTGCGAGACCTACTGCGGGTCGCTCGGCGCTGGCGGCACTTCGATCGAGGCCAGGTAGGCCACGATGTCCGTCATGTCATCCATCGTGAGGTTCGCAATGACGGGCTGCATGAGCTGTGCCTGTAAGCCGTTGCGCGTGCCCTGCTTCATGTCCCAGAGCTGACGCATCATGTAGCTCGGCGAACGCCCAGCGATACCGGGAATGTTGCCCAGACCCATGAGATCCGGCCCATGGCAGATGCCGCATTGAATGGTCTTACCCGCACCCGTGCTCACGAGCTCTTCGCCGCGTGCGAGACTACCGATCGGCACGTAGACGTCCCACGCGGTGCGCGGGTTGCGCAGATAGTTGGCCTGATGCTCATCGATCGGCGCCTCGACGATGCGGTTGCCGAGCGGCTCGGTCTCATCCGAATGGGCGTAGACGAACATATTGCCTACCTCGAGATGCATCTCGGGGATCATCTCGGCCTCTACGACGTTCATCCACTTCGTCCAAGGAATTGCCTCGAAGTACTCAGCGGCCTCTTGGATCTCTTCCTCGGTCATCGCTTTGGCAAGATCGATCATCGTCGGCGTGTTGCGCTTGCGCGGGTCCGACGTGTAACGCAGCCCGTTACGCATGTCGTTGAGCTGCTGGACCGTGTAACCCGCTGGCTGCCCGGCAGGCGGCGCGTTCTCGGGCCGCCCTTTCCCGTTGGGCAGGTGACACGAGCCGCAGCCGCGGCCACGCTCCTCCATCGTGGCAACCGGGCCATGCCGCATGATGTCGGTCATCTCCGGATGATCGCCCGGGAACCAGTCGATGACGTTGTGGCCGTCGCGAACCTGCATGCGCGAATAGGTAGCGCTGCTACCTTCGACTTTCTGAGGCGCCTGAATTTCATCGACGTCGTCTCCGGGCAACAGCCCGCCGGTCGGATTGACCTGCGGCTCGTAGGTGTCGCCTGGCTGTGGCGGCGTGCTGAACCCGTAAGCCCAGCTTGGCCATTCCGCATCCTGAGCCTGCGCCTGAACGGTCAGAGCGCCTAGGACGAGAAAAGCACACGACAGAATCGCGATACGAAGTTGTTGTCTCATTGTTCAGATCCCCCAATTCGGCGACGGCCACCGGCCGATCGCGGCAGTCAAACAGCTGCCGCCGTCAGCTAAAGTAAACCCCTCCCAACGGCAAGTCTAGCCGGGCGGCGCTTGAACTCGCTTGCCTATCGTGGGACCGTCTACATCTGGCCGAATGCGGCTGCTCGCGCGCGGCGGCGCGGGGCTTTTCGATACTAAGAACCAGCCGATCTGGAGGATCGCAGTTGAAGCTGACAGAGCTCGGCCGGTCAGGCCGAAAATCCCAGGGCCCTGACAGCCTCCGGATCGGGGGCCTGTGGCTCATCGCGGCAGCTACGGCGCTCGGCATGCTGCCGGTGGCTGCCCAGGACGCGATGACGAGCTTCGTTTGCCCGGACGGTACGCCTACCGTATTTCATGCCTGCGCGCTCGAAGCCATGCGGACATTCGAGCCGCCGCGTACGCCCGACGGCCGGCCGGACCTGAATGGCACCTGGGACGTCCCTGGTGATACGCATGAGGATCTCGAAGACCATCCCGGCACGCTCGACGACAATGGCTACCCCACGCTTGTTGTCGATCCGCCCGATGGCAGAGTACCCATGCAGGCCTGGTCGGATGCTCGAAGACGCGAGCTCGTCGGCCAGTATGTCCACCCGGCTGCGGCTTGCTTCCTATCGGGCGTGCCCTATCTGATGCACAGACCCGCGCCTTTTCAGTTTCTGCAGACCGAAGACTACTTCGGCATCCTAGGCGAGCGGGCGCACGGCTATCGCATCGTGACGATGGACGACGACGCCGCCGTTGGCGCGCACATCAAACTCTGGAATGGGATCTCGAAGGGTCATTGGGAAGGCAATACGCTCGTCATTGAGACGACGCACCAGAACGGTCAGTCCTGGCTCGATCAACGTGCGAGGTTCTACACGGTAGAAGCGACTGTCGTCGAGCGCCTGACACTCGTCGGCCCCAATACGCTCCATTACCAGGCGACCGTAGACGACCCGAACGTCTACACGAGGCCGTACACGATCGCCATTGCGTATCGACGAAGCGCCGAGGGAACCGAGCTCGTCGAAGAGCCATGCTACGAGACCAATGAGGCACTCATGGAGATCTATCGCGTCTCCGGATTCTCGGTGTATCCGGGAATCAGCGTCGAGGAAGCCCAACAGGCGGCGAGATCGGAAGACTAGGTAGCGGAAGAGATAGCGATGCAGATCATCTTGGACACGGACGTAAACAGCAACGACCCGTTGAATAACTTTCAGATTGGTTATGTCTTCTTCCGCGTTTTCACAGGCGCCAACCTGTTCTTCCACGGCTTCATGCGCTTCGTAAACGGGGTAAGTACCTGGGAAGTGCCCACGGCCGCGCTGTTTGCCGACACGTTTCTGCCAATGCCGCTCGTGCACATTGCGCTGTACTTGATTCCGCCCGTACAAGTCTTTCTTGGCACGTGCATCGCTCTAGGCTTGTTCACGCGCTGGGCTTTGCTCGGTGGCTTGTGCTTGTTCTTTATTATTTTGTTCGGTCACGTCGTGCGTATGAACTGGAGCGGCGCGCACATCTCCATGCACTACGGGCTGTATTATTGGATCTTGCTCGCACTACTGAGCCAGAACCGGCTGTCCCTCGACAGTCGCCGGGCCGCTAAGACGAGCAAGGCTTTACCGACGGGCTAGAAAAAGTATAGACAGGCCGCTTAGTCAACGAATCGGACGGGGGGATACAACATGCCGAGTCGTAGAGAATTCCTGAGAAACATCGGTGGCGCCGCGGGCACGGCGTTGCTGGCCGGATATGGCTTGCGCACGCGTGCACAGTCTGCACGCCGAGAAGTCATGCTGAACGGCAGGCGCATTCGAACCGTCGACATCCACGCGCACTGCGTATTTCCCGAGGTTGCGGAAGTCATCGCGGGCACGCCGCTCGACGGTAGACCGTTCCCTGAATGGCAGATGCTCGGTCCCACCCGCATCGAGGACATGAACCGGCGAGGCATCGACCACCAGGCGCTGAGCATGACGATCAATGGACACTGGTGGTACGCGGCCGACGAGACGCTCGCGGGTCGTATCGTGCGCGCATCGGACGAAGCGCTAGCAGTTTGGGTCGAGCAGCACCCGGACCGTTTCGTTGCGCTGTCTTCCGTTTCACTACCCTATCCGGAGCTCGCAGCCGAGCAGCTCGAATACGCCGTCACCGAGCTCGGCGCTCGCGGTGCATCCGTGGGTGGGCAAGTCAACGGTGAGTATCCGTCGTCGGAACGCTTCGATCCGTTCTGGGCCAAAGCTGCGGAGCTCGACGTGCCGGTCTTCATGCACCCGGGACTCGGCGCGCCGAACATCGTGCTCGAAGGCGCGCTCGACGGACGTGGTGGTCTCGGTAACGTCGTCGGCGGGCCGTTGGAGACGACTTTATTCCTGACGCACATGATCGTCGACGGCACACTCGATCGCCATCCGAACCTCAAGATCGTCGGCGCCCATGGCGGCGGTTACCTGCCCTCCTACCTCGGCCGTACAGAGGTGGCGTGCGAGCGTTTCGAGAACGCCGACTGTCTCAACACCAAGAGCCCGAGCGAGTATCTACGCAGTCAGATATTTGCCGACTCGATGGTCTTCTCGGAGGAAGGCTTGCGACATCTCGTCGCGGAAATGGGCGCAAGCCAGGTCGTCTACGGGACGGACATGCCGTTCCCTTGGCCGGAGACGCTCGGACTGATCCTCGACTCGCCGTCGCTCAGCGACGATCAGAAGGAAGCCATCGCCGGCGGTAACCTGATCCGGCTGTTGCGAATAGACGCATAGGCCTATACTGACACGCGCACTCGAGTTCTCGAGATCCGCACGGCGCCGGGGATAGCTATGAGAAAAGTTACTGCAGGCTTGTTGATTACATGCGTTCCGTTAGTAGCGTCCGCCCATCACTCGGTTAGAGCGTTCTACGACGATCAGAACGTCACGCAGCTCTCGGGCACCATTACGCGCGTTCGCTGGATCAATCCGCATATTCACTTCGAGGTCGAACGAGTCAACGAGAACGGAGAAACCGAAGTCTGGGACATCGAGTCCGGCTCGGTGAATTTTCTCGAGCGCGATGGCGTGAATCTCGACGACATGACCGTTGGGACTGAAGTGACCGTTACAGGCTACTCGTCGAGGTACGGCAACCACACGATGGTGGCCTCCTACGTAACGCTCGACAACGGGGAGGACATCGTGCTCTGGCCGGGGCTGTTCGGCGGCGGCACCGCTGCCGGCCTGCGTGGCCAACGGACCCAGGCTGCTGCCGACTCGGCCGATGGTGGCTCGAGCAGCTTCTTCCGCGTCTGGAGCGTAGGCCCGGACTCAGCGGGCCGTGACGGCGCCGTGCTCGAGCTTCCGTTGCGTCCGGCGGCTCGAGCCGCGCAAGCCGAATATGACCCGTTGACCGATGACACCGCTCTGTCGTGTATTCAACAGGGCATGCCCGGAATCATGGATAACCCCTTTCCGATGGAGATGGTCGATCGCGGCTCCGAGATACTGATCCGCACCGAGGAATGGGACGTCGAGCGCACGGTACATATGGACGGTAGTAGCCCCGCTGCGAATCAGCCTGCTACACCCCACGGCTACTCGGTCGGCCGTTGGGAGGGTGACACGCTCGTCATCGAAACAACGCACGTTGACTGGCCCTACTTCGATGACGTTGGCACTCCGATGAGCAGCGAAGTCGAGATTCTCGAACGCTACTTCCTGAGCGAAGACGGGCGGCGCCTGAATATGGAGATGACGGTGACGGACCCGCAGACATTTACCGAGCCGGTGAATCTCACGGGAGCCTATTGGCTGCACGTACCGGGAGAAGAAATCAAACCGTACGAGTGCGAGCTGTAGTTTCGCCGACGCTTAAGGCGCGAAACCGTACACGAGCGTGTCCGGATGAAACGCCGCCCAGGCGAACCAGAACGCCGTAAACGTCGGAATCACGTCACCGTCTGAATTGCGAATCTCGGCCGACGCCGCATCACGGTCGTAGCTGATCGTCAGCTCGACGCCGCCCACAACGTCAGTGATCTCCGTTTGTCCCTCGGGCAGCCGTTCGATCGGATAGGCTTTGAAGACGCCGTCGATCTCCAGACCGACGACAACCGTCTTCTCGTCGAGCCGCGAATCTCTGCTCGCGACTGGGAACCAAATTCGTGAGGTATCGGCATAGCCGCGATACGGATCGCGATAGTAGACACGCGAGTGACCCGTATCGATTGAAAGCACTTGCGTCTGGGGATGTGCCTCACGCCAGTTACGCCACGTCGTATGCGTCACCGGTAAGCGATCGAGTGCGCGATCGACCATCGGGCCCGAGATCGCCGTCGCTAGGATCTGCGACCACAATGAGTCCGTCTCGCGGTCATACATGAGCACGTCGCTGTTATAGAGAAGACCTGAGACGCCGAACGAGAGCACGTCACCGTCGACGTCGGCATCGAAGACGATGCCCGAACCGCACAACGGGCAATACGTGACGACAACGCGATCCGTGCCGAACACATCGTTCACGATCTCGTGGTAGTTCAAGATCATTATCGGGTAGGCGCGCGCGATACCGTTCAAAGCGACACCGAGCACACGATCATCGTCGGAAAGGAAATCGGCCTCCTCGGCGGCCACGTGCTCGGGCAGCGTCAGCGCAGGAATGCCGTCGCGCGGCGGGCCGCCCGGAAGGATCAGCGCGGTATCGACGGTCGCGTTCGTGACGTCGAAGCCGTTGAGTCCACGCTGTGCATGCGCGACGGACCAGGCGAGCGTTGCGAAACCGACAGCGACGAACAGAGCGGAACGGCTCATCGAGAGACTCCGATGTCGGCCATATGGCCGTCGCTGAGTAAAGACCGTGCCGCGCGCGGAGTTATTACGCACGGCGCCGGCAACCCTCTTCGCGTGCTACGGCTGCCCCGTAAGCTCCGCGACGATGAGCTCGGTCAGCGCATCCCCCGCGTCAGTGCGAAAGATATGCTGCGCATGCGCGTCGCCCTCGAGCTCCTCGAGCCGCTTGGGCTCGGACGCGTCACGAAACTGCCGCCGGACCGAACGGCGGAAAGAGTCCCCCTCGGAGACGATGAAGAGCTTCGAGCCCGTCATGCGTTTGGGCTCGGAGGCGTTCACGGCGGCCAGCAGGATCACGTGCGCGAGCTCGCCCTCGGAGAGGCTCGCGGCTGCGTCGCCAACGGCACCCCCGCCCATGCTCGCGCCGAGCGCCGACACCTCGGTTGCGCCGCGCTCGGCCAAGAAACGAACGCCTGCAATGACGTCCTCGTGCAGTGCGCTGCGTCCGCCGCTGCCGGCGCGCGAACGACCGTAACCGCGAAAATCGATCGCGAGCACAGTCAAACCTTCGTTCGCCAGCCGCTGGGCAAGCCGGTGCCAGCTCTCCTTGTCGAAGATCGCTCCATGCGCGAGCAGCACGGCGTGTGAGCCGCCGCCGTAGAGGTTCGCGATCACGGTGCCGCCGTCGACCGTCGAATATTCGACCTCCGTGGGCTGTTGGGCCATCGCGACGGACGCGGTCAAGACGATCAGTGCAACCGTAATCGCAGCAAAATTCGGCCTGCGGACTTTTCTTGGAATAATTTCATTCATCGAGGTGCTTCTTATTTACAGCCAGCCGTCTCTGCGATCCTACCGAGCCGGACCCGTTCAAGCCAGATGCGGGGCAAACTTGCCGACGTTGAAGTGGATCGGCACTATCCGGGCCATGCAAGGAGAGTCGCATCGATGCACCTGAGCCGCCGCGCACTCATTGGACTCGGCATCGGCGCTGCAGCGGCGACTGCATTGCCGCAGTCGACCGGTCCCGTAAAGAAAACGATTCCGTCGACGGGTGAACAGCTAATGCCGATCGGACTCGGTACGAATCGCTACGGCATCAGCCCTTCGAGCGAAGGCATGGCCGCGCTACGCGCGACGCTTGCACGGTTTCACGCGCTGGGTGGGCAACTCATCGACACGGCACAGGAGTACGGCCGCGCCGAGGGGAACCTCGGCAACCTGAGCTACGAGCTGGGCATCAACGATGAGCTCTTCTTCGGCACGAAGATAAGGACTTTCGGGCGCGAGGCCGGCATCAGAAGCATCGAACAGTCCTTCGAGCGGCTGCGACGCGAGCAGATCGATCTCGGACAGATCCACGATCTGACGGACTATTCGACGCATATAGAAACTTTGCGCGAGCTCAAAGCCGAGGGCCGCATACGTTACATTGGCATCACGGCTTCGCGCCACGGTTACGCCGTGGAGATGGAACGTCTCATGCAGACGGACGGTCTCGATTTCGTCCAGCTGAGCTACTCGTTGGATGAGCGGCGCGCAGCGGACAGGCTATTGCCGGTCGCAATGGATCGCGGCGTCGCTGTCATCGTCAATCGGCCGTTTAGCAGCGGCAGCCTATTGCGCAGACTCGGCGAGCGCCCACTGCCCGATTGGGCACGCGAGCTCGACTGCACGAGCTGGGCACAGTTCATATTGAAATACATCATCTCTCACCCAGCCGTGACCTGTGCTGTGACCGGTACGCGCCGCGAGAGCCATATCGTCGATAATCTCGGCGCGGCGTACGGGCAGCTGCCCGATGCGCGACTACGACTTCGTCAGGAGCAGCTCTTCGATAGCCTCGCCTGACGCGACCTCATGAGCGCGCTTGGCAATCAGCGCTGAGTATTGAGCAAATCAGTCGTAGAACTCAGGTGCTTTGCGCAGGCGGCTAGCCAACTCTAGATTGTGCTCGATCCACAGCCTAGCGCCCGTCTCTTCGAGCAACGTCTCGACCTTGTCCATCGACTCGAGCGTTTGCTCTGCGTCGGCGTTAAACGTCGGCACTCGCCGCCATGCCCGGCTTTCCTCGAGGTGATAGAGATCCCCGGATAGAACGACGGGCCCAGTTTCTGCGAGATCCACGAGCAACACCTGGTGTCCCGGTGTGTGCCCGGGCGTTGAGATGATTCGAACTGTTCCGTCGGCAAAGACGTCATGGTCACCGTTCAACAGCACTCGCTCAGAGTTCTCGAGCGCGCTGAAGAGATTGCGGTCGTATCCACCGACTGCGTTGCCTTGCTGAGGCGCGAATGCAGCTTCGAATTCTGCCTGCTGAACCAACAGCGTCGAATCTGCAAACGCGTTGGCGCCGCCCACATGGTCGAAATGGAAATGTGACAACGCCAGGTAGTCGATATCCTGTGGTGTCAAATCGAGCGCCGCGAGCTGCTCCACGATGGAAACATCGTAACGCGCCCAGGTTCCAGGACGGCGGTCTATGACGCCGCCTCCGGCAAAGTCGAGGGGCAAGCCACTGTCCCAGAGCAGTCGGCCCGACTCGTGCTCAATCAGATAACAGGGCACGAACATCTGCCGGACATCCGTTTCGTCGTTGCTCACGCTGAACGCGCTGATGTCCTCGAAATTCAGGAGGCCACAATCGAAGACGTAGAGCCTAGGAGCCGCATGCGCAGCGGCCGACCACAGAGCCAGCGCACTACACGTCAGCCACGCCGCGATTGTCCCGGCGGACGCTCGCTGTGATCTACCTAACAGACTTACGCTAACGCTCAAGGCGTATCTCCTTCGCAGAGCAACAAGAAGCCTAAGCTACCGCGGGGGCGGTACCGGCGAGCCGCTGAAGATTTCTTGGTCCGTGCCGGTCAGTACGACCCTCGTGGCGTGAGCGTTCGAGGATTCATCGCGTGACTGATGACCCTCGACGTCCACTACGTCACCGACCTTCATCGCATCGCGTCGCCAGCCCGCGCGCATGAGAAAATTCGGACTCCCCATCTCGAAACCCCAATTGGTCACTGTCCCATCCGGGTTCTCCACGTCGATGAAGAACCAGATGTGGGGATTGGTCCACTCGAGGCTCGTGACGGTGCCGGTCATCGAGACCGGCTTGTTCTCGTCGAAGCTCGCGACGAATGAATGGTGCGCAAGCGCCGAAGTCGAAGCGAGACAAATCAAGATTGCAAGTCGGGCTTTCATCATTGATCCCCCGTCGTTGATGGATCGGAAGGTAGCTCACCCTCCCAGTAGTTAAGCAGCGGCACCAAGTCTCTGTTGTTCTCGCAAAGATGCTCGAGAAGCTCCGTGTCAGGCTGTAACAGCAGGCGCATTGGCTCCGCCGTCCAAGTCTCCGTGTACGCCTTAGGATCGTCGATGGTCACGATGACTTCCATCGTTCCGAAATCGATGCGCCGGTAACGCTCGGTGACGCGCAAGGCATCGGTATGCGGGTGCCCGTTGTTGTCGAGCCAGCTACCTTCTCTGAAGCCCGCGGTGGTGACGATGAAGGTATCGTCGTCCCACTCCCCGACCGAGTAGCCGTAGTACTGCGGGTTGGGATCGACGGGCAGCTCCCGCCCGTCGGTGTGAATCTGGCGGAACTTCGTGAATTCCTCGTAGAGATGGATCATCACGTTCGGCGTCTGGACGATCTTGAAGCCGTAAGGCGACGTTATGCCGTCGGGCACGCCATGCGGTAGACAGACGGTCATCGGCCGGTTGTAGCCGTGGGTCGCCATGCGTTGTTCGTAGACCTCGCGCGCCCACGGCAACATCGGCGCCTCGACACCATCGCGCAACAAGTTGGCGTTGGGATCGTGCTCTGCCGTGTCGCGATTGACCCAGGAGTCCAGGCGCCAGATGCCGGAATGATCGGGTGTGCCGTCTGCCATGCGCGGCGCCGGTGCACTCAGGTCGGGCTCTCCATCGGCCGTTCGCGGCGTGCCGGGAATGGGCACGGAGAACCATTGCGCGGTGGCAGTGCTGGCCGCTGCGCACGCCAAAGCGATCACAAGTACTCCGCCCCGCCAGGCGGTGATCCAGTATCTTTTCATTCGATTCCCCCTCCAGGAGTCCGACCAGTGGCCGTTCTTGACCACCAGCTATAGGCTCCTGGTAACCAACATTTCTTAGGGTAATTTCTTCTTGAGCGCAAGTCGATCTAGATCCTTCTTGAACTTTCGTCTCTAAGATGAGAGCGTCTGCTAAATGGCCGAAAGCGGACGCTTTGCTCTGTTATCGGGGCGGCCAAAAAAGCGTCCGCTTTGGAGAAAAAAGCGAACATTCAGACTCGACGTTCCCCAGCGTTCTCGAACGGCAGCTAAGGGTCGGAAGCGGACGGTCGGCGCCTCCTGCTACGCTGCAACATGGGTGTCTGCTTTCGGGAAAGAAAGCGGTCACTGGGCCGATATTGTCGCGAGAACGAGTGAAACGGCGGCTCCCGCCGCTTCCTGCTCTTCAGTAGCCTCTTTGCGTCGGCGTTGAAGGCACGCGTGTGACACGGTTCACAGTTCCCTCTCCACGAAGCAACTCGATTTGCCCATAACCATCAAGAACTGCAAAGCGGGAGCCGATAAATAGACATCCACGGCTGCGTCGTCCTTCGAGGCGGTCATAGCGTGGTGTGCATATCGTCTTCTGGCCAAGTGCCGCGTTGACGATGGCGCGATATTGGTGCGTGTCCTGCAAATCATAAGGAACAGATCGTGACGATGTCATCACCTAGAGGAATGCCCCTCGCAACTCCATTCTGGCTATTGGTTTGCCTGACATGTCTGTCCCACATCGCTGCACCTGGGGCATCAGCGCAGGAGCCGCCTGCGTCGAGCTCACTGGCAGATCTAAGCATAGAGGAGCTCCTCGATATAACAATCTTTTCACGCGAGCTTCTCGGACTCCACCATAGCCATCCCAAGGGAGAATGGATGCTCGGTTATTCCTACATGGATATGAGCATGGAGGGGAATCGAGACGGGACTAAGGATCAGAGCGTAGCGGACGTACTGAACGCAGGGTTTCTGGTCGCGCCGACGGCGATGACGGTGAATATGCATATGCTCGAGATCATGTACGGCTTGACCGACGACATCACGTTGATGGCCATGTTGCCACACGGGCGAGTATCCATGGATCATGTCAACGGTGCAGGAAGTCGATTCACGACTAACGCATCCGGGGTAGGCGACCTATCCTTATCAGCCATCTACGGCGCTTTTCAGCGTGGGCAACATCGCATTGATCTCACTGCAGGCATACGTGTTCCCACTGGCTCTATCGATCAGAGGGACGGCACGCCGCTCGGCCCAGATCAACAGCTGCCTTATCCCATGCAACTCGGCTCCGGAACCTATGATCCAGTTGTGGGCGCTACATACTCGAATACCGGCAACAATTGGTCGTGGGGGACTCACGTACAACACACTTTCCGACTTGGGGATAACAGCCGTGGCTACACGTTGGGGGATCGAACACATCTGGACGTATGGTTGGTACGTCAATGGGCTGAACGGTTCGCTATCACTGGTCGCCTCAATGGACAGGTCTGGGGCAACATCGAAGGCGCGGACCCGGCGCTTAACCCTGGTATGGTGCCAACCGCAGATCCGACTCGACGTGGCGGCAAGACGATTGACATCGCTGTCGGCGCAAGCTTCTACGCAGGTGCGGGTGCACTGGACGGCAGCCGGTTAGTGGTCGAGTTTGCCTATCCAGCGTACATGTCCCTCGATGGGCCTCAGTTGGCGAACGATGCGCGTTTGAGCCTCGGTCTTCAATGGGTCTTCTGATCAAGCTCCGCAGCAATGGGACCCGACACCGGTTTAGCAAAGACGGAGCGCTCCGCCTTGATGCCGTGGTCTGATTGCTCTATCTCGGCCGTCGACCTGCGCTCGGGCGAAACAACGACTCGGAAACGCTTCAACGTTTCTACGATCCGCATAGTCCGCTCGATAATCTACGCCGTGGTACTCAGCGTAGCCGCAGTGTACTCAGTCCCGGCACAGACAACTGTCACAGAAGCCGAAATCAAGGCGGTACTGCTGTACAAGATCTCGAAATTTGTCCATTGGCCTGAATCGGCATTTCCGGACAGCACCTCTCCGTTTGTTCTCTGTATGTTCGGCAACGATACCTTCGGGCCCGCTTTGGATTTCTTGGACAGTGAATCAGTGCATGATCGCCAGGTCCTGGTGATACGACTGACGGAGAGAAACGCGGAGTTCGATACCTGCCATGTCATGTTTATCGATGCACGGGGACGCGAACTGCGATCCATTCTCAGCCAATTGAGAGACAAACCCATTCTGACGTTCGGCGATACCATAGGCTTTCCTGAGAATGGTGGCGCCGTCGGCCTAATCACTGAGGGCGACCGAGTTCGTTTCGCTGTCAATCCGGCCATTGCGCGACAAGCTGGGTTGCAGATAAGCGCGCAGGTACTCCAACTGGCAAGAATCGTTGAGAATAAGAATGGAGGTCAAGAGTGATCCGCTGGTTCGCAGATGCTCATCTTGGCGCAAAGCTGCGAGCGATCATTCTTTTAACAGTGAGTGTCTCATTGCTCGTAGCGTCGTCGTTTTACGTTGCGGGTGAGATCATGAGGCACCGCCAAGAACGGCTGACCCATGTAACAATTCTCGCCGATGCGATTGGTCGAAACAGCGCTGCCTCACTCACGTTCGCCGATGAGATACAAGCCGAACAGATATTGGATTCCATCCAAGTAGATCCCGATATTTCAGTCGCGACTCTATATTTAGCGGACGGAACGCAGTTTGCACGGCGGAGCTTCAGGCAAGAACAACCAACCGCTGAGTCACTTTCGTGGCTGAATCAGCATCTGGCAAGTGGTGCCATAGAGCACCGATTCTCCGGGCTCTCGCACCTGGAACTCGTTGCCCCCATCATCTACGACAACGATCGGTTGGGCTCCATATATCTTCAGTCGACTCTTGGGGCCCTGTACATCGCGCTCGGCTGGAGCGTAGCAGTCGTGCTCATTGCAGTCCTGCCCGCAGCTGCCGTGGCATATCTATTATCCTCGAAGCTGCAACGAATCATAACGCGACCCATTGGATCCCTCCTGGACCTGACGCGGCAGGTCTCTAGTTCAGGAGATTACTCCATCAGGGGTAGCGAACAATACGATGATGAGATTGGAGCGCTGGTTGATGGATTTAATGAAATGCTCGGGGAAATCGAGAGTCGTGATCAACAACTCAGTCGACGCCGTGATGAGCTAGAGGCAGAGGTCAAGGAGCGCACCGAGGGCTTGAGAAAGGCTAACGCCAATCTAAAGAAGACGATTCATGAGCTCAATGAGACAAAGAATAGAGCCGAAGCTGCGAATCGCGCGAAGAGTGAGTTTCTCGCACGAATGAGTCATGAGCTTCGAACACCGATGAACGGCGTGATGGGAATGGCAGAGCTATTGCTGGCCTCAGACCTTCGCGAAGAACAGCACGAGTACGCATTGACGGTCCTCGACTCGTGCGACGGACTGTTGGCCATCATCAATGATGTACTCGATGTCTCCAAGATCGAGGCAGGAAAACTCGAGCTGAGCGTTGGAGACTTTGATGCCTATCTAGCTGTCCGCGAGACCACGGCACTGCTGAACAACCACGCCGAAGCCAAGGGATTGAAGCTGCTATGCACATTGCCGCCTGATGGGCAGCTAGAAGTACGCGGGGATAAGCTACGATTCAGGCAGGTACTCACGAACCTTCTCGGCAATGCCATCAAGTTCACCGAAAAGGGCGAAGTCACAATCAAGTGTGTTGCGGATGCGGACAGTGATGGCAACGTAACGTTGAGCGTCGAAGTGACCGATACGGGCATCGGCATCGAGCCAAACAGCCTCGGAGATATTTTCGAGTCCTTCACCCAGGTGGACGGCTCCGCGACCAGACGGTTCGGAGGTACAGGCCTCGGCCTGCCCATCAGCAAAGAGTTAGTTGAACTGATGGGAGGTCAGATTGGTGTCCGCAGCCAGCTCGGCGAGGGTTCCACTTTCTGGTTCAAGGTCTCGTTTGAGTCAGCCGAAGATGGGCATTCGCTAGCAGAGCCATCGCCTGCCCATATGAAGCAGGGCGCCCTACGTGGAGATGGCGACGTGACAGTCTCTCTATCGACGAGGACCCTAGAACCGCTTAGGAGTTCGGCGCGGGTTCTATTGGCCGAAGATAACCCCGCAAACCAGAAAGTCGCCATCACGATGTTGCGCATGCTCGGCTGCGAAGTTGATCTTGCCGAAGATGGCTGCATTGCCTTAGCAAAGGCCAAAGAAATAGGCTATGACATCATCCTCATGGATTGTCAGATGCCCAATATGGATGGTTTCACTGCGACGGCCGCAATTCGAGAATGGGAGAAGAAGAACGATGTTACAGGCTTAACGCCCATCATTGCAGTAACCGCAGACGCCCTTGTGCAGGACCGTGAGCGTTGCCTAGCGTCCGGTATGACGGACTATTTGAGCAAGCCCTTCAGAGTCGGCGATTTCAAGGCAACTCTCGAGCGATGGCTACCGGATGATCGACCAGTCACCGAGGCTACTGCTGGTTCCGAGACATCTAACATCGGAATGTCGGAGCTAGACGAGCTTAGAGAACTCGGGGCAACCGATGCGGATCTCGAAGAGATCGTCGCTGCCTATGCGGAGAGCGCCACTACGAGTGCCGAGGAAATGGCAGTCGCAATAAAGTCACGGAATCGCGAATCGCTAGGAAAGTTAGCGCATAAACTGAAGGGCGCAAGTGGGCAAGTCGGAGCCAACGAGGTCAAGAGTCTGTGCTCACAATTACGAACTGACTCCACCGACGCCTGCTGGACAACATTGACGGCACTGCATACCCGCCTGATTAAGGCGATTGATTCAGCAAACGAGGAGCTTAGCGCCCGGTACGGTCTGTTTAGCGCGAGAGCTTGACGGGTTGTATTCCTTACAGCGATGCACAAACAGCGGACTTTCCCGTGTTTAGTGGAGACTTCAGAGCGATTAGCGCCAGCTTTGGGGAGTTTTTGATTCAGAATTGTGAGGAGTGAACGTCCGCGTGGCCGATAGCGGACAACTGGGGTTCTGGCGGCGAAAGGTGGTGTGAGTGTTCGGTGCCGACACGTGACGTTTTAGAACCGAAAAGTGTAACTCGCTTTGGCCGTCAAATCAGCGCCGGTGGAGTGAAAGGTTCCGTTCTCGTCAAGGTCTTCCAGACTGTGATTGAGGACCAGATAAAAATCTCGGCCGGCCTGCGGTACCCAGTGCAGCCGGCTGTTGATCCCAAGGATATCGGAGCCGTTGTCCCACTGAATTAGATTCACCCATGACAGGGTGGATGAGAAGGCCACCTCGGCTCTCAGCTGAGTCAGTCGCGTAGTGAAGGCGCCCTCGGGTACATCAATGTCGTTGACCTGATACGCCAGGCTGAGGGCAAAATGGGCAGAAGGTCTCCAGTTCAAATTCGGCCGAGCCGAGACACGCTCCCCAGAATAGAAGTCCCCTTTCTCGTAAGTGATGCCGGCGGCGAATCTGCGCTGATTACCGGAGCTGATCTCTCCGCGGCAGCTGTCGAACTCGTACAAACCTGGTTGGATGACTACATCCAGCTCCGGGTCACGCGCCGACAATATCGTGAATGGGTCCACTAAGCCCTCCTTCTGACGCTGGCAGTTGAGACCCAGACGGTCGCCCGTGTGGTTAGTGAAGCTGGTCCTCAAGCCTACGGATTCGCTCTGTAAGCTGCCGTCCGTGAGGCGCTCACTCCGCAGAAAAGTCAGTCCTGGGAAGATGGTCCGCAGGTATCTGTCCCGTGGGCGATGAGTGTAATCGAGTGCGGCCGACAACTGTCGAATGCCAATACGGTTGGTAAATCCCAATGCCGGATTGAAGTTGTCCTGTAATTCCACGTATTTCGCGAATCCGGAAAATTTGTCGAGCGTGTTTAGTCGAAGTCCAAGGCCGAAGGCCGAGTCGTCGCCATCCAACCCCGGCGTATCGCTCTGTTGATACCAGGCTTCGCCGCTCAGGGTGCGATCGCCGGGGATGCGTGTATTGAGGTAACGGAAGTCGACCCCGATCAGGGTGTTGTCCAGGTTCGACTGAGGGTCACCATCGGTCACGATTACACCGACGTTGGATTCCTCGAGTACATTCAGCACACCGCGTCCGACGAAAAGATTCGTCGCATCGACCTCCTCGAACTGCTCTTGCCGAATATCGAGAACGCCCAGGCTCCAGGGGCCGGCCCGCCCCGTCAACTTTACGCCGGCGTCGATACCGACGGGCTGTCCCTGGCTCAATCCAATCTGACGGGAGAAGAACGGCCGGCCGTTTTGATCGTCGACGGTATGGCTGCAACAAGCCTCGACACTCCCTCCGATGCGACCGAATTCGAAAATGTCCGCATCCTGCAGAAAGAAATCGCGCTTCTCCGGAAAGAACAGCGGGAATCGAGTGAGGTTGATCTGCCGATCGTCGACTTCCGTAGCCGAGAAGTCCGTATTGACGGTCAATACGCCGGTCATCGAGGGGGTGAGTTTATAGAAGACATCGACGGAGGCCTGGGAATCCGTCGCGCTCGTGCCGGGGACGAAATCCTTAGCCCCTCGCATGCTCAACGATGGCACGATATCGAGTCCCCGCCCCTGCTCGAGGCCATCCAGGCCAACCGCGGTGCCCGCGACGCTGGGATTCTGAGCCCGAGTGCGAGAGACCCAACCGATA
>JABAOE010014509.1_pt1 | contig 23759 bp, 28 predicted proteins | sample 7062141 | NCBI WGS metagenome assembly JABAOE01 (sample SAMN14538627, study PRJNA623070) | marine sediment metagenome | biome: marine biome [ENVO:00000428]; feature: marine pelagic biome [ENVO:01000023]; material: deep marine sediment [ENVO:00002113] | place: India: Gulf of Khambhat ... | reverse complement strand
CAATCTGCGGCAGAACTGATTGAAACGATTCAGAGACAACGAGAATTTGATACTCAAAACGTGAAGACTGACTATCAGCTTTCAGTTGAAACCGAGAAACGAAAGATTCTAGATATTGAAGCTTCCCGGGAGTTGGAAATTGAATCTAGGAAACACCAGATTGAAGAGATGAAGGCAGAGGCATCAATTCTAATTGAGCAAGTTCGAAGACTTATCGAATTGAAGAAATCCGAAGCATCTAGAGTTGAAGAAGCTGCAATTTCCTATAAAACTGGAGAAATCACTCTCTTGTGTATGCCTTTCTATCTGGTTCGATACGAAACCGAGGACAATATCAAATACGTAGTGTTTCCACCTGCAGTAGCTATGGATTTCAAGGGAATCATAATGAAGCTTCAAAAAACCATTCATAGATTCAGCCTTCAATCCAGAATTAGGCTGCTTTTGCGACCGAAGTTTTCGTCACTAGAAAAAATGTTAAAAACGGAATTGCTTGCGAAAATCCGAAGCAACAAGTCCCTTGAAGAGGTTGTTTGCGAGCTGGGAGTGTCCAACGATCTACTTCATCTTCAAGATTTCGAACAGATATTGACAAAGGGAATTGGAGAACTGAAGAACGAAGGGTGGATAACCAGAGAAGAACAAGAAGCTATAATGAAAACCTATCTCTAGCGTTTCTCTTTCTCATACTTGTTCGTTTTCTGAGATTCTATCACATCACGTGGTAGTTCGCTTTAGAAAGGTTCACACATTTACTAGGTCTTCAGCGTTCGATCCTTCCGTCATAGATATCCCGCTTCCGAACGAGCCTTCAATGTGTTTCTGACATTAAACTGGCACGTAAAAGGCTGGTGCTAGCATTTACTTGAAATGCAAATGACCTAAAAAGGCAGAGTATGGTTATAAATATGCGGGTTAACTCCACAATGGAAGGAAAACAGGTGACGGTCGAAGACAAAATTGTGGAACGAAAGCTTCTTCTGAAGCGTGCATTTTCAATGAGCAAGCTGTTTGAAATTGGCAAGAACCTAGACTGCGCGTACTTTGACCGCTTCTTCAGCGAATGGGAAATTGACGAAGATGAAGCTGCTCTGGAAATAGCTTCTGATCTGAGCGAGGAGCAGCTTGAGGAGGTCTTTGATAAGTTCAAGCCCCGGAAATGGGCTATTTTTAGAGGGGAATTCTACACGTTGGAAGATGGAGTTTTTCTTTTGGAGGGTTCGTGGAAAAATCTTCGGGCAAATATTCGTCAAGCAAAGAAGAAGTTTGGAAAAAACGCCCTCGTTGTTTTAAGGACTCTAGTAGAAGCCGGGAGAAGTTGCAGCCTAAGCGATGTTCGGAACATGCTGAAGCGGACCGTTGACCCTCTTCCAATCTTGACTGCATTAGAGCAGCTGAAGGTAATTACAACAGCTTACAAGGGCGACCAATATCAAGAATGGAAAATTTTGGAAGAAACCTCTTCTTTAGTATGGCAAGAGGTAGGAGCGCCGACAGAAATAACTTCTTCCACAATCGCTTCAGGCCGATCACCGGTTAATAAAGAGGTGGACTACGTAGATCTAGAACGGCAACAGATCAGTCAAATGGACAGAGAACTCGACGAATACCTAAATGATTTGCTGAAGTACAGACTCGACGACACAATCAAGTTTGGAAAAACCTTCTCAATGAGTCTTTTGGCAGACTACCTCAAAAGTCTCTTCGGACCGATACTGTATTTCGACAGCCTGCTCAGCATTACACAACAATATGGACTAGCTGACGTTGAAATAGTGTCTCAACACGGAGAAACTGGCATGCGAACAGGCTGGAACCTATCCTTGTTCGGTGAACCAGGCACGGGAAAAAGCTTCTCAACGCGAGACATGATCCTTGGAAAACCAGAGGCAAAGATCTGCGCACATGGAATCCCTGGACGTAACCGCTACGCCGGCGGCATAACCCCCGCACGTTTCATAAGAATAGGTCAAGCCTACGTTAATCGAACTTCCAATTTTATCGTTCCAGAATTTAACGATTGGTTCCGATACAAAGGTATGGTCGAGCCGTTAAAGCTGGCAATGGAAAGAGGCACAATCAGATATGAACTGCATCGAGAAGTTATTGGTCCATATATATTCAATTCCCTCTTTAGTGTCAACTACAATGTGACAACTCTTGGCAGAGGCTACGAAGTAACCGTTCGCGACCCCAATTTCAATGCCATAGAAGACCGCATGCTCTGTCGCTTGCATCGTCTCACAAAAGGCAGATTCGTGGAGATCGCCAAGAGCCAGATGAGACTTGCTCTAGGCGAGATCGACACAGAAGAAGGAGCGCGAAAAGTCAGAGACCATCTCACGCTCGTATACGCTATAGAAACTAGTCATCCCTTAGTCAAAGGAAATTTCCCTAGAAAGCCTGTGATGATTACACCAGAAGCGCATGACGTAATTGGGAGAGCCAGAGAGCAGATTTTGGAGCACATTCCACGCAAAGTTGTGAGCTTCTCTGCACGGCTGGAAAAAAGAGCCATGCAGTTCGCCTGCGCGACTTCTCTTCTCAACTATTTCCATTCAGACTTCGATTATGTACCAGTGAGCGATGACGCGCTGAGATATGCAACGCAGTTGTATGTGGAAGAGGCATCAGTGAGATCACGAGAAGAGTTTGGACCTGAGGAAGTTCTGGAACAGCTGTTCTGAGCTCTTCGCTTCTTTGGTTTGTTAATGTACAAGGTTTCGACATTAATAGATTTGAGTTCAGAGCCGCAGGAGAACCTATCCAAGTGTACCCTGTGCTCATTTGCCCAGCGGTCCTTTTACTTGGGATTTTTGCCAGCTTTTGTTCCTTGACTTTCTCACTCCATCTTCAGGCGAAATCTACGAAGCCCAAGCTGTTCGAGTGAGAAATGGATTGCTGCGCACGCCGAGATAATACCAAGCGTCTTCTGATTGTTCCTCAATCTTCACGATTCAGATCTCATCGGAAACGATAGACTGGTGCAAAGCTCGGTGTTGATGTTTAACGTTTAGCGCCTACGTGCTTTGGAGCTAGAGGGTTCATCTCTTCTTTGTCTTGGTTTGTGAAGCATGAACGTGTGTCCCCGAACTTCGACTAGGGTTGACCCTGTTCGCGTTGCGACTTTAGTAGCTATATCTTTTGCTCCTTCCTCTTGGAGGGCAGTCTTCAGAATTCTGGCCTTTATAATTTCCCGTCTCTTCAGTTGGCTATTTACTTCACTTATTACTTGATCGGTTGCTCCATCCTTTCCAATCCAGACTACGGGTTTTTCTGTGCTGAGTTCTTGTCTTATCCGACGCTTCATTCTACTGCTTACCGTTCTCGCTCCCCCTTTTCCCTAATGGTATACGATTGTGGCGGCCACAATTCAGGCACGCGATGACCACGTGAGGTTCTCTCCTTTGCTTGATACGGACACGACAGTTTATGCCTGGGTAAATGAAGTTCTTGCAGTGTCTACAGATCAATCGGCGATACTCAAATGGCAAGCGAAGCCTGGTGCGCATAGCTATTCTTCTAGCGATTTCAGCATAGCGTTGCGCTAACCGTGGCTCTTCGTGTATAACTTCTCTTGCCATGCGAAAAAGAACGCTAGCTCGTTCCAATGCGATGCGCTTAATCTGATCCATTCTCTGAAGAGCACTCCAAGTTATGTTGGACTGAACCTGAACATATAAGCATTGATATTGTCGAATGTGCGGTTGAAAAATCCTGCAAACCCAAAGAGGTTACTTGATTTGCCCTTGAAACAGAATTAAGGTGCTTTCCGAAATTTTATCGCCTGTCCTGACAATTCTAGTTCATAAGTTTNNGAAGGCAATACCGAGCAACTCGTATTCCTGTTCTGTCAAGAATAAGATTATTTTTGGAAATGCAAGCTGGGCTTGAGTTCTGGCCATTGGAAGTTGCTGCTGGAGAGTCTGAACAACATCGCGAATCATCTTCGCCTCTTCGGTCTTGGGCTGTATAGCGAACCTTGGAATAATCCGTTCTTCAACCAATTCTATGCGTTTCCCAAGATTTCCTTCAGGATCTCTAATCGATTCTATACGTTGGACTCTAACACGTATCAAGCAGTTTTCACCGCAACACTACAACACTCATCGATGAAGGCTTTATACATTTCTAAAGACCATGATTTCACCCGTCAAAGATGGGCGATGGTTCGTCCTTGCGCCAACAATGTCACTGCCTGTCCACACACAGATGACTCGTCTTCATCCTCTTCCCGAAAAGATCGGGGCGCTGTGTCTTTAATAGCAGTTCTTTAGATCTGGGGGTAGCTATTTTCATTTTTAGAGGATCTTGTAGACATAATTATGGTCGCCTGTTGCGCAATCGTGCCCACCATAGGCGACGTTTGTCAAGATTTTAGTCCTACCATCCGACACGGATTGCTTAGAGATAATCTTCTTCACGTATTCCTGACAAACAGGTTCGCTTCCGGCATCAACATGCGTTTAAGGAACCAAACACCCCATTTTCCTGTGAGGTCTTTCTCGTCTTCAAGGCCTCAGCAGTCCAATCAGCCTAACGAGTCTGGCTTTCGCTTTTCGCTTTCTCCAGTTCATAGAAAATAACTAGCGCTTCGCCAAGCGGGATTCCGATTTTGACAGCGAGGGCTGTCGGGTCGATGTCTGGTTGCTCATGAAAAACAACATCTCTTGTGTAGGCTTTATGATGTGGATACATAACCATTGCATGAGTAGTTTCCACAAGAATCGACCACAGAGGACTGTTCACATATTCTCGCCAATCCATAAGGTACCCCTGAATACACAGGTGTGAACCGCAAAATATATCTTGTAGGATTCTCAGCAATACGCACGCCAATTAAACGCAAACGGGGAGCGCTCCTTGAAAATCAAAGCCGCCATCTTTGATCTCGACGGCACAATAGCCGATTTCAACCTTGACTACAAGGCGTCCAGAGCTGAAATTATCCATTTCCTCGTAAGCGAAGGCTTTCCCAGGTCCCTGTTTTCATTGAACGACAATTTATTCGAGATACTGAGCAAAGTAGAAATCTTTATGAAAAATCACCGTAGAGAGACTCAAACTGACAATGTGAAAAGATCCGTTTTCTCCATTGCAGAGAAATACGAGATGGAAGCTGCTCGCGCGACCCGCCTTATACCGGGAATCCGAGAAACCTTGAAAGCTTTGAGAAAAATGAAGCTCAAACTTGCGTTGTTCACAGTCAACGGAAAAGACTCGGTCAATCACATTCTCAGAACTTTCGATCTCAAACAATATTTCGATGCAACTGTAACTCGGGACGACGTCTCAATGGTCAAGCCAAACCCTGTTCATCTGGAGACAGCGTTAGACGCGCTTGGCGTCAAGCCAAGAGAAGCCGTGGTTGTTGGAGATAGTGTTTGGGATATGAAAAGCGCTCGAACACTCAACGTGTATGCTATTGGAACGACAACCGGAGTTGCGTCTCGTCTTGAACTCACCAATGCAGGAGCCCATTGCTTGATTACTTCGCCGCTCGATATAGTCACGTTGATAGAACAACTGAACAGAAAAGCTGCTAAGAAGTAGCTTCAGGCGGTTTGAAGTGGTATCTTGGCCATTGTGGCCAACCATCTGATAGCTGTTCCTTTTCGAAGTCAACGACTAGATTCATGTCCACCTTGATTTTGTCCAAAGATATCTCTTTTATCATTCCAGGCAGTTGTACACCGCCTTCCAGTTCAGCTATTCCAACTGCATAGGGTGTCAACGCTTGAAATTTCTTGGTCGAAACATGAATGACTGTGTAGGTCAGCAATTTTCCACGTTTCTCAAACTCCTTCCATTTCAGGTCCTTGGAGAAGCATTTTGGACACATTGGTTTTGGAGGTAGAAGTAGTGTTCCGCATTTTTGGCATTTGGCACCCATTACTCTTTCTTGCTTTATGAACTCATAGAAACTCTCGATCGTGAACGGTGGTTCTTCTGTCATTTTTCAACCGCTCCGATAGATATTAACAACACCAGTTGCGCCCAAACCTCCAACATTATGAGTCAAACCTGTCTCAGCATCTTTAACCTGTCTTTTTTCTGCCTGCCCGGTCAACTGTAGGTATATCTCATAGGCTTGAGCTGTACCTGTGGCGCCAACCGGGTGTCCTTTTGATTTTAGCCCACCGCTGGTACATACAGCCACCTTGCCGCCGATTTGACTTTGTCCTTCCTCGATGAAATGTCCCCCTTCTCCTGGTTTGCAGAAGCCAAGGTCTTCATAAGCCACGAGTTCCGCGATTGTAAAACAATCATGCACTTCTGCAACGTCGACGTCAGAAGCGCTGACGCCCCCCATCTTGTATGCTTCTTCAGCTGCCAACCTGCCAACTTTGAGAGTTGTCAATTCTTTCCTTTCATATAGCCCAATAGTATCACTTGCCTGTCCAGAACCGATTATGTGAACAGGCGCGTCAGTGAATTTTCTGGCAAGTTCTGGCTTGGTGAGAATCAAGCAGCTGGCTCCGTCGGTTATTAGCGAGCAATCGTAAAGTTTGAGAGGCCAAGCAATAACGCGTGAAGACATGGCTTTTTCCAACGATACTTCCTTTTGCATGTGCGCTTTTGGGTTCATGGTGCCGTGGTGATGATTCTTCACCGCTACGAGGGCCATCTGCTCTTCTGTTGTGCCATATTTGTGCATATGCGCTGTAGCCACCATGGCAAAGAGTCCGGGAAACGTCAGACCATTCCACTGTTCAAACGGAAAGTCACATGCCATGGCCAAGTATTCTGTAACGTCTGAAGTGGTTCTATGGGTCATTTTTTCAACGCCGCCGACCATAACAACGTCCGCGAGACCTGAGAGCACGGCGAATATTCCACAACGTAGCGCCGTAGCTGAAGAGCCACAGGCTCCTTCGGTCCGAAATGCTTGTATTGGCAACAAACCAGTCCAGTCTAGAGCGGTTGGTCCTGTGTGGCCTTGATGTTCAAAAGACTCGCCCATCATGCCAATGAAAGCAGCTTTGATGTCTCTTCGAGGGTCAAGGTTAGGGCATCGCTCGAAAGCTTCGCTTGTGGCTTCAATGAAAAGCTCTCTTCCATATAGGCCTTCTCGTTTTCCGAATTTCGACAAGCCTGCAGACACTATGGAAACTATTGGCTTTCCCTTCAATGATTTGTCCTCCAATCGAGTGAAATAGATTGATTTGAAGAGAGCGAATAGTATAGTTGAAACGTGTATTTAAGCGCAAACAAGTGGAAGTTGTTGAAGTAGGTCTATGGTTTTCATGGAACTATCAGCTGAACAGACACTGGGAAGCTTTGCCAGCGGTTTTTCAGAACTTGCGAACATCAGCGTGTGAAACAATAGGTGCGGTAGGTGCCCGTACATATCCAAAAAAAGGGATGTTGCTGGTTATTTCAGAGTATTGAGCCATTCTTTGTCTGTTACTATGAAGTAGATGTCCCTCACTGTATATTGAGGGTGTGGGATGAACCTTGGTTCCACTTTTCTTCCGTTGAGCTCCATGTATCTCCTAGTATCCATGAGCTTGTTTAGCATCCGAGTGTTTTCTGTTGGATCTTCGGAAAGCTTCACTACTGAAGACATCACTGTTTTTGCCTCACCCATCTGAATGAACCCCAGTAAGAAGGGGGTCTCGTCCAGAAACGCTTTGCCTGCAAATTTGCATATGGACGCAGTTTTCACTTGGGCTGGCTGGTTGGTGTAATCTATCCACTCCATATCTGGAGACTGACAGTCTGGACAGAAAGGTCTTGGTGGCAAGAAGAATCCGTGTCTTTTGCATTTTGTGGCTAGAATCTTTTTTTCTTCTGCTAATGCTCTAAAGTACTTACTGTTCCGTCCATACGGCTTGAATTGATAGGTGGTGTAGTCTCGGATTGAAACAACGTATTCTGGGTGACCCATTAGACGTTTGCTTTCAGGTCGAACTATACCTTTTACATTAAGTTTCTTGGTGTCCAAATCAAGGCCTCCTAATCAACTTGGACGGAAATTCGGACAAAGGTCGAATCCGCTCTAAGTCGCTTTCTTTGTTGCTTAGTATTGTGTATGTCACGTGGCTTCCAGTGCCTGCATGGCTATGACCTGCTCCCAATCTGGCATTTGGCACCTGCGCTGGTCTCGGTATATTTCTGTTGTCATTATATGGTTTGAAGCGTTCATTCCAGCTTTTGAAGACCTGATCAATATCGCCTTTCAACTGTAGGTAAGTGAAGAATACTTGCCATACGCCGCTGCTGCCAACGCTATGACCCATACCAATGAGGCCGCCTGATGGATTGATTGCCACTTCGCCATCAATATTGGCTGCGCCACTCATGACGAATTCTCCACCCTTGCCGTACGGGCAAAGACCCAAATCCTCATATGTTTGAATTTCACTGCTGCTAAATGCGTCATGGATTTCGACAACATCCATCTCTTTTAACGGGTTCTCAATTTGAGCCATCCAGTATGCCTGCTTCGCACTCATTCGACCGGCGCGGAAACTGTTTTGACCTGGATAACGAAGTTTTTTGTATCTTTGTTGTGTTTTCTCGTCCTCGTTTGGCAGAATGAGATCGTATTCGTGTAGACCGCCTACAGTGTCATATCGATCACCTGGTCGCATTGTGTCTGTGCCCATCCCTGTTCCAATTATCCAAATTGGTTTGTCAACAAGTTTGTGAGCGGTCTCTTTGGAGGCTAGAATGACTATAGCTGCTCCATCTGACATCAGACAGCAGTTTCTCAGTCGCAACGGTGTTGCACAATAACCTGATTCTAGAACCTCTTCCGCGGTGATTTCCCCTGTAACATTCTGGCGTGCACCCTTGACACACCAGGGATTCAGCCAACTCGTTTGGGCAAAAGGGTTTGACTGGGCGTTCCGTCTGTTTTTGACGCTCACTTCAGCCATCTGACGTTCGAAAACATCCACAGGAATATTGAAGGTCTTGGCGTATTCTGCGGCCATAGCTGCATAGTATGCCGTGTAGTAGCCGCCGTTCGCGAAGTCCCAGTCAGTATCGCTGGCCAACGCAATGTATTCATTGCCCTCTGCTGTGTCGACCAAACTCATCTTCTCAAAGCCTACAACTGCAACAACGTCGGCAAGTCCCGATGCTACAAGTGAATATCCATTTTGCACTCCTATTCCACCCGTTGCCCCTCCGCCTATTGCCCTGTAGCTTCTTTTCGGATTGAGTCCCAGGGAATCCGCTATCATCGCTTCACCGAGTAGCTGACCTGCAAAATGGTCACTGAAGTAGCTCACCACTAAGGCATCGATGTAGCTATTTTCGAAAGGCTTGCCCATTTGTTCTGAGAGGTTTTCTTGCGCCATATTGTAGGCTTCAACACACATGTCAGTGATGTTGCAGTCAGGTCTACCTTTACTGTGAGGTATTACTCCACCTCCAATCACTGCAACTTCTCTTGGTTTAAACGTCATGACTCCATTTCTCCATTTTGGGAGCATCCAATATACACGATTGCTTTCTTAAGTTTTGCGCGTGCAGGCTCCAAACAGAACATCAATGGATTGATGAGCTAGAACCTGAACAAAGACGATTCAGCCGTGGAAATGAAGAGCAATCTCCCGCTTCTTGCTACTATTCTTCTAGAGATCACTCCGCATGTTGCTTGAACCGAATCGTCAGCGATTTCAAAACTCATTCTGGGATTTTTTGCGTTGCACAATGTGCAGGTTTCGGTCGAACAGCTGAGAATTGCATGGAGTCGCCGATTACCTGAACATACCTTTATTTAACCGAGAATATGTTAACATAAAAATCGGAGGCTCCAACAATATGTTCGATGAACGCAAACTACGGGAAGTCTCAAAGGAACGGCAGCGATGGGAAACGACAAAGGTTCCCAGCTGGATTGAGAGGCACCCAGAGAGAAAAAACAACTACTCCACAGTTTCCGGAGTTCAAGTGAAGCGATTGTACACGCCTGAAGACATTAAGCATTTTGACTATGTGAAAGATCTAGGTTTCCCCGGTGAGTACCCGTTTACTCGAGGCTTGCATGCCACTATGTATCGTGGACGCTTATGGACCATGCGTCAATTCAGCGGATTCGGTACTGCTGAACAAACAAATGATCGCTTTAAGTACCTGCTGAGTGAAGGCGAAACCGGATTAAGTATCGCATTTGACTACCCAACCATAATGGGGTATGATTCTGATCACTCTATGGCCACGGGTGAAGTTGGCCAATGTGGAGTCGCAGTATCTTCTCTCAAGGACATGGAGACTCTCTTCAACGACATTCCTCTGAATAAAGTCAGTACATCCATGACAATTAATGGACCCGCCCCCATGCTCTTGGCTATGTACATAGCCATAGGAGACAAACAAGGCGTGCCGAGAGAAAAACTAGATGGCACGACTCAAAACGACAATCTCAAAGAGTTTTTTGCACAGAAACTTTGCCTTTTCCCACCAAAACCTTCACTGAAATTATCAACTGACATCATCGAATACTGCGCCCGTCACTTGCCCCACTGGAACCCTGTAAGCATAAGTGGCTACCACATACGTGAGGCAGGGTCAAATGCTGTGCAAGAACTAGCTTTCACACTGGCTGATGGCATAGCCTATGTAGAATCAACACTTGAACGAGGATTGAAAGTGGACGAGTTTGCACCCAGGCTTTCTTTCTTTTTTGCTTCGCACAACGACTTTTTCGAGGAGATTGCCAAGTTTCGAGCTGCTCGAAGGCTCTGGGCAAAGATCATGAAAGAACGGTTCAACGCAGAGGATCCTCGATCGCTATGGATGAGGATGCATGTTCAGACTTCGGGTTGTACGCTAACCGCTCAACAACCTGTCAACAATGTCATGCGGGTAGCGTTTCAGTCTCTAGCCGCAGTTTTAGGTGGCACTCAGTCGCTGCATACTAACTCTTTCGATGAAGCCTTGGCGTTACCCTGCGAAGAGGCCGTGAGAGTCGCACTGCGGACGCAGCAGATCATAGCTTATGAAAGCGGTATAACAGACACAATTGATCCACTCGGTGGCTCCTACTATGTGGAATATTTAACCAATAAGATGGAAGAACGTGCCATGCGGTACATAGAAAGAATAGATGCCTTGGGAGGGGTTTCTTCTGCAATAGAACGAGGGTTTTTTCAAAAGGAAATAGCTGACAGCGCCTATCTGTACCAGAAAGAAATCGAAAGCCGGCAAAGAACATTGGTTGGAGTTAACGATTACACGGTTGAGAAGGACTGGGTGCCCATGGAGCTTTTACGTGTTCATCCAGACGTGGAGGAAGAACAGGTGGGCAGGCTCCGAAAAATGAAGAAGGAAAGAGATAATAGGAAAGTCAAAGAAGTTTTGGACAAATTGCATGATGAAACTGACAAGGATAGAAACCTTATGCCTATCATAATCAAAGCTCTGAAGACTTATGCAACACTTGGGGAAATAACTGAGGTGTTGCGCACCGTCTTTGGTGAATACCGCGAGCTCATAGTTATTTAGGAAGTGTGAATTCGATTTGACCGTAGAAAGGAAGATCCGGGTTCTAATTGCCAAACCAGGTTTGGACAGCCACGACAGAGGCGCGAAAATTGTTGCCCGTGCTTTGAGAGATGCCGGAATGGAAATAATCTACACAGGGCTGAGGCAAACGCCTGAGCAGATAGTTGAAACTGCCCTCCAAGAAGACGTAAATGTGATAGGCCTAAGTATACTCTCTGGTGCCCATAAAGTTCTTTTCCCAAAAATAATGGAACTCATAAAAGAGAAAGGCATGGACGACGTGCTCGTTTTCGCTGGAGGTATAATCCCTCAAGAAGACATTCGTGACCTAAAGAGAATTGGCATAAAAGAGGTTTTTGGACCAGGAACGCCAATGGGCACGTTGGTTGAGTTTGTTCAGGAAAACACGAAGAGATGAAAACAGCGACTGGATGCTGACGAACAGTGGGGCAAGTAGCGCAGCTCGTTCAAGGTGTACTTCGACGCAACCGCCGCTCTATAGCTAAAGCGATAACTGTAATTGAGAATAATGAGCCAGAGGCTCCAAAAATAGTAGCGCAGCTCTTTCAAAAGACTGGCAAGGCTCACGTGATTGGCATAACTGGGCCTACTGGGTCAGGAAAAAGCACGCTTATTGAGAAGCTGATCAGGGAACTTCGAAAAAGCGGCAAAACCGTTGGTGTCATTGCGGTGGATCCGACAAGTCCATTTACTGGCGGCGCGTTCTTGGGCGATCGAGTTCGCATGCAGGAACATAGTACCGACGAAGGGGTTTTCATCCGAAGCATGGCAAATCGCAACGCAACTGGCGGTTTGAGTAGAGCTACAAAAGATGTGATACGAATCCTCGATGCCTCAGGCAAGGACGTCATCATTGTTGAGACTGTTGGAGCGGGGCAGTCAGAGGTTGAAATCGTGAAGGTTTCGGATACAGTAGTTGTTGTCTTGGCCCCTGGACTAGGCGACGATATTCAAGCCATCAAAGCTGGGATCATGGAGATAGGTGACATCTTCGTGGTTAACAAAGCCGACAGGCAAAATGCGGATAAAACTTGGAGCGAGGTCCAAGCAATGCTGGAGATGAATACAGAAGAAAGAAGCTGGAAGCCTTCCGTTTTGAAAACCAAGGCTCTAACAGGTGAAGGCATAACCGAGCTTCTTGCCAGAATCGAAGAACACAGAGAGTATCTAAAGAAAGGCGCTTTTGAGACCCACCGCAAAGAAGAGGCTGAAACAGAACTGGTCGAAGCCATCAAACAGAAGATAGTAGAATCAATAATCGCGGATCTACGACACAAGGGAGAATGGGAGAAGCTCAAACAAAAAGTCTTGACGAAAGAAGCAGATCCCTATTCCGTAGCGGATGAAGTACTTAGGAAGTTGGTACATGGTTAGCGCTGGGTTGATTTAGGAATGGCTAGACTTCGATTAGAACATGGTCTTGTCCAAGTTTACACCGGTGACGGCAAGGGCAAGACCTCGGCTGCGTTTGGAGCTGCTCTGCGCGCCATCGGACGAGGTTTGAAAGTTTACATAATTCAGTTTATCAAAGGCGGATTCGACTACGGGGAACTTCAGGTTGTTAAGAAGCTTCCGAATCTCAAGTTAGCCGCGTTTGGTCGAGGCAAATTCGTCACGGAAGTTTCTCCTCATGAGGAGGATGTGAAGCTAGCGGAAGAAGCCCTTAAGCTAGCCGAAGAAGTGGTTGGAAGCGGTCAATACGACATTGTAGTCCTCGATGAAATCAACGTAGCGCTAAACCTAAAACTGGTGACGGTGGATGAAGCCTTGCAGTTGATCAAGAATAGGCCCAAACATGTAGAGTTGATCCTCACTGGGCGCTACGCCCCAGTACAGATCGTTGAGGTGGCCGACCTCGTTACCGAGATGAAGGAGATCAAGCATCCTTTTACCGAAGGTGTGACCCCCAGAAAAGGAATCGAGTACTAGAGAATGCTTACTGCTTCCTTGTGCAGATCCCGCTAGTGCTTGCAAGGGCAAATAGCTGTAATCCCTTACTTGGTCATGGCTCTCTTGAATACTGGAACTGCGATTGTGGTCATGATGACTCCAAAGCCTATCAACACAGCTAGTTCAGTGGTTATCATGCCTATGTTTGCTCCAAGCACCATTACCTTCCTTAGAGCTGTGGCTGCGTAGGTCAGCGGNNCGGCATTTGCTGTATCGGGAAGAACACGCCGCTAAGGAACATCATTGGGAACATTAGGGTCATCATCACCATCATAGCGGTCTCCTGATCCTTTGCAAAGGACGTTATCACAACACCAAGCCCAACGAAGCTGAACACCCCCAACAAGAGCAAGGCGAAGATCAACAGAATGCTCCCGTGAATGGTGACGCCGAACAACACCACTGCCAATGTGAGTATAAGCGTCCCTTGAAGTAGGCCTCGGGCTGTTTGGGCAAGGGTCTTTCCAAGTATTATGGTCAACCTATTGATGGGAGCCACCATCATTCCGTCTAGCGTGCCGACTTCTCTCTCATGGGAGATAGCTGCGGGAAGACCCGTCATGACGCTCATCATCACCGTCATAGCCATCAGCCCCGGAGCCATGAAGTCGAAATAGCTCAGCTCCCCGGGGACGGACCCTTCTGTTCGAACGCTGTACGGCTTCACAATTGCTAGCGAGTTAGTAGCATTTACCGTTGTCGGGCTCAGCAACTGAACATTCTGCTCGGCCACCCATGTACCTATCTGTTCAAACACTTCCTTCAGAGCAAACTGCAGACTCATTGACATCTGAGGGTTGGACTCGTCTGTTACAATTGTGACAATTCCCTGCTTTCCCACGATGAGGCTTGAAGTGAAATTACTGGAAATCACTATGCCTCCATCGATCTCTCCGCTCTGAATCATGTCTCTGACCTCGTCGAAGCTTGAAGCATTAGTAATGGTCATCATACCCGTGTCGGTGCTCATTTGCTCCAAGGCTGCGACAAGCATTGCACTTGCACTGGGGTAACCGGCGTGTCCCTCATCGTCATTCACTAAAGCGATGGATACGTCGCTTATGGACGTATCAGAAGGATATATGAAGCCAACCATGCTCATCATGAATATCGGCATCAAAACAAGCATGATCAGCCCCATTTTGTTCCTGAACAACTCCATTAGGTCCTTCCAAGTAACCATAAGGCTTTGAGAGATCAAACCTCTAATGCCCATTCGACCTCACCTCACTCTGCGCCGCGGCATAAAACGACGATGTCTCTTCATTGGTATCTTCTGGTTTGCATTGTCTCTCACTTCGTGGCCAGTGATGTGCAAGAACACGTCTTCCAGCGTCGGTTCAAGGTTTTTCACTGAATTTATCTTGCCTTTCTCAGCTCTTATAGTGTCGATTATGATGTCGAAGGCGTTATTGCCATGCGCGTGAACCCTGATGCGAGTCGCGTTGTCCCGGGAGGCAGAACCAACACATTCTAGAGACTGAATCGATGAGACCATGTTGGTGGTGAGATTGGCAATTTCGAACTCGAAGATGGTCGTGTCCGCGCCTGAGACCCGCCGCTTCAGATGGGGCGATGTATCAAGCGCGGCGATTTTACCATGATCTATGATGCCTATGCGATCGCAGAGCATGTCTGCTTCAATCATCATGTGTGTCGTGAGGATGATCGTCATCTTGTTTTCTCGATTTATTTTCTTGATGAACTCCCTGACTTCAACGGTTGATTGAGGATCTAGACCCAATGTGGGTTCATCTAGTAACAGCACTTCTGGCATGTTAAGCAGCGCTCTTATCACGTTCATTCTCTGTCTCATACCTGATGAGAATGTGCCCACCTGAACATTCTTCCACTTGCCTAGCTGAACCAACCCCAGCAGTTTGTCGATTCTCGTATTGAGAACTTCCTTTTGGATATTGTAGAGTCGTCCGAAAAACCACAAGTTTTCCTTGGCCGTTAGCCGGTCGTACATAATTATCTTTTCAGATACTAGGCCGATGAGCTTTCTCACCTCGTTGTCGTCTTTCACTATGTCATAGTCACCGACGGTAGCTGTGCCCGCCGTGGGTCTGGTCAGTGTGGCCAGCATCCTTATCGTGGTGGTTTTGCCGGCTCCGTTGGGACCAAGCAAACCGAATATTTCCCCTCTCTTCACGCTGAAGGAGATGTGGTCTACAGCCACCAATCCGTTGAATTCTTTGGTGAGGTTTCTGGTCTCAATCACTACACCACTTCCAAATCAGCCACAACCACCCGCTGGAGCCTTCCAACATACTCCCCGTCTTTTAAAGATTTAGATTATACATGGCAGCTCCTGTCTTGAAGGATCTTTTCACTGGAGCCTGCTAGAGCCCCGTTTCGCGCTCGCTATAAAGCAAAGTTTAAATAAAGTTCAATTCACTTCGTAGATAACTCGAAAAGCAACGGGCTGTTCGGAATGTCAAGGGAATTCCGCCACATCATAAGAATCGCAGACACAGACATAGATGGTACGCTAAAAGTGGGATATGGGCTATCCAACATCAAAGGGATCGGGACTCGACTCGCCCACACAATTCTGCGAAAAGCCAACATTGACCCTGAAACTCGTTTGGGTCTGCTTTCCGAGAGCGACATAGAGAAACTCAAGGACACGCTCGCTAATCTGGAGAAATACGGGGTTCCCGGCTGGCTTCTCAACCGCCCAAAGGACATCGAAACAGGAGAAGATCTTCACCTTATCGGACCGGATTTGGATCTCCGCATTAAATCTGACATCGAAGAACTGAAAAAGTCCAAGTCGTGGAGAGGGTATCGTCACGCCTACAAACTAAAAGTGAGAGGCCAGAAGACAAGGACAACAGGTAGAAAAGGAAAAGCTATGGGCGTGAAGAAAAGAGCACTTATGCGCAGAGGAGCCAAGTAATGGGAGACCCCAAGAGACATCGGAAAAAATACGAAACACCTCGTTTTCCATGGAGAACTGATGTCTTAGAAGCAGAGCTAAAACTCCTTGGGCAGTATGGTCTGCGAAACAAACGCGAGCTGTGGCGCCACAGAACAATGCTTTCAAGGTTCCGAGGCATCGCTCGTTCACTTCTGGGTATGCCTTTGGAGCAACGAAAGAAATTAGAACTGCAACTTCTGAATAGGCTTCACCGTCTAGGCATTCTTCCAAAAAGAGCCGCCTTGGACGACGTCCTAGACTTGTCAATTGAAGATATTCTCGAGCGCCGACTCCAAACCTTAGTTTTTCACAAGGGACTAACCAATTCTGTTCATCAAGCTCGTCAGCTTATTACTCATCGACATATTGTGATCGGAAACCGGAAGATCTACTCTCCTAGCTACTTGGTTTTGAGAGACGAGGAAGCCTCAATCGCCTATGCTTCGACAAGCCCCTTGTCGAATTCTAAACATCCTTTACGTACATCCATTCAAATCGCCAAGCCGGAAACGGCTCCCACGTCTGAAGCGGTGAACAGGACAGCGGAGAAAAAAGCATGAGCAAGAAAACTGAACGATGGGGAGTAGTGCGGATTTACAGCTCGTATAACAATACGATTGTGCATATCACCGACTTGTCTGGCGCTGAAACTGTTGCCAGAGCATCTGGAGGCATGTTTGTAAAAGCTGATAGATTGGAGTCCTCCCCGTATGCCGCTATGAGAGCAGCCTCTGCAGCAGCAAGAATTGCCAAAGATAAAGGATTAACTGCCATTCACATCAAAGTGAGAGCGCCAGGAGGCTCGGGTGCTAGAACTCCAGGTCCAGGAGCTCAAGCGGCTATTAGAGCGCTTGCTAGAGCTGGCTTTCGCATTGGAAGAATCGAGGAGGTCACTCCTATTCCTCACGATGGAACCAGAAGAAAAGGCGGGCGGCGAGGTCGTAGAGTCTAGCTGCTGGTTTTTTCGAGAGGGAAACATTGAAATAATGCGTTTTCTCCCTTATCTGAAACACAGAGATTGACAGCCATTGTAAGGTGTCTAGCTGTATGGAAGTGCGCGTTGTTGACAAAACTGATGCTACTGCTCGTTTGATTATTGAAGATGTTGATGTACCGTTTATGAATGCGTTGCGCCGGATAATGCTTGTCGAGGTTCCCTCTATGGTCATCGATGAAATCGTTGTCCTTGAGAATTCATCAATACTGCACGACGAAATCATGGCCCATAGACTTGGGCTTGTCCCGTTGAAAACAGATCTGGACTCTTACAATTTGCCCGAAGAATGTCCATGCAAAAGCGAGTTTGGCTGCAATCTTTGTCGCGTGACTTTAACGCTCGATGTTGAAGCAACCGACAGCGTTAGAACAGTGTATTCCGGTGACCTTGTGCCGAGCAACCCGGACATTATTCCCGTAAGCGAGAAGATCCCGCTTGTAAAACTGGCACCATCCCAAAGAGTTCGATTGGAAGCCTACGCTCGGCTTGGCAAGGGAATAGAGCACGCAAAATGGCAACCTGTCTCGGGATGTGTCTATAAATATTTTCCAAAGATCAAGATAAACCAGCAAACCTGTGATGCTTGCGGCAAGTGTGTAGAGATATGCTCGAAAAGAGTTCTCACGAACGTTGGGAAGAAGGTGGAAATCCGTAACATTACGGGGTGCACTCTTTGTCAAGACTGTGTGGACGCTTGTGCCAAAGACCCAACAGCTATAGAAGCATCTTGGGACCAAGACGCATTTATTCTTGACGTAGGATCGAGTGGCGGACTTCCTGTAGAACGAATATTGCTTGAAGCTGTCAAAATTCTCGATGGAAAAGCCGAGAATTTCCTGAAGCTTCTAAAGGAGAAGAAATGATGAAGCGGATCAAGTCAACCAACTCGGAACTCCGCAAGGTTATTCGTCTTTTGAGTAAGAAGTCTATCGAGGCTGAATCCGGCATCTGGCGTAGCGTCGCGAAAAGGCTTTCAACCTCTCGAAGACGACGAGTCACCGTCAATCTCAGTCGACTTAATCGCTCCACAGAAGCAAAAGAGACGGTCATAGTTCCCGGAAAAGTCCTTGGAGCAGGACGCCTTGATCACCCTATCAGCATAGCCGCGTTCAGCTTTTCAGAGCATGCCCGAGCCAAAATTCTGAAGGCAAAAGGAAAATGCCTGTCCCTTCAAGAGCTGGTGAAGAAGAACCCGAAAGGTTCCAACGTGAAAATAATGGGATGACAAATGGCAAAGGAACAATCACCCACAGTTGTTGATGCTTCGGGCTTGATTCTTGGACGTATGGCTAGCATGGTGGCTAAACGCTTGTTGAATGGTGAAAACATAGTTATTGTGAATGCCGAAAGATCAACGATTTCTGGCAAGAGGCTAAGCAAGATAAGAGAAGCAAGAAAGTTCCTTGAAGTTGGCCATCCCGGCAAAGGACCTTTTCACCAACGAAGACCTGATCGTATTCTTCGTCGAACAATTCGTGGTATGCTTCCGAGAAGAATCCCGAAGGGACAGCAGGCACTCAGGAGACTGCGAGTTTGTCTCGGAGTTCCGGACGAGTTCAAAAACACCAAAGCACAGTCTCTTCCGCAGGCGAGCGCAAATAAGCTGAAGGGTCCATATTTCACTTTAGGAGAATTCGCTCAGGAAATCGGTTGGCGGAGATGAATGTATGAGTCGAGCAAGCAAAACGAAAGTCTTGTTAACCAGTGGTAAACGGAAAACAGCTATAGCTCGAGCTACCGTCAAGACTGGCAAAGGAAGAATACGCATAAACAATGTTCCCCTAGAAATTTTGGAACCGAAAATCGCCCGTGGAAGAATCATGGAACCTCTAATACAGGCTGGCGACGAAATTTGGAAACAGCTGGACATTGACATCAAAGTTTTCGGAGGAGGCTTCATGGGACAAGCGGAAGCCACAAGAACGGCCCTAGCCCGAGCCCTGTTAAAATGGACAAAAAGCGCACATTTACGTAGAATTTTCTCTGAATATGACCGCACCCTAGTTGCCGGGGATTCACGACGTCGTGAACCGAAAAAGTTTGGCGGACCAGGCGCAAGAGCGCGGGATCAGAAAAGCTATCGTTGACCTCATTTTGATCGATGGCTCCATATCATCCTAGGGAAGACTTGGAACACGGGATAAGAAGCATCTGGACAATTGTTCAACGAAGGTGGACCGGGCGAACCCATACCCCAACGGGTTCAAGTCTATTCGACTTTTTCGTTCAATTGGGTGGATTGCGCCTGCCGTGCGCGCGCCTTCCTTGCAGTGCCTTCATCACGGCGTGAGTTCTTTGTTAGGAGCGCTCTCAGGTTTCTGGTGAGAATCTGGAAAGACGCAGTTGACCTAGTGGGATAGATGTTTCCGAGTTTCTTGGATAGAGAAGATAGCAGTTCTTGGTCAGGTTCTCCGATCAGTATCTTGCGAGTCTCTTCTTCTGTAACGTCTTCGAGTCTTTCAGTTGTTGCGAGGGCGCTGCGATTGACTGGACAAACCGACTGGCACCTCATACAGCCGATCAGTGAGTTGTGAGCTTGAGGGTTCATCCAGTCTGGGAATTCGCCTTCGATCTCGTTGTAGAGGCTGACACATCTTCCTGCATCAATCACAAAGCTCTCTTCGGATATGCAGTGATTGGGGCAACTCTTCATGCATTCTCTGCAGTTCTCGCAGGTTTGCATCATCCTTATTTCGTTCCAGTTGTCTTCAAGCTTACAACTCGTGAAGAAACCCCAGAGGCGATGCAGGCTGCCCATCCCTTCGACGTAGCAAAGGTTGTTACGTCCATACTCGCCCAGTCCACTTCTCACCGCGAGAAGTTTGAAATGCACACTCCTTGTTCTTTCGAGTTCATGATTTGGTTCTTTCACAATTTGCTGAAATACGACTTTCTGGACGTCTCTTTCAATCAGCCCATCGCTGCAATAGTTGGAGGGGAAAGTGACTTCATACATCTTTCCGTGTAGATGAAATCTCGCCAGCAAGAGTCTCGTGGGAATTGCCATTATTATCAATGATTTTGGGTCGGGGAGGTTCTTCGGGCTCTTGAACTTCAGATCTTGGAGATAACTTCGGTACGTCGGGTTCTCGCTGAGTTTGCCTTCGTTCTTCATCCTATCAATGTCACGTTGCAGCTCTTCGAGGTGAGAGGTAGACAAAGTTCGGTACTTGTATGAGAAGCGGAGTGAAGAGACATCGGAAACGTTCGCTGGTTGAGCCTCCTGATATAGTCCAATGCCAAGTACTAGAGGAATTTTAACTTTTCGCGAGCGCTACACACTGTACATGCAAAAGATGACTTGGACGGGTTCCAGGGTACGAGTGCGTGAACGAACCCTATTTGTCGTAGCTCTCCCTGCAAACCACAAAGATATTCAGCAAAAGAACCTAACTTTTTTTCGGCTAAATCACAAAAGAATGGCATGCATTTGAATACGAGTATCAAGCGCGATGAAGTAAACACCTTAACCTTTCTTTTTCTTCATTGACTCTAGTGTAATTTCTACGCTGAGTTTGTCGTAGCTTTCCTTGTGAAAACTGCAGGAGCTTTTCGGAAATACTGATCTACGCGCCCGTAGGGAGTGGACCGGGCGGGATTTGAACCCGCGGCCTCCTGAGTGCAAGTCAGGCATTCATACCAGGCTGAACTACCGGCCCTTAACACTCTTGAACTATTTTGACTAATAAAGGTAGATTTAGGCTTACCTGCGTTCTTGGCTGTTTGTGCATACATCTGTGTATAAGAGTCTTCTTTCTCATCGATGGATTCGTTCACTCTAAATGATAGATAGTTTTCTATCCATTGTCTTCGTTCAAAGACTTCTTTCTAGAATTGTAGAAGTCAACCTGTTCGAGGTGTGCCAAACGCTTGGTAGAGAAATATCCAGTAGTTTACTTATACCCCAAGAATGAAAACTCCCATGAGGCAACCAGTGAAATGCGTTTGTCTTGATCTGAAACACCTCGTCTTCCATAGTTCGTAAAAACTGAAGTACAAGAAACGCCAAAGTTCGAACTGTGTGAGCAGCATGTCGGCCAGGAAAGGATGGAACATCATTTCTAGAAGTTACCAGGAAAGAACCCGAATTTCCATTGCGGATGTGCACTACGGACCTATTTCCCCTGGTGAATCAGAGCTAAAGCTACTTGGAGACGTCAAGGGAAAGGATGTTCTAGAACTTGGATGCGGTGGAGGTCAAAATACGATAGTTCTCGCTAAATGGGGTGCTCGATCAGTTGGGGTGGACATTTCTGAAGAACAGATAAAATACGCTCGAAAGCTCGCCAAGGAGAACAATGTAGACGTTTCATTCTATACAGGGAACATGGAAGATCTGAACATGTTCACTCAGGAAAGCTTTGACCTTGCTCTCTCGTCTTGCGCTCTAGGATATTCACAAGATCTTAAACAGGTATTTGATGAAGTTTTGAGGGTATTACGGAAAGGCGGATTTTTTGTCTTCTGTGTTGTTCATCCCATCGCCTACAGGGGAAGAAAAGTACGATATGGAAACAGACGGATGTGGGGCTTGGGCAACTATTTTGACCGAAGAAGACGAACCTGGACCTGGAAGATTAATGGAAAAACTGCCCAGTTTTACGGAACCCACCGAACTTTTCAGGACTATTTCAATCCACTTGTATCTGCTGGTTTTGTTGTCGAGAGAATCTTGGAACCTGAACCCTACCCTCTTCACAGAATGACCGAGGCTGAAAGGCAAAAGATTCCATATTTTGAAGAAGGATATCTGAAAGACTACGACGTATGGCGAAGAATACCCTACACCTTGCTTTTCAAAGCTAGAAAACCATGAAACAACATTCCAAAGTTTAACTTCGTAATGACTCTACTACTGACTAGCTTGGTCTTCAGAAGAACAGAGAGATGCGCATGCGTTGTGTAAGGAGAGACTCAGCGTCTTCAATATACTGTGACCTGACCTCACTCGACACTGGTCAACGCAGGTTCAGGTTATACAGGTTTTTGCCGATACGCATACATGATTAGATCTAGCATTTCGGTGCTTCTCAGAAATTTTAATCCTTTCTGAGTAATTCTGTACCTGGCCAGTTCTTGGCCTCTCAGCGGATTTGTAGCCTTGATTACGTCGGAGAGAACCAGAAAATCCAAGTATCTGTTTACTTGTTCAAAGTTCAGGTTGGCTCCTCGCATTATACTGGTCTTCGTTTTTCCCTTGACGTCACCGTTAACTGTCTCCAAAATGTCTTTTATTATGCTTGCGCGGTCTCTGTACTTGAATTTCGAGATTGAAAGTCGCTGAAGCAATAGACCAAACAATGAACAATCGTACATCTACTTCTCCCTCCCGTTATTAATAGATGTGACTTCTAGAAGATAATTTTTTTGGTACAGTCGTTGAGGTCCAACCTGAAAATCTCGTTCTTTTGCGAGAAATGGAGATGCATCAATCAGGATGCATGTTACCAGAGGCTGACGTGTGTCGGTACACGTTCTCGTTTCAACGCTCAATGAGAAGAAAACAAGTCGCGAAGAATGTGCTGGAAAGGACTAGAGCAGTCAAGTGAATTAGCCTTGGAAACAAAGTCTGATCGGAAGACGCTGTGCTTGGGTCTTCCGATTCCGTCAAGCTTGTAGAGATGCTTCGCAACGCGACGACTTGGATTTCGTTGGAGCTGAGTTCAAAGGAAGCCATTTTGGTCTCAAGTCTGGTGGCTGTTCCAATGAAAAAATCCATTGAAAACGTGAAGAAAGAATCGCGTTGTTCTTCCTCTTTTTTTTGGAGTTCTTTGCTGTTGATTGGCGTTCAGACGACGTAGTAGCCAACAACTTTCTGTAGTCGTTTCGGTGGTGCATGTTGAGCAAATAGTCTCTTGAGTATCTTCATCATCTGAGGCTGATATCTCGCAATGTCGGTGAGGCTTACCAACCCGACAAGCTTCCTGCTTTCGATAACTGGAAGCTTCTTGATCTTGCGATCAAACATCAGCTTGGTAGCGTCTTCCAAGCTCATGTCGGGATCTCCAACTATGAGGGGTTTCGTCATTATTTGGCGAACCCTGATATTCTTCGGATCTCTTGATTTTACAATAATTCGCTTTAGCAAGTCTCTTTCAGTCAGTATTCCAATTGCCTTTCCCCGTCTTGTCACCACTAGGCAGCCGATTTCGTTCGCATTCATAACTTTCACGGCGTCCATCACTGGCACATCGGAATCAACTGTGATTACATCCTCAACCATTATGTCTTCAACTTTCAGCACTGGCAAACACCAGACCTATCTTTCGTACGTTGATCCATATAAACTCCTAGAAAGCTCAATCAAGATTTCAAAATAACATTTCCAGAACGCGCAATCGTCATATCAGAAAGCTTCGATGAACACAAGCGAAAGTTGAATCTGGGAGTTATCCTTGCTTAGTC
>JABAOE010023347.1_pt2 | contig 23797 bp, 24 predicted proteins | sample 7062141 | NCBI WGS metagenome assembly JABAOE01 (sample SAMN14538627, study PRJNA623070) | marine sediment metagenome | biome: marine biome [ENVO:00000428]; feature: marine pelagic biome [ENVO:01000023]; material: deep marine sediment [ENVO:00002113] | place: India: Gulf of Khambhat ... | reverse complement strand
GCGGAATCCGGGAGGCTCACGTCGACCAGCTTGGTGAGCAGCCCTCCGAGGAACAACCCGAGGATGAGCGTCCATAGGAACCGGACCACGCTTCTGCGCCCCGTATCAACCAACATACTGGCTCAACCCGGTCCGGGTTCCCGCAAGGCGGCTCGGCGCGCTCACGCGACTCGACTCACCGCCGCCGATCGACCGCGTACGCGATCGCATCCATGAGCGCCTCCACCGCCGGTGCCTCCGGCAGCTCCTGCAGAGCGATCCACGCCTCGTCGGCGTAGCGGGATGCGCTCGTCCGCGCGTAGCTCAGGCCTCCCCGATCCGCTACGATCCCGACGATCCGCTCGATCTCGTCGTCGGTCGGATCGACGCGGGTGAAGAAGGACCGGATCTCCCGGTCTTCCGCAGCCGTCGCCCGAGCGAGGGCGCCCACGAGCGGCAGCGTCACCTTGCGCTCGCGCAGATCGTGTCCGGTCGGCTTTCCGGTCACGGCCTCGGACCCGGTGTAGTCCAGGAGATCGTCGGCGATCTGGAAGGCCATGCCGAGGTTGTGCCCGTAGCGGGCGAGGGGCTCCCGATGCGCCGGCGCCCCGGCGATCGCGCCCATCTCGCACGCGGCGGACATGAGGGAAGCCGTCTTCGCCGCGATGAGCCGATAGTAGTCCTCCTCCGAGAAGTCCAGCGCGTCGTACGACGTGAGCTGGCGCATCTCCCCGACCGACATCTCGTTTGCGGCTCGGGCCAGCACCGCGAGCGCCTCCAGATTGCCGATGCGCGCCAGCTCCGACACGCCCCTCGAGTACAGGTAGTCCCCCATGATGATGGCGACCTGATGCGTCCAGAGGGCGTTCACGGTGGGAAGACCTCGGCGCAGCACCGAGTGGTCCACCGCGTCGTCGTGCACCAGCGTCGCCAGGTGGACAAGCTCGACGACAGCGGCCAGCGTCAGCGCGTGGCCGCTCTCGCGCCCGCCGACGCGATCGGAGAGAAGGAGAAGCGTAGGGCGGAAGAGCTTGCCGCGCATGAAGAGGAGGTGCTCGTTGACCTCTTCGATATTGTCGAAATCGGAGACCACGATGCGTCGGATCTCGTCCGCCACGCGATCGAGGGAGTCGCGCACGGGCGCCTGGATGGCGCTGAGCTTGGGGGGCACCCCCTGAAGCGCGCGGGTCACGTCGAGCTCCGGGGAGCGAGGCGGGGAGTCATGCCGGGCCTCTCGGGTTCTCGCTAGCGAAGGGCCCGAAGCCGCTCGGTGACATCGGCGAAGTTGATGTCGAGGGAGAAGACGCGGTCATAGTACTCGACGGCGGCGTCCCGGTCGTCCAGCTCCTCGTAGGCGCGGCCCAGGTAGTAGTAGATGCCCACGAGGTCGTCCTCGACCCCGGAGGGGGTGCTCAGGGCCCGACGCAGGGACTTCACCGCGGCTTCCGGCCGGCCCATCTCGATGAACGTCTGACCCATCAGCTCGTACGTCGGAAGGTGGCCGGCAGAGGAGCGCAGCACGGCCTGGAAGGCGCCGATCGCCTCGTCCAGCAGCCCCATCTCCTTGTACGCCGTGCCCAGGTCGTAGTGGGCCCGCACGTCGCTCGAGTCCAGGTTCTCGGAGACCTTCTCCTTGAACTGGGAGAGCATCCGGGCGAAGTCCGCCTCCTCGTCCCCGCTGGGCTCCTCGTACCGGACGGTGAAGCGCGTCGTCCTGCTCTCTTCGCCTCCGAGCACCATGGCCCCGAAATCGACGTACCCTTCGTCGCCGGACTCCCGGTCGCTCACGGGCGGTGACTCCGGGAGCGGCGCCTGCCCAGCGCTCCTCCCACCATCTGCGGCGGGCGATTCGGGCGCGACCCGCTCCCCGGCCTCCGCGCGAACGGGCTCCTCCGCCGGGTCCGGAGCTTCCTGCACGTCCGGGGGGTGCGGGACGTCGTCGGGGAACGCCGCCTCCGGCACCACGGCGTCGAATGCCGCCTCCTCGCGAAGCGGAGCCGCATCGGGGAAGGCGGAGCCCCCCATGGGCGGCTCGGCCGCGTCGTCTTCGGCCTCCTCCTCGACGGCCACGACCCCCGCCCCGTCGATGGCCTCCTCGGCCCCTTGGCCGGCGGGCTCCTCCTCGGCGGCGGCCATCCCCGCGGCGAGCTCGGCCCCTCCGGAGATCTCGAGCCCCCCCGCTTCGGCCTCGCCTCCCGGATGCGGATCGGTCGCCGGCCCCGCCAGGCTCACGAAGTCCTCGGCGGCCGCCATGAGGTCGCTCGGCACCTCCGGCGGCTCGACCCGCCGCCCGTCTCCGAAGGAGATTCCTTCGACGCCCGCGACCCCGTCATCGGAAGCCGAGTCCATCACCGGCACGACCGAGAGATCCGCATCGGGATCGATGGCGAGAATCTTCTCTTCGAGGGCGTCGGCCTGTGCTTGCTCGTCGGTCCGGATGAAGTGCTGGCGGGCGATCAGGAACTGCTCGACGGCCTGCTCACTCCGACCGTTCGCCGCCATCTGCTCCGCCACCGTGACCCGAACTCCCACGTCGTCGGGAGCGAGGTCGCAGAACTCGATCAGCGCACGAAAGGACTCGTCGAGCCGACCGGTCTGCTGCATCCGCTCGGCGTAGGTCAGGAAGTTCGTGCGAGCGTCGGAAAGGAAGCCTTGCTCGGCACGGATCTGGCCGATGCGGAGATAGGCCTCGTGCCTCGTCGGGACGCCGCGGATGATCTTCTTGCAGATGGCGATCGCGTTGTTCGGGAGGTCGGCCTCACGGTAGAGGTCCACCGCCTTCTCGTAGTGCTCCACGGCCGCCTCGAGCGAGCCGAGCCTCACGTGCAGGTCCCCGACGCGGTTGCACAGGCCGATGTCGACCTGCTCCTCCCGAGCCAGCTCGGTCAGCGCCTTGTTGTACTGGTCGAGCGCCTTCCGCCACTCCTCCTTCTGCTCGTGGCGACGCGCCTGCTGCTTGAGCGACTCGATGCTCATCCGGTGCGATCCGAGGATTCGGTCTGCCCAACCGCGCGGGCTTTGACGTGCTCCGCGACCCGATGGGACAGGACCCGGGCGGACCCCGGGTCGAGCAGCTGTAATCTGTCCGCGACGCCCGGAAGCACAAGGGCATCGGGGATCATCCCGATGACCTCCGTTCCCTCCAGGTGGCCTCCTCGCGAGACGACCTCGGCTTCGACGGCGTCGTAGACCGCGACCGGAGACGTGCGGTCGAGATCCTCGAGATTCATGGAGACCTGGAGCCGATTCCGACGCTCGAGCCAGAGGCCCAGAGCCCGCACCCCGGCGAACCCCCCGTTCCGCTCGCGGATGGTCGACGCGATCTCGCGCGCGGCGGCCAGATCGATCCCGGCGACGAACACGTTCCAGGCGAGCAGGACCTTACGGGCTCCGACGCAGGTCGCGCCCGCGGTGGGATGCGGGTGCCGGCAGCCCTCGGGCAGGTCGGGGCACCTCTCCCGGTCGAACCCGTCCCTTACGCCTTCGAACCCGCCCTTCCGAATGGCGGACAGCGCCCTGCCGGGCGGCCGCGAAGCCTGGGCGTAGAAGAACACGGGGACGCCCAGACGCGCGATCGCGGCCCCCACGCGGTGCGCCGAGGCCACGGCATCCGCCATCTCGAGGCCCGCCAGAGGCACGAACGGCAGGACGTCGAGCGCTCCGATCCGCGGGTGGACGCCCCGGTGCCTCGTGAGGTCGATGTGCTCGACGGCGAAGCTCGCGGCCGCGATCGAGGCCGCCTCCACCTCGGGGCGGCCTCCGATGTACGTCACGACCGACCGATTGTGGTCCGGGTCCGCGGACCAATCGAGGATCTCGACCCCGTGGGCGGCGATCGTGTCGACGAGCGCGCGCACCTTGGCCAGGTCGCGGCCTTCGGAGAAGTTCGGTACGGCTTCGAGAACCTCGATCATCCTACAAAGCTAGGACGATCCCCGGAGCGCGAGCGAGGGCCCGGATGCAGTCCGGCATCCGGGCCTCGCTCGCGGTCCGGCCCCCGCGGCTCAGCTCCCGGTTGGGCCGACCAGCTCGGGATTGCCCGCCTGCAGCTGATAGGCCCAGTCGAAGATCATGATCGCGTCGTTCTGGTCGAAGCCCAGCATCTCCACCCGGATGACCCCGTAGTGGATCTGGCCGTCGTCTCCGATCACCCGCAGGACGTAGCTCTCCTGCGACGTCAGCGACACGTCGGCCGCCGCGTAGTTGCCCGAGGGGGCGACGGAGACGTCCACGCACGACGCGTCCGCCGCGACACCGCACTTTAGCGCGGTGGTCGGGAACCCGGCCTGGTGGATGGTCGTGCCCGGCCCGGGGACCAGCCACCAGCCGTCCACGTCCGTCTCCAGGCGGAAGTGTCGCGCCGGATCCCCACCGGGCAGGATCGGGTTCGTGAACTCGTCGGCGACGAAGCGGAAGCCCGAGAGCTGGGGCTGGGCGGAGAAGAAGTCGTACACCCACTCGCCGCTGTAGTCCGGGCGCGGCGTTCCCTCCGCCACGACGCTCCCCTGACTCTCGTGGCCATCGGTGTCCACCGACGTCACGAAGTACGCGTACGTCTCCCCGTTGGCCGCGAGGAGGTCGAGGAAGCCCTCGGAGTCCGTCTCTCCCAGGAGGAACGACGATCCGCCGGCGTCCTGGTAGACCTTGTAGTGCGAGAAGTCGCCGGCGGCCCGCGCGGCGGCGCCCCAATGGATGTAGTTGGCGTCGTCGAGCGCGATCACGAGCGGAGCGTCGGGCACCGGCGGCGCGGTAGGCACGGGCACGAAGACCGCCACGGAGCTCGCCGTCGCGGTCTCGATGCCCGAGGTCGGGCTGACCGCCGAAACGTAGTACTCGTACGTCTGCCCCGCGGACACGTTGGCGTCCACATAGCTGCACACCCCGCCAATGCAGCTCGTGACCTCGGCGATGAAGAAGAAGTCCGGGTCGGTCACCCGCCGGGCGTAGACCCGGAAGGCCTCACCGTTCCAGGCTGGCGCCAACTCCCAGCTCACGGTCACGGCGCCTGCGTAGTAGCTGGCCGCCAACGCGCGGGGCGCAGCCGGTATGTCGTCGCCCACGTCGTCGACGAAGATCACCTCGTCGTGACATGCCGTCAGGACGAGAATCACGATCAAGCTTCCCAAGGCCGCGCGTCTCATCGTTCCTCCCTCTCGTCGGCCCGACTGCGCCCGCGGCGTGCGAGCGAGTGCTGGCCGTGCCTTCCGTCGCCCGAAAACGACGTGCAGGGGCCGTACCCAAACCGTAACTAATTTTACGATATAGACTTAGGGTCACAGCTCCACGCGCGGCACGTCACCTGTAGAGGACACTCTTCCGTCGACGAGAAGACAGTCGGCTCGTCCGCCCGGGACCTCAGCGCCGACTCGAGGGAAGCCCGAGGTCGAGGTTGCGCTGCTTGTAGTCGAACTTCAGGTCGCGGTTGTCGAGGAGGGACACCTCGAACCGGAAGCTCCAGTTCCCCGTCGCCGTCTGGAGGAAGTCGAAGTTCGCCTGCCAGCGGTGAAGGTCTCGCGACAGCCGGATGGAGTGGTCGTTGAAGCCCTGGGCCTCCAGATCGTAGGCCGTGCGCCAGCTCACGCTCCAGTTCTCGGTGGGGTTCAAGCGCACCGTGCCGCTGAGCATCTGGCTCGTGAGGCGATCGGGATCCCGCGGGCGCTGGAGCGCATAGCTCAGGTTGGCGCTCCACCCGCCGGTGGATCCCCCCCGCCTGGCACCGGCCGTAGCGTCCTCTCGCCCGCGCACCGGGACGATCATCGACTCGTCGGTCACGCCCGGCACCTCCATGGGGTCCTCGGCCTCGGGCTCCTCCGCCTGCTCGTCCTGGTCCCGCCCGCGACCGAACGGCAGCCAGCGGAAGATCGCCGAGGAGGACCCGAGCGAGAACGAGAAGTTGACCTGGCTCAGGTGGGGATCGAAGGAGCGGCGCGACAGCGTCCCCGTCTCGTCCGTCTCGTCGTCGAAGAGCTCGTGGTCCATCGAGACGGACAGCCCCCTCAGGAAATCCGAGGAGATCTGGTTCGACAGGCGCGTCGTCTCGAACCCCGACAGGAACGAACCCAGCGAGTCGGCCTGCACGAAGTCGTACTGGACGACGCTGGTGCGGATCGCCAGCAGGCTCACGGTCTGCGCCTGCTGCACCCTGCGCGGCTCCCCGGGTCGAGCGGTCTCCTCCTCCGCGAGCGGATCGATGGCGAGCGGATCCTCAGGCGCGGGCCCCGCGCCCGGGTCCTCTTCGTCATCGTCCGTCGCCCTCCTGGCCTCGAAGGTCTGGGCGAGCGTGATCGCGACGGTGTTCTTCGGCTGCAGCGCTCTCGACCCGAAGACGCTGCGCTGGAGCTCGGTCGGCGTCGTCTCCGGGCTCCACTGGTAGTCGAAGGACGGCGAGAGCTTGTGCCGGATCGCCTCGAAGGACCCGAAGCCCGGAAAGAAGCCGTAGATGTCGGTCTTGAGCTGCGCGCCGAAGGACATCCGCGTCGGGCCGCTCACGAAGCTCTGCGCCAGAGAGTCGGTGTCCGAGCGGAACATGTCCCCCGAGACGGAGAGCCGTGGCGTCAGCGTCGTCGAGCCGATGAGCTGCTGCTGGTAGTTCACGGAGGTCGACCAACCGAGCCTGGACTCCGAAATGTCCCGGACCGGAGCACCCGTGACGAGCGCCGACGGATCCACCGAGTCGCCGAGCAGGAGGAGCGCCTCGGGAACGCCGAGGGTCTCACGCTCGTTCAGGTTGACCGACTGCGAGAACGTCAGGTTCCCGATGCTGAGGTTGCTGCGCGCGGAGCTGGCCGTCGTCGCGGTGTTGGCCTGCGAGAGGTCGAAGGTATCCGGCTGCACACGGTCGAAGGTGTTGCGCCGGACCCCGCCGGAGCCCGACCACGTCATGTTGTTCCAGAAGTGCGCCTCCGACGAGGGAGCTCGAAACAGCGTGATCGGCGACAAGGACAGGTTGAGCGACGGGAGAAGCCACTCCGTCCGGTCGTCGGAGAGGTACTGCTTGCGATTCGACGACGCCGAGATCGTGCCCCAGTCGAATCGGCGGTTGAGCCCGGCCTCGGAGTCGATCGACTGCGTCACCTCCTGCGGGTTGAAGGAGTTCTCCCGCACGAAGTCGTTGTTGGAGACGAACCGGCCCGAGACGCGAAGCTGGGTGCGCTCATCGAGGTCCCATGAGTGGCGCGTGTCGAGCGCGAGCTCCGTCGAGCCGTCCTCGCGCCAGAAGCGCCTCATGTTGACGTCTCCGTCCAGGAACTGGCGGCTGAACCGGTAACGCAGCGAGCCCGTGAGGCTGAAGAAGGTCTCGCTGAACCAGTCCATGCTCACGAGCGCGTCGGAGTACTGACTCATCGCCCAGTAGAACCCCATGTTGCTGACCCGGCGGCGGTATCCCCCCGAGGTCCGGACGATGTCGTTGACGCTGAAGCGGGGCGTGAGCAGCCCTGAGGAGCGCCCCCGCTCCAGGCTCTGCGCCATGAACGGCAGCCATGCCACCGGGACGTCGGCGAAGTAGAGCCGCACGCCTCGCGCGACCAGCACGCTTCCCCCGACGATCTTGATCTCGTCGGTCTGGAAGTGATAGTGCGGCTCGTCGATGTCGCAGGAGGTGAACTCGGCGTGCGCCATGAACGTCGAATCCTGGGCCGCGAACGGCATCTGGCCGCGCACGCGCCACTCCGCGCCCTCCTGATTGAACGACGTCACCGCGTCGAAGGCGGACCCCCGCCCCTCCCGCAGATCGTACACCATGTTCGCGGCGCTGACCGGGTCGCCGTCGGGGGGCGTGAAGGTCGCGTCCCCCACGGTCTGGAGCCGGCCCGAGACCTCGTCGAAGGTGATCGAGGTGTCCGCCTCGATGATCATCCCCTCGCGCGTGACGCGCGCCCGCCCCCCCTCCGGCGCCTGGAGGACGAGGACCCGGCGGCCCGCGGCGAAATCCGCGGACGCGGACTCGTACTGCGTCAGGGAGTACCCCGGAAGTCCGAGCAGCGACGCCGCGACGTCGTCCAGGGCGCCCCCGGTGGGCCGGTTTCCCTCGGCAGCCTCTGCGAGGCGCGCGGAGTCCTGCGTGAAGAGGATGCTGTCCGCTCCCGGAGGGCGCGCCAGCCTCTGCAGGCGCTCGAGGATGCGCAGCTGGGCCGAGTCGACCACCTCCTGTCCGACGAGCGCTCGCGGCCCGGCGAGGAACGCGATCCCGACGACGACGAGCGCGACTCGCTCCACCCGTCCGAGGGTCACTGGGTCCCCACGGCCCCCGGCGGAGGATCGAGGCTCGCCTCGTACTGCCGCTCGTACTCCTCCTCGGCCTTCCGCCGGCGGCGCCAGACGCCGATGGAGAGGAGGATTCCGAACTCGTACAGGAGCACGAGCGGGAGCATCATCATGATCGTGAGCGTGATCGCGTCACCGGGTGTGATGAAGCTCGCCAGGATCGTGATCAGGACGACGGCGTGCCGCCGCTTGGAGCGCAGGAACTCCGGCGTCACCAGTCCCATGACGCTCAACGCGAGGATCACGATCGGCAGCTCGAAGACCGCCCCGAACGCGAGCAGCAGCTTCGTGATGAAGCCCAGGGTGGCGTTGATCTCGAGCTGCATCGACAGGGTCTCGGTCAGGAATCCCTGGAAGAACACGAGCGTGACCGGAAGCGCGGCGAAGTAGGCCAGCGCGACGCCGGCGACGAACAGGACCAGGCCGAGGTAGAGCGAGGGGATGATCGCCCGCCTCTCCTCCTTCTCGAGGGCGGGCGAAAGGAACGACCATACCTGGTAGACGATGATCGGGAACGCGAGGATCACGCCGATGTAGATGGCCAGCCTCAGCGTGACGAAGAAGGGATCCGCCGGCGACAGCGAGATGAGCTGGAGATCCGGATCGTTCCAGGCCTCCCGAACCGGCTCCATCAGCAACTCGAGCACCTGGAAGCGATACACGAGGACGAACCCGAGCACGGAGCCCGCGACCACGGACAGGATCGACCAGAGGATGCGCCAGCGCAGCTCCTCCAGGTGGTCCAGGAAGGGCATCTCGCCCCGAGGATTCCTGTTTCGCATCTTCGGCCTGGGCGGGATCCGTGCGTGACCCGGCGTGCCCGTCAGAAGGGGAGCTCCACCTGGTTCCGGCGAAGCGCCTCTCGCTCCTGCGCCGCGGCCATCTCGTCGACGAATTCTTGGAACTCACCCGCGTCCTGGAAGTTCCGGTACACCGAGGCGAAGCGCACGTACGCGACCCGATCCAGCGGGCTCAGACGCTCCATCACGAGCGCGCCCAACCGGACGCTCGGGACCTCCACGCCGGCTTCCCGGGACAGCACGTCCTCGACGTCGTCGACGAGCGCCTCGATCTCCGCAGCCGACACGGGACGCTTGGCGCACGCCACCTTCACGCTCCGCAGCAGCTTGGCCCGATCGAAGTCCTCGATCGCCCCCGAGCGCTTCAGGACCTGGATCGGGCGCTCCTCGATGTACTCGTAGGTCGTGAACCGGGCGCCGCACACGCTGCACTCCCGCCGACGGCGCACCGCGCGCCCGCCGCGGCTGGCCCGCGTATCGACGACGCGGTTCTCGGTGGCGTCACACTCGGGGCAGCGCACGCGAGCTCCGAGCTACCCGATCTCGTCGAGCATCTCCCGAGCGAGCATCGCGATCGGCGCGTCAGGATACGTGTTCATGATCCGCTCGAGCGTCGCGCGTGCCTCGTCGGGCCTCCCCAGGCCGAGCTGCAGCCGAGCGATGCGGTACATCGCGTTCGGCACCTCCGCGTCCGTCGGATAGAGAGCCGGCAGGCGCTGGAACTCCTCGAGCGCGTCCTCCGGGCGGTTCTGCNNCGCTCCTGCTGCTCGAGGATGTCCGCGAGGAAGAAGTGGGCACGCGCCGCCCTCGCGTCGCTGGGATGCTCGTCGAGAAACTGACGGAAGGCCATCGTCGCGGCGTTCAGCGACTGGCGGTCGTACTGTTGCATCGCGACCGACCAGAGCTGATCGGGGTTCCCCGCGCCGCCACCCACGAGCTGCTCCTGCGTCGGCGGGGGCATGGTCGGATCCGACACCAGCGGACCCACCCCCGGGGCCGAGCCACGTCGGGTGTTCGCGAGCTGGTCGCGCACCTGGGCGATCCCTCTCTGGTTCTCCCCGGCGAGCGCCTCGAGGCGCGCGAGGCTCTCGGCGACCTGACGGATCGACCGGTTGATGTCGCCCCGGAAGTCGAACATCTGGTCGCTCTGCGTGCGCAGCGTGTCCTGCGTGGAGAGCGCCTCCTGGCGGAGCTCCGCGAGGAGCGAGTCCTGGCGCGCCGCGAGCGACCGGATCTCGAGCTGGAGGTCGCGGACGTCGCCCTTCATGGCGCAGCCGCCGAGCACGGACGCGGCGGCAAGGGTCGAGAGGACCCGAGCCGCCGCAGATGTCTTCTTACACGTCATGATGTACATGGACCCCTCCCCCGGCGTACCGGAGGAGGGGTCCCAGCAAGGGTCATGCCGTCAGTTGGCCGGGTTGATCGCGTTGGCGCCGGCCGTGATCACGAACTCGCCCCGGCGATTCCTCGCCCAGGTCGCTTCGTCGGAGCCCTGCTGCAGCGGGCGGCCCTCCCCGAAGGACACGATCTCGAAGCGGTTCTCGGCGAGACCGAATCCCGTGAGGAACTGCCGGATCGACTCGGCCCGGCGATTGCCGAGCGCGAGGTTGTACTCGGTCGAGCCGCGCTCGTCGGCATGTCCCTCGATGCGGATGCGGACCTGCGGGCTCGCTCGGAGGATGCCGACCTTGGCGCGCAGCGTCGTCGCCGCGTCGTCACGGATCTCCGCCTCGTCATAGTCGAAGAAGACCATCGCCTCCAAGGTCTCGCGCGCGGCGCGGACGGCGCGCTCCCGCTCCGCGGCCTCGGCGCGCAGGCGCGCCTCCTCCTCAGCGCGGCGCCGAGCCTCTTCCTGGGCTTGGCGGACCGAATCCTCGTAGGCGCGGAGCGAGTCCATGTCCGGACCCGGCGGGGGCGGCGGCGGCGGCGGCGGATCTCCCCCACACGCGCCGACCAGCAGCGTGGCGGCGAATACGGACACAACAAAACGACGGACGATCATCCCAACTCCCGGGTTGAACGAACTGTTGAACGGTTGCGACGCGTGCAGACGGCGCCGAGCGCTGACACGAAGCTAATGCCCTTTTCCAGGGGGGAAAGTCTTTTCTCATATAGGCCTCGGAGCCTGTGCGCGCAAACGCTCGCGAAGCCTGTCGCGCGCGCGCCACACGGGATCCGGCGCCGCGCGGTGGAACCCGGGGCGCCGGTCAACCGGGCTGCAGCGACGGGGACCAGTCGGGGAGGCCGACCCGAAGGCCGGAGAGCACGGAGCGCAGGCGGCCCGTGCTCACGTCCACGACGAAGAGGCCGAAGCCCCAGCTCCGCTCTCCCACGAAGGCGAGATGCCGCCCGTCCGGCGCCCAGCTCGGGTCCTCGTTGTTGCCCTCGAAGGTCAGCTGGCGCAGCACGCGCCCCTGGTTCTCCACGTCCGCCACGAGAATGTGGTAGCGGCCCCTGCGGTCGACGCGTCCGTGAAAGGCGACGCGCTCGCTCGTGGGCGACCAGTCCGGTGAGGTGAAGTACCCCGTGCCCCCGTACTCGTAGGGCGACAGCGTCTCGGCGGAGCCGCCCTCGGACGGCATCAGCATCACCTGGGGGGTGTGCTCCCCGAACCGCTGCGTGTTGAAGGCCATCCAGACGCCGTCGGGCGAATACGTCGGGGAGAAGTCGTACCAGTCGCCCCCCGACAGGTACGACAGGCAGCAGTCGCGCTCCAGGTCGTACGTGAAGATGCCGCTACGCCCGCTTCCCAGGACCGAGAACGCCAGCGTGCGCCCGTCGGGATGATAGGCGGGGGTGATGTAGTCTCCCGCTCCTCGCACCGTCGGAAGCATCCGCTCGTCGCTCCCGTCCGGGTCGATCTCGTAGATGCGGGGGTACCCCGACTTCCAGGAGGTGAACGCGAGCCGCGTCCCGTCCGGCGACCAGGTGGGAGACGCCGTGAGCGTGCCGTGGCGCGTGACCCGCTGCAGATTCTCGCCGTCGGAGTCGATGACGTAGATGTCGGTGTTGCCTTCCCTGTCCTGCATGGTGAACGAGATCCGGGACGCCGCCATTCCGAGCTCCCCGGTCGCCCAGTGCACGATCTCGTCGGACGCGCGATGCACCGCCATGCGGAAGCCCTCGTCGCTCTGCCCCGGGATGCGGAAGCGCCCGCGCTCGCGGACCTCCCCGTACACGACGTCGTGAAGCTCGACGATGAGGACGTACCCGTCCCCCGCGCCCTCCACCTGACCCGACACGAGCCACACGGCGCCCAGCCGGTCCCACAGCGTGTAGTCGACCCCCTCCCCGATCAGCCCCGACGGAAGCGAGTCCATGACCTCGAAGTGGTCGGAGTTCCTGAGATCGCGGCCGATGATCGCCTCGACCTGGGGGGCGACGCCCGCCCCGCCGAAGCTGCCGGTGAAGGGCTTCACGGCCAGAGCGGGCAGGTAGGTGTTCGCGTACGTCAGCCCGAGCGTGACGCCCGGCACCCGCTCCTCCTGACCCGAGAGGGCCCCCGGAGCGAGGACGACCGCGGCCAGGATCGTGAGCGCGCCCCGCCCTGCGGCCCTCCGGCACACCTGCTTCGAACCACTCGTCATCACGGCCTCGTCACGCCGGCGCTCTCGCCGATCTCTGGAAGGTTTGCCTCGAGCTCCCCCGACGGCTGGAACTGGAAGCGGATGGGAAAGCGCTCGTAGGGGAGGTCCTCGGGCAAGGGACCGAACCGGCCCTGTCCCGCGCACTCCACCGCCCCGATCGCCTCGAAGTCGAAGGCGAGGTTCCCGGACCGGCTCTCGAAGTCGATGTCGGTCGCGGTTCCGTCCCGCGTGATCCAGAAGAGCACCGTCGTCTGCCAGCTCCCGCCCTCCCGCCACCGGAAGCAGCGCTGGATCTGCCGGATGATGTTCTCGTAGTAGGCGGGATAGTCTCGCCGCAGCCCCTCGATGCGCACGGTGATCCCCTCGCCGGACTCCGCCGGACGCTCCTCGGGCACCTCCTCCGGCGTGGTGGCCACGGTGACCTCCTCGGCGGCCTCGGGAGGACGCTCGGCGGGCTCTTCGCGGGGCTCGGGGGGTGGCGGCTCGGGCTCGGGCTCGGGCTCCTCGACGGGGACGACCTCCTCCGGCTCGGGCTCCGGCGGCGCCGGCTCCGGCCGCTCGACGACGAGCTCCTCGGTGGCCTCGCGCGCCTCCTCCTCCTGCACCGCGGCCGGCGGAGACACCATCTCGATCTCGTACGTGAGGAAGGAGAGCGGCTCGGGCTCGTAGAAGGTCGACAGCCACCCGATCGCGAAGATCAGCCCGTGCAGGCCGGCGGACAGCGCCATCGCGCGCCTGTCGAACGGGTCGACGCCCCGGGCCCTCACCTCACCGGTCTCCGGTCCAGGGCTCGGCCACCACGGACCAGCTCACCCCGCTGTTCGCGGCGGTGGCCATGGCCTTCAGGACGGGGCCCCACGCCGCGAGCGAGTCGCCCCGGATGAACACGCGCTCGATCGCACCGGTCGCCAGGAGCTGGGGCAGCCCGGCCTCGAGCTCCTCGATCGTGACGGGATCCTCCTCGAGGTAGACCTGCCCGTCGCGCATGATCGTGATGAAGAGCGGCGACTCCTCGGAGGTGAGCGCCTGCACGTCCGCCCGGGGCACCGACACCTCGATGCCGCCCTGGAGGATGGGCGCCGTGATGATGAAGATCACGAGCAGCGTGAAGGCGACATCGACGAGGCTGGTCACGTTGATGTCCGCGTTCAGCGGGAGATCGCTCCAGGAGCGCCGTCCCCGCCTGCGCTGCGTCGAGCTCATCTAGACGCGGCCCTCGCGCGCCAGCGTGCCGATGAACTCGCTGGAGAAGCCCTCCAGCTCGCCGCTCACCAGGTTCAGCTTGCCCACGAAGAGGTTGTACGCGATGACGGCGGGGATGGCCACGAAGAGCCCGGCCACGGTCGTCACCAGCGCCTCGGCCACACCGGGGGCCACCGCCATGATGTTGCTGGAGCCCGACGCCGTGATGCCGAGGAACGCGTTCATCACGCCGATCACCGTCCCGGCGAGCCCGAGGAGCGGCGAAACCGATCCGATGACGGCGAGCCAGCCGATGCCCTGAGCGAGCTCGTCCCGCTCTTCCGCCTCCTCCTTCTCCAGCACGAGCCGAAGCGCCTCGAGCTGGGTCAGCGAGAGTCCGGGAGAGGGTGGCGCGCCCTCCCGCAACGCGCCCGGACGGAGCTCGCTGAAGAAGTTCACGCCCTGACGGAAGACGCGCCCGTACGGCGAGTCCGGCAGCGCCAGGATGGCCTTGTAGGCATCCTCGAGCCGCTGCGCCCTCTCCATGTGGTCGAGGAAGCGGTCGCCCTCGCGGCGGACGTCCCGGAACTGGCGCGACTTGTGGAAGATGAGCCACCAGGACCACACGGAGCCCAGGGCGAGCAGGGCCAGCACGATCTGGGTCGGGAGCGTTCCCCCGACCACCATCTCGAAGGCGCTCGTCGGCGGGCGGGCCTGAAGAAGGAGGTAGTGAAGGCTCATTCGGAGTCGTTGCGACGTTGGTTCGCGATGTGCTCGAAGGTCTCTCTCAAGCCCTCCTCGAGCGTGAACGCCGGCGCCCACCCACGGCCTCGGATCAGCGTCGAGTCGAGCGTGCTGTGACGCAGCTCGCCCGGCCGCTCTGCTCGATGGTCGCGCGGCTGGTGCACGTTCGCGATGCCCTCGAGAACGTCGGCGAGGCGGTTGACGCTGGTGCCCACCCCCGATCCGACGTTGAAGGCACGAGCGTCGAGGCCCTGGCCCTCCCCGAGCGACAGGTTCGACACGAGCATGTTCGCGGCCACCACGTCTCTGACGTACACGTAGTCCCGGGTCTGCTCCCCGTCTCCGAAGATCGTGAGCGCCGTCCCGCCCAGGAGCCGGTTGCAGAAGATGGCTACTACACCGGCCTCCCCATGCGGGTCCTGGCGCGGCCCGAACACGTTGGAGTATCGGAGGGCGACGTACTCGAGCCCCCGAACCATGCGATAGTAGTTCAGGTAGAGCTCGCCGCCGAGCTTCGTGACGCCGTAGGGGGAGAGCGGAAGCTTGGGTGCGCTCTCGGGCGTCGGGATCTGTTCCGGCTCGCCGTATACGACGCCGCCGCTGCTCACGAACACGATCCGCTTCGTTCCCACCTCCAAGGCGGCCTCGGTGATGTTGAGCAGCCCCAGGAGGTTGATGCCCGCGTCCCTCGCGGGATCCGTCACCGAGATCCGCACGTCGATCTGGGCGGCGTGGTGGTTGACCAGGTCGAAGCGCACGTCGCGGAAGAGGGACCGGATCTCGGGGTCGCGGATGTCGGCCTCCACGAAGCGCGCGTCGGCGGGCAGGTTCTCCGGCCTGCCCGACGACAGGTCGTCGACGACCCACACGTCGTCACCCGCTGCGAGGTAGGCGTCCGCGACGTGGCTGCCGATGAATCCGGCTCCTCCGGTGACGAGGACCCTGCGCTTGCTCGTCGTCATCTGTCGTCGATGGCTCGTTCTCGGGAGAGATCGGGGTCGGTCAAAAAAGCGAGTCCCCGCCGGCCTATACCGACGGGGACTCGTGGAAGCGGCGGGGCGAGGAGAGCGTGCATCCTCGCCGCGGCATCAGGGCATCTTCCGGAAGAGACGGACCACGATCCCTTGCCGGAACACGTCGTCGGCCTGGCCGGTGATGCGCGCCGAGGCCGTCGACTCGGAGACCGAGACCACCTGGAGGGCGCCCTCTCGGGCGGTGGGCACGGCCCGGCCGTAGAGGACGAACTCGTCGCCGATCGCGATCCCGTCGGCCGAGCCGAGGTCCAGGAACGCGATGTGCCCGAGCTCGTTGATCACCTGGGTTCCGGCGAAGCCCATGATCATGGCCTCGGGGCCGCCCTGGACCTCCGCCGCCCGCACACCGGGTCGAGGCGTGTACGACGGCAGGGGCCGCACCAGGTCGCCGGGCTGGACCCGCGCGTACTCCTTGGTCACGGTCCCGACGACGAAGCCGTTGCCGATCGTGGTCACCTCGAGCAGACCGGTCGGGACGACGACCTGGCCCACGGACTCGATCGTGCGGGTGACCCGGAAGATCTGGAGCGTGGCGCCGATCCGGGCCGGCGAGGGCATCGAGACGCGCACCCGCTGGAAGGACCGGATCGTCGAGGCCCGGCCTTCCCGGTCCGCGACGCCCTCGATGACGCCCGACGACTCGGGCGCTTCCTCCAGCCCGATGAGCCAGGGCGACGAGTACACGGCGTCCGGCGCGACCGCCACGTAGCTCGCCTCGTCCGTCCGGGCGGTCCGCGAGCCGGCCCGGGTGGTGTCGCGGTAGAAGATCGTGCGCACGTCGTCCTCGGGCCGTGCCTGGCGGAGGCCGAAGGGCGCGGGGTCCGGCGGGACCTGGGCGGCAGCCGGCGGCTGGGGCGTCGGCCGCGCACCCGGGGCGGGGGTGCGATCCGGCCGAGCCGGAAGCCCCGGGATCACGAGGACCTCGTCCGGATAGATCCAGTTCGGATCCTCGACGACGCCTCGATTCGCCTCCCAGATCACCCGCCACTCGAACGGGTTCTGGTAGTACGTCTGGGCCAGACCCCAAAGGGTGTTTCCCCGCACCACGGTGTGGGTACGCTGCGGCTGCTGGGCCTGTGCGAAACTCGGGAGAATCAAGACGGCGAGAATCGCCGCGGCCGAGCGAACCATGGGGGCTCCTTCGGCAAGTAGGACAGGGCTTTTCGCCCTGGGAACGCTGACCGAAGATATCGGCCCCCGCCGCGTCCGGTCAACGCATTTTTTCGAATAGCCGCCAAATGTTTCCACGCCCGTCGACGCCGGGCCCCGGCCCCGCGTCACGGGACCCCGACGGGCCCTCTCGAGGCCCCCGTCGGCCCCGAGCCCTCCAGCTCCAGGGCGAGCGAGACGTAGCCGCCGCGGCCGACCACGACGTGGTCCAGCACCGGGATTCCGAGCGCCCGGCCCGCCGCGGCCAGCTGGCGGGTGACGGCCCGGTCCTCCGGCGAGGGGGTCGGGTCCCCGGAGGGATGGTTGTGCACCAGGATCACGCCCGACGCCCCTTCGAGCACCGCCGGCCGGAAGACCTCCCGGGGATGGATCAGCGAAGCGTCCACGATGCCGCGGGTCACGAGCACCTCCCGCACGACCCGATGGCGCGTGTTCAGGAGCAGCGCGTGAAACTCCTCCTGGGGGAGATCGCGCATCCGGGGGCCCATCACGTCGAAGACGTCCGCGGGGCCGCGCACGCGCTGGGCCGCCCGGCCCCGGTCCGCGGCCACGCGGCGGCCCAGCTCCAGCCCCGCGCAGATCCGGGCCGCCGTGGCCGATCCGACGCCGGCCACGCGCTCGAGCGCCGCCACGTCCGCGCAGGCGAGCCGCTCGAGGGAGCCCNNGAGCCCTCCACCGATTCGGCCAACCGCACGGCCACCGCCCACGCCGACCCCGCCGGGCCACCGCTGCCCACGAGGAGCACGAGCAGCTCGGTCAGTGACAGGTTGCGGGCGCCGACGCGACGGAGCCGCTCGCGCGGGCGCTCGTCCGGCGAGGCGCCGGCGGCGGCGCTGGGGCTCGCACCGGGCTCAGCGTGTGTCGTCTCGAGCGGGTGGGACATGAAGGACCATCACCCGACGCGAGGGAATCCTCCATGTCGAGATGCGCCGCATCCGTCGGCGCGCCGGGCTCTCTCGGCCGGCTACGAGAGCGTGGCCATCATGATGCGCGCGTCCTCCTTGGGGTGCTGGTAGTAGTCGCGGCGCACGCCGACCTCGACGAAGCCGAGCTGCCGGTAGATCCCGGCCGCCCGCTCGTTCGAGGCCCTGACCTCCAGGAAGATCTTGGTGATGCCGCGGGCACGGGCCGCTGCGATGACCCGCTCGACGAGATGCCGACCGAGACCGCGGCCCCGCCACTCCGACGAGATCGCGACGTTGGCGAGCTCTCCCTGATCGAGCACGCACCAGAGCACCGCATACCCGATGACGCCGTCGCCCGCGCTGTCCATCACCAACAGCTCGACCCCCGGTCGCTCCAGCAGGCCCGCGAAGGTGTCGCGCTGCCAGGGGCTGCCGAAGGCGTCCCTCTCGATCGCGACCACCGCGTCCACGTCCGCGGCGCGCATGGGACGGATGTCGACGTCCCCGGGGGTCGGGCCTCGCGTCACGCCGGAGCCGCCCTCGAGGCGCGCAGATAGGCCGGCTCCCACAGCCGGGCGTCCTCGAGCGGCGGCTCGCCCGGTCGCAGGCGCAGGTATCGGACGAGCCCCTCCGCCAGCGATGCGGCGGCGGGCTCGCCCCGGACCGGGTAGCCGGCGCCTTCGATCACGGCCCGATGCCGGTCCGCCCCGTCCCCGACGAACACCGCCCCGGGCGGCACGTCGTCGGCCAGGACGTCCCTCAGGGTCGCCGCGTGCGGCTCCACCAGCGTTTCGACTCCGGCGCTGCCGACCCCGTAGCACGCACCGTACACGCGGTCCGCACGGGCGTCGAAGAGCGCGTAGCGGACCGGATGCGCGCCGGATGCCAGCGCGGCGGCCGCGAGGCTCGAGACCGCCCACAGGGGAATGGAGAGCGCGCGGGTGAGCCCCTTCGCGGTCGCCGCCGCAACGCGCACGCCCGTGAAGGAGCCCGGGCCCTCCCCGACGACGATTCCGGTGAGGGACCGGGGACTCGCTCCGGCCCGACGCAGCGCGAGGTCGATGGCGGGAACGAGACGGGACGCGTGCTCGGAGCGGCGCTCCAGGACGACCCCGGCGACGATCTCGCCCTCCCGGCCGACCGCCACCGAGCCGACCGCGCTCGACGTGTCGATCGCGAGGACCCAGCTCGTCGGCGAGGACGTGCGAGCCTTCATCCGGACGTCGTGGACAGCGACATCGGGAAGCCCGGCAGCTCCGGAGGGTCGCCGGCACGCCGGACGGATACGTTGCGCAGAAGAGCCTCCCCCGCCGGAACGCTCAGCTCGATCACCCAGCGGTCCTCGGGAAGGAGGTCGCCGGCGCGCTCGGGCCACTCCACGAGCACGATCTCGTCCTCGGCGCCGAGCTCGGACCACCCGAGCTCCCAGACCTCGTCCGGGCTCGACAGCCGGTACAGGTCGAGGTGGACGACCCGCCTCCCCCCCTCGCCGTCGTAGCGGAAGAGGAGGTTGAAGGTCGGCGAGGGCATCTCGGATCGGACGCCGGCACCCGCTCCGATCGCCCGCGCGAGCACCGACTTCCCCGCTCCGAGGGCTCCCGCGAGACCGATGAAGCACGGCGTCCGCACGGAGGCGCCGATGCGCTCGCCCCACCGGACGAGCTCGCGCTCGTCGAGCCTCACGCGGCGGCCCCTCCGGTTCCGGGTCGCGACCATCGAGCCATGGGGCGAAATATAACCGAAGCGCTCACGGGCCCACGCCCGGACCCGGCGCCTCGGCCCGGTACAGCCCCTCCCCCTCGATGATGTCGAGCACCGCCTCGGGGACGAGCCCGCGGACGTTCCCGCCGCGGCGGACGGCCTCCCGGACGCCGGTGGACGACACGTCCACCCGGGTCACGGGGACGAACACGACCGGGTCCGGAGCGCCGGCCGCCGCCGCGGCCGTGCGCGCCTCCCCGACGATCGCCGGAACCGTGGCCCGAGCGGAGTCCCCGGCGCGGTCCATCACCGCGACGCGCGCGCGCCGCAAGATCTCGCGGGGCTCCCGCCAGCCGTCCAGATCCCGGTACTGATCCACGCCGAGGATCACGAAGAGCTCTGCGCCGCCCAGCCGGAGCTCGAGCTCCCGGAGCGTGTCCACCGTATAGGAGGGCCCCGCCCGGTCGATCTCCAGGGTGCTCACCTCGAAGCGCGCGTCCGCGGAGGCCGCGGCGCGCGTCATGGCGAGGCGCACGGGAGCCGGCGTCAATCCGGGGCGCTCCTTGTGCGGCGGATCTCCGGCGGGCATCCAGAGCACGAGCTGCAGGCCGAGCGCGTCGGCGACGTCCTTCGCCACGGAGACGTGCCCGACGTGGGGCGGATCGAACGTGCCTCCGAAGAGGCCCACGCGGGCGAGGGGGGGCTCAGCCCTCCGCGTCCGTGTCACGGACCTCCGCGGCAGCCTCGGAGTCGGGATAGCGCTCCAGGAGACGCTCGCGAGCCCCCTCGGCGAGATCTTCGTAGCCGATCTCGACGTTCGCCTGATAGGCCCCGAGCAGCGCCCACGCCGCCCACTCCGTCTCGGGATACAGGTTCGCGACCATCTCGTAGTAGATGATGGCCGAGTCGAACAGCCCCCTCCGGGCGTAGAACTCCGCCGTGTTGTACTCCTTCTCGGCCAGCGTAGTGCGGAGGCCGTTCGCGATCTCGGCGGCTTCGGCGGCCTGCTCGAGGCCGGCGTAATCGATCACGACGTTGCGACAGCTGGTGATCGCCTCCTGGGTGTAGCCCTGGTCACGCTCGGGGACCGGCGACAGCTCGGCGAGCGCGCGGCATACGCCGAGGGCGGCGTCCGGCGACGCGGGATGACCGGCGTGTCGATCGAGAAAGCGCTGGTACTGCGTGCGAGCCGTCAGGTACTCCCCTTCGGCGAAGTGGGCGTCGCCCAGCATGAGCCTCGCCTCGGCCAGCCGCGGCCAGTCGCCCGCGGACAGGACGAGCCGGTCGAGCGTCTCGATGGCGTTGTCGTAATCCTCCTCCTCGAACTCCCTGCTCGCGAGCTCGAAGAGCTGCTCGGCCGTCATTCCCTGATAGCGATTGGCTCCGCCGCCGCACGCCGCGAGGGCGAGCGGGGCGAGCATCAGAAGCAGGTAGCGCGAGGTCATGGAGAGCATGCGCAGGGGCATACACTGGGAGGTCGGAGTGGGTTTCCGGCGCGCGGGGGCCGCGCTGGCCGGATCGGTCAGCGGCAACGTCCGTCGCGCAGATGCTCGAGCCCGACGCCGAAGCGGATCTGATCGAAGCGCGACTGCGCTCGGTCCACCAGCGAGCCCGCCTGATCGGCGTAGCGGACCTGGGCGTAGGCCTCCATGGCCTCCTGGCACCGTCCCAGCTCCGCGAGGATCTCGCCCTTCTGAAACCAGGCCTCCGCCTGGATGTTGCGCGGCTCGCCGACCTCGACCGTCCGGTCCACGAGCTCGAGCGCACGGGTGCGCTCCTCGTCGTCGAGGGAGCTCGCCGAAAGGATCTCCCTCGCGATGTCGAAGGCGCACGTGCCGATGTACCAGTCGACCTCGCCCCGCTCCCACGGGCGCACCATCTCGCGGAACTGCTCGAAGAAGACCAGCGCGTGCTCGCAGTCGCCGATCTCCTCGTGGGCCTGTCCCACCTCGAAGACGATCTCGGGAAGGGAGTCCGCCGCCTCGGCCATCGCCTTCTGATAGAAGGGCAGCGCGGTCCCGTACTGACCGTTCTCGAAGTAGTGGCGGGCCAGCGGGAGCGACATCCGCCCGACGCCCACCCCCGGCCGCAGCCTCAGCGCGGTTTCGACCGCGGTGGCCATCGCGAAGCGGTCGCCCGTCGCGAGGGCGTCGCCGGCGAGGCCCATCAGATCGGAGACGGCCTGGTCGGTAAGCGCGGAGTCGCGGGCCACCGCGTCCAGATAGTACGCGCCGGCGTCGTCGACTCGGCCCATGCGGGCGTACGTGTGCGCCACGCGCGCCGTGACCCACGGATCGTCGGCGCCCTGACGGAGGGCCAGCCGGTACTCTGCCAGGGCCTCCTCGTAGTTGCCTTGCGCGAAGGCCACGTCACCCCGGCGCACGGCGCTCACCTCGGTGGCCCGGGGAGAGCACGCGCCCAGCGCGAGCAGCAACGAGGCGAGGGGTACGAGCGTGCGGCTTCTCATCGGTCCCCAAGGGGCGGCAAGGATCGGGCCGGCCCCATCTACGCCGACTCGGGCTCGGAGGTGCCGGCGGCCACGTCCAGGGAAGCCAGGTACGCGCGGGCCCGCATGTCGCTTGGGTCGTCTTGGAGGCAGCGCCTCCAGTGAACGACGGCGAGGTCGTCGAGGCCGAGGCGATGGAAGACCACGCCGAGACGCACGCGCGCGCCCACGAAGGAGGGGCGGGACTCGAGGATCAGCGTCAGCTCGTCGCGAGCCTGCTCGAGCTCACCCAGCTCGATGAGCGTCTCGGCGAACTTGCTGCGGATGTCCATGAAGCGCGGGCGGATCTCGAGGGCGGCCCGGTAGTGCTCGACCGCGTCGACCGGATGGTTCGCCACGAGGTACAGGTCGCCGAGCTGCGCATGCGTGACGGCGATCCGGTTCCCGACCTCGGACGGGAAGACCGGCGAGTCCCGCACGTCGAGCTCGCCGGCCCGAGCGAACGCGTCCTGCGCCTCGTCGTGGCGGCCGAGGTCGTTGAGAACGATGCCGCGGTTGAGGTGCGCCTCCGCATACGACGGGTTCTCGCCGAGGGCGGCGTCGAAGTGCCCGAGCGCTTCCTCGAGCCTGCCCAGCATCGCCAGGCACAGGCCGGCCTTGTTGTGCACGTCGGCGAACCTCGGAAAATCCCTGAGGACGCTCTGGAAGGTCTCGAGGGCGGACTCGAAGTCGTCGCGCTCCCAGGCGCTGATGCCCCGAGCGACGATCTGTCTCGCCTGTCTCTGATCGATCGGCATGGGGGAAGCTTGGGGGGTCGGTCCCCGGGGGTAAAGGGTCAGCGCCGCCGCGGGGTGTCCGCGCGCGGCACGATCCCGAGCTCCACGAGGCGGTCGTGCACCTCCTCGACGACATGCTCGACGTCCCGCCCGACGGTCTCCACGCGGATCTCGGGTCGCTCGGGCCTCTCGTACGGGCTGGTGAGCCCCGTCATGTGCGCGATCTCCCCTCGGCGCGCGCGGGCGTAGAGCCCCTTGGGATCCCTGCGCTCGCACTCCTCGAGCGGCGTGTCGACGAAGACCTCGATGAAGCGGCCTTCCGGCAGGAGCCGGCGCGCCCGCTGGCGGTCGGCCCGGAACGGCGAGACGAACGTGCACAGCACGACGTTTCCGTGGCGGAAGAAGAGCGACGCCAGCTCACCGACGCGCCGGATGTTCTCGGCCCGGTCCGGGGGCGTGAACCCCAGGTCTCCGTTCAGGCCGTGGCGGACCTGATCGCCGTCGAGAAGCATCGTCTGCAGGCCGCGTCCGAAGAGCCGTCGCTCCAGCCCGCGCGCGACGCTGCTCTTTCCCGAGCCCGGGAGGCCCGTGAGCCAGACCACCGCGGCGGGGTGCCCGTTGCGCGCCTCGCGCTCCGCCAGCGTGACGTTCCAGCTCTCCCACACCACGTCCGGCGAGACCGGGCGGGCGTCGCCTTCCCGCGCCTGCTGCTCGGGAAGGTCCTCCACCGACCGCACCGCGCCCCGGATCATCCCTGCGGCGACCGTGTTGTTCGAGTGCGGATCGACGAGGATGAACGACCCCGTCTCCCGGTTGAGCTGGTAGCGGTCGAAGAAGACGGGCTCGGCCGTCGTGAGCTGCACGCGGCCGATGTCGTTCAGCTCGAAGCGCTCCGCATCCTCGCGGTGGAGGGTGTCGACGTCGATGCGATAGACGATCCGGCTGAAGAACGCCCGCACCTCGCGTGTCGTCTGGCGCAGCCAATACTGGGTGCCGGGCTCCATGGGGGTCTCCGACGTCCAGCAGATCGTGGCGTCGATCTCCGAGCCCACCGAGGGCAGGTTCAGCGGCCGCACGATCATGTCCCCGCGGCTGATGTCGATCGCGTCCTCGGTGGTGACGGAGACCGAGTCGCCGGCGACGGCCTCGTCGACGGGGCCCTCGAACGTGTCGATCGACCGGACGCGGGTCCGCTGACCGGCCGGAAG
>JABAOE010026370.1_pt2 | contig 23802 bp, 23 predicted proteins | sample 7062141 | NCBI WGS metagenome assembly JABAOE01 (sample SAMN14538627, study PRJNA623070) | marine sediment metagenome | biome: marine biome [ENVO:00000428]; feature: marine pelagic biome [ENVO:01000023]; material: deep marine sediment [ENVO:00002113] | place: India: Gulf of Khambhat ... | reverse complement strand
CTGGCCCACTTCTGCTCGATGTGCGGGCCGCATTTCTGTTCGATGAAGATTACGCAGGATGTGCGTGACTATGCCGCAAGCCAGAGCGTGGCGGAGGACAAGGCTCTCGAGCAAGGCATGGCTGACAAGGCACGCGAATTCGTCGAGGCCGGTGCACAGATTTACCGGAAGGCATAACGCATTCGAATTACGCGTGATAACAGCGGTTGGCGCAAGCAGGTCGCTCGCTTTTTACCATTCGCTGCCAGATCGCCGGCATCGTCGGCACCTTGCGGCNNCCAATAAGAAACGAAGATGGACCTGATCAAGGCATTGTTGCTTGGCATCATTGAAGGCCTGACCGAGTTCATCCCGGTCTCCAGCACCGGACATCTTATTGTCGCCTCCAGCCTGCTCGAGTTCACCGACGAGCGGGCCAAGGTATTTGCCATTGCCATTCAGTTCGGTGCCATTCTGGCGGTGTGCTGGGCACAACGGCAGAAGCTGGCCGCTGTTTCGCGCGGCCTTCTTAACGACAGAATCTCGCAACGATTTGTGAGCAACCTTCTGGTGGCCTTTTTGCCGGCAGTCGTGGTTGGACTGTTGTTCCATCGACCCATCAAGGCCTACTTATTTTCACCCCTGACAGTGGCGTTGGCGCTGGTCGCGGGTGGGCTGCTAATCCTGTGGATTGAGTCACGCCAACTTCGGCCCCGCATCGACGACATTGACGAGTTAGGCTGGCAAGACGCCGTGAAGATTGGAATCGCGCAGACGCTGGCGATGTTTCCCGGAATATCGCGCTCCGGGGCAACCATCATGGGATCCATGTTGCTCGGGTTATCACGCGAAGCAGCGACCCGCTTTTCGTTCTTTCTGGCGATACCGACCATGTTCGCTGCCACCGTCTATGATCTCTACAAGAACTGGGATCTTCTGTCACTAGCCGACTTCCCGTTGTTCGCGACCGGTTTTGTCGCCGCGTTTGTCGCCGCGCTGTTCACAGTGCGTGCCCTGCTGGCCTACGTGGCGCGCCATAGCTTCCGGCCCTTTGCCTGGTATCGAATTGCCTTCGGCGGCCTGGTGCTACTGACCTGGCAGTTGGGTTGGGTGGAGTGGGCCGCTTTGTGACGCGTTGAGCCGGTCATTGAGGCACAACAATAGGTTACTCACGGCCGCACCGATCCAGCGCGCTCGCGCGCTAAACAAGCCGATTCGTCCAGTCGGCCTGCCTTTCAGCTCTGGACCCAGGGCAGGCCAGCCACCCGCCATCCACCAACGCTATTGCGTCGCCCATGCTGGTCCTTGTCCCCTTCGAATCCCTCCAGAACATTGAACGCCTGAGTGTAACCAGCAGCGGCCGCGGCGGCGGCGGCCGCGTGCGAGCGCGCACCGCTGCGACAAATAAACATCACCAGTGCCTCGCGATCAACCTGCGCCTGCAAATCGGTAAGAAAGTCGAAGTTGAGTTGGCCACTCGGATAATGCTGCCATTCGATTTGCACTGCGCCGGGGACGCGACCGACATAGTCCCATTCAGCACGGGTGCGCACATCGACCAGCTTGGCGCCGGGTGCTTGCTGGAGCAACGCGTAAGCCTCGCTTGGCAACAGCGCACCAACATAGGGCAGATTCTTCGCTCGTGCCCGCTCTTGCGCCAATTCAAGCACCTCTGAAATCGTCATTTTTTTAGCCTTTCTGGTCAAATAACCAAATAAAAGCGGTTTCTTCAAGGCGAGCACCGCCAACACGGATACGTACCGCCATTTTCGACAGCCAACGCCCCTCTATAGTGCGGCCGCCAAAACAGAGCGCCTTATCTTAGTGCATAATCTCAACTCTTAAACCGTCGCTTTGGGTGTAAGTATCTGACAAATATACATTTTGTCTAGGGGCACGCTTTCTGCTCAATCGTTCCGTTCATTTTGTTCCATAAACCAACCCACCAGTCCAGGAGAGAAAAATGGCTTCAGCGGCCGACGTATTGAAAATGATCAAGGACAACGATATCAAGTTTGTCGACCTGCGCTTCACTGACACGCGCGGCAAGGAACAGCACGTGTCAGTGCCTGCCAAGCATTTCGGCGAACCCAAGTTCGAGGACGGCCACGCCTTTGACGGGTCTTCCATCGCCGGCTGGAAAGCCATTCAGGCCTCCGACATGCTGTTGATGCCGGATCCCGATACCGCTCGAATCGACCCCTTCACCGACGAACCGGTCTTGAATATCACCTGCGATGTGGTCGAACCGTCTGACGGTTCTGGCTACGAGCGCGACCCGCGTTCCATTGCCAATCGGGCAGAGGCTTACCTGAAGTCAACCGGAATTGGTGACACTGCCTATTTCGGCCCGGAGCCGGAATTCTTTATCTTCGATAGTGTCACCTGGAAAATCGACATGTCCGGCAGTTTCGTCAAAATCAGTTCTGAGGAAGCGCCGTGGTCATCCTCAGTCGAATTCGAAGGCGGCAATATGGGCCACCGTGCGCCGGCCAAAGGCGGTTACTTCCCAGTACCACCGGTCGACTCACTGCAAGACATTCGTAACGCAATTTCTTTGGCCCTGGAATCGCAGGGCGTTGACGTCGAAGTGCATCACCACGAAGTAGCAGCAGCAGGGCAGAACGAGATCGGCACACGCTTCAACAGCCTGGTCAAACGTGCCGACTGGATGCAGATTCTCAAGTACACGGTATGGAATGTTGCCGCGTCATATGGCAAGACGGCAACCTTCATGCCGAAACCGGTGGTTGGCGACAATGGCTCGGGCATGCATGTGCACCAGTCAGTTTGGAAAGACGGCAAGAATCTGTTCGCCGGAAACGGCTACTCCGGCCTGTCAGAACTTGCGCTCTATTACATCGGCGGCATCATCAAACATGCACGCGCGTTGAACGCAATCACTAACCCGGGCACCAATTCTTACAAGCGTTTGGTCCCCGGGTTCGAAGCGCCGATCAATCTTGCTTATTCGGCGCGCAACCGCTCAGCGGCGGTGCGAATTCCGCACGTCGCGGGCTCGGCCGCTCGCCGCATCGAGGTTCGCTTCCCGGACCCAACTGCCAATCCTTATCTGGCTTACACCGCAATGCTGATGGCCGGGTTGGACGGCATCGAGAACAAGATTCATCCGGGCGATCCGGTCGACAAAAACCTGTACGACCTGCCGCCCGAGGAAAAGGCCAAAATCGCCCATGTTTGCTCCTCCCTCGAAGAGGCGCTTGGGTATCTGGACCGGGAGCGTGCATTTCTCACAAAAGGTGGTGTCATGTCGGATGACATGATTAATGCCTACATCGACCTCAAAATGGAAGAGGTAACCCGCTTCCGCACCACCACGCACCCGGTTGAGTTCGACATGTACTACAGCTCGTAACTATTGCCCGCAAAACAAAAAGGGCGGGGCATTTCCCCGCCCTTTTTTGTCCGATCGGGAAATGGTGCATTGTCCTCCCAAGAATCGATTGCCACACCTGAGATAGCTGATTAGACTCCTGTGCACAATTTGTTTTCACTGGCCGACCGCGCCGCCTCTCTATCGTCAAATGTATCGATTTGCGACGCCCGCTTTAGCCGCTATCACCGCATGCGTCTTGTACTCTCCTTCGGCTTGGGCGGAAATTTGCATGTACCGCGACTCGGACGGCAAGGTAACTTACACCAATGTGAAAGCAGCAGCGCCAGAGGGCGCAAAGAAAATTCGTTGTTTCCAGGCGGCAAAACCGCCCCCTGTTTCTCCCGCCGCGCCAGCGCGCGCGGCACCACCCGTGAGCAACTTTCCGACCGTAGACCGCGAAACGCAGCGCGAGCGCGATGCAGAGCGCCGTCGCATCCTAGAGCAGGAACTTTCTACCGAGCAAAAGCGCCTGGCCGAGGCTCTTCAGCAATTGGAAGAGCAGGAGTCAGTGCGCCAAGGCAACGAGCGAAACTATCAGCGCTATCTGGATCGAGTCCAACCCTTCCGAGATGCGGTCGAAACGCACGAGCGCAACGTACAAGCGCTGCAGCGCGAACTGGACAACCTGCGCTGAGTGCACGGCCGCTCGATCAGCGGGCGGCAAAATGAGTTTGGTCGAAATCAATCCGCTTGCTTACCCTGGGTTGGAAACGTTAGCGACGGCCGTTGTTGTGCTCGATGAGGGACGCTCCCTGCGCTATTTGAACCCGGCAGCACAAAATCTGTTCGCGCTTAGCGCAAAACACGTTATCGGTCATTCCCTGGCACGCATATTCGAAGACACAGCTCCGCTTCTGGCTGCAATTGACTATGCCGATACTCATAAGTGCAGCTATACGCAGCACGAAATGTCAATGCAGCTAGTTGGCAACGGCAGGCTTGACCTGTCATGCACCGTCACCCCTGGGGACGGTCCATTGTCGGGGAGCTTTCTAATTGAATTCTTACTGCTCGGTCAACAACTCAGAATCGCCAGAGAGGAGCGGCTGCTCGACGAAAGTGCGCGTAACCGGGAACTGATTCGCAACCTTGCTCATGAAATAAAGAATCCACTCGGCGCGTTGCGCGGAGCCGCCCAATTGCTCGACCGTGAACTCGACCGAGCCGAATTGCACGAGTATACGCGCGTCATTATTGAGGAAGCAGATCGACTACAACAGTTGATGGACAGGCTGCTGACGCCCCACCGTATTCCTCGGATCGAGCAGTTCAATATTCATGAAGTGCTAGAACGAGTAGCCAATATGTTGTCGGCGGAGTACCCCGATTACCTGTTCATTCACCGCGACTACGATACCAGTCTGCCTTCGATTTCCGGTGACCGAGAACAAATCATTCAGGCCGTGCTGAATATCGCGCGCAATGCGGCCCAAGCCGTACGTGGTCAGGGCGAGATCCGGCTTCGGACGCGTGTCATACGGCGGGTCACAATTGCAAAGAAGCTGCACAAGCTCGCCGTATCGCTGCAGATTATCGATAACGGCCCCGGCATTCGCGAGGATATCCGAGACCGCATCTTCTTCCCGCTGGTATCCGGCCGCGAAGATGGCAGTGGACTGGGTCTGACATTAGCGCAAACCTTCGTCAGTCAGCACCACGGCGCAATTGAAGTTGAAAGCGAACCCGGCCGCACGTGTTTCAGCGTGCTGTTGCCAATCAACGAAATGGAAGACAACTAAACCGCAATCTTCTGGCGAAACAAGCGAAGCATATGAAACCGATCTGGATAATCGACGACGACCGTTCAATTCGCTGGGTTTTCGAAAAAGCCCTGACACGCGAGAACATAGCATTCAAGGCATTCAGTTCCGCGCCCCAAGCGATAGCCGCACTGGACACGGACACCCCGCAGGTGGTGGTGAGCGACATCCGCATGCCGGGAGGATCCGGCCTGGAACTGCTCGACGCACTCAAGGAACGATATCCTGATCTCCCGGTCATTATCATGACCGCTTACTCCGACCTGGAAAGCGCCGTTGCTGCATTCCAGGGCGGCGCGTTTGAATACCTTCCCAAGCCTTTCGACGTCGATCACGCGATTGACCTGATTCGTCGTGCAATGGACGAAAGTCAGCATCAGGACGAGGTTGGGGAGACCACAGATAGCGTCCCGGAGATTATCGGCCAGGCACCGGCAATGCAGGAGGTGTTTCGCGCAATCGGACGACTCGCGCAGTCACAGGCGACCGTCATGATCAATGGCGAATCCGGCACTGGAAAGGAACTCGTGGCGCGGGCACTGCATCGCCACAGCCAGCGTGCTAGTAAGCCATTCATCGCAATCAATACCGCTTCGATCCCGAAAGACTTACTCGAATCAGAATTGTTCGGGCATGAACGTGGTGCATTTACTGGTGCCCAAGCAATGCGACGCGGGCGTTTCGAGCAAGCCGATGGGGGAACGCTGTTTCTCGACGAGATCGGCGACATGCCACCTGATCTCCAGACAAGGTTGCTGCGAGTGCTGTCTGATGGTCATTTCTATCGCGTCGGTGGGCACCAACCAATGCAATCCAACGTTCGCGTCATCACGGCAACACACCAGGATCTTGAAAAACGTGTCAAGGGAGGTTTGTTTCGGGAAGATCTTTTTCACCGGCTGAATGTGATCCGTCTGCGCCTGCCGCCGCTACGCGAACGACGCGAAGATATCCCGGCGCTGATACGTCATTTTCTGAAAAAAAGCGCAACAGAACTTGGCGTTGAAACCAAGCGCCTTACCGATGACGCCATTAGATACCTCACATCCCTTGACTGGCCGGGCAACGTGCGCCAACTTGAAAACATGTGTCATTGGGTGACTGTGATGGCGCCCGGCGTTATCGTCGACACAAAAGGGCTACCCCCCGAATTGCGCAACGACACGAACGAGTCGGAGTGGGAAGACTGGATCAAGGCGCTGGAACGAGAGACAGAATCGCGCCTCAAGCGGGGCGAGAGCGCAATCCTGGATGACTTGAACCGCAAGTTCGAGCGCGCGCTGATATTGCGTGCACTGGCACACACCGGAGGGCGGCGCATCGAGGCATCGCAGTTGCTGGGGATGGGCCGCAACACACTGACCAGAAAGATCCAGGAACTGGGGCTCGAAGACGACCTCGCCAAGGAGAAGTGACCGGCGTTAGTTCGGAGCGAGGTTTTCTCACGAACCGCGTCACAGGGGCTCGCCACAGACGCCGCAAAAGACGCCGCGCCAGTTGGGCTGAGCCGGGTTTATCGCCAAACACAGCTCCGCTTTCGCGCCGTACCTTGCTTGCCCTAGTAACGAACGCAGTTACACTGCATCAGCGATGTCAGCAACGACAGGCGCATGGTCCGACGGCCGATCGAGCGCCCGCATATCCTTGATGATGGAAACTCCGCGACAGCGCTGCGCCAACGCCGACGACAACAAGATATGATCGATGCGCAGCCCCATACCTCGCGGGAACGCATTGAGACGATAATCCCACCAGGTAAATGCTTTTTCCGGTTGATCGAAAAGCCGGAAGCTGTCAACCAGCCCAAGATCAATCATGGCTTTGAACGCAGCGCGTTCTGGCTGACTGAACAATACCTGCCCTTCCCACGCCTTCGGATCATGGACATCGCGCGGCTCCGGCGCAATGTTGAAGTCCCCCAAAACGGCGACTTCGGCATACTGTTTCAACTGTTGTCCGAGCCAGCCGGATAATGCGCTGAGCCAGTCGAGCTTGTAGCGGTATTTATCGGAATTAACGCTCTGTCCATTGGGTACATAGACATTGATGACTCGCAAGGTGCCAATCGTTGCTGCAATCACTCTTTTTTGCTCGTCAGCAAAACCCGGTATGCCTCGAACGATATCGGCGCCTGCAACGCGCGACGCGATCGCGACTCCGTTGTAGGTTTTCTGGCCCGAGAACACGACTTGATAGCCAGCGTCTTGGATATCCTCGACCGGAAACTTCGGATCGTCGAGTTTTGTTTCCTGCAAACAGATGACCTCGGGCGCTCCCGACCCAATCCAGTCAAGCAGCTGCTCGAGCCGGACTTTCAGCGAATTGACGTTCCAGGTGGCGAGCTTCAAGGCCGACTTCATTCGCCCTGTACGACGTCGGCACTTTCATTTTCGAGGTCATTTGTATCGACATCGTCGACAGCACTTTGCTCCGAACCTTCTACATTCGGCTTGACGGCCACAGGGTCAACTTGATCCGTTTCGCTCGGGGCGGCATCGCCGGTCTGATCATCGACCGCTTGTTCGGTTGCCTGCGGCTCAACGGGTTTGACATCAATCATCGCAAATCTTGGATAACCAACGGCATCCAGCGCCACATTCCATTGGCCTTCTTCAAAGCCCCGCAGCACCGTTTTGCCGACTTCAGCCACGGGCACCTCAAGTACGCCTTCTGTGAGCTTCATCAGCGCCTTCTGCACGTCAGCCTTGGAGGCATCGAGCAGGGTATGGGGCACACCACGGTCGAGTAAAAATTCGCGTGCCATTCGGCACGGTTCTCCGCAATCGGTCACGTAGAGGGTTACGGGTGCTCGCTCAACGGCCAGTTGCAAAGTATAGGGAAGCACCTGTTCCAATTCCCAAATATACAAGCGCGTACGTCGAATGTTGCGTGCTCCGGGCGGCGGCAAGTGATCACTGTAATGAACACCACCCCCTTCGTCTTCCCAACGATAGGTATCTGCAGCAACCGCTGCAGCCGAGGCAAACGCAACGCAAATCAGTATTAATACCCTCACTATCATGCTGTATCTCCCAGCGTCAGACCTGCTCGGACACACTTTCGTTGGCCATCCCGTTATGCCGCAACAAGGCTTCGATCGTTGGCTCACGTCCACGAAATGCCACAAATGACTGCAAGGCAGGTCGGCTACCACCCGTTGACAGGATTTCGGCCCGAAACCGTGAGCCGACGTCGGCGCTCAGCACGCCACCTTCCTCAAACGCGCTGAACGCATCTGCAGACAACACCTCCGCCCACTTGTAACTGTAGTAACCGGCGGCGTAGCCGCCCCCAAAGATGTGCGAAAAGCTGGCGGGAAAACGGTTGTATGAAGGTGGAATCAACACCGCCACCTGCTCGCGCACTCGGTCAAGAACTTGCATTGGCGTGATGGCCTCGTCCGGATCATAGTCATGGTGAACCTTCATGTCGAAAATGGAGAACTCAATCTGGCGCAATGTCTGGATCCCGACCTGAAAATTCTTCGCTGCATGCAACTTTTCAAACATTTCCTTCGGCAACGCAGCCCCTGTGTCTACGTGCTCCGTCATATCCTTTAGCACATTCCATTCCCAGCAGAAGTTCTCCATGAACTGGCTGGGCAGTTCTACGGCGTCCCACTCAACCCCGTTGATACCGGATACGCCCAGCACGTCGACCCGGGTCAATAGATGGTGCAGCCCGTGCCCGAATTCATGAAACAGTGTCAAAACCTCATCGTGCGTCAGCAATACCGGCTTGTCTCCTGCGGGCGACGAAAAATTACAGTTCAGATAAGCGACAGGTGTCTGAATGTTGCCGTTTTTCTTCCGACGGGTGATCGCGTCGTCCATCCATGCCCCACCGCGTTTCGATGAGCGTGCGTGCAAATCCAGATAAAACTGCCCGATCAGTTCTCCATCGTGGTCACGTACCGAATAAAAACGGACATCTTCGTGCCAGCGTGGTGCCTGATCTTCAGCAATGTCGATTCCATACAGAGTCTGAACGACACCAAACATACCCTCCAGCACCTTCGGTTCGGGAAAGTACTGCTTTATTTCCTGATTCGAAAAAGCGTAGCGGGAAACGCGCAATTTCTCTGAAACGTAGGCAAGGTCCCATGCTTCGATCGAGTCCATGCCTAATTCGGCGCTGGCGAAATTGCGCAACTCTCGTAGGTCGCGCTCCGCGTACGGTCGAGCCCGCACAGCAAAGTCATTCAAAAAACTCAGCACCTGTTGCGCAGTCTCGGCCATCTTCGGCTCAAGCGACACCTGCGCAAAGTCATCATAGCCGAGCAGCTGCGCCTGCCGTCGGCGCAATCTCAGTATGTCAGTAATTAACGGCGTATTGTCATGCTCAGGATTACTGAATTCCGAGGCACGCGTCACAAACGCGCGGTACATGCGCTGGCGCAGAGAACGATTCTCCGAGTACTGCATGAGAGGCAGATAAGACGGCGCCTGCAACGTGAACTTCCAGCCGCTCTTGCCCTCGTGTTGCGCCGTCTTCCGCGCCGCGTCGAGCACGTCGTCCGGCAAGCCGGCCAGATCGCTTCTTTCGCTGACGATCAATTCAAATGCGTTTGTCTCATCGAGGAGATTGTCGTTGAATCGGGAGGACAATTCCGCGAGTTGTTGCGCGTTTTCCTTGAACTCGGCCTTGCTTTTTGCGGGCAGATCAGCGCCGCCCAGCTTAAAATCGCGCAACTCGTTCTCGACAAACTTGCGTTGCGCATCAGTCAGGTCCGCAAATGCCGGTAACGCCTGCAACACCTTGTAGCGTTTGAATAGCAACTCGTTTTGCGCCAGCTCGGTGAACAGCTGCGTAACCTTTGGCAGATTGTCGTTGTATACCGCGCGCAATTCCGGTGAGTTCATGACAGCGTTCAGGTGAGCAACTTGGCCCCACGCACGTCGCAGCCTTTCGATCGCATCGTCGAGGGGGACCACAAAAGTTTCCCAGGTTGGCTCACTCTCGTCCGAGGTAACCTTGTCAACTGCAGCGCGCACGTCCGACAGCAACCTCGAAATAGCCGGTTCAACAACTTCAGGTTTGAATTCGGAAAAGCGCGGTAAACCGGAGAAATCAAGTAACGGGTTCATTTCCAATCATAGAAACATCGAAAGCCAAACAAATCGCCGGCGAAACCGAGAACTTGGCAACCACGCCACGACGCAGTTACGTCGACCGCGGTTCGTGAACGATATGGCCGCCGACTAACGTATAACAGACGGCCTGATCGAGCCGGTGACCGGCGAACGGCGTATTGTGTCCTTGACTGCGCAGCCGTGCCGCGTCCACTTGCCAACTACGCGCCGGGTCAAAAATACACACGTCCGCGATTGCGCCCGGCTCGAGACGGCCGGCGGCAACGCCGAGCAAATCAGCCGGTACCCATGTCAGGGGCGCAAGCGCCTTGGCCATCGGCACCCCGGCTTGTGTAGCCCATTTGAGCGTCAAAGGCAGCAGCAGTTCCAGACCGCTGGCGCCAGCCGCCGCCTCACCAAAAGGAAGCTGCTTTTCGTCGTCATCAACTGGTGTATGGTCCGAGCATATGATATCGACGGTACCGTCCGCGAGTCCGGCGCGGAGCGCTTCGAGATCCCGGCGGCTGCGCAGCGGCGGATTCAGCTTGCAATTTGAATCGAAATCGCCAATGTCTACGTCAGTCAGGTGGAGATGATTGATCGACAGATCACAACTAACCGGCAGGCCGTCGGCTTTTGCTCGCCGCACCAGTTCCACGGCGTCGGCGCTGGACAGCCGGCACAGGTGCACTCGCGCACCGGTTTCCCGAACCAAAAAAAGAATGGTTGACACGGCGATGGTTTCCGCCACGGTCGGGATTGCCGGCAGGCCAAGGCGAGTCGCGACCTCCCCATCATGCGCTACGCCACCGGCCGCCAGAGAGGGCTCCTGCGGTCGCAGCCATACCGGATAATTCATCGTAGCAGCGTACTGTAAGGTCCTGAGCAACATCTGCGGATCTGGAAGCGGTGCATTGCCTTGCGAAAACGCAACGCAACCGGCCTCGGCAAGCTGCGACATCTCGCTGAGCATCCTGCCCTGCAAGCCTTGCGTTAACGCACCGACCGGATAAACGTGTACGAGGTTGAGACTGCCGGCGCGGCGTTTGAGCATTTCGACCAAGCCGGGTTCATCGAGCGGGGGATCGGTGTCAGGTGGACAAGCGAGGCTCGTCACGCCGCCAGCAACCGCTGCCATCGCTTCGCTCGCTAGCGTCGCCCGGTATTCAAAACCCGGCTCGCGCAAGCGTGCCGCGATATCGACCAGTCCCGGACAAACAATCAGTCCTTCCGCCTTGATTCTGCGGTCGGCCCGAAACCCTTTTGGCGAACTGCCGATCGCGACCACTTTCGATTCGGCGATATACAGATCCTGTTCCGCATCCAGTCCGCTGGCCGGATCAATCACGCGCCCGCCGGCAATATGGATGTTCATCACTGGCCACCTGCCAGCATCGACATCACCGCCATGCGCACGGCAATGCCAAACGTTACTTGCGGCAAGATCACCGACTGCTTGCCGTCAGCGACAGTAGAATCAATTTCCACTCCGCGATTCATGGGACCGGGATGCATTACGATCGCCTGCGAGTCAGCATGCGCCAGTTTTTCCGGACTCAAACCGTAGTTCTTGAAATACTCCTGGGCGCTCGGCAGCAGCTCACCGTTCATACGCTCGTTCTGTAATCGCAACATGATCACGACGTCGACATTTTTCAGACCGCTGACCATATCGGTAAACACGTGCACACCAAGCCGCGTCACGTCTGCCGGCAATAGCGTGGCCGGGGCAATCACGCGAACCTCTGCAGCGCCGAGTGTCGTCAGCGCATGAATCTGCGAACGAGCCACCCGCGAGTGCAGGATGTCGCCGATAATGGCCACGCGCAACCCGGAAACATCCTGCTTGTACTGGCGAATCGTAAACATGTCGAGGAGCGCTTGCGTCGGATGGGCATGCCGCCCGTCCCCGGCATTGATGACATGTATGTTCGGTGCCACATGACGGGCGATCAAGTTGGGGGCGCCGCTCTGCGAGTGGCGCACCACGAACATGTCAGCATGCATCGCCGACAGATTGGAAACCATATCGAGCAAGGTCTCGCCTTTGCTCTGCGAGGAGGCAGCGACATTCAGATTTATTACGTCGGCGGACAATCGCTTCGCGGCGATTTCGAACGTCGTCCGCGTTCGTGTGCTCGGCTCAAAGAAAAGATTGAAAACCGATTTGCCGCGTAACAACGGGACCTTCTTGATGTCTCGCTCGGTTACCGAAACAAACGAACGGGCCGTATCAAGAATCTCAATCAGTATTTCGCGTGGCAGTCCCTCAATTGACAGCAAATGGGCGAGACGCCCGTCGCTGTCGAGTTGAGGGTTGTGATTCACGGCTGAGACTTGTCCTCTGTCCGCTGTCTCAGAGACAGGCGCAAAGAACCACTGTCTTCGCGCTGCAGCGATACCAGCTCGTTATCGGCGACGCTGACTTTGGCGCCGACGAACTGTGGTTCGATCGGCAACTGCCTGCCGCCCCTGTCTACCAGCGCCGCCAGCATCACGCGGCCAGGCCGGCCATAGTCGAACAATTCGTTCATCGCCGCCCGAATCGTCCGCCCGGTGTACAACACGTCATCGACAAGGACGATGTCACGGTCGCTGACATCGAACGGAATGTCGGAGGGCTTGACACTGCCTTGCAGACCACGTCGACCATAATCATCGCGGTAGAAAGCAATATCGATGGTCCCGATTGGGAACGTCTTGCCGAGCGCTGCCTGCAGCCGTTCAGCAACCCACACGCCCCCGGTGTAAATGCCGATAATTCCGGTGTCGGCTTTGATGTTGCCGCGTACCTGCCCAATCAAATTTTCCAGCAGCTGCTCTACGTCAGGTAGTGGCGTTGCCATAAGCGAAAAAGTCTTCAAGTATCGTCTGGGCTGCTACCTGGTCAAGAAACGCCTTCTGGCGTCGGCCGCGAATGCCAGCTGCGCTCAGCATCCCAGAAGCCTCCGCGGAAGTATAACGCTCGTCAACCAGGTGGACCTCAATGCCAAACCGCTTCGTCAACGCTTTGGAAAAACGTCGCACCAGCGGGGCAAGTTCATGCTCCGAGCCATCAGCGCCGACCGGTAGCCCAACCACGAACTGGACCGGCTGCCAATCGCTGACCAGCGCCGCAATTAACAAAAGTGGATCCTGATCGCGCCGGTACGCGATTGTCTCGAGCGGGTGCGCGATTCCCACCTCGCGATCACCGACAGCCACTCCGATTCGCCTTTCACCGAAATCGAAAGCCATCACCGCGCCCCGCTTGGGCACCTCATCAGGCGAAACCGGCGGCTGCCTGGCCTCGCTAACTGACATCGCCACGCGACCGCTGACTGCGTGCTGCGCCCTCATGCATGACCAGCCTCTTCCGACAGGCTCGCCAGGTCGATTCCAAGCAGGCTCATCGCTCCGCCAAGGCGTGCTTCGGGTGGCATGTCAAACATGATCGACTGGTTCGCCGCAACCGTCAGCCACGCGTTTCGGCTGATCTCCTCCTCGAGCTGCCCTGCCGCCCAACCCGAGTAACCAAGCGACACCAGCAGGCCCTCACAATCAGGCCCATCGCCCTGGCTCATCGCTTCGAGAATGTCTCGCGAGGTTGTCAGGCCAATCGCCCCATCAACATTCAGTGTCGACTGCCACGGGCCAATCGGGCGGTGCAGTACGAAACCGCGATCGACTTGAACCGGGCCGCCAAAATACACCGGCAGCCGCGATAATGCTTCATTTCTGAGCGGGATCTCGACCTGTTCGAACAGCGTGGAGAGCGTCATTTCGGTCGGTCGATTCACGACCACGCCAAGCGCACCGTGTTCATTGTGCTCGCAGATAAAAGTGAGTGACTTGGCAAAATAGGGATCAGCCATGTTGGGCATGGCGATCAGGAAATGATTCGTAAGGTTTACACTTTGCATGCGTTAACCTCCCTAATTGTACCGCCACTGTGCACTATTACGCCATAAAATCAGACGTATGAATCATATGCGAATGCTGCGGTGTGGCTTTGCCACCCACCTGACCATAATCAAGTCACTTTGACAATGATTACCAGCATAATGTGGACCAGTTTCGATCATCACCGGGTGCACAGCCGAAACGCGCTGCGTCATCCCGCTCATCGAAGGTATTTGCACGGAGAAACGACACCCTGGCTAGCGAACACGAACTGAGTGAATTCCTTGCGCAGATCGAGCGCCGAGCCTTCAAACAGGCCGTTTTCGCCGTGCGAGACCATCACACGGCGTTGGACATTGTCCAAGATGCGATGTTCAAGCTCACCGACCGTTATCGCGACCGTCCTGGCGGGGAACTGCCCTTGCTTTTTCAGCGCATCCTGCAGAATACGATTCGCGACTTCTACCGTCGCCAAAAAGTCCGCTCAACGTGGACTACGCTGTTCTCCTCGTTCCGTTCGCGGGAAGACGACGAAGAGTACGATTTTCTGGATACGCTCGAGATTGATTCGGGCCAACAAAACGAGCCCGAGCGCCACCTCCAGAGCAGTGAGGTGGTCGGCCTCATCGAAGAGGCATTGCAACGATTACCTTTACGTCAACGACAGGCATTCATACTGCGTTACTGGGAAGAACTGGACGTAGCCGAAACTGCGTCAGCAATGGGGTGTTCGGAAGGTAGTGTGAAGACCCACTGTTCGAGGGCAACGCACAGCATTGCCACTTTTCTGAAAAACCGGGGCATAGAACCATGAAACAAGACGATCTGGCGCGGCGGATCGTTAAACGCCTTGATCAGGGCCTGAATAGCCTGCCCGCCGACATTGTCGGGCGGCTCGCGGCTGCGCGAGCGCACGCACTGCAATTGCGGCCAAAGCGAGTTTCCCGGCGGATGCTGTTCTCCGAGTGGGTCGGCGCTCACCGACTGATTCTTACGATAGCCGCCCCAGCATTGTTTTTGCTCGTAGTGGCAGGCGCGGTGTTCTTGTTACAGAGCGCGTCCGGCGACGATCCATTCGATGTCGAGACTGCCCTGATGGCCGATGAGCTTCCTATTCACGCCTATACCGATCCAGGGTTCGACACGTGGCTAAGAACTACGTCGCACGAAGAGCAGCAATAGGTGCCGGACTGGTGCTGATGCTGGCCATGCCAATGGCAGGACTGGCGCAGGATGCACCGGCCTGGTCGCAACTGGATGCCCAGCAACGCGAGGTGTTGAGCCCACTGGCACAGGAGTGGAATGAGATCGAGCCGGAGCGGCGTCAGCGTTGGCTGAAACTGGCCGAGCGCTACCCCGACATGTCACCGCAACAACAGCAGCGGCTGCAGCGACGCATGCGCCAGTGGGCACAACTAACCCCGGAGCAACGCCAGCAGGCCCGCGAGCGATACCAACGGCTGCGCGAGTTGCCGCCCGAGCAGCGCCAAGAACTACTCGAACGCTGGGAGGAATATCAGAACCTCCCGGAGCAGCGGCGTGAGGAACTGCGTCAGGAGCACGGCAAGCGCAAGCCGCGCCATTAACATGCGGCAGTAATTTTCAGTGCCTCGCTGCAGAGAAATCGGGCGTTTCGCGCCGCATACGCATGATCCGGCGCACGCAGCCTGAATTGGCGGGCATCTGGCGGCGGATGGCAGCGCTCGCGTATGAAGCCGTGTTGCTGTTTGCCATCGTCTTCATTGCCGCCTACCTGTTTATCGCCCTGGCAGGAAAAACGCCGCAGGGCGTACTGCGCTGGATTTTCTATGCCTACCTGCTGGCTGTGTGCGGCGCCTACCTGGTGAGCTGCTGGGTCCGCAGCGGACAAACGCTGGCGCAGAAAGCGTGGGGATTGCAGGTCACTGCAATTGACGGATCATTGCTGCGATGGCGTCCAGCAATCCTGCGTTACATTCTGGCTCTGTTCAGTGTCGGCAGCGGCATTGGCCTGCTGTGGGCCGTTTTCGATCCGCAGCGGCAATTTCTCCATGACCGGCTGGCCCGCTCTCGCCTGATCGTCGCCGCCAGTCCCGACGCCGGCTAGCTCGCCCGATATCAGCGTTTCTCAACCCTGCGCATCAGCCAGACAGCAGCGGCGAGAAATCCAAGTGTCGGCATTAATGCGCTCAACAACGGCGGCCAGGCGTTGAGCAGACCGAGATGGCCAAACATGCGGTTGGCGAGATGAAAACCAAGGCCGAGCATGATACCGGTGAAAATGCGCGCACCAACCCCGCCGGAGCGGACTTCGAAATTGGCGAAAGGCACCGCCAGCACCATCATGACCAACACGGCAAACGGATAAATGATTTTTTGCCACAGGGCAATCTCATAACGTATGGTTTCCTGCTTGTTGGCACGCAAGTGCCGCAGGTATGAATACAGGTCCCATATTGCCAATTGTTCGGGCACGACCATCAGCACACTCAGGATTGACGGACGTAACACTGAGCGCCATTCGGCCTCGGGTAATTGGCTGATCGAGGTCTGCGTCCCCTCGAAGTGTGTTTGCACGACATCGCTCAGCAACCAGAGATCGTCGCGTTGATATTCTCCGCGGCTAGCATGCCTGATCGTTTGCAATCGGAATTGATTGTCGAACTCGTATATTTCGACTTGATGAATGACCGTTTCCGGCATGATGTGCGACACATTGACGAACTTGTTGCTGTCCTTGACCCAGAACCCCGAGCGGAACGCCTTGGCAATGACGCTGCCGCTGGTGGTCGCCTGCAAGCGCAGGCGCTGCGCCGCCTGCTCGGTGATTGGCGCAACGACTTCACCAAGAAGAAAGGTACACACCGATAGCGTGATGCCGATTCGCACCAGCGAGACCGCCATGTTGTTCATCGACAGTCCCGACACCCGCATCACCGTGTATTCAGAATTGACGACCAGTTGCGAGAGCGCAAACAAGGTGCCAATGAGTGCGGCTACCGGCAGTATTTCATAGGCCCGTCCCGGCAAGCTCAGCGCCACATACAGTGCTGCCAATGCCACACGGTAATTACCGCCGACATCGGTCAGCTCCTGAATGAAGTCGAAGAACCCGAACAGAGACAACAAGGCCGCGAATACCAGGGCGGTAGCGCCGAACACCCGTCGCGCCACATAGCGGCGTAGCGTCTTCACGCGTCCCCCCGCTGCTTGCGGAAAATCGAGGAAACGGCGACGCGACGGTAAAACATGATGGCGACGATGACGAGAACCAAAAGGTGCGGGCCCAACAAGCCGACCGCGAAAGAAACCTCACCCTGTTCCACCCAGGCCTGCACGATGCTCAGTGAGTTGTTATAGATCAGGTAACAAAGCGCGGCCAACATCAGGTTTACGGAGCGGCCGGCACGCGGATTAACAAAAGAGAGCGGAATGGCCAGTAGGCTCAGCATCAGCGCGCTCAGTGGCATGCCGGCACGCCACACCAGCTCGGCATCGGTTTTCCGACTTCGGCTGGCGAGCAATTCGGTCGTCGGTTGCGAGCGCACCGACGGCAAGTAGGTTTGCTGGCGTTTCTCCTCGAGCCGAACGGCGTATTTGTCGAATTCAATGATCTTGTATTCGGCAGTACCCGGTGGACCGATGTAGCGGCGCCCGTTTTCCAGCACCAGGTAGCGGCTGCCATTGCGACTCGTTTCGGTGTAGCCACGGGCTGCAACCGTGACCCCGGTCTCCGCGTCTTCTTCCGAATAAACAAAAATATTGGCGACAATCGACAGGTCGAGCTCGAGTTTCTCGACGAAAAAGACCCGGTCTCCGCGCTTCGATTCCTTGAATACGCCAGGCGAAATTGCCGCAACATCTTCACGACTTTCGAGCAGACGCCGGTACTCCTCGGACTTGCCAGTCGCCCAAGGCGTTAGAAACAGACTGAGCAAGCCAACCGTAAACACCAACGGTAAAGCAAATACCAGGGTCGGACGAATCCATGAGAACAAGCCCTGACCGGAGGTAAACCAGACGACCATCTCCGAGTCGCGGTAGGCGCGGGTCAGACTCATCAATACGGATATGAACAACGCGAGCGACAGCAGAATGGGCAAATAGCGCAGTCCGGCCAGCCCCAGGAAGGTGATCACCGCATCGGTCGAAATCTTGCCCCGCGCCGCATAACCGAGAAAGCGAATGAACTGCGTGGTGACGGTAATCGCCAGCAGGACGAGCAAGGTGGCGACACCGGTTGTCACGTATTCGCGGAGTATCGCCCGCTGGAAAATCATCGCCACTTTGACTTTTGCTTCGGCACGAAGTGATAATGCTAAGTTATTGATACGACGATGCGATTAGGGAGAGTTCGCGGTGGACTTTAGCATAAAAAAAGCGCAGCCGGAGAGCGTCAAGACGGCGTGTGTGGTGGTACCGGCATTTGGTAACAAGCGCCTTTCCGATGCAGCCAAGCGTATCGACCGGCATACCCGAGGACAACTGACACGCGCGCTAAAGAACAGTGACTTCGACGCTGCTCCGGGAACGACGCTGATGCTCTTCGATGTTACCGGCATCGGTGCTGCTCGGGTGTTGGTGCTCGGTGCCGGGAAGAGCGGCTCGCTAGAGGTCGGCAATTTTCGCAAGGCGATGCAAGCCGCTCTACGCAAACTCTGTTCGGCAGGCATTAGCGACGCCACACTGTTCATTGGCGAACTGCGGGTCAGCGCCATGGACGAACAATGGGTCGCCACTCAAATCGCGGCGCTGGCCGTCGATGCCGCATACCGCTTCGACGTCATGAAAAGCGATGCCGATAAAAACAAGCGCAAAATTTTACGCCGATTGGTTTTGGGCAACAGCGACACGCCATCGCGGCGACAGCAAGCCGCCTTGGCCAGAGGGCGTGCCATTGGTCAGGGAGTGAATCTCGCACGCGATCTGGGCAACCTTCCGCCCAACATCTGCACCCCTGATTATCTTGCGCGCCGGGCAAGGGAGATGGGCCGACTCAATCGCTTGCGCGTCAGCGTGCTCGAAGTCGCGGACATGGAAAAGCTGGGCATGGGCGCATTGCTCGCAGTCGCGCACGGCAGCCGACAACCAGCCAAACTCATTTGTATCGAGCACCGCGCTGGGCCGGCAAAACAAAAGCCGGTGGTTCTCGTCGGTAAAGGCGTCACCTTTGACACGGGTGGCATTTCACTGAAGCCTTCGGCCGAAATGGACGAGATGAAATACGACATGTCGGGTGCCGGCAGCGTGTTCGGAACCATGTATGCCGTGTCATCAATGAAACTTCCCCTCAACGTGGTGGGACTGATTCCGGCTGTCGAAAACATGCCTGACGGTCAGGCTACGCGACCGGGCGACATTGTCACCAGCATGTCCGGCAAGACCATCGAAATCCTCAACACCGACGCCGAGGGCCGCCTGATTCTGTGTGATGCACTCACCTATGCCGAACGCTACGATCCCGCAGCCGTGATCGACATCGCGACATTGACCGGTGCATGCGTGATCGCGCTCGGCAAGGTTGCGAGCGGGCTGTTCAGCCCCGATGACAAACTGGCAGACGAAATAATTGCGGCCGGACAGACCGCCTGGGACCGTGCCTGGCGCATGCCGGTCTGGGATGATTACCAGGAACAGTTGAAGAGCAATTTTGCCGACGTGGCCAATATCGGCGGCCGCCCGGCTGGTAGCGTAACAGCGGCCTGTTTCCTGGCGCGCTTCGCAGAAAAATACCGCTGGGCACACCTGGACATTGCCGGCACCGCCTGGAAGTCAGGCAAGGACAAGGGATCCACTGGCCGGCCGGTTCCATTGTTGACGCAATTGCTGATGAACCGTGCCGGGTGGTAAGTTGCAACCACGAATTGCACCGGCCGGAGCAACGCCGCTTTGGCCGATTCGCTGCGTGACTGGCAGCATGCTGGCAAATTTCGTTGTTCGCCACTATTCTTGTGACACAAGCAATGACCGAAGTCCTTTTCTACGCTCACGCGCCTGACAAACTGCGCACAACCTGCCAACTTTCTTGCAAGGCAATCGAGCGCAAGCGGCGGGTGATGATCCTCACGCCGGAAGCTCAGGTCACCGAGCAGCTTTCGCGAATGCTTTGGACGACGCCTTCGACCGGATTCACGCCCCACTGCCGCGCCGCTGACCGGCTCGCCGAACTGACGCCGATTATTGTTGATCACTCGACCGAACCGGTCATTCATGAGGACGTGTTGATCAATCTGTCTGAACAACTGCCACCATTTTTCAGTCGCTTTCAGCGATTGGTCGAAATCGTGACCAACGATGATAGCGATCGCGCGCGAGCACGCGAGCGCTACCGCTTTTACCGGGACCGCGGTTACGAGATCGTCACGCACGATCTTGGCAAAACCCGATCATGAGCACCATGGCCGACCAGAACAGCAGCAAGGACGCACTGCTGAACAAACTCGATAACCTGATGCATAGCACGCACGCCAAGAAACGCCGCGAGCCGCCGCCGGTATTGACTGACGCCGTCCCGACTGGCAACGACAATGCCATTCCGACCCTGACCGACGCCGTCGACGTGCCCGATTCAGGCGTGCACGGGCGGCCCGATCAACAACCGCAGCAGCAGGCACAGCAACAGCCCGCGGGCGAACAGGCCGCGCTCGACACACCGCTGCAGTTTGACGCCGAGCCGCCGGTCGACGCCGGACAAGATATGTCGGCGCAATCACAGGAAGATACGCTGGCTGAGTCAAATGCAGCGCCTGACTCAGACGCGCCAAACGATTTCGCAGCCGACGCAGAAGACGACGCTGCGGGTGACACAGTAGTTGATGTGCAGCGGTCGATTTCGTCTCGCCTGGTCGCCGCAATCGACACTGAAATGGCGGGACTCAACAAAAAGCTGCCCGCACACAAGGGCAAATTGGCAGTCTTGCACCGCTCGCTTCGCTTTGCGCTACCGGAACTGGTGCGTTTGCGCTGGGAAGAACCACTGCCCGATGATGCGGATGACGACAGTGACGGTTCCCCCGACGCCGAATCGTAAGGTGCAGCCCGTTATAATCTTTCGCTTTTGGCAGCGCCGCTGAGGCGGCTCGGTGTCCCGAGCCGCGTTTCGTAAACCTACGCAACCGACATGGAACTGGCAAAAAGCTTCGAGCCGGCCGCGATCGAGAATCGCTGGTACAACTTCTGGGAGTCAAGCGGCTACTTCGCGTCGCGCTCGGATGCAGATCGTCCCGGCAAGGAGCCCGGGTACTGTATTCAGCTGCCGCCACCCAATGTCACCGGCACTTTGCACATGGGGCATGCCTTCCAGCAAACGTTGATGGATGCCCTGATCCGCTACCACCGCATGCGCGGGCGCGACGCGAACTGGGTGGTCGGAACCGATCACGCCGGCATTGCAACGCAGCTGGTCGTCGAGCGACAACTCGAAATCGCGGGCAAGACCCGCCATGACCTTGGGCGCGATGCCTTCGTCGAACGCGTCTGGAAATGGAAGCAACAGTCCGGTTCGACAATCATGCGCCAGATGCGTCGGCTCGGTAGCTCTGCCAACTGGAGCTATGCCGATAGCGAAGGGGGTCACGCCGGCTACTTCACCATGGACGAGCGTATGTCGCGTGCCGTTGTTGAGGTATTCGTCCGCCTCTACGAGCAAGGACTGATCTACCGCGGCAAGCGCCTGGTGAATTGGGACCCGGTGCTCGGTACCGCAGTGTCCGACCTGGAGGTGGACAGCGAAGAGGAAAATGGGCGCATCTGGGAAATCCGCTACCCGTCCCCTGACGGCGGCCCGGGCCTCGTCGTTGCCACCACGCGACCCGAAACCATGCTGGGTGACATCGCGGTCGCCGTCAACCCCGCCGACCAACGTTACACCGCTTTGCTCGGCAAACAACTGGTGCTGCCGCTGACTGCGCGCAACATTCCAGTCATTGCCGACGACTATGTCGATGCCGGTTTCGGCACCGGCTGCGTCAAGATCACACCAGCGCACGATTTCAACGACTACCAGGTTGGTCAGCGTCACGGCTTCGAGCCGATCAACGTGTTGACGCTCGACGCCAAGATCAACGACAACGCACCCGCAGCCTTTCGTGGGCTCGACCGGTTTGAAGCGCGCAAGCGCATTCTCGCCGAGCTACAGCAACAAGGCCTGCTGGTTTCGGAGAAACCGCACAAACTCAAGGTGCCGCGCTCGGGGCGTACCAGTGTCATTGTCGAGCCGATGCTCACCGATCAGTGGTTCGTGAAAACCGATGGCCTGGCAGCAACCGCGCTGACGGCCGTTGCCAATGGAGAAGTGCGGTTTTTCCCCGAGCACTGGACATCGACCTACAACCACTGGCTGGAAAACATCCAGGACTGGTGCATCTCACGCCAGCTGTGGTGGGGGCACCAAATTCCGGCCTGGTATGGTGACGATGGCAGCATCTACGTTGCGCGCAACGAGGCGGACGCGCATCGCAACGCAAAGGAGCAGGGTTATACCGGCGCACTGCGCCGCGATGCGGACGTGCTCGATACCTGGTTTTCCTCGGCGCTGGTGCCGTTTACCTCGCTGGGCTGGCCCGAAGACACCGACGATCTGCACAAGTACCTGCCGTCCGATGTGCTGGTCACCGGCTTCGACATCATTTTCTTCTGGGTCGCGCGCATGATCATGATGACCCTGCACTTCACCGGCAAGGTGCCGTTTCGCGACGTCTACATCAACGCCATCGTGCGCGACGCCGACGGACAAAAAATGTCCAAGTCCAAAGGCAACACTCTGGATCCGCTCGACCTTCTCGATGGCATCACGCTCCCAGCCCTGATCGAAAAATCCACCGTCGGACTGTTACGTCCCGACCATAAGGACAAGATCGAGAAATACCTGCGGCGCAACTTCCCCGACGGTATCCCGGCATTCGGCGCCGACGCTTTGCGTTTCACGTTTGCCTCATTGGCGACTTTTGCGCGCACACTGAACTTTGATCTCAATCGTTGCGAAGGCTATCGCAACTTCTGCAACAAACTGTGGAACGCAACGCGCTTCGTGCTAATGAATTGCGAGGGCAAGGACTGCGGCCTGCAATCGCACGACGCTGCCGCCTGTGCTCCCGGCGGCTATCTGGATTTTTCCCAGGCCGACCGCTGGATCGCCAGCCTGCTGCAGCGTGCCGAGGCAGAGGTTGCCAAGGGCTTCGGGCAGTACCGCTTCGATAACGTCGCAAGTGCTATCTACAAGTTTGTCTGGGATGAATACTGCGACTGGTACCTCGAGATCGCCAAGGTGCAAATCCAGAATGGCGACGAGGCGCAGCAGCGCGCCACGCGCCGCACCCTGATCCGAGTGCTGGAAGCGACGTTACGGCTGGCGCATCCGATTATTCCGTTTATCACTGAGGAACTGTGGCAGAAAGTTGCGCCGTTGGCGGCACGAACCGGTAAGAGCATCATGCTGGCGCCCTATCCCGAAGCGCAACCGCAAAAAATCGACGACGCTGCCGAGGCCGCGGTAGTGCAGTTCAAGGAAATCGTCACCGCTTGCCGCACGCTGCGCGCCGAGATGAGCCTGTCGCCCGCGCAACGCGTGCCGCTACTGGTCAGTGGCGACAAGGCATTTACTGAACAGTGGCGAGCACCGTTGACGGCACTCGCAAAGCTCTCGGAGGTTCAGTTCTTGGACGGTGACCTGCCGGCAGCGGATGCGCCGGTAGCCGTGGTCGGCAATTTCAAGCTGATGCTGAAAATCGAAGTC
>JABAOE010000661.1_pt3 | contig 23813 bp, 24 predicted proteins | sample 7062141 | NCBI WGS metagenome assembly JABAOE01 (sample SAMN14538627, study PRJNA623070) | marine sediment metagenome | biome: marine biome [ENVO:00000428]; feature: marine pelagic biome [ENVO:01000023]; material: deep marine sediment [ENVO:00002113] | place: India: Gulf of Khambhat ... | reverse complement strand
ATAAATGTACTCGGCGAACCCGCCAAAGAGGTGGGGTGGGTGGGTGCAGGTAGTGCGGCCGCCATAGCTGGTCCTCTTCTTGCAGAAACGGGCCGCCCCCCGCCGACAGTCGGCACAACGGCCACAGCCGAGAGCACCCTTAAGGATAATCCGGTCGCCTTCCTTTAAACTGTGAATCTTGGCTGCTTCACTCCCCAGCTTGGCCACACGTCCAAGGATCTCATGTCCTAAAATAACCGGAAGCGGGAGCTCAATCTTGCCGTGGAGGTATTTAACGTCTGTACCACAGACGCCTCCCATCTCCACAGCTACAAGGCCGCCATCGGAAGGAATTTCCGGTATGGGAAATTCGCGTACCTCCATACGATTGGGAGCTGTTAGGGTTGCGGCCCGGCATTGTTCTGCCATTGGTATCTCCTTGGTGGGGGGTTATTTCTTAAGGAATTGTTTCAGCACGCGGTTAAACTCTTCCGCTTCTTCAATCTGCGGTTCGTGAGCAGAATCGGTAAAGTGATGAATTTCAGCATTGGAAACCATGCTCTGTAGCTGGTTGTCCCAGCCCTTGGGGTTTAGCTGATCATGAGCACAGGACATGATGAGAAGAGGAACCTTCACACCGGCGAGTTTTTTGACGAAGGCCTCGTTATATGAAGTGCTGCTGTGGCCGGGTCGACGCAGGCGCGCGGCGGAAAGGGTCTCCCAAGAGCCCGGGATCATGGACGCCTCGAACCGCTCTTGAACCAGGTCCGGGGAAAACCATTTTTGGTCATGAAAGAGCAGGCCCATGATCTCTTTCATGCCCTCCGGGCTGGAGTCGTATTTCATCAGACGGCTCTGCGCTTCCGTCTTGAACAAGCCGGCATTGCCACAGATGGTGACCATCTTTTCAACAAAAACGGGGGGTGGGTCCAGGACGGAGGTGCGAAGCACGATCCCGCCACCCGCCGAGTTTCCTACAAAATAGGCCTTTTCAATGCCAAGATCGGTCAGGAAACGGCAAAGGTGTTTGATTCTGAATCCCGCAGGATCGGAGAAGGAATAGATCTTGTCGGTTTGTCCGTAGCCGAGTAGATCCGGAGCAATCACATGGAAGTCTTTGCCCAGGCCCTCCATGTTGAACTTCCAGCTGTTCTCCGCCGATGCGCCGTATTCGCCGCCGTGAAGCAAAACGAGGTGAGGCCCGCTGCCGGCTTCCAGGTAGTGGGTCTCTATATCCCCCACGGTGAGGTTCTTATGGGTGTAGCCGCTCATGCCGCTTCCGGACTACTCTCGGCCCTAGGAAGGCTACCGCCGTTTCTTCTGCTTTCTTCTAACGTCGCTCACCAGCTTTCGAATCGGGGTCATGTTCATATACTGGGGTTGCTCCGTTTGGATGTAATTGATTCCTTTTCTTCTGAGGGCATAGGAAGGTACGTCGTCTTTGGGAATATCGATCCTCAGAGAATTGGCTCCTTCAGCGATTTTTTGGTATGCGATCTGGCCTTCCCGGGAGAGCAACCAGTTCATGGCCAGCTTTGTCGCGTTAGGGTGAGGAGCCTTGTTGATGACCGCTGCCAGTCCGCTGGTCACACTAATGGGTACTCCTTCCTTGAACGCTTTGGGTCCCCACCAGTCTACCGGAAGTCCTTGTTTCTTTCCTAGATCAATGTCCGCCCTGCCGATGGAGTTAAACATCGAAATGGCATATCTTCCCGAGGCCAACCAATCGCCTATCTGACGAGAGTCACGGCTGATGGTGACATCCATCTCAGTCAAAAGCCTCCTGAGAAATTTTGGCCCAAGGGTCGGGTCGTAGTAGATATGGGCAACGGAGGGACCCGCGGGAGCAAAGGTGGGCTCCAGCATGGCGATTTTTCCCTTCCATTTTGGATTGAGAAAGTCCCAGTAGGATTTGAATTCTTTCGGATTCACGAGATTCGTGTTGTAGGAATTGGCCATCCAGGCCACTCCATTAAAGCCTAGAAGATACTTGCCGTCGTCGTCGACGTAGTGATGTTTGCCTTTCCACCATTTCGATTGATCCACGACCTCAGGTAGGACGAGGGACTGGGGCATGGGATCAAGAACCCTACGTTTGTACAGGACGCCATAACCGGTCCACGCCCCGTTGAGATAGATATCCGCCAGATATTTTCCGCCCCTCCGTTCCGCCAGCATTCTCTGCGCGACCTGCCGACCTCGTGAGAAGAACCCGACCACTTTAACCTCAGGGTATTTTTTTTGAAATGGATAAAAGACTTCCTGAAAGGAAGAGCTCCCGTAGATGACCACGCGTTTTTCCTTTTTTGCCCCTTCGACGATCTTGTCCCACTCCGATCCTGCGGATTCCGCCGTTGGCAGGCCCATCCAGGGATTGGGCGGAAGAAGTAACATAAGGGTGCTCAGAGTAACGATCATCTTCCCCAAATGTCTTTTCATAAGTCCTCCTGAACAAGTAAATCTAATTGGATTAATGGGTCTGTGCCCCCTCACCGGAGATCAAATCGAGCGCGGGACGTGGCCCTGTCACCGTGCGGTTACGTGCTTCCATACTTCCCGTCGAGTCCCAAATTCCGCGTGGACCATATCCGAAGGACGAGGGTAAAGTCAAATTTCATTTTTTGGCTTGTGCCGCTACTCAATGGCGGGCTCTTTATGCGTTTTTTCGAATGCCCTTTGCCACACCCATTGACGTGCGTCCCGCGAGGTCACACTGAAGAAGGAGCCCTGAAGAGTTTCAATTTTTGTGACATTCCCCTCGAGGTCGAATTCCATAATCCAGAAGAGTGTCTCATAGATGTTCCGGTCCGATTTTTCCACCCATTGCAGTTTCTTGTAGATGTAATAATGCATGCCGTTCCAGTGCATGTCCTCTTCCGGTCTACCCAGTACATTCTCCACGGAGGCTTTTGAATCACCCACTTTGATTCCGCCGGGGGGCAAGAGATACGGCGAAACCGGGGTGCAACCCGCGAGCCATGCAAGGAGAGACAACCCCAGCAAAGTATTCCGGCAGGCCTTTGTCATGTTCTGCTTATTCGCCTTCGCAGAAAACAGCTTAAGCTTACTCCACCTTAATAAATTGTCCACGGCAACAAAGACAGGATGCTTTGCGTGGAGGATTCATTAGAGAACACATAGAACCACGCGTCAATACAGCCGAGGGAGGTTCCCGAAGTTGACGTGACAATCGACCATCGGGGTGTATTTGACTGCCCGTGCAATGGGTGTCAAATAGACCCTGGGAAGCTGAGTCTCAGTGATCGAGATTCTAATCGCCATAGGAATTTTTTTGATTTTGGTGCTGGTCGCCGTGGGCGGTGAGTTTGTCCATTGGCGCTATTTGTTGATCTTCGGCGCCTCAAGCGTCGCTTTGGGTCTCACGGTGGGGGTGGCGATGGGAATCGCATACCACTTTGCCCTTTATCGGGCCCTCGCATCCACGGGCTTGCTCGGGGTTCGGTGGTGGTTGCACCCCACCCGGTATAACAACCAAGTTCCTGCCGCACAGAAACGCGCCGTCATGGGCTGGTTTTACCTGGGCGTCACTAGCATGATCATTGTCCTTGTTGGCTGTGGACTGGTCCTGACGGGGATCCTCATGATGCGAAATCAATGAGCCTGGAGCAAAGCGCATGGCGCATAGCGCAAGAAACCCGTGTGCTAAGGGGCACGGAACAGTGGGCAAAGTCTCAGCTTGGACGACTGACGACAGGACTAAAGAAAGACGGATAAATTGGACAACATTTCAACGCCGAGTGACGAACACCAAATAGCGAGTAACAGGAATCAAGGATGGATCGAGTAAAAGCTTAAGCCTCAATCTGCGCATGATCGAATTGACAACCCCTCGCCCCCAGGCCTAGAATGCCCCGCAGTTACAGGACACTGAGAGAAGGAGGCGCCGGATGCCAAAAGTCAAAAGATTGAGCCATGTGGTGCTTTACGTGAATGACCTGGAAAAAATGGCGTCGTTTTACCGGGACGTGGTCGGACTGGTTCGGTACCGGGAGTATCCGGGGCGTATGGTATTCATGACACCCGATCCCGATCTCGATGATCATCAGCTTGCTCTGGCCCCCGGGCGGAAAGGGGAGGCCAAGATCCTTGCCCACGTCGCCTGGGAGGTGGAGACGCCAGCGGACGTGAAGGAGTTCTACGAGCGGCTGAAAGCGCAGGGGGTGACCGTTGACCATTGCGTCAGCCACGCATATCAGGAAATGGGAAACACCGTCTCTTGTTATTTTCTCGATCCGGAAGGCAACCGCTTTGAAATTTATGCTCTGGTGCCGGAACGCGACGACCGGCGGGGCAACAAGGATTTAGACATGGATAAACCGCTGGATGAGATTGTAACCCAGGCCAGCGGGCTGCCCGGCGGATCTCACTAACAAGTAAAAAATCAAAATCAATATTCGATAGGCGAATTCGTGCACGGGGGTTACTTTGGAACAACACTATGACGTCGTTGTCGTGGGTGGCGGGTCGGCAGGTTGCGTCGTGGCTTCGCGGCTGACGGAGGATCCCAAACGAAAGGTGCTTTTACTGGAAGCGGGGCCGGATCCCCAGCCGCTTCCGGACATCGTGGCCCAGGGAACGAAAGCGACTCAGGCGCTTCTCCAGAGCCCTTTCTTAAACCTCTACCCTGCGGAACGGAATCTCGATAAGAGCGAGGTCCCGTTGCTTTCCGGGAGAATTCTCGGAGGTGGCTCATCGGTCAATATGATGTCCGCCACGCGCCCCATTGAGGCTGATTTCGCGTGCTGGGTCCAGCTGGGAAATCCCCACTGGAGCTGGGACGACGTGCTTCCGTTTTTGCGGCGCCTCGAGGCTGACCAGGACTATCCCGACAGCCCGATTCATGGCAAAGACGGCCCCCTGTATATCAAGCGGGAATTTCCCCTTGGGGCGAAGGTCTCCGGTCCCTTCAAGGCTCTGATCGAGGCGGCATCGGAACTGGGCCTACCTCCTTGCCCTGACCAGAACGTGCCGAACCCTTACGGTGTTTGTCCGTCCGCTCATAACATCAAAGACGGTCTGCGCCAGTCTACCGCCGTGGCCTACCTGGCGTCCGCCCGTTCCCGGCCTAACCTGACTCTCATGGCCGATGCTTTTGTGCTGGGTTTGGACGTGGCGGGAACCAAGATTCGGGGGGTTCGCTACGAGCGAGATGGAGCCAGCCAAACAGTGACCGGGGATAAGATTGTCTTGACCGCGGGGGCGCTCCACAGTCCCCAGATTCTGATGCTATCAGGTATTGGTTCTCCAGGGGAACTGGAACCCCACGGCATTCGAGTATTGCATCCGCTATCTGGCGTAGGCAAAAACCATCAGGACCACGCGGGAATCACCCTGGCGTATGAGGCGCTGCAGGATCACACGGCGCCCTGGACGAATTATGGCTATCGGCTTTTTTACAAGAGCCGTCCCGAGCGGGATCACCTGGACTTCCATCTCATCATGCGCGAGCCCATGAAGGTGCCCGGCTTGAAGGCCATGCTTTCCTTTACCGCTTTTTTCCTGGAACAGCGAAAGCCGGGCTCTCTGACCCTCAAAAGTCCAGATCCACACGATCTACCCTTGATCGATCCGCAGATACTGGAAGATCCTGAAGACATTGAGGCTGCTGTATCCGCCATGAAGTTTATTCATAAGCTGGCTCGAACCGGCCCCATGAAAGAATACTTTGGTCCTCTGGTGAGCCCTACGGAATCAGACGATTGGGCTAAAGCAGCCCGCTCCACCTATACGCTCTATCACCACTCGTCCGGGACCTGCAAAATGGGTCCTGCTTCGGACAGGATGGCCGTTGTGGGTGAAAGGCTCCAGGCTCACGGAATGGACAACCTGTGGATCGCCGATGCTTCCATCATGCCCTCGGTGCCCCATGCGAATACCAACCTGACGGCGATCATGATCGCCGAGCGACTCAGTGATTTTTTGCGCGAGACGAACTGATCTGCAGTTGAAGTTGAAAATCGTGAGACCTTGTGGCCGGTGAGCGTGAAAGGGGAAACTGAACGGGTATCGTCTAGCGAGCCGGGACGAGGATGATTTCTATTCGACGATTTTGACTCCGGTGCTCTTCGGTGTCGTTATTGGCCACGGGGCGATGGTAGCTGAATCCGCTGGCGGTCATCCTTTCCGGGGCGATGTTTCCTTTTTCCTGTAAGAATCGAACCACGGTGGCGGCCCGGGCGGTGGATAACTCCCAGTTGCTGGGAAACCTTTCCTTTAACGGATAGCCGATATCGACGTTGTCCGTATGTCCTTCCACGACGATGGTCTTACCCGCGTCGGTGCCAAATGACTCTGCGAGTTTCAGTAGAACCTGCTGTCCCTTGCTCTTGATCCTTGTGCTTCCCGAGTCGAAAAGGATCTTGTCCACAAAAGTTACTCGAAGCTTCCCCTCGATCTCTTCAATCTTGATATCCTTCTCTGCGATTTGCTCCCGGAGGTTGGATTCAATCTCTATGCGGGTGCTGTCCAGTTCCGAAATCTTGTTCTCTTTTTCCCGTACCAACGCCCGGGTCAGACCGAGATCCCGTTGAAGACCCGTTATGGCCATGTCCCTTTGACGGATTATGGATTGTGACTTGCCCAGGTTGAGGGTGAGCTCTTCGATCATGGTAGATTTAATACGAATATCATCACGAGCTTGCGCCAGATCCAGTTTCAATCCATCGATTCGTTTCAACAGCTCATCGCGTTCGGCTTCGAGACGGGTGTAGCGGTTCTGAAGGCTGGAGAGGTCGTCGCTCCGTTTTTTGAGCTGCGCGTTTAAGCCGCTTTCCATCTGGGTGTATTTGTCTTTGCTAACGCAGGCGGGTAAAACGAAGATCATGATCAGCAGGAGATGGATTTCGAGACGATACATCATGATGAACGGCTCTGTGACAAAATTGAAATTGACTGTAATCTTAGCGGGTCAAAAAAGATGACGCAACTGATTCGCGCCCAAGAGTTGACTCTGGGGATGGACGGTCACAGCATGGAACGTGAATTGAAAGCGATTAAGTAGCGGATACGGATCGTCGGAGGGCCTATGAGAAAGAGAGTTTATAGCTGGCTGGGTAGAGAATTTGTCGAGCTGTCGGGTGAAGCGCCGGAGGGTCGCTCAGCGGAAGAAGAAACCCGCGCATTGTTGTCTCAATTTGCGGATGAGTTAAAGGTTCATGGGCTATCCCTGGAAAACACCGTGCGGACCCGGCTCTGGGCGAGAAGTCGAACTTTTCGCGTCGAAGCCTCAAAAGCACGGGGAGTAATTTTAACGGGAAATGCCAGTGCCTCGAGCTCCAGTTATATCAGTGCCCCCCATTTTGACTCCAAAGCCAAGGCCGCCCTCGACTTACTGGCATTGAGACCGTCCACCGCGGCGGCTGAAAGAATCCCGGTGCAGTTCGAGCCACCTAGGGCTTACCTGCGATACTTGCGCAATGATTCGCTTATCTTCATCTCAGGATTTACCTCCGGCGACGGTGGACTCAAAGATCAGGTGCCGCGGGTTCTCGCGGACATTGATGCCACCCTGGCCGCTGCTGGCACGTCATGGAGCCGGGTCGTTCGGCTTTCGGCCTTTCTCAGCCGAAGTCAAAAGTTGGAGACTCTCCAGACGCTTCTTAGCAACGCCAATCGAGCCGAAGTGCCTCAACTGGAGTTTGGTGCCGTGGACGGCTTTGCAGGCGAGACGAGCCTGCTTGAAGTGGAAGTTACGGCCGAGGTGGTTTAGTCATGGAACAGTCGCTGGGAGACAGGTAGCTCGGCAACCCTCAGCGCTGTCTCTGCAACGGCGCGGGGGCTAGTTTACCCTTCAATAGAGCACAGATCTCTTTCGGGCCTCCCAGGGTCATGCGACCCTCATCGGTTTGTCTCAGGCTGACCTCCCAACAGTGTCTTACGGGTACATTGGGCAAGGTGATTTGAAAGTTGGTGAAAGAAGCCCGGCCCGCTCGCAGTTTGTTGCTTGAGGGATGACCCTTTTGCAGCAGTTGGCCATTGCGCGAAAGATAGATCCGAAAATCCGAGGTTACGGAACCCGGCGGGCCGGTATTTTTAAAAGAGACGTAGATACCGATGGGGGCTCCCATTTCCAACTTAGCCCACCGGGGGTTGAATTTGACATGGTGGAACTCCAGAACCGCCTGAGGCGGGGGCGGCATGTGCATCTTGTCAATTCGCTCCGGCCGCCGGGCCTCCAGCCACTGACCATCAGTGACATTGAAGCCCAAATCGCCTTGCGTCGCTCCCTTTGCACTGGTCTCAAGGGCCCCATGGAAAACAAAAAGGGCGCAAAGCAAAGACGGGATCGAGCCCAAAATCGAATCTTTCATTACCATCGCTTTCAGCGAACCTGCAGAGTGGGTCGCGTCGCAATGGAATTTCTTACTGGCGGTTTGCCACCAGGGATTGCCAGTCGATCTCTCCGAGCAAATTCCAGCCGCGCATCCACTCATAGGTCCGTTTCAGCTCCTCTTCTGGGATGGGTCCCGGTTCCACCACCACCAGCCGGGAAGGGCGGAGATCGTCCACTTTTAGGGCCGCAACGTCCGGGTCGGTCTTGTGATAGTCGATGAAGTACTGGAGGTATTTTCGCTTATCCGCGTTGATACGATGAACGGCTTCCCGTACGGCTCGATTGAAGGCGCGGTAGGTTTCTCCATCCACCGACGGACTCGCCACTTCTGTTCCGTGGTAAGGGGCTTCGAGAATGATGCGGCACCCTTTTTTCTCGGCCACCGTGATGTAAGGTTCCGTGATGGTCGTGGCGTCCATCTCATGGTTGAGCAGGGCCGCCAACCGTAGCTTGGCGCCATTAGGTGCCAGGCATGTCTTGATGGCCTCTCGAGGGAGAAAGCCCTCTAGCATGAGCATGGCCAGGTAATGAGTGCCGGCATAGTAGGGCACGCCGACGGTTTTGTTGGCAAGCTGTTGGGGCGTAAATATGTCGGAATCCGGTGCCACCGCGATGGCACCATAGGTCACGATGGCCCTGCGGCCAAGCTGACGGCCACCAGTGCTGGACTGCTCCACCCGGCAGTAGTTGCCCCACTCGCAGGCGTTGAACATGGCGGCTTTTCCTTGCTCGGCGCTGCTGCCATGACTCCCAAAAGCATTCGCCGCCGTGTGGCTCATGATGGTCGGGTCGACTTTGGTGGGTGCATTCTCTCCTCGTTTGACGAACTCGACTTCCAATCCCTCCGCCGCGAACAAGCCTTCGTTGTGTGCCACCAGTTCCGGCAACCCCTGAAACGGGGCTGTGGTTTCCAGTACCAGTCTGTTGCCCATGACCTTCCCTCCTTATTCGTGAACAGTAAACGCCCGTGGGTTAAGGTATTCGATCAGGTCCAAGGGGTCAAGACCGTAAGAACGCCAAACAGATAGAGATAGAGACAGGGACAGAGCAAAAGAGGAAAAGCAGGAACTGGAGAAATTGTTACAACTCGATTTTGGAGTTCAGCAGAGGCGCTTGGTCGTGTTCGAACCTCGTGAATAGAGTGCAAAGCGTTAAACACATGGCTTGCAAGGTACAAATGAAAAATTAAAAAGGAAAAGGTAAAAAACAGATCAATAACATTGAATCACGATGAGGCGGAACGCGATTGAACCGAATCATTGCTGCGGTATAGGCCCACTGAAATTGACAACGCCGCTAGGAGGCACATAAACTCCAGCTTTCGAGGAAGGAGGCGAAAAGAACCATGCGCGTTATTACAATTAAGGACATGCCGGAGAAGCCCATGGACAGTGCAACTCCCATTCCCGGCTGGACCGGCGGGGCGGTTAGCCGTACACGCCAGGCCCTCATTGGCGAGGGGGATTCCGATTACTTTCGCTCGAACATGGTCAATTTCAACAAAGGGGCTACCACGGGCTGGCATAGTCACAACTGCGACCAGATTTTAATCATCACAGCGGGGCACGGTATCGTGGCCACCGAGGGAAGCGAGCGTGAAATCACAATTGGTGATTTGGTCCATATCAAAGCGGGGGAACGACATTGGCACGGCGCGAGGGCGGATCATTCCATGTCGCACATCACAGTTACGGTGCCAGGTAGCCAGTCTACACACAGTTGAGCGGTTACAAAGCGCAGTAAAAACTGGATTTAACGAGTAGCCGGCATCCTCCCGCAATTGAGCGTAGAGTTCCGTAAGGCTGCCGTAAACCGGCTAACCGGCCAACCCAAGCTGATCCCTGAGGTGGTTGTGAGGATCGGACTTCTCGCCGGTGGGTGCTGGAAATACAATCACGTTCGGTAACGATACCCCAATGGGAATCTGCTCTCCGACAGACCAGGTCCCCCGTGTCCGTTGCTCCATATGGATAATCGTACCGGAGGCGAGGCGGAGGCGGTAGATGAGCTCTCCGCGAAACGCACGCTTTTCCACCGTGGCACAGATTCCGCCGGATTTAAAAGTTACCGCGTCATGGTAAACCGCAACGTATACGTTTCCGGGTGGTATGTTGGACGGGCAAGGAAAATCACCGACTTCGGTGTGTATGTTGCCGTTGGATGCAATGCCCGGGATCGGGTCTGCCTGGGCGACGGTTTTGGCCACGAAGAGAGTCTTGGGGTGATAGTACACCTCCTCCGGTGAGCCCACCTGTTCCAGGCCGCCTTCGTACACGACACCGACTCGGTCCGCCATGATCATGGCTTCCTCAGCGTCATGGGTCACAAGGATCGCTGTGGTGCCGCTTCGTCGGAGGATTTCTTCCACCTGTTCTCGCACCTGTGGCCGCAGGGTCGCGTCGAGAGCGTTGAAGGGTTCGTCCATGAGGATCACGGAGGGGTGGGGTGCAAGGGTCCGAGCCAGCGCCACCCGTTGCTGCTGCCCTCCTGACAATTGATGAGGGAAGCGGCTTCTCATGCCCGCAAGGCCTACCAGTTCCAAAACCTCCATGACTCGATGCTGACTGTTGGGCATATGTTTGATGCCAAACGCCACGTTGTCAGCGACCGTCAGATGGGGAAAAAGCGAATAGTCCTGAAAAATCATGCCGACGTTGCGTCGTTCCGGCGAGACATCAATATTCCGTTCCACGTCCACTACCGGTTGACCATCAATACTAATGGACCCTCGATCCGGGCTCTCAAAGCCTGCAATCAGTCGTAGCAACGTGGTCTTTCCCGTTCCCGAAGGTCCTAGAAAAGCCAATAACTCGCCCGCTCCTATATCCAGGTTGAGATCGTTAACCGCGATTACTCGATCCCCCCGGGTGACAAAGCGTTTGGTCAGCCCACGGATCTGAATCGTCGGTGAGGTCTTTCGGCTGCCGTCACTCATATGGTTTATAGTATATGCGGGACTTGGTTGGGTTCAAGCGATTTCTCTAAGCCACGGGATTCCAAGAATAATAATTCACCCCGGAGACAATCATTGTGACGGCGGGCAGCCAGCAATGCTGGAATTTGGCGCCTCACCGAAGTCATGGCTGAACAGAATTACCTGGACCTTACGGTAAACTCAAACAGTTGGCGCTCGGCCTTGGCGTATACTTCACGGAACTCTTCCTGTGATTTGTATTTTACGTTTGGAACCAACTTGCCCCGGACATTCACATGTAATGGCGATTCATCGAAGGGGTAGGGATCTAGGATAACCGTCTGGCTGTCCACCACCTGCAGGGTCAACTCAATTTCCGGCTGGCCGAGTTTAACCGGGGTGGGTTTGATGGACGGCCCGTAATAACTGCCGCCTTCTTTGGTGTGGGAGCCGCTCTTTGCCACCGTCAGGATGTCGAAGTTCGAACAGAAAAAGAGCGACAGGCGGTCGAAAACCTGCATCATCAAATAATTGTGCCAGATCTGCTCTTTGCTGGTAACCAGCGCGTAGGCTTCCATGTTGTGCAGCTTCGAAATCATTCCCTCATGGGTCGGCTCACGCTCGGCAACGAACTTTTTCGAGTATTCATCGTCCCTTTGTACCATGGAAGGCATGGTGCCGTACCGCTTTTGATTGAGCCCGGTGCCATGCATGCTGACCATGAGACCGGCGTAGAGATCCCTTCCAATGACGTTGTCGATTCCCTTGCCGTAAAACTCCGACCTGAACTCCCGCGGCGTTCGGGTAAACGTGATGGGCACCCCGTCGTCATCGATGGCGGGATGGATGTCCCAGTCCCACCAGCCGTTGTCGTGGGCCTCCGCCGCCAGCACCATCGGTTGATAGGGGTTGAGCTTGGCAAACTGCTGATTCCCCCAGTGGGCCGCAAACTGACCCGCAAGATCGCCATGGTCGTTTTGGGTAATCATCCGATAGGATTCGGCGCTTTCTGAAATGATCATTGGAATTCCCTCCTTGTGCGCTCCATGTGGCCGGGGTGACTTACAGTTTTTCCTTACTTTTCGGCTCCGTTCCTTTAAAGCTCTGGGTGGGTGCTTGAAAGATGTTTCGTCCAAGGCTCTCTTCCACATATCGGGCGAAGCGAAACTTGATCTCCATGCCGGAAGTGGTTTTCGGATCGCCTCCCACACGGCCGGGCTCGGTTTTAGCCACCAGGAATCGAAAACCCGGATTCGTGAGGGCTTGCCTCATGGCGGTGCTAAACTCGTCTGTGGTCCGGATCACGCTGACGGCGTCGATTCCCGCCCCTCTAGCCATTTCCTCCAGCTTTGTTTCCATGCCCGAGTGATTTCGCTTGTTGCCACCGGCCTCGTAAAAACCGTTGTCGAAGACGATGATGGACAGGTTGGAAGGGCGCTCGTGGCCCAGGACGGGAAGGATGCCGAGATTCAAGAGCAGGCTGCCATCCCCGTCCAGGGCAATCACTTTGCGTTCGGGTATGGCCAGGGACAAGCCCAGCGCCACCTGGCATACCACGCCCACTCCTGGCGCATAGAAATTGGCCCTGCGGTCATTGATATTGAACAGCTCGTACTGTGTTCCACCGCTATTGCACACAATGATTTCATCGCCGATCACCTGGTTTAAAGCGGTGAGGTATTCATGTCTGGAGTTCATTGACACCCTACGCCCAGGAGGACCGCCGTAGGAGCGAGGGAGGCGGTGCCACTCCTGTCTGCCCTGGCAATGGCCGGTGTAATTTCATCCCGAGACCGGGCCACTTCGTATCCGATACCAAGGGAGCTCAGGACCGGTTCGGTGACCCGTCCCACGGAGGAACCCCACCAGTTTCCGTCGCCAAAGTCTCCTCGGTAGGAGACCACGAGAAGGGTGGGGACACCGAAGGTCAAATGGAATCGGGTCAGTACATAGGTCGAAACCAGCAGGCCGCTGTTTTCCATGACCATGGCGGCCTTCATCCCGCCCAACCACGCGCCGCCGCAGATAGCCGCTCCGTCGCTTTCATTGGCCACCGGGACGTAACGGACCTCGGAATCAGCAGCGGCGATATCGGCAACGTCCCCTAACCAACTATCCGGAAGATGAACGATCATTTTCACCCCTACCGCCTTTAGACCTGTCACCACCATTGCGGCTGCACTGTTACTGTTTAACGCCATGGTTCATGGACCGCTTAGGATTGCTGTCTCGCCGTGTTCACCAAACCAAGGAGGTAGTCGGGTTTCAGCGGCAACTTTGTGACGTTGATACCCAATGCGTCGGACACGGCGTTAGCCAGGGCGGCACCCGCAGCGCTGATTCCTCCCTCTCCGGCACCCTTTGCACCCAGAGGATTAAGCGGTGTGGGAAAGTCCTCCGTCGAGATGACCTGCAAGGTCTTGGGCATCTCCATGGCGGTGGGCATCAGGTAGTCCATGAAGTTTGTCGCCTGAGGCTGCCCGTCGCTATCGTACACAAATTCTTCCAGCAGCGCGCCGCCAATGCCCTGGGCGAGGCCGCCCACCACCTGCCCTTCAACGATCATGGGATTGATCTTCCTGCCAACATCCTCAGTCACGAGGTAATTTAGGATCTTGACCAAGCCGGTAGTTCGGTCCACCTCCACCACGGCAATGTGGGCTCCGTAGGGGAAAGGACGCTTGTCGCTGGCGAAAAAGTCTTCTTCCGCGATGCCGGGGTTAACCCCCTGCTTGAGTGCCGCCCCGGGTAGCGCGAGCCGCGCCAGGTCGGCGAAACTCAGAGAGCGCTCCGGCGCCCCCTGGGCTACCACTCTGCCATCCTGCAGGATCAGGTCCGCCGGCTGAATCTCCAAGGCGTGGGAAGCGAGCTGCAGGAGCTTTTCCTTGACCTTCCGGGATGCGCCCACCGCGGCACTACCGGCCATCACCACGGAGCGGCTCGCGTTGCTGCCGTTGCCAAAGGGGACCTTCGCTGTATCGCCGTGCACCACCCGTACGTCATCGATGGGTACCCGAAGTTCGTCGGCGACGATTTGGCTCAGAGCCGTGTCGATGCCTTGCCCCAGGGAGTTGCAACCCGAATATAGGACCACGCCGCCGGTGTTATCCACCTCCACCCGGGCATACTCCCAGGGACCGATACCGCTGCTCTCCACGAAACAACCGATTCCAACACCCAGGGCGCGGCCTTCTTTCTTTGCTGCAAGGCAGTCCGCCCTCAGCCTTTCGTACTGGATGCTGTTCAGGGCATTCTCAAACTGGGCGGGATAATCCCCAGTATCCAGAACCCAGGAGTTGAAGGGATGCTTGCCAAGGTCGTAGGGCATCTCGTCGTGGCGAATCAGGTTTCGTCTTCTGATGTCCGCGGGATCAAGGTTGAAACGCTTCGCTGCGATGTCGAGGATGCGTTCGCGTACGAAATTGGCTTCATAGCGTCCCGGCGCGCGGTAGGTGCCCACAGGAGTTTTGTTCGTGTGCACGCAGCGTACGTTGAGACGGTAGTTCTTGATGCGATACGGGCCGCGCAGAATAGAGGAGGCCGATATGGCCGGCGTCCCGCCGTGGGTCCTGGTGTAACCGCCCATGTCAAAGAGCATCTCCGCGTCCAGGGCCAGGATCGTGCCGTCGTTTTTCACGCCTATTTTGACTCGATAGGTTTGCTGGCGTGACTGGTTCATGGCCTTCAGGTTCTCCGAGCGGTCTTCAACCCAACAAACCGGTTTCCCAAAATGAATGGCCGCAAACGGGATCAGAAAGTCCTCGGGATAAAACTCTCCCCGTGCGCCAAAGCCGCCGCCCACGTCGGGCTCGATAAAATGAATGGAGCTCTGCGGGAGGCCCAGATGATCCGACAGGATCCGCCAATTGGTGTGGGTCATTTTCGTCGGACCCCAGACCGTGAGCTCATCTCGTCCGGCGTCGAATTCCGCCACCAAGCCGCGGGTCTCAAGAGGAACCGCCGCGTGCCGGTTGGTAAAAAACTCTTCCTCCAGAACCTGATCCGATTCCTTTAACGCCGCTTCCACGTCGCCCACATCGACGCGAAAACTGGCCGGAGTGTTTTGGGGCACCGTGTCATGGAGCTGCGGTGCGCCGGGTCGAACGCTCTCACGAGCGTCCGTCACGATTCCAAGGGGCTCGTACTCCACTTGAATCAACTCCATCGCATCTTCGGCCACGTAGCGGTTCTCCGCGACGACGACGGCCACGGGATCGCCCACATAGCGAACGGTCGTCGTTGCCAGCGGCGTCTGCTGGGAACGCTCCATCCCCTCGATTCGGCCGGTGCGCATGGGAATGGTCTTCATGCCGGGAATGTCCGCCGCCGTGAGGACTCCGATCACCCCAGGGTGGTTTTTTGCCGCGGAGGTTTCGATCTTGAGAATCCGTGCGTGGGCGTAGGTGCTCCGTACAATGGCCGCATGGACCATGCCCACGCGTTTCACATCGCCAATGTATTTCCCGGCTCCGCGTAGCAGCCGCAGGTCTTCTTTGCGTTTAACCCTCGACCCGATGTATGCCATCTTCTATTCTTTCCTCAAGGTCTTGGCCGCTTCTTGAATGGCCGTCACGATATTTTTGTAACCGGTACAGCGGCAAAGGTTGCCACCGACACACGCACGAATTTCTTCCTCGGTGGGGTCCGGATTTTCCCGCAGCAGAGCCTCGGCGGTCAAAAGAACGCCCGGAGTGCAAAAGCCGCACTGAAGACCGTGGTGCTCCCAGAACTTTTCCTGGAGGGGGTGTAGATCCGACGCATTGGGAGCCAATCCTTCAACGGTTTTGAGGTCGGCTCCGTGGGCCTGTACGGCAAACAATAGACATGAGCGAACGGCTTCACCGTTCCACAGTATCGTGCAAGCGCCGCAGACCCCATGCTCACAGCCCACGTGGGTGCCCGTGAGACCGAGATCGTCCCGCAAAAAATCCGTCAGCAGCCTTCGGTTTTCCACTTCTCCGCTGTAGTCACGTCCGTTGATCTTCAATTGCACTCGACGGGTGCTCATTTAAGTGTTTCCTCTCCAGGATTGCGCGGAACGGTCGATTGCCGTTAGCAGGGCTCGCTGGGCCATGGCCTCACAAACGGTCTTCCGATACTCCGCGCTCGCGTGAATGTCCGAGTCCTGTTCCAACTCATTTATGGACAACCGCACCGCATCATGGATCGTGGCTTCCGATGGTTTCTGTCCGGCCAGGGCGTTTTCTGTTTGCATCAGCCGATACGGCGTGACTCCGGTAACCGTGACACGTGCCCGACCAATGTTACCCCGGGTATCCAGCTCCACCAGGGCGGCCGCTCCCCCCAGAGCGAAATCTCCGTGGCGCCGGCTGACTTCCTGATAGGACCAGCCCGTATGGTCCGCTAACTTGGGAACCCGGATCTCGGTGAGGAGTTCCACCGGCTCAAGCAGGGTTGTCATAGTGGTGACAAAGAACTCCTCGGCTGAAACGACGCGCTGTGCGGTCTTGCCGCGAACAACGAACGAGGCCCCGAGCGTGACCATCGCCACGGGGAGCTCGGCTGAAGGAAAGGCATGGGCCAGGCTTCCTCCCACGGTGCCACGGTTTCTTATCTGCGTGTGGCCGATAAACCCAGCGGCATCCCTTAGGAGGGGCCACCTGTTGGAAATATCGTCGGAGTGCTCCAGTTGGCGTTGGCGGGTCATGGCACCGATCCGTAACTCGCCGTTCTGCACCTGCAGACCGCTCAAGTTCTTCACCCCGTTGAGATCGATCAAACTGGCGGGCCTGAGGAGACGAAAGTTCATCAACGGGACGAGGCTCTGTCCTCCCGCCAGGGGACGGGACTGGTCGCCCCAATGAGCGAGAAGGTCCACGGCCTCCTCGATGGTCGTGGGGTCGTAGTACTCAAAGTTTGCCGGCTTCATGGGTTAATCGCTGGGACATAACATCATCCTGCAAGTCTGGGCGAAGCTATGCATATTAGAATTACTCTCGTCTAGCTTTGTTTCTGCGCTGTGTCAATCCAATGAACACAGTGCGCCACCGGTACGAGAGAATTCAACTCGTCTTCGGTGAGTGCTCCTTGTTTTGCTGTTTTCTGCCTCCTGCACACTGCCGACTGTCTTGAATTGACAAGCCAACACGAACCCGAATAGACTCAACTCCTCTATTGGAGTCTGGAGGAGGTTACATGGGAGGTTGTCCAATTATTACCCTCGCTTGCCGAGCCTATGACAGAACACTGCCAGCGGTCCGTGGCAAGGTAAAGGCCCCTGGATTGGACCTTCGAGTCGTGGAAACGACGAGCGTCCCACAAATGTTTGGCGGCCTCGTTAAAGGGGAATACGATGTGGCCGAGTTTTCCATGGCAGAGCTCGTGTACTCCGTGTCGAGAGAAGAAAATCAGTTCGTAGCGATTCCCGTATTTCCCCTTAGAATGTTTCGACATTCGTTCATTTTCTGCAATACAGATGCGGGTATTGACGGGCCGGATGACCTGGATGGTAAGAGAATTGGTTTTTATAAACTAGCGCAGACGGCGTGTGTCTGGATCCGTGGTATTCTGGTGGAGGAGTACAACCTATCACCTCGCAATACGCAATGGTATACCGCCGCGATTCATAATTGGGATGACCCCACGTTAACCAAGGAAGTGAACACACGCGACGGATCGGTGATTCGCTGGCTGGAAGGGGACGGAGTTGAATTGGACCAAAGGCCGAACCAAGCCCTCGTGGAGGGCAAGATCGATGCATTGGGAGGGGCAAGCCCACCCAGGTCATTTTTGGATGGGGACAAAAGAGTGAAAAGAGTCATTGAAAACTACCGTGAGGTGGAAGCGGCCTATTTTAAAAGAACGGGTATTTTCCCCATCATGCATGCCTTGGTGGCGCGAAAATCGGTGGTGGATGAGCATCCTGACCTGCCCGAAAAACTCTTTTATCTTTTTGTGGAGGCGAAAAAGATGGCAAGGCAATGGCTCATGATCGACGGAACCTTGAGCCTGGCCTGGAACCAGTATTACCTTGCTGAAGAAAAAAGACTGTTCCGGCAAGATCCCTGGACTTACGGCCTGGAGCACAACAGTCATGTCATCGATAAGTTCCTGACGTATTGCTATGACCTCGGAGTGTGCGAAAGCAAACTGAACCCCAGAGACCTGTTTCACCCGAGCACCTGGGAGCTAAGAGATTCGTAATCTCCACCGAGACGCAAAGGATAAAAAGAAACTATCATGCAAAAGTCTGTAGGTCGGGCGCTCCCAAGGGTGGAAGGAGTCTCAAAGGTTGGCGGGGCATGCGTTTACACCGCGGATGTCAATCGGCCCTCGATACTCTGGGGCAAGTACCTTCGCAGTCCACTTTCCCACGGACGGATCCTCAACATCGATGTGAGCCGGGCGGAGCGCCTTCAAGGCGTGAAGGCGGTGGTTACGGGAAAAGATATTTCACCCCGTCTCGAGGGGTACACCCTGCAGGACAAGCCTGTCTTTGCACTCGACCGCGTGCGCTATGTCGGAGAGAAAGTTGCCGGAGTGGCCGCCGTAGACAGGGATGTCGCGGAAGAGGCCCTGAGCCTCATCGACGTCGATTACGAGGAACTACCGGCGGTCTACGATCCGCTTGAAGCGGTGGAACCGGAAGCTCCACTGCTTCATCCCGACTACGCGTCCTACCAGGGGCCACCCAATATGGCCCCCCACTTGAAAAACGTTCAGAGCGTGATGGCTGCCTCGAAGGGCGACGTCGACCGCGGATTTGCCGAGTCGGACCGGGTGTTTGAAAACACTTTTAAAACCCACATGGTACACCAGGGATTCATCGAGCCCCGGGCCTGCATGGTAGAGATTGATAAGAACGGAAAAATCCTGGTCTGGTTTGGGCATCAGTCCAGTTTTAAGGTGCGTCGCTGGTTGGCCACTCACATTGGCATAGCGGAAGAGCGGGTCATCGTTCACCCGGTGACGATGGGAGGATCCTTTGGCGGCAAGGAAGGCTATGAAGAAGCCCTGTGTGCTTATTATCTCGCAGTGGCTTCCAACCGGCCGGTTAAAGTCGTGGCTACCTATGCGGACGAGCTGGTGGATGGCGAGCCGCGGCACGCCGCTGTCATTACTCTGAAGACAGGTGTCAAGAACGATGGGGGCCTCGTGGCCTGGGACGGAAAAATCTACTATGACGGCGGTGCCTACGCGGCGCGGAAGCCCAGCCCGCGGGCCAATATGAACGGTACTCTCATGTTGGCAGGGTCGTATTCCATACCTCACGTGCGGATGGAGGGACTTGCGGTTTATACCAACCGGATTCCCTGCGGCTACTTCCGTGCGCCGGGTGAGGTGCAGACCCTGTTCGCCGTTGAATCCCACATGGACATCATGGCGGAAGCCCTCGGACTTGATCCAGTGGAGTTTCGCCTGCGCAATGCTCTTAAAGAGGGAGATACCAGGAGCACGGGAGAGCCCATATCCGATCCTCAAGCGCAGGAGACCCTACGGCATGTGGCGAGGCTTTCAAACTGGCAAGGATCGACGAGGGAAAAAAAGGACGGTGTGGTTTTGACGGGTCGCGGCGTCGCCTTCGGCGACCGTCACGTGGGGAACGGAGAGTCCAGCGCGGAATTGTTTCTGGAACCCGACGGTCATCTTCGCCTTACAACTTCGGTACGGGACCAGGGGGCGGGGGCGTATACCATGCATCGCCAGGTAGCCGCTGAGGTTTTGGGAATCGATCCAAAATTGATACGCATCGATGTCAAGGGAACCGATACGGGGCCCTTTGACGAGGGTGTAAGGGGGGCGAGGGGAGCCCATGTAGAGGGACAGGCGGTGTACCGTTCCTCCCAGGCATTCATAAAGCGGATGTGCGAAGAAGCCGCTACCCTGTGGGAGGTGGAACCGGAGGAAGTCCAGTGGATTGAAGGCAAAGCTTTTGTTTCCAAAGGGAAGGCGAAGGAACGCCTAGGACTCAAGCAGATGGCCCGTGCCTGTCACGTTCCCATCTGTGGTTTTGGTCACTACAAATCAGAGGAGAAACCCGACGTCTATTCATTTCAGGCCGTGGTGGCGGATGTGGAGGTGGACTCTGAGACGGGGGAAATCCAGGTGCCGAAGCTTTACTTTGCCTATGACGTGACCCGGGTCATCAATCCACTGATCCATCAGGGCCAGATCGAGGGAGCGATCATCCAGGGCCTGGGTTTTTCCCTGATGGAAGAAATGGTATCCGAAGAGGGGCGTATCCTCACCTTGAATCTCGCGGATTACAAGATTCCTAACATCAAGGATGTCCCTCGATTGGCAACGACCCTGGTGCAGGCCCGCAAAGGACCGGGGCCGTTTGGAGTCAAAGCGGTGGCGGAGGCGGGCATCAGCATCATCGCGCCGGCCATCGCCAATGCCGTCCATGACGCCACAGGGGTCCGGGTGATGGAGACTCCCATAACACCGGAGAAGCTCGTTTCAGTGTTGGCAGCAAATCGGCTTCACGAATATGGCAACGATCAACTCTCTTGAGACCGAAAGGCCGACACAGCAAAGCGCAAGGCAGCAAACAAGGAGGATCATAACAATGAAGTTAAAATTGATCGCCAGCTTGATGGTTGTGGGTTTTGTCCTCTGCGCAGCGCCGCAACGTGGCGCCGTGGCGAAACGGTATTCCGTGGAAGAAATTCGCGCCACCTTGGACGCATCCCACCGGAGCGAGAAAAATCGTGCCCGGGATCGGTACCGACATCCCGCCGAGACCCTGGTGTTTTTTGGACTCGAAGATGACATGACGGTGGTGGAAGTGGCGCCAGGCCGTGGTTGGTATACCGAAGTCATTGCTCCGTTACTGCTCAAGAAGGGTAAGCTCTACGCCGCGGGTAACGCACTGGATGTGCCGGGGCAACGAAAGTATCGGTACCCTCGCCAGCGGGCCTACAATAAGAGAATGAAGGAAAATCCACAGGTGTTCGGGGCCGTGGAGGTAACTTATCTGACGCCGCCCCAGTATACCGCTATTGCCCCGGCGGGAACCGCCGATCTGGTGCTGACTTTTCGCAACGTGCACAACTGGCTCAAACGGGACCCCATGCCCTATTTTAAGGCGATGTACGACGCGCTCAAGCCTGGTGGATTCCTTGGCGTGGTGGAGCACCGGGCGAAACCTGGAGTTTCTTTGAATGACATGATCAAATCCGGCTATATGACTGAGGGCAAGGTCATTCAGCTTGCTGAGCAGGCGGGTTTTAAATTATTTGAAAAGTCGGAGGTCAACGCCAACCCGAAAGATACCGCCGATCACCCTCGAGGCGTATGGACCCTGCCTCCGAGCCTGCGCCTGAAGGAGAAGGATCGTGATAAATACCTTGCCATTGGTGAGAGTGATCGCATGACGCTGAAGTTTCAGAAGCCCAGGTGAGTTCTGAGTATGGAACGCAAACTCACTGCCATTCTTAGTGCGGATGTCGAAGGTTACAGTCGTCTGATGGGGGAGGACGAGGAGGCGACCATCCGCACCTTGACCTCTTACCAGAAGGTAATGGTACCCGTCATCGAGCTACATCGAGGCAGAGTAGTGGACTCTCCCGGTGACAACCTCTTGGCCGAGTTTACTAGCGTGGTGGACGCAGTGAAATGTGCCGCGATAATCCAGACTACACTCAGGATGGAAAACGCCGATTTGCCACAGAACCGCAAGATGGAGTTTCGCATAGGGATCAACCTTGGGGATGTGGTTGTGGACGGGGAACGGATTTACGGGGACGGGGTGAACATTGCGGCTCGGATGGAGGCTTTGGCTGAAGGTGGAGGCATTTGTGTGTCGGGGACGGTCTTCGAGCAGGTCAAGGGGAAGGTCTCAGTTAGCTTCGAGGACCTTGGCCTACAGCAGGTCAAGAACATTGCAGAGTCAATCCGTGCCTATCGGGCTGTTTTGGGTTCAGGTACGGTATCGGCGGAGCCACAGAAGAAAGTCGAGGCTCCGAAGGAGGAGGTTCGGGAGACGTCGAACCGCTATGACACATTAAAGTCTCGGCTCAATCCGCTGTTGTACCGTGGGATAGAGGATATTTTGCATCGGCACAAAAAGACGCTTAAATTGGACGGAACCTTGCAGGTCAATGCACCTATAAACGGTTTTTACCGAGTAGTCGGAGGCACATCCCCAGCGGAGCATCCAGCAAGGCAGAACAGAGTGAAGGTAGGAGAAGGTATACATGGCTTTTTTGCTGAACGTAGAGGAGCGGGCTATGCGCCCTCAAGTGCATTGGTTAAGGGAAGCAAGCGTCAAGTTTTTGATCGTTATGGAAAAGTACTTGGCGAGATTCCCTTCAAGGGTCCTGGCTCTGGTGTATTGGGTCGCGACCCTGAGACAAAGTGGATGTACTACAGGCCCATTTTTGAAAAATCCGCAGCGAACCCTTGGTCTGACCGTGTAGTCGGTCTCTTTATTGTGTTTGCGTCTGCTGACGATGCGGATAGTTTCTTTAAAGCGGCAAAGTTTCAGCGAATGGTAGATTCCGTCGCAGCCGATGTGTCTACATATCTGGATGCCATTCAAGTCCTCACGGGTGAAGAGAAGCTCTAACCAGCATTCTGTACTGCTGAAACGCAATTAATGCGTCGATTAATTGCATCTTACCCGCATTGACAACCTTTTCCTCTGTGATATTGGTGCCTTTGTTTCATAGCCAACAATCTTTCAACGAGTGTGACAAATTACACACTTGAGCAGTGAAAGGGATTGATTATGGCAGAATGGGATGAGCGTGCTGAACGGTTTAGCCGTATGCAAGCCCAGCGTGTTGGGCCGAGCGGATACGTGCTGGCGCAGCTCGATTACCTGAGCAAAGAATTACGGGACTGAACGCGAAAACTAGCAATGGCGGACCGCGATACGACAAAGGTTCTGATTGCCGGTGCCGGACCGGTTGGTCTCTCCCTGTCCATAGAGCTGGGTTTGCGCGGAATCGACTGCATCATCGCTGAGCGGGGTGACGGTATCTTGTGCGTGCCGCGGATGAGCAGCGTCAGCGCCCGCGCCATGGAGTTCTGCCGGCGCTGGGGAATCGCCGACGAGGTACGCTATGCAGTCTGGCCGCGCACTCATCCGTGCGACTTTGTCTACGTATCGACCATGGTGGGGAGAGAGCTGGCACGCACCAGGATCCCCTCCTATGAAGAGCGGGAGGGCAAGCTGGATTATTCGCCGGAAGGCGCGGCCAGTTGTCCACAGATTTATTTCGACCCAATTCTGGCCAAGAAAGCGAAATTCTTACCGCGTGTCTCCATCCGATACGAGACCCGTCTGGACTCGTTCGAGCAGAACGATACGAGCGTTCGTGCAAAACTGGTCGACACAGAATCAGGAGAGGAGCAGTTCATCGACGCCGACTACCTGGTGGGCTGTGATGGTGCGGGCGGGGTTGTCCGGCGTCAGCTAGGTATTCTGCTCGACGGACCGGGCCAGATCGCCACCAGCGTCAACGTATTCTTCCGCTCGCCCGAATTCGCAGCTATGCACGACAAGGGATGGGCCCGCTTCTTTCGCTTCTTCGATGATGAGGGCTGCTGGGCCGAAGCGATCGCGATCGACGGCAAGGAGCTGTGGCGGCTTTCCGT
>JABAOE010001510.1_pt1 | contig 23908 bp, 20 predicted proteins | sample 7062141 | NCBI WGS metagenome assembly JABAOE01 (sample SAMN14538627, study PRJNA623070) | marine sediment metagenome | biome: marine biome [ENVO:00000428]; feature: marine pelagic biome [ENVO:01000023]; material: deep marine sediment [ENVO:00002113] | place: India: Gulf of Khambhat ... | reverse complement strand
ACGTACTTCGGTACCCATGAGGAGGCTGACCTGGAAGAGCATGAAGAAGGGGTGATGGCTCACGGTTCATTCAACAAGGCCGTCCTCCAGCGCCTTTTGGAAGACGGTATGGCTGAGGAGAGACCGGGGTACGGTATGCGATACTGTGCCCAGACCTCGGTGGAGCTGCACGCACAGATGCTCCGCTCAGGGTTGGAAGAGTATCGAAGAAAGGCTTGAGCGCAAGGGTGCGCACGGCTGAAGACTCCGGTTGATCAGCCCTTTCGTTGCCGGGAACGAAGCTAAAGACCTGTCAGAAGAGACATTCCGGAGGAAGTGACCATGGCCTTGGAGATTGGGACACAATTTTGGCCCTGGGATTCCATTAAGAACCTGGTGGCCTACGGCAAGCAGGCTCTTCAGGAGTACCCGTTCCACTCCATCTGGATGTGTGACGAATTCCAATACGAAGATTGCAGCACCATCCTGGCCGCCATGGCCATGAATCTCGACGTCTCCGTTGGGCCCATGGTGACGTTTCCCTGGCGCAATCCGCTGGATCTTGCCCAACGCTACGCGTCTATCGCAAAGCTCGCTCATTCCGGGCGGAGTGTCGCGGTTGGCCTGGGCGTGGGTGGAGCCGTGCAGGTTCAGGTAACGGCCGAGAAACGCAATCCAGTGTCGGTCATGGCAGAAAGCGTCCGGCTGATGAGAGGGCTTTTGGCGGGAGATTCCGTAGAACTTGCAGGCTTTCCTCAGCTCGCCAGCCGGTTTCGTTACAACACCAATTCCAGGGCACGTCTTTACTTCCCGCCTCCCGTTCAGGTTCCAGTCTACCTTGCTGCCGGTGGACCGAAGATGTATGAGGTAGCGGGGCAGTACGCGGATGGAGTGATATTGTCTCAACTTGTGGCCCGGACCTCTTTCCGTGGCGTGCAGCGCGGACTGTTGAGGGAAGCTGCCGAAGCTGTCGAGTCGGCGCGCAGCCGCTCAGAATCCTCGCATCCATTCAAAAAGATTTACAACATCCATATCTCGGTCTCTCGCGACGGAAAGCGCGCACTGGACTGGGCAAAGAGAAACAGCTCATATGGTTTGTCCGGGACTTTCATCCGTTACCCGGAGGTTTTGGACACTCTGGGACTGGACCGCGAAGAAGTGGGCTTTGTCGCCGAGGCGTACTTGAAAGGTCTTGGCGTAGATGAAGCGGCCCGGAGAGTATCGGACGACCTGGTAAAAAAAGCAGGGTTTGTGTTTGCCGGGACACCGGAGGAATGTATTGAGCAATGCTTCGAGTTAAAGAAACACCTGGCGGAACTAGAATTTGATCAACTTGTCATTGGAGTGCCTCTGGGCCCTGACATCCCAGAAGCCCTCCGGTTATTGGGGAAAGAAGTCATTCCAAAGTTTCTCTCGTGAATATTGTCCTCGCGCGAGTCAGAAAGTGTAACTGTACGATTGAAGACTCTTTTGGACTTCAAAGCGCGGTCACTGTATTATTGAAGGTGAACTGCCAATCTCGTACGTTAACTAAAATCAGGAAAGGGGTCCAAGCCCATGGGACATGAAGGGATAAAAGGAGTGAAAGGAAACCTGCTACCGCTGCCAACTCCGTTTGATGGAGACGGTGGTTTGGATGAGCAGCTGTTGGCTGACATGGCAGCGTACTATGTGGAGAGGGGAGTCGAGTCGCTGTTTGTATTCGGTTCCTATGGGCAGGGTCCGGCCATGTCCGTGGAACAACGCAAGCGGGGACTCGAAGTGATTATGAAGCGGGTCCACGGGAAAGTTCCCATTGTGGTTCATATCGGCGCGGTGGATCCTTATACATCCAGGGATCTGGGTCTCCATGCGAGGGCGGAGGGCGCGGATGCCGTTGGTTTGGTTGGACCTTATTATTACAGTGACCGCTCGGAGGCGGAGATCCTGGAGCATGTAAAGTTCCTCGATGATGCTCTTAAAATGCCACTCTTTTTCTACAATAACCCTCCCTACCAGGGATATGCGGTGACACCGGCTAGACTCAAAAAAATGCGGGAAGTGGCACCTAGATTGTTTGGTGCCAAGCTCGCCATGGGTTCCATCGACGACGCTATGGGATACCGGGATGCCCTGGGACCGGATTTTGGTCTGTTTGTATTGGCGAGTTGTCTTTACCCGGGCCTACGTTGCGGCGTTACAGGGACCGTCAGCCCGCCACTCACCCTGGCTCCGGATCTCGGGGTTGCCTTGGTGCGTGCCGTTGAGCAGGGGAATGACCTTGAGGCAGGTCGTTTGCAGGAGGCCGTGATCAGATTCCATGCTGTCTTTATTCGTCTTGGCAAAAGCTGCGGTCGATCCGCCTACACGCAAGGTCTGCGCCATATGGGATTCCCGTTGAAACAATACCCGCGCTGGCCCACTCCGGCCATGCCGGAAGGCGCGAAAGCTGAGGTTAACAGAGCCATAGACGAGGCGAACACCGCAGTCAAAAAATCGCAATGAGCATAGCGCAAAGCGCATAGCGTCCGGTCTCTGTGAGGCTTAATTGAGAAAGATTTAACCGCGGACCCGCGCAGACGGAGACAGATCTCTTAAGAATATTCATTGCAGAGGCGCTGAGGTCGCAGAGAATCGGATTTTTGTTTGCCGGGAGACAACGAAAAACAAAAACCATTGCTCAATTTGAAGCCGAGTCCTTTTGCCCAATCGTCGTCTCCCGATTGGACAATCTCTAACCTTGGCGGTCTTTGCGTCTTTGCGCGAGTCATTCTCTTATTCTGTACTTTTCAAAAACGCATTGAGTTTCGGCGTCTGCGCCTCTGCTTAGCCCATTGTGGCGATTTTATCCGGGCGGACCTTGTAGAGAACGCGCACCTCGCCAGGCTGTCGATACGGGTATTTATCTTTACCCAGATATTTCTTGGCCATCTTGTCGATATGTGAATCGGCGCCCTCCTCGGTAATGTCCACGACTTCTCCACGTACTGCCAAGTGTCGGTAGGGATTGTCCGGGTCGAGAATAGATAACGCTACCTTCTTTTGCTGGCGCATGTTTTTGTCCTTGACCCTGGCCTTTGCTGTATTGATTAGGATATGCGTCCCGTCATAGTCGAACCAAACGGGGGTGACCTGAGGACTTCCGTCCGGCATCAACGTCGCAAGGTGGGCGAAAACCTTTTTTGTCACGAGATCTTTAAACTTTTCCGGAATGGTTATAGCCATTGATGAACCTCCCTTTCTAAGATTCTTATCCTACGTAATTCTCAGGTCAAGACACCTCCCCGAGACAGGCACAAATGATCTAAGAGTATAACCGCAGAGGCGCAGAGAGCGCAGAGAATTGGTTTTTGTTTGTCGGGAGACGACGACAAACAAAAATATCGCTCAATTTAAAGCTTAAGACTTTTGCCCAATCGTCGTCTCCCGATTGGGCAAAACGAAGTTCCTCAGCGGACTCGGCGTCTCTGCGGTGAAATATCCGAACCCTATATCTGCGAGTATCTGCGTGGTCTGCGGCTAAGTTATTTTCTCGGAATTTCTGCCCTTGGCGTCAATTTGACTTCCGCCACGGCCTCACCTAACCTTCGGGCTGTGCGCTGGTATCTTCACGTTGATATGGATTCGTTCTACGTTTCGGTAGAACGGGTCATGGACCCCTCTTTAAAAGGTAAGCCGGTCATCGTTGGGGGTGCCAGTGGTCGAGGGGTGGTGACCTCTGCCTCTTATGAAGCACGAGAATTCGGGGTCCATTCAGCCATGCCGGGTTTTCAGGCGCGAAAACTCTGCCCCAATGGCATTTTTCTTCCAAGCCGCCGGCGGCTTTACAGCGAATACTCTGAAAAGGTTTTCGCCATTTTTGAAGACTATTCACCCGAAGTCCACGCCATCTCCATTGACGAAGGTCTGGTAGACCTCACCGGTACCGAGCGGTTACTGGGAGCGCCCCTACAGACCTCCCACAAAATAATCAACCGGGTACAGGATGAGCTGGGTTTACCCTGTTCGGGGGGCCTATCCACCAGCAAGGCCATCGCCAAAATTGCAGCCACCTATGCAAAGCCTCACGGGCTCATGTACGTTCCGGCGCAGGCGGAACGGAGCTTTCTGCGTCCTTTACCGGTGAAGGCCATTCCCGGAGTTGGACCTAAGACCCATGAGGAGCTAGCGAAACGAGGCATCAAGACCATTGCCGATCTTTTTAATCTTCCGGATCTTTGTCGTCGGCACTTGGACCTCGAAGCAGGAGACTCTCAGGAGAGGGTTCATGATCATTCCGTTGGGAATGAAACCACATTGGATCAGCCGGTCAAGGCAATCGAACATATGGAAGAGGTGTTGTGGCGACTCACGGAAGAGGTTGGCGGACGATTGCGCCACCGCGGGTCGTATGCCCGATGCATTACCGTGAAGATTCGCTATACGAATTTCAAAACGATTACCCGTTCTCAGACCCTTGTGACTCCAACCTGTTTCGACCGCGAGATCTTCGAGGTGGCGCGCCATCTGCTGACAAACAATTTGAACCGTGGTGCTGCTGTACGACTGTTGGGAATCAGTGCGAGCCACCTGCAAAGCGAAGGTTGGCAGGAGTCCATGTTCGATCATCAAAAAAGGAAAAACATGGAAAAACTCTACCGGGGCATCGACGAGATTCGGGAGCGTTATGGGGACAAGGTCATTGGGACAGCGAAAGCTCACAACTCTGGTCGATAACGCCACCCTAGAATGCCATTGAATCATGCTGATCCGATCCATTGTTGCTCAAAAAATTAGATCATTTTTCTCACTGAGACGTGAAGACGTGATCCATGAATAAGCAAAGCACCGTTTTTTTGGACGCTTGCCGTCGTAAGAAGTCACCTTTCACCCCTGTATGGCTCATGCGCCAGGCGGGCCGGTATATGAAAGAGTATCGGGACATCCGGGCAAAATGTGGCTTTTTGGAGCTATGCAAAAAGCCAGAATTGGCCGCTGAGATCGCTCTCCTGCCGGTGGAGCGTCTGGGAGTAGACGCGGCTATTCTATTTAGCGACATTCTTTTGATCCTTGAGCCCATGGGAGTTGGACTGGAGTATTCTAAAAATGATGGACCCGTGATCCAAAGACCAGTTCGAACCGGTGCGGACGTGGATCGTTTGGCGGAAGTTGACGTTGACAAATCACTTCCGTTTGTCTTCGAAGCGGTTCGGAAAACGAGAGATGCTCTGAACGGCCGGGTCCCGTTGATCGGTTTCGCCGGGGCTCCATTTACTTTGGCATCGTATTTGATCGAAGGCGGAGGATCACGCAACTATATTCATACGAAACGGCTTTTGTTCTCCGATGCCGGAGCATGGCACGCACTGATGGAGCGTCTAGTGCAGGCGCTCGTACAGTACTTGAATGCGCAAATCAAGGCGGGCGCCGAGGCAGTCCAGGTTTTTGATAGTTGGATCGGGTGTATGGCGCCGGATGACTATGAAAAATTTGTGCTCCCACACATGCGTGGGTTGTTCTCCGGCTTGACCCCTGGGGTTCCCGCCATTCACTTTGGTACGGGGACCGCGGGACTGCTCGCCCACATGCGAAAGGCTGGAGGGGACGTCATCGGTCTGGACTGGCGTATTGATCTGGCGGAAGGATGGAAACGAGTGGGTTATGACGTTGGCGTGCAGGGAAACCTCGATCCCACAGCGCTCTTTGGCCCCACCTCCGAAATCCGTGCCCGGGTATCAGAGATCCTCAAGCGAGCGAAGGGACGGCCGGGACATATCTTTAATCTGGGACATGGAGTACTCCCAGAAACTCCCGTGGAAAATGTCATTGCCATGGTCGAAGCAGTTCACGAGCTCAGCTCACGTTAAAAGCCTTTCTCGGATGGAAGATAACTCTCGCAAAGACGCAAAGGGAGCCAAGGTAAGAGTAATTGAAAAAAAGGTTTTCTTAGCTAGCTTTGCGGCTTGGCGCGAAATCCTTCTCAATAGCTTCCTGTTAAACCTTTCATCTTTGGGATCCAGATGAGCAGACGCATCGTTATTATTGGTGGCGGAATTTCCGGCTTGGCGGCGGCCCACCGTCTGGTGGAGCTCAAAGGTAGTGACCCCAATGACCGCGTCGAGTTGGCCCTCTTGGAGGCTAGCGAGCACGCGGGCGGTACCATTGGAACCGAGCACCTCAGCGGTTTTCTTGTTGAACGCGGCCCGGACTCATTCATCACGGAAAAACCTTGGGCCATACAGTTGTGTGATCGCTTGGGAATCACATCAAACCTCATTTCCCTCAGCCCCGCTCGCCGCAATATCTACGTGGTTTACCAAGGGCGACTGGTGCCGTTGCCGGAGGGGTTCATCCTGATGGCACCGACCCGGCTCTGGCCGTTGATTCGAACACCGCTGTTTTCCTGGCCGGGCAAATTACGAATGGCGGTTGAACTGTTTCTCCCCCGGGGAAAATCAAGTGATGACGAGAGCATGGCGTCGTTTATTCGGCGCCGTTTCGGTCAGGAGCTTTTGGAACGTGTGGCACAACCCCTCATGGGCGGGATCTATGCGGCGGATCCCGAGGAGCTGAGCTTGAAATCGACCATGCCGCGATTTTTAGAATTTGAACGTTCCAGACGCAGCATCATCTGGGCTTCGTGGTTGGAGCAACGGCGCCGCGCCCGATCGCAACGCGGCGGAAGCGGTGCCCGATGGGGGCTCTTTGTATCTTTCAAGGAGGGAATGCAGCTGCTGGTGGACACCCTGGTCGATCGACTCCCTGCCGGTACCTTGCGACTTGGAACGCAGGCAAAAACTTTGAATTGGAATGATGCTGGCAAATCCTGGCGTATTACTACGGACGGGGGTGAGGCATTGGATGCGGATGGTGTGATCGTAGCCTTACCCTCACATGCCGCCTCAAAGGTTCTTTCCTCCGTGGATCTAAAACTTTCTCAGGAACTGGCTGCGATACCGTACACCTCCACCGCGACGGTAACCGTTGCCTACAGACGTGAGGACATCCCCGACAGCTTGAACGGTTTCGGTGTGGTGGTCCCGGCCATGGAACGACGTGAGATCATTGCCTGTAGTTTTAGCAGTATGAAGTATGAGGGCAGGGCTCCGTCGGGCCATGAGCTCATCAGGGCGTTTGTAGGCGGCGCACTCCAACCGGAGCTGTTCGAACAACGGGACGAAGAGTTAGAACAGAGCGTAAGCAAAGAGGTTGCCGCCCTGTTGGGCATAAAAGGTAAGCCCATCCTTTGTCATATCCAAAGACACCCAAGATCGATGCCCCAGTATCGCGTGGGTCATTTAAAACGTGTCGAAGGCATTGATAGACTTTTGGCCAATCACAAAGGACTTGCACTTGCAGGGAACGCTTATAGGGGGGTGGGAGTCTCGGATTGTGTTCACGGCGGCGAAATGGCTGCGGAAGCAATTTTAGACCAGCTCAAACGCCATAAGAATTAGCAACGAAATTGCTCGCGCAAAGACGCAAAGGGTGCCAAGTTAAAATAAAATTACAAATTCGAAATCCGAATATCGAAACTCGAAACAAATCCAAATGATCAAAATATCAAAAAGCTCCAAACAGACTCATAATGGGTTTTGAATTTTGGATTTGAGGTTTTGGAATTGTTTAGGATTTCGTGCTTGGGATTTGGAATTTTAATTCGGAGGCCTCTCGGCGAGAAAATCTGTATTGAAGCGTAGCTACCGGCTCAAGTGGGGTTCGTAAAGGAGCTGGATGACGATACCGTCGGGATCCGCGCAATAAAATGAAGCGCTGCCGTCGCGATGATTCTTGAATGGGTGAACGATGGTTACTTTTTTTGTTCGAAACTCCTTCTCCAGTTCTTTAACCGTTTCGATCCGGTCGATGATGAATCCCAGATGATCCAGGTGTTCGTTGGGTCGTGACAATCCCTCGGGCAGGTCCACTTCGTGTAGAGCCAGGTTGTCGGTTCCTGAAGACAAGTAAACGTTTTTCTCGTCCGGTTCCCACACTATCTCCATGCCGAACATTTCCTGGTAGAAGGCCTTGGATGCTTTGACGTCCTTGACCTGCAAAGCCAGGTGGTGCATGCCTTTCAAACCTTTCATCTTGCTCATGAAGACAGCTTTATCACATCCCTGGTTGGTCCACAAAGCGCTCTTGCGGGGGTGGGGCAAAAAAGGGATATTGAAAGCATGAAGGAAGCGCTTTGGTGGGCGACCGAGCCGGACGGACGGATCCTGTGCACTCTGTGCCCGAGATTCTGCCGGATGGCTGAAGGGCAGGCGGGGTTTTGCTACATCCGAAAAAACATAGACGGGAAACTCTATTCCCTGGGATACGGCAGACCTACGGGATTTGCCGTGGACCCCATCGAAAAGAAACCTCTCAATCACTTTCTCCCGGGTACCTCCATCGTGAGCTTTGGCACTGCGGGTTGCAATCTTGGATGCCGATTTTGTCAAAATTGGAGCATTAGCAAGGCTAAATTGGACGACGCCGGGAGCGTCAGCGCGAGTCCTCAGGAGATAGTGGACATGACCGCAAGCCGCGGTATTCCAAGTATCGCTTATACTTATAATGATCCAGTGATATTTGGTGAATACGTTATAGATACATCCAGGCTGGCGCGCGAAAGAGGGCTTAAGAACGTTATGGTAACGGCGGGTTACATTACGCCGGAAGCCCGGCGCGATGTTTTCAAGTTCATCGATGCGACCAACGTCGACCTGAAGGCCTTTACCGAAAGGTTCTACCATAAGCTGACGTTTTCGCATCTGGACCCCGTATTGGATACCCTGAAATGGTTAAAATACGAAACGGAGATATGGTTTGAAATAACGAATCTGATGATTCCAGGCGAGAACGACGAACCCGATGAAACCCGGCGATTGTGCGACTGGATTGTAAATCAGCTGGGGGATTCCGTGCCGGTTCATTTCACCGCATTCCATCCCGACTTCAAAATGATGGATAAAACGAGAACACCACAATCAACCCTTAAACGGGCCCGTGGGATTGCGCTCTCCTCGGGAATTAAATACTGCTACTTGGGAAACGTTCGTGACGATGAGGGGCAGAATACGGTCTGCCCCTCATGCGGTAAGATCCTGATCCGGCGTTCGTGGCATAAAGTCGTGGAATATCAATTGGTTGATGGTCATTGCCCCTGCGGACAGAAAATTCCTGGTTTCTTTCCCCAACGATCCAACAGGGGCGCGAGGTCCTTTGGACCTTTCCACTCTTAGAAAAGGCTTCCAAAGAATCCAGGGCAGGGAGCGTTATCTTCTAGGAGAAGATTCGTTGCCCCTCAACCAGCGACGTCGTCTTGCTCTTGAATGAACTGGTAAGCGCAGGAAAATGCTCCGCTGCGGATTTTGAGAAAGCATCACGACAGAACGCAACGACAACAACGATCTGCCCGCTGGAATAAGCCTCTCCGCTCCCAAACACGCTGGTGACATGGTAATTGGAAACGAAGTCCTGGGCGGCGATAATTTTCCTTCCCTCGTTGTCCGTGGCTTGAGCGGCATTGTCGACGAAAAACAACCCTGCGGACTTACCGACGGCCTTCTTGATGATCTCGGAATCGTGGCTGTCAATCCAATCCAGCGGGACACCTAGCTCCTTGAGAAGACGGGAGATCATGGGAATCGCGCCCACAAAGGCCGATGAAATCAGCGGTATGCCGACGTGCCCTTTGGATTTACGCCGGTCGTTCCAGTCTCCCTCCTGCCCATGGGTGCCAACCAGGGAGAGTACGGGCGTATCGGATTTCAATTGCGCGCCGGCCCCGGCGGAATCCGCCAGTTTCTGCACGAATTCTTTGTTGGCTGCCGGTAGGCTGCCGAATGGTACAGTGATAAACACCCTGGCAAGCGCGACCGAGTCGCTAAACTCGTTGTGAAGCTCGTTGGCTAACTGCTGGGCTGCCTCTTCGAGGCTTTTGGCGTTCTGGACCTTGGACTCGATTTTCGACCAGAGCTCATTCACTTTTGTGGCTGTAGCCTGTTCGATCTTCATAGTTTATTCCCCTTATGCGGTTTGAGAGACGGTTTTGATTGCTTCATTCATTGCCCCTTGACGGTATCCCTGCAGGTCAACACTCACGTAAGAAAAGCCGGTGTCACGAAAGCGCCGCGTGACAACTTCACGCACTTCCGATGAGAGCATGCGAGGTAGATCTTCCGGTGCCAACTCGATGCGGGCCACGGTGTCATGATAACGGACGCGAAACACGCGAAACCCCAGTTCCCGCAGAACACTTTCACAACGTGCCACCTGGGTGAGGCGCTGGGGTGTGATCTGGGTTCCGTAAGGAAAGCGACTCGATAGGCAGGCGAGGGCTGGCTTGTCCCAAACCGGTAAATCGATGCGCCTTGCGGCTTCACGGATGTCCGGCTTGGAAAATTCCAATTCGTCCAAAGGCGACCGTACACCGTGTTCCTTTGCAGCCTGACGTCCCGGTCGATGATCGCCGCGGTCATCCAGGTTAAACCCATCAAGAACATTTGGAATTCCCGAGTTGAGAGCTTCCTTGACGGCGACATTGTAAAGTTCCGTCTTGCAAAAATAACATCGGTTAAAAGGATTTGCCGCGTAACGGGGATCATCCACTTCATGGGTTTTGATGAGCAGATGACGAGCCCCGAGCCTCTCCGCGAGGCTTTTGGCGTCGGCCCCTTCCTCCGGGGCGAGGCTGGGAGATACGGCGGTCAATGCCAAGGCGTTATCACCCAGTGCCCTCACGGACTCCGCTAACAGGTAGCTTGAATCGACTCCACCAGAAAAACAGACGATGACCTGCTTCATTTCCTGGAGCAGGCCACGAAGGCGCTCGATTTTGCCGTCCAGCGTAGACATGGGCTCGGAGTTACTGAATTAGATGCACTTTGTCAATTATAATGTTAACGGTCAACTCTGCTTTGGGGTTCCCGCCGTTACACCATTTAGTTCACCCGGTCTTTCGAGCGGAATGGTCACTGCGGCACCGAGAAGGCGATACCACAGTCTAGTTCCGGAAGAGACAAAAATCAGGAACGTTCCTGTGATCATCAGGGCGAGCTTGATACCGTAAAGCTCCGCCAGCCATCCAACGACCACCGGTGTCACGATATAAGCAAGGTTCCAGCCCAAACCCATACTTGCCATGGCTGCGGAGCGGTCGCTGGCTGAGCTGAGTTGGGTTGCGCGAACCTGATACAAGACATCCATCAAGCCGCTTGATGTTCCCAACGCCGCCATGCAGAAACCCAAGAATATGATGTGATCCAACGAACCACTGCCAATTACAAAGACGCCAAGTCCCGCGATTCCAGCTGCGTACATAACTGCCTGACGGGACGGTGTGATCAGAGGTGCCAGCATCAGACCGCTTGCGATGGGCCCTAGGGCCCGTAAAGCAACGGTGAAACCGATCCATTGTTCTCCATAACCCAGCTGGGCCAGGTAAATCGGATATATCGATTGAGTTAGCGCCGGGGCAAGGCCTGCGGCAAACGAGGCGGAAATGGTGAGCCAAGTGGGGCGGTGACAAAGAAACTTACCGATGCCGACAAAAATTTTCCAGACGGACCGTCCCTTGGGTTTTGCTTCAACATGGGGTAGGAAGAATCCCAACACCGAGGAAGCCAGGGTGGCCAGGAACAAAATCACGAAGGCGCCGGGGTACCCAGCGGTGGCCGCGACAACACCGCCCAATGAGAGGCCCGCCAGGTTCCCCGCGGCGTTGCAGGCGGAGAGTTGCCCGAGCCTTTTGCTGGAGCTGGCTCCCGGCAACTGGCTTGCAATGGATTGAGCGGGGGTCCAGAAGAAACTACGCGACTTGTTGGAGATAATCTGGGCTATGAGCAGGGACACGAACCCCTCGGCCTGATAGAGGACCACTGCTGCCAGGGTATTTAAAAGGTAACAGGCGTGCAGTACCAGGCGCTCTCCGAAGCGATCGGAAAGCGCTCCACCCATGAAACGGATGCCAAGTGTCGCAACAACCGGTAAAGAGACAATGCTGGCAATCTGCAAAATTGAGAATCCCAGGTAGATGGCATACAGCGGGATCAATACATGGGACATGCCGATGCTCGTGCACCAGAGTGCGGCGCTACCGTAGAGCACCAATATGCCGGAGGATCTATGAGGTTGGCTCATAAATTATTGGCTCTGGACACGCGACTTGTGAATCGTAAAAATCAAATCTGGACTCAAAGGACATGTAGCTCGCCTACAATTGGTCCATAACGACGCGGAATTAATGAAAGCGAATGAGAGCGGAAGAGTCTCAGTCCCTGAAGCTGCCCGCCGCCGCAAATCCTCAAATCCGGGTGCGATGAGGCCGTGAATTCACAAATGGGTCCAAGGGCTTCTTGGGACCTTACTAAATGTCGGATACAAGGGCAACATGCTGTGGGTCTGGTTAAAGTAGAATTATTGTAGGATGCATTCGGTTACCGCGTGGATTGATGAAGGCGATTGCCAGTTAGCTCTGAGACGAAGCGAGCCGCTCAAACAGAAGCCCGTATCTGATCCCTTGATCGCTCACGATGGCGAGATTCAACCGGAAGTACTCCATGATCCTATCAATGAGCAGGGCTCCCGCCAGAATGACATCGGCTCTCTTCGGCTCCAAACCGGGTATCTGCTTTCGCTCAATCAAGGTCTTGCTACGGTAGAGGTCGATTTGCCGTTTCACTTCCTTGCGTTCGAGATCGCTTCCATGGACCGCCTCCGGGCGATATGGCACTAGAGATTTCTCGACCGCTGAAAGAGTCGTAAAGGTACCGGCAATTCCCACCATAACGCGAAAGTCGGTTTCAGGCCCCCAATCGGCAAGCTGTTCCGACAAATCTCGATCTATCGCATCTACCAGCAATCTGCATTCCTCATCTCTGGCGGGATCGGACTGTAAATACCGCTCTGTCAGTTTGACGGTTCCCATGGGATAGCTCTTCCAACGATGGAGCCCGCCATTCTTCCCCCAAATGAATTCTGTGCTTCCGCCTCCAATGTCCACCACCAGACATTCCGGTGCCAGGCCCTTCAGACCTTTCTGAACTGATAGGTAGGAATACCAGGCCTCTTCTCGGGCAGATAAGACTCTGAGATCTAGCCCCAGATCCTGCTTCAACGGTTCGCTGAATTCGATTGCATTGGACGCTTCCCGGAGAGCACTGGTGCCAGCGATCTTGATTTCCCGAACCTGCCAATAGTCGCACCTTTCTCGGTAGGCGCGCAGAGCCTGGAGGGTTCTTTGTTTTCCTGCCGGACCGATGATCCCTGTTTGCTGCAAACCCTCGCCCAGTCGAGTGATCTCGGCGCGATCCTCGAGGACTTTGTAGTGACCACGCTCGTCCACCTCGACCACCAGTAGAAGGACGGTGTTGGTACCGACATCAATGGTGGCCAACCGCCATGAATCCATGGCTATGCCTCTCGGGCCAATGCTAGCGGGTGGGTTTCGCGGACTGTGGAGAGCCAGAGATCGAGGTCCTCAAGCGCTCTCTGGGCCATGAGCTCTTTTTTGGCTCTCCCTCTCGCCGAGTTGGGAAAGGGTAGGGGAGGAAACAGGCCGAAGTTTGCGTTCATGGGCTGAAACTCTTTGCGTGACTTGTCGGTGATATACTTCAACAATGATCCCAGTGCAGTCGTCGGCGGCGGAAAGACAGGTTCCAGTCCGCTTACCAGCCGAGCGCCATTGATGCCGGCGAGAAGTCCTGAAGCCGCGGATTCAATATAGCCCTCCACCCCCGTCATCTGACCGGCAAAGAAGAGTTCCTGACGACCTCGCCATTGGAGTGTTGGGCGAAGGTGGTGCGGCGAATTGATGAAGGTGTTGCGATGGAGGCTACCCAGACGTACGAACTCCGCCCTTTGAAGCCCTGGAACCATAGAAAACACCCGCCTCTGCTCCGGGTAAGTCATTTTCGTTTGGAAGCCTACCATGTTGTAAAGAGTTCCCTCCCGGTTCTCCTGCCGTAGTTGAATGGCGGCAAAGGGTATTTTGCCGGTTCGCGGATCCATCAGCCCGATGGGTCTCATGGGGCCAAAGGCCAAGCTATCCCTGCCTCGCCTGGCGATTTCCTCGATGGGTTGGCATCCTTCAAAGACAATGAAGCGCTCGAAACTGCGCGTGGGAATCTTTTCCGCCGCCAACAAGGCATCAACAAAAGAGCCGTACTCTTCACGATTCAAAGGCAGGTTTAGATAGTCGCCGGCACCCGATTCATGGCGTGAGGCTCGAAAGGCGACTTCCATATCAATGGAATCGGCCGTTACAATGGGGGAGATGGCATCATAAAAATAGAGATGGTCGGAGCCGAGTAGCGAGCTGAGTTGGTCAGAAAGGGCAGGGGCGGTGAGGGGGCCCGTGGCCAGAATGACGGGTCCGTCGGGTAGTTCTTGCACTTCTTCCCGAATGATCCGCACTCCGGGCAGTGATTGGAGTTCCTCCGTAATGGCCCGGGCAAAGGTCTCTCGATCCACCGCCAGGGCGGAACCCGCTGGCACTCGATGCGCCTCGCCGACCCGAATAATCAGCGAGCCCAGGCGTTTCATCTCTTCCTTTAATATACCCGCCCCGGTGGTAAGAGTTTGGGAGCGAAAGGAATTGCTGCAGACGAGCTCTGCGAGAAACTGTGTCGAGTGGGCGTCCGTCGTCGTGTGGGGCCTCATCTCGTAAAGCTCCACGGCAACCCCGCGCCGGGCGATTTGCCACGCCGCTTCCGAGCCGGCCAGACCCCCACCGATGATCCGAACCGTTGGATTCATGATCACTCAGTCATTTGGATGGTATAGTCGCAGTCTTCTTTATGGCATCGACGCACCCTGCCGGCCTTCTTGGTGACCTTCTCCAGCAGGATGGAGGCCTTGCATTTGGGACAGGGTTCACCCACCGGACGGTCCCAGCTGGCAAAGGTGCAATTCGGGTAACGGTCACAGGCGAAAAAGATCTTTCCGCGTCTGGATTTTTTCTCATGCAGGTTACCTTCGCCACAGGATGGACAACTGATTCCAAGCTCCACGGGTTTCGTCAAGGGCCGCATGTTCTTACATTCCGGGTAGCCGCTGCACCCCAGGAACTTGCCGTATTTTCCCCAGCGAATCTCAAGGGGCTTTCCGCACTTCTCGCAAATTTCCCCGGTTTCTCCGTCCTCGACTTTGATCTCGCCCTTTTCGTCCCGGGTAAAATTCTTGGTGTTTTTACACTCCGGGTATTTGGGACAGGCTAGAAACTCGCCGTTACGCCCCCATTTGACCACCATGGTTGCGCCGCATTTTTCACAGGCGATGTCCGTCGGAACCTCTTCTCGCTTTACATCGCGCATTTCCGCCTCGGCCTTTTTCAGATCGCGGGAAAAGGTCGTGTAAAAGCGCTTCATCACCTTGAGCCAGTCCTCGTTGCCCGCCTCGATCTTGTCCAGGATGTTTTCCATTCCTGCCGTGAACTCCACATTCAAGATATCGGGAAAACAGTCCACAAGGAGATCGGTAATGAGCATTCCCAGTTCCGTCGGAACCAGTGTTCTCCTTTCATCCTGAGACACGTATTCCCGGGTCAGGATGTTGGAAACAATCACGGCGTAGGTGGACGGACGCCCGATTCCTTTCTCGTCCAGCTCCTTGATCAGCGAGGCTTGAGAAAACCTTGGTGGAGGTTGAGTGAAGTGTTGACGCGGCTCGAGAGACAGCAAGGTCAGATTGGCGCCCACCGGAAGGTCCGGAAGAGTGGAATCCTTTTCCTCATCCTCATCATCCTTGCCTTCGATGTAGAGCTTCATAAACCCATCAAACTTGAGCTGCTGTCCTGTGGCGCGGAAAAGACCATCGCTGACCTGGATGTCAAAGGCGGTTTGATCGTAAACCGCCGGGCGCATCTGGCTGGCGACAAAACGGTCCCAGATGAGGCAGTAGAGCGCAAAGATATCCCGTCTTAGAAAACTGCGCACCCGCTCGGGAGTATAATCCAGGGACGTGGGCCGGATGGCTTCGTGGGCGTCCTGGCTTCCCTTCTTGGTTCGATAGGTGACGGGTTTATCCGGCAAGTAAGCGTCGCCGTAGGTTCCTTTAATGAATCCACGCACACTTTGAATCGCATCTGGAGAAACCCGGGTGGAGTCGGTTCTCATGTAAGTGATCAACCCGACGGAACCCTCGGTTCCCAGCTCCACGCCTTCGTACAACCGCTGAGCCGCTTGCATGGTGCGCTGGGGCTGGAACCCCAACTTTCTGGCGGCCTCCTGTTGCAACTTGCTGGTCACGAACGGCGGTGCGGGAAATCGGCGCCGCTCTTTCTTTTCCACCTGACCGATGACCCAGGAGGCCCCGTCCAGTGCACGGGTGATTTGCTGAACCTGGTTTTCGTTTTCGATTCGTACCTTTTTGTTGTCAAACTTTTCTCCCCGCCATAGGATCAACTTGGCCTCAAAGTCGGGGCCTTGATCCCCTTTCAACAGTGCGGTGAGGGACCAGTACTCCAAGGGATTAAAAGCGCGAATTTCCTTTTCCCGTTCACAGACGAGGCGCACCGCGACAGACTGTACGCGTCCCGCGCTGAGCCCTCGGCGAACTTTTTTCCACAGGATGGGACTGATTTGATAACCCACAAGACGATCCAGGATACGCCTGGCAATCTGGGCTTCAAACTTCTTTCGGTCGAGCTTTTGTGGATTGGCGATGGCTTCCTGCACCGCCTTGCGCGTGATTTCGTTGATCAAGAGGCGATGGAACTGGCCGCCATTTTTTCCGAGTTGGTCTGCAATATGCCAGGCGATGGCCTCCCCTTCGCGATCGGGGTCGGACGCAAGGTAGATATTCTCTTTGCCTTTGGATGTTCGCTTGAGGTCATCGATAATTTTTTTCTTGCCCTGAATGACTCGAAAGTCCGGAGTAAACCCTGCCTTGATATCGACTCCGAGTTTGCTTTTGGGCAGGTCCACCACGTGGCCCACCGATGCCTTTACCTGGAAGTCCCTGCCCAGGTACTTTTCCAAAGTCTTTGCTTTCGCCGGAGATTCAACGATGACTAAATTTTTTGCTGCCATATCCTTTTCTCACATTGATGATATTACAATTCCACTGATTCGATCAAACGGATCTGAATCGCTTTCCGGGTAACTGCTTAATCAACCCAAGGAGTTCCAGATCCAAAAGAATCTCCGACGCCTTTGCGGATGAGATTCCACTCAATTGAATGATCTCATCGATCTGGCGGGAAGAATCTTGTATGAGTTCAAACACCCTCCGTGTTTCCGGGCTAGACTTATCGGGCAACGACGGACGTGGAGGTTGTTTGACTTCTTCAACATGCCCATTAATTTGTGGAGCCAGTTCCTCCAAAATGTCCTCGACACGCTCCACCAACTTTGCCCCCTGACGAATTAACCGATGGGTCCCGCGGCTCAGGCTAGATCCCGCTGGACCGGGAACCGCAAAAACTTCCCGCCCTTGTTCGTTCGCCAAATTGGCTGTGATCAAAGATCCGCTTTTTTCCGTTGCTTCTACGACCACGACGCCCATGGCAAGGCCGCTGATCAATCGGTTCCGGGACGGGAAGTTAAAGGCCAGCGGCTGTGTTCCCATGGAAAGATCCGACAGGATAGCTCCCTGGTGACGGATCCGATGATAAAGCTCCTTATGTTCCGGTGGATAAACCACATCCACTCCGCAACCAAGCACAGCCATCGTGGTGCCTCCGGCTTCCAGTGCGGCCTCATGGGCTTGACCGTCAATGCCCCGGGCCATTCCACTCACCACCACGAAACCAGAAGAGGATAAGCCATAACAGAGATCTCGGGTGATCTTCAACCCATAGTCACTGGCGCTTCGGGATCCAACCACAGCAATGGCTCTTTCCATTTCCGATCCCAGCTCCCCCATCATATAAAGGAGAGGAGGCGGATCGGCAATGTTTCGTAACCTGGTGGGGTAATTCTTATCGTTATAAAGGATGATCCTCGCCCCCGCGTTGGCGACTCGGTCCATCTCCATCTTCGCGAGTTCCCATTCGGAAAATCCACGCAGACTTTGAATTGCAGGTTGTTCAAGACCGGGAATTTGAGCCAGTTCTGCGTCGGATTTCTCGAATGCCAACCTCGGATCCCCCAGATGCTCCACAAGATTTTTGAAGGCGACGCACCCTAAGCCCTTTACATGGCGAAATGCAAACCAGGGGAGATATTCTTTTTCGTCAAGCGATGGCGTATCCATGTCTCCAAAGCCTAAACACCAGATAGCATTTTACTCTAATCCTGAACGCCTTGTCAGGTAGAATATTCTAACGGCTAATTTACGGCGCTGCAAAAAAGGAAGGCTCCGAAAGTGGTCAGGCCGACATTTCCTTTGTTAACTTGGTGCCTTACGTTGACGGCGCACATGTGTTTTCTCCAGGCTGATTAACCTCTCTTTCAAGGCTTTGCCAAGGGCGAAACCGCCCAGTTCGCCGTCGCTCCTGACCACGCGATGGCATGGAATCATGATGGGTATGGGATTTCTGGCAAGAGCGTTACCCACCGCTCGTGCGGCCTTGGGTTTGCCCAAACGCTTGGCAAGCCACCCGTAGCTCCTCACTTCCCCATAAGGAATCTTTATAGCGGCTTTGAGGACCGCGTGAGTAAACGGCGGGAGCCCGCTCAAGTCGCAAGGAGTGGAAAAACTCTTGGTACGGCCACTCAGGTAGGAGCGAAGTTCCTTTTGAGCTTTTGCCTTCCATCGCCGGGCGGATGGTGAGACGGTCTGGGTTTGCCGGCTCGCTTCCCTGGATCTCGACTTACCTCCGAGTCGCACCTCCTCTACCCCTTGCGCTGTGGCTGCAATATAGAATGGTATTTTTTCGGTGGTATTGGATCGCTTCAATCACCCCTCCTTTCCCTTCGGGCTCGCAACGCGAGTCGAATCGGTGAGTGATCCAGTTTCAAGCTTGAACGGAGCTGATGGACCAGATAGCGCTCATAGCTCGTCGGTACTCCTTTGACATAGTTCACGAATAGAGTAAAGGTCGGCGGGCGAATGTCCGTCTGCGTGGCGTAATAGAATTTGACCTCGCGGCCTCGGTATTGGGGGGGCGCGTGCCTTCTCACCATTTCCCGTAAACTCTGATTTAGCGCCGAAGTACGAAACCACTGTTGCTGCTCCAAAGAAACCTGCCGTACCTGTTCCATCAACTCTGACAGGCCGTAACCCGTCAAGGCCGACAGGTTTACGACGGGAACAAAATCCAAAAATTCCGGTTTCCAGTTCTCGGGATTATCGAGTTTTTGTTTTTCGGGGCTGTTGTTTGGTATCAAATCCCATTTGTTCACCGCCAGGATGCTCCCTTTACCACGCTGGATCGTATAGGACATGATCTGGGCGTCCTGCGAAGTGATCCCTTCGGGACCGTCCAGCAAGTGTACAATGACATCGCCCCGATCCACGGATCGCAGTGAACGGAGTACGCTATAACGTTCGATTCGGTCAACGATTCTGGCCCGGCGGCGGATCCCTGCCGTATCCACCAAGGTGTAGCGTTCCGATTGCCAGGTGAAGGGGCACTCCAGTGCGTCCCGAGTTGTTCCCGGGCTGGAGTCCACAACGGATCGCTCGTAACCGAGGAGCCGGTTCACCAGTGTCGATTTTCCAACGTTGGGTCTCCCTACAATAGCCAGACGGGAGCCCGGTGTTCGGTCTTGGGAAGGGGTCGTCCCCCGGAGGGGTAAGAACGGGAGAATTTGGTCCAGGAGTTCAGACACTCCATGGCCGTGCTCTGCGGAAAGAGGATAGATATCACTTAGTCCCAGAGCGTAAAACTCATAGAGCAGATTTTCTTTTGGTTTGGTATCGATTTTATTCACGGCGTAGAAAACTGGCTTGTTGACCCGTCGCAACAGGCTTACCGCCTCATGGTCGAGCGGGTTCAAACCTATTTTCCCGTCGAGTAAGAAAATAACGACGTCAGCTTCTTCAATGGCAAGTTGGCTTTGCTCTTGAATTCGCTTTTTTAGTCCGAGGTCGGGGTCCGGCTCGAAGCCCCCCGTGTCGATGAGGAAAAAGGTCTTGCCACGCCAATGAACCTCCCCATAGTTCCGGTCGCGGGTGACCCCGGGAAAGTTATCAACGATCGCGTTCTTCCCACCGGTCAACCGGTTGAACAGCGTTGACTTTCCTACATTCGGCCGTCCCACCAGGGCGACCAGACCTTGACTCTGCCCTGAAGATTCTTCGGCGCTCTGTGTTACAGTCGTATCCACCGTTTCTTTTCCCAAGAAGAATGGTCCAGTTTTTCAGTTTCTTGCCAACCACCGCTGTGCAAGACTCAATTCTCAGCGCCCGTTACCCGGTGCCGAGGTGGTCGTGCCACTAGCCGTTAACCCTCACTAGCCTGAAGCAGGAAAGCCTGGATGAACCGGTCAATGTCTCCGTCCAGGACACCGTCGGCATTGCCCACTTCGAGATTCGTCCGATGGTCTTTCACCATTCGGTAGGGGTGGAGAACATAAGATCGGATCTGACTTCCCCAGGCGATGTCTTTCTTCGTCTTATGGAAGGTCTCCATCTTTTCTTTTTGCTTTTCCGACTCCAGTTCATAGAGCCGTGAGCGAAGGATTTTCATCGCCATGGCCTTGTTTTTGTGCTGGGACCGCTCGTTTTGGCAGGCGACGACAATGCCTGTGGGTAGATGGGTGATGCGTACGGCGGAATCTGTTTTGTTAACATGTTGCCCTCCGGCTCCGCTGGAGCGGTAGGTATCGATGCGAAGATCCGCCTCATTGATATCGACTTTGATCGTCTCGTCCACCTCAGGGTAAACAAAAACTGAGGCAAACGATGTGTGACGCCTTGAATTGGCGTCGAAAGGTGAGATCCGCACCAGGCGATGGATGCCTGCCTCCGCCTTCAGGTGACCGTAGGCGTAGCTTCCTTCCACCGTAAAGGTGACGCTCTTGGCCCCCGCCTCCTCGCCGGGCTGGTACTCTAGAATCTCCGTCTTGTATCCCCGACGGTCAGCCCATCGAAGGTACATGCGAAGCAGCATTTCCGCCCAGTCTTGCGCCTCCGTGCCACCGGCACCGGGGTGCAGGCTTACGATGGCGTCCCGCGGATCATCGACTCCGCCCAGGATCTGACTTAGCTCAATCTCCGGAAGCTCCGATGCCACGAGGGCCACCTTGGCTGCGGCCTCTTGCAGGGCCTCCTCGCTCTCATCCGTGGATGCCAGCTCCAGGTAGATCCGGGCTTCTTCAAGGTGAGTTTTGTTCCTCTGCCAGACATCCAGGGTGTTTTTGATGCTGGCTTGCTCTTTTAGGAGGGTCTGGGCTTTCTCCGAATCATTCCAAAAATCCGGGCGGGAGCAAATCTGATTTAATTCCTCTAGCCGTTTTTCTTTCCCGTCGAGGTCAAAGACGCCTCCGCAGAAGGTCCAGTCGCTCTTCCAATTGAGTTAATTGTTCTTTGGTCTCATCTAACATCGATACACTCCCAAACCTGAATTTCCAGGTCTTACCCTGTATTATAGCTTCATTTGAGTCGGGTCACAAAGCGCGTCGCGAATTCTAGATTCCATTCGCTTCATCCGGCGGGCTTCGGCTGGAGAAACTTCATGATCGTAGCCCAGGAGGTGGAGAATCCCATGGATTAAAAGCGCTTCCATTTCCGCCTCCAAGGGTTTGTTTTCTCCCTTGGATTGTCTTTCCGCCTGCTCGACCGAAATGACCACGTCTCCCAGGAGTCTCCCGCCTGTTGCGAGATCTTCCTCCTGCGGGAATGACAAGACGTCTGTCGGCTCGTTTTTCTTTCGGTAGTGAGCATTGAGCTTTTGGATCTCACCGTTACCCACCAGGGCGAGACTCAATTCCGATTGCTCCTCTCCGAGGAGTTTGAGGATCCGATACGCCTTGGACTTGATCCTTTGTGCGGAAACCTTCTTACCCTTGGAACGATTGATGATATCAACGGCCATGATTCGGCTAAGCGCTAAGCGCATGGCGCAAAGCGAACCAACGAAGCGTGTTCAACGTTTTGGTCCGCGTCACGACCACGGACACGATCACGACATGGGGCTTTACGGTTTTTCATGGTGGTGTACGCGGGCGAAAGGATACGGAAGGTCAGGATTCGGGTTTGTTGGTTTCTTTTTCCTGCGCTTGCGCCCGCTTGGTGTCGGACTCGTAGGCGGCGATGATATTTTGAACCAGACGATGACGCGCCACATCCTTTTCCGTAAAAGAAACAAACCGGATTCCGTCGATCCCTTGAAGGATGCGTGACGCTTCCTTGAGGCCGGAAGGTTTGCCAGCGGGTAAATCAATTTGGGTGACGTCACCCGTAATGACCGCTTTGGAGCCATAACCGAGACGCGTAAGAAACATCTTCATCTGCTCGGGTGTGGTATTTTGCGCTTCGTCGAGAATGACAAAGGAATCGTTTAGTGTCCGCCCCCTCATAAATGCCAAGGGTGCGACTTCAATGGTTCCCCTTTCCACCAGCCGGTGGGCTTTGTCGAAATCCACCATGTCATGCAGAGCATCGTACAGGGGCCTCAAGTAGGGGTTCACCTTTTCCGCCAGGTCCCCCGGCAAGAACCCGAGTCGCTCCCCGGCTTCCACCGCCGGTCGCGTCAAAATGATCCGTACGTAGTTGTTCTTCATCAGCTCTGCCACTGCCATGGCCATGGCTAGATAGGTCTTGCCGGTGCCCGCGGGACCGATGCCGAAGACGATGTCGTAGCGACGAATGGCGTCGATATAAACCTTCTGTGCCACGCTCTTGGGTGTGATGGTCCTCTTATGGGAAGAGATGTAGATCGTATCCAGAAATATGTCCTGGAGATTGGCCCTGCCGTTTCCACTCAGGATGCGGATGCTGTAGTCCACATCACTGCCGTACACCGGATATCCTTTTTCCAATAGTCCATAGAGCTGTTGGATGACCTTGGCCGCCAGTTCCGATTCCAACGGATCTCCGGAAAGATCCACCTCCGTGCCCCTCACCTGAACCCGCACGCCCAGAGTGCGCTGAATAATCTTTATGTGCTCGTCGTGGTGTCCCAACAGATCCCGGAAAATTTTGGGGTCGTTGAAAGAGAGGTGAATCGGCTCTCCTTCCACGGGCACCTCTTTCTTGATTCGGCTTGCTTTCACTTCGTTTCTCCCATCAGCTGCAAAAGGATCTCGCGTTGTCGAGGGCGATTGTCAAAATCCAGCAACACGATCTGCTGCCAGGTGCCGAGCAGAAGCTTCCCGGACCCAATGGGAACCTGCACAGAGGGACCCAGGAGCGACGCTCGTAGATGAGAAAAGCCGTTATCGTCTCCCCATCGGTCATCGTGGTGGTATCTTCGATTGGAGGGTACGATCTTTTCCAAGAATTCTTTCACGTCCTGGATCAGACCGGGTTCGTATTCCATGGTGGTTAGCGCCGCTGTGGAACCGGAAACAAAGATGGACGCTAATCCTTCCCGGACCCCGTCCCTCTCTACCTGGTTCTGTACCTTCGACGTGATGTTGATGATGTCGCAGAACCCCTGGGTCTGTTCCTTCATGCGGTGGTTGGATATCCTCATGGATTCGTCTGCGGCCTACTTGATCTGCCGGACAATCTCCTCGGCTTTTTTCAGGGCGTCCGATAATTTTGTTGGGTCTTTGCCTCCGGCCTGGGCAAAATCCGGGCGGCCGCCTCCGCCTCCACCCACCACAGGCGCCAGCTGTTTGATGATATTTCCGGCATGATACTTCTGGGTTAAGTCTTTGCTTACGGAGGTTACCAACTGCACGTTCTTTTCCCCGGCGCTCAACAGGATCACCACGCCCGAGCCCAATTTGTCTTTGACTTGGTCGGCGACTTCCCTCAGTTGTTTGGCGTCCACCTTTTCCACTTCGGTGATGAGGACACTGGTCCCGTCAATCTCTTTTTTCTTTGCCAGCAAGTCAGGAATCTGGTTTTTGCCCATTTGGCCGTGGAGACGCTCAATTTCTTTTTCCAGAGATTTTTGCTGCTCCAGGAGCTTTTTCACTTTGTCTAC
>JABAOE010006081.1_pt4 | contig 23971 bp, 24 predicted proteins | sample 7062141 | NCBI WGS metagenome assembly JABAOE01 (sample SAMN14538627, study PRJNA623070) | marine sediment metagenome | biome: marine biome [ENVO:00000428]; feature: marine pelagic biome [ENVO:01000023]; material: deep marine sediment [ENVO:00002113] | place: India: Gulf of Khambhat ... | reverse complement strand
GTTGTAAGCACAATGACACTAAATGTTGTAAATCCGGAATAGTTTTGAAAACTATAGATTGTTATATAAGAAAATAATTTTTTAACAAATTGGAAAAAATCGACTATACAGGAACTGTTTGGGCAATAAATCACAATAATCCTGAACCTTTAGTGGAACATTCATTAAAAAAACTGCAAGATTATGGGGTAAAAAAAGAAGATATTGTCTTAACTGATGCGCCAGAAAATGTTAAAGTGGGTGCAATAGTTGTCGAAATTTGGCCATATCATTTGGATGTTGGAAGAGTTAGAACTATTCGAAATGAGTCTTTTATCAGTGGTACTGTTTTAACCATTGAACTAAAAACGGATGCTGAAGGAAAGTATATCGATTAATTGTTTCTTGAATATTAGTTTTTGAAACTAGATTTCTTCTTCGTACTCGTATTCGTCGTATTCATCTTCGCTAACAGTTTTAGGCTTCTTTAGGAACACTACTAATACAGCACCAATTCCCACCATTGCAGCTACTCCAACATATAATACCCAATCAGGAAGACCAAGTTCTAAGGGGTCAATAGAGGAGCCTCCTTCAACAGTATAATCAAAACTTTGTTTTCCATCAGAATAACCAGATGCACTTGCAAAAATTTCTATTGAAACTAATTCACCTTCATTTGCAGTTACATCAACTTTTGCAGTTCCACTTTCATCTGTTCGTATGCTTTCCGGGTTTATGGTAACACCAGGATCAGTTTCAAATTTAATTGAGGCACCTGGTACAGAATTTGCCGAATCATCATCAATGAAAATTGTCAATTCTGAAGGTTCTCCAGCACTTAATGGTCCTTCAATACCTTCTGCAAAAATCTTTAGTTTTGGATCATTTGAAATGGTACTAATTTTTGTATTTGTTCCAATTACACCTTTGATACTAGCATCAATTGTTGCATCGCCTTTTTTACCATTAGATGAAATTGGGAACATTGCATAGGAGCTGCCTTCGTAAATTGTTACCTGTTCTGGAATTTCAACGATACTTGCACCATCTATACCAAGTTGAATTCGAAGATCTTTTGTAGCAGTGCTTGGATTACCAAGTAGATCTTTTAATTGAACTACTCCATTATATGGAACTTCACTATTTGCATCCAAGTTTTCAAAAGGCAAAAAGACCTCTATACTTGATGAAATTTGACTTCCAAAACTAGTAGTAGATTCTAATTCTAAATCTGCTTCAATACCAATTGGTATTGCATGTACTTCTATTCTTGCATCATTACCAATGTCAAATGAATCACTATGAAAATTGGCATTTGCAAAAGCGCGATTCTTTTTAATCTCTATGACTTCATTAACAGGATTTAGAATATATTTTGCATTTTCATCTAAAATTTTTGGTCGATGTTTTTCATCAAGAGCAATTAAAAATAAATCAAAATAACCGTTTTTGTCAACTACAATGTTTTCAGTTCCAGTTGGAGAAAAAATCCTAGTGTTAGTATGTTTGAATACATCTATGACTTCAGTACCATTAGTTCCTGCACCGGTTTCTTTAAGTGTAGCAGCAAGAATTACTGGACCAACATCTTCACCACTTGATATAAGGGCAGCTCCGTATGAATGAGAACTATCGATATTTCCAGCTTTTTCTATTTTAATTAACGAGTTGTCACTAGAAATGATGTTAATTTTATCGATTATTCCTTCTGCTTCATAATTTTCATTAGTTTGAATAGGATAGTATTCGTCTTCACAAATAAAGTGTGCTGGATGAACATCAAATTGACCTTTTTCTGGTTCAACTGAGCCTTCTTCACTATCACACAGTGGTCCAGGACCTACCATATTGATTTGATAAGACATTAGTGATGTGGTGTTGCTTGGAATTTGTGGCATTACATCTACAAGAACAGTACGGTTTTCAGCTAAAGGGTTTTCAATGTTTAATGGTCTTACAGCCTTGAAGCTGGTCAATGCAATTCCTAAATCTTCTGCACTTGCACCAACAAGAATATTTTCATCTTCATAACCTGCAATGTTCATTGTTTCTCTAAAATGATAACCAAATTCACCTTTTTTTATTACAACATTGGTTTCTTCCATCCTATCATCAAATTCTCTTCCAACAGCATGCTCGTCAGAGAACAATTCTAATTTAACATCTTCAGGAGTAGCAGCAGGTAAGCCCTCAGCATCTAGCAAGCTTATGAAAATGTCAATTGTTCTTTCTGCATCACTAGATATTTTATCAGGGAAAGTAACTATGGATAGAGAAGTAGGTAAAGAAGAAGTAATGTGGATATTTTGTGAAACATCTATTCCAAGACGATCAAAAGATGCGCGCAGAAAAGCATTTCCGACTTCATCACTTGTGTTTATGACGCCCCAGGTATAATACTGACCTTGCTGGATTGTTAATTTCTCAGTATCTGTAAAAAGTAGCGAGTTTTCATATACTAAATCAATTTCAATTTCATAAGGAGCTCGAATCACGCTACCTTCTGCAGTTGTCAAGTATACTGAAAAAGGCATTTCAGAGTTAACATGCATGCTATTTGAAGGAAGGCTCAGATGTAAACGCACATCATCAGGCATTGAATTATCAGAACCACCAACTTTGAATTTTTTAAAATCAATTTTATCATTGAAAAATGTAGAAATTATTGTTTCGCCGGGTTTATCCCCAGTTTGAATTTCAAACATTCCAAAATTATGATCTTTTTTAATAGTGACAACAGATGGTACAGATGCAATAGATGGGTCATCTGATTCTAATCCAATTGCAATATCTACAGGTGCTTGAACTGCTAATCCATTACGATTGACTAAATTTACGTAACCTATATTGTGAATAGAACTGAGTTTATCAACTTGTGAGGGGGAAATTGAAAGTTCGACAGCATAATTATCAAGGCTTGATTGGGAAAATGCAGGTACAATATTTGCAGGTAACAAGATTGCTGCCACAAACAAAACAATTGGAAGATAGTTTTTTTTCATTTTTTTTGTTTACCTCCATAAAAGGGAAAAAAGGGAGTGGGATTAACCACTTTGTTGTCCAACAGAAACAGTTCCTACGAACACGTTACCGTTAGAGGTTGTTAGTTTGAACTGTGAAGAACGGCCTATTCTTAAGTCGCTTTCAAGATCCAGAATAACTGTTGCAGTTTGACCTGCTTGTAATTCACCAGCACCTTCATCTAGTAATTGGTCACCACCAGTTGTTCCAGTTAGGACAGTATAGTTTCCTAATGGAAGCTCAGTTGTTACTGCGGTATTCCAAGCACCCATGCCAGCTGCTGCTGCATTGTTAAATTGGTAGATGTATCCGCCGAAGCTTACTTCACCTAAGACAACTTTTTGTACACTGTCATTAGTGATGTAGATTGCGACTCTTTCATCTGCCTCTACGTTTGGATCACCATCACCAGATGTTGCAACCATGTTGTTTCCTTCATGCATTTGGAGGTTGGCTACAGATCTAGCATCATAACCCAAAATCTTTATTGCTTCAATTTGTGGTGTACCGCTAATTTGTGAGGAGCTAAAGAATCCTTGTGAGAATACAAAGATAATAGTACCTCCGACTACTGCGATTGCTACCATCAAAAGAGTTGCAATAACTGGGGCTACTGCTTTGTGACTGGATTTCAGTTCTTTTGGTTTTAGGGTAGTTGTTTTCATTTGTTGAATATTGATATCGTATGTTGGTTGTTAACCGGTTTTGTGTGCATTCTGCACAGCAACAAGGTCTACCAAAAAGGCCCAAAATGGCCTGATCCATCAAAAAAAAGATAGGTTTGTTCCTTTTTAGAATATACATGACTATCCAAATTCTTCATTATGAGTTTTTAGGACCAATAAAACTTGCAGATTGGGGCCCTCCAATGGATGAAGTAGTTTTTGTAATTTTATCTAGAGACAAAGACACCTTTAATGTGATATATGTTGGAGAATCAGACAAAACTAACGAACTAGATTTTTTTATAAAAAATGAGAAATTCAAATGTTGGATATCAAACGCTGGCTCAGAAGACAACTTGTATCTTTCAATCTATTTGATGCCAAACTCTGATGAAAAAGACCGGGAGAAAATTGTATCTAAAGCAATTGCACAGTATAAACCAGTTTGCAATATGGAAGATTAAATAACAAATTGTGCTAAATTACTAATACATATGAAATGCCCTTGTTGTGGTTCTGATATGAAAAAGGAAAAAGAGTTAGAAAAATCTATTTTAATGAAATGTGAAGAGTGTGGTTTGAGTGATACCACAATAAAATCATGAATTAATCTTATTTTGTGTATCAAAAAGTTGTAAAGTGATTAAATCAAGTGCTTTTTTCATATGCTCAAACTCAGCTATAGAGTGCTTTTGTCCTTCAACTAAAGCTCGCAATACCTTAACAATTCCTTTTTGATATTCGTCAGGAGCAGATACTTCTAATGCGTTAATTTTTGCTAATAAATTATCTAGATCTTTTCTCATTTCATCTGGAGTAGAATGCTTTTTCATATTGGTATGAATGTGGGTAATTAGTATATGAATGAATTACTTACAATAGCTCTTCATCTATTTGTTTCATAGCATCAAGATACTGAGCGCATGTACAAGTAGGAATTTGACATTTCCCTAATTTTAGGATAGATTTACTTTCTTGAGAATCCATATGAGCTTGATCAGTATGATGGCATCGCTTACAATTCATAAATTAATGAATAAGTGGGTTTTATTTAAAACTAGAAATTTATTTTAATTCATTTTGTTTTGCAATTTTAAAAAAATATTCTGCTTCATCTATAAATCCTAATTGGGCAAGAACAAACGCCTTCTTTTTTAATAAATCACTATTTTTTGGTTCAAGTTCTAAAGCTAAATCATAATTTTCAAGTGCATTATCATATTCACCCATAGAACTAAGAACTATCCCCTTTCCCATAAGCACTTTAATTTTCTCCTCATTAGAAATTGAATTTAATGATAATGCATGTTGATAAAATGATAAAGAATTAGTATAATCTCCAGACTCGTGATATTTTTTTGCCTTTAAAATTAATTCATCAAAAGAGAGATTTTTAACATAATTTAGGAACGAATTTGGGCTAGATGAATCTATAATATTAGATATTTCTGAAAGAAATTCATCATCATTAATTTTATTTTCTCTCCACGAAGTTGCCTTTGTGTTTAACAAATTAAGAAAAATGTCATGATCAGTTTTTGAAAAAACTGTTTGGTTTTTTGTTATGGAGAAATTAATTTCATTAAAATTCTCATTGATTTTATTTGAATCATCTTCTGATATGGCAGTATTATCATGTCTGGGTTCTGTTAGCATTAGAATAGCTGAGTTTTTAAAAATACCATTAGGAATTACTTTACCATCATCAACTTTTCCAGATAATATCTTTAAACTTTTAATATAATTTTCATTTGAAATTTCACCGTCAATCCACCAATTAGTTAATTCTTTAATCATTGTTTTTTGATATGTAGATTCTAAGGAAATTTTTTCTTCAAGCAATGTTGTCAAAGGTTTTCCAATTGCTGGGGCATAAGGCATCATTACTGTCCAAAATGATCTTTCAGTTTCAATTCTTGTTTTTATTGTAGAACATAATTCAGTATATTTTTCTTCTACACATCTATCGAATTTATAATCAATCCCATGGATTTCTTCTTCTACTTCATCTAAAACAAAGCCTAGATAATTTAAGACAAAATGAGATAGTTCATGACTAAGGATCCAAACTGAATCTGAATATTTGAAATTTGGACAATCGCAGATTATTATATTATGATTTGTACTCAAATCATTTCCATGATGTATGTAAACTCCACCTGCATTATGAGTATGTAGTTCAGAAATTCCTTTTTCTTCATCAAAAACTAAAATTAAAAGATCTAAATCAAATGGTTTTTCGTATTCTTTGAAAAAATTATCTTCAGTATAACATTCTGGTTCATAACTGCCATGGAATAATTGGTATAGATCAAGATATTCAATAACTATTTCATTATATTTTTCAACCATATAGTAATGATAACCACTACATGCTGGCTCGCTGGAAATTACTACGAGTTGCCAAGTTGCTTCTTCTGGAAGATAAGCAAATGAAGACGATATGCCAACAAGAGCTAAGCTTAGTAAAGCTCCAAAAAATCCTACAAGGAAGCTATTCCACACACTAGGAAATTTAAGAAATTAGCAAAATTGAGTTATGCTGTGCATTTAGGAAAAACACTCTTTTCTAAACTCTTTATCTCAAAAATTGAATTTATGACTAGTTTTATTCGCAAATATTATAATCAACCAGTGACATTTGACCATAGAAGAATTTGGCTGCAAAAAGAAAAACAAAAAGAAGAACTACTAAGAGAAGATCTACAAAATCCAAATCTAGATCTAAGAAAAAGACAAAATCAAAAGGAAAGAAATCATCAAAAGGAAAGAAAAAGCCTTTTGGAGGATACTCGATTAGCTTTGCTGGCAGAAAAGAAACTGTCGAACAAGTTTTTGGCAAAGGATCTATTACTCCAAGCGAAATGACAAAAAAGATTTGGAAATTTGTTAAGGCAAAGAGACTCTCTAGTCGATAAGCTCACTGAGCAAGTTTTTTCTAAGGAACTAAAACTGCTCTAGCTTCTATTTCTGAAGTTTTTAATTTAGATAATACTTCGTTTGCTTTTTCTAGAGGATAAACTTCAGAAACAACTTTTAGATTTTTTTCATCTGCTATTTTAATTACTTCTTTCATATCATTTCTTGAACCAATTAATGTTCCTCGAATGGTTTTTTCTTCAAATGCAATAAAATTTGAAATTTCCCCTATTGTTGCCAATACTACTAGTCCTCCTTTCTTAATTGATTGTATTGCAGTACTAGTTACAATATCTGCTGGAGCAAAAACTATTGAAGCATCAAGTAATCCAATTTTGTTCTTAAGTTCGTTTAAAACAAATTCTTGACCTTCATTAAAAGTAATTATTTCAGATGCACCCAAGTTTTTTGCAACTTGTAAATGTTTTATGTTTCGCGATACAGCAATGACATTACAACCCTCTATTTTTGCAAATTGGATTGCCATATGACCAACTCCTCCTATTCCAAATATTCCAATTTTTTTATTTTTTGAAGGTTCGCTAGCTTTAACTGCTTTATACGCAGTTATTCCAGCACAAAATAATGGTGCAGCATATTCTGGAGACATTGATTCAGGTACCTTGGTTGCAAAATCTTCTGTTACAGTAATGTATTCAGTATAACCACCTTTTAGTGACTCACCTAAAACCTCCATTGATTCACACAAGTATTCTTTACCTTCTTTGCAGTATTGACAATTCATGCATGATTCAAGTAATGGCGTAATTCCAGCTCTGTCTCCAACTTTAAATTTTGTAACTTTTTTTCCAATCTCTACAATTTTTCCTACCACTTCATGTCCTGGAACTGTAGGAAGAGTAGGTGGAATTCCAATATCTTGCCAATCTCCTTCAATTCCATGAAGTTGAGAATGGCAAACACCACATGCCTCAATTTTGATTAGAATTTCGTTATCTCGTTTAATTTCATGCTTATCAATTTGGGTAAGTTTTAATGGATTTGTTTCAATTTTCCCTAATTTTGATAACACCATAGCCTTCATTTTTTCAGTCATAAAAAACTCAAGTTAAAAACAGTATTTGTAGATTCCTTGATTTTATCAGAATAAAGAATATAGTCAATTCAAAAAATTAGTCTAGTATGGATGAAAATGTTAGTCCTGAAGATTTGGAGAGAGTTAAACTGTTGGACACTGTCGCAAAAAAAGGACTAAAAGAATTAACGTTAAATCAGCTAAAGCGTCTTCAAATATTAGTTGAAAAAAAAGATTACAGTCATAGCAAAAAAGCTCATAAATCAAAAATGAAATTACTTGCAAAAATTAATGTGGCTATTTATGAAAAAGAAGAAGGTAGAGAGGGAATCTAAGCTAGAACTTTATCATAAAATCTGTCTTCAACTAGTTTTACCAATTTGACAATAGATAATGGCTTTGCTACAATGTCTACATCCTCAAAACTATCAAGACCCATTATCAGTTGATTGCCATAGGCAGTTGCAAAAACAATGGTTTGCTCAGGGTTTATTTCACGAATTTCTTCAGCAAGTTCTGCTCCATTTTTTAAAGGCATATTATGATCTATAATTACAGCATCATAGATAACAGGATTTTTAGTTCCTAAAGACTGGCGAGCTCTCCTATATTCATTAATACATTCTACGCCATTTGATGTTACCTTTACTTTATGACCTCGGTCCTCAAATCCCATAACGTATTGGTCTGCAATATCTTGCTCATCTTCTGCAATCAATATGTTCAAGGGCATATTTTTTCCTCAATTAGATATACTCATCATTGCATTTCTTTTGATGTTTGTTAATTACTACATACATTAGCAATTTTTTGAGTTTTATCATTATTTTAGATTCAAAATTGAAGTAGGTACAAATAGATATTTTACATACGAAAAATGTGTCTGAAAATAGCCTAATCCATGAGACCAGTCCATATTTACTTCAACATGCAAAAAATCCAGTAAATTGGTACTCGTGGAATGATAATGCGCTAAAAAAAGCCAAAGAAGAAAACAAGCCTATTTTTCTAAGTATTGGGTATAGCTCCTGTCATTGGTGTCATGTAATGGCCCATGAATCATTTGAAAATGAAGAAATAGCAAAAATCATGAATGAGAGTTTTATCAATATCAAAGTAGACCGTGAAGAACGCCCAGATATTGATGACATCTATCAAAAAGTATGTCAAATGGCAACAGGTCAAGGGGGTTGGCCTCTTAGTGTATTTTTAACCCCAGATCAAAAACCATTCTATGTTGGAACATATTTTCCTGTTTTAGATTCGTATGGAAGACCAGGATTTGGAAGTTTGCTGAGACAACTAGCACAGTCTTGGAAAGAAAAACCAAAAGATGTTGAAAAAGCTGCTGAGAATTTTTTTACAAATCTTCAAAAAGCTGAATCTATAGTTTCTCCTTCTAAACTAGAAAAATCAATTCTTGATGAAGCGGCAATAAATCTAATGCAAATAGCAGATCAAATGTATGGAGGTTTTGGAAGTGCTCCAAAATTTCCAAATTCCACAAATCTTTCATTTATGTTAAGATATTCCAAGGTGTCTGGAATTTCAAAATTTCAAGAGTTTGTTTTAAGAACATTAAAGAAGATGGCCAATGGGGGAATTTTTGATCAACTTGGAGGAGGATTCCACCGTTATTCAACTGATTCAAGATGGCTTGTTCCACATTTTGAAAAAATGCTTTATGATAATGCATTGATTCCTCTTACATATGTAGAAGCATATCAAATTACTAAAGATCCATTTTATCTATTGGTAGTTTCTAAAACATTGAATTTTGTTTTACGTGAAATGACCTCTGAGGAGGGGGGATTTTATTCAGCGCAAGATGCAGATTCAGAAGGAATAGAAGGAAAATATTATGTTTGGAAAAAAAATGAAATTGAAAAAATTATAGGAGAAGATTCAGAGATTTTTTGTTTATTTTATGATGTAACAGATGGAGGTAATTTTGAAGGAAATACCATATTGTGTAACAATTTGGATTTGTCATCTGTGGCCTTCAAATTTGGAAAAACTGAAGATGAAACAAGAAAAATCATAGAAAAAAGTGCCAAAAAGCTATTGGAAATAAGAAACTCTCGAATTTCTCCGGGTTTAGATGACAAAATTTTGACGTCGTGGAATGCTTTGATGATTAGTGCTATGGCAAAAGGATATAGAATTTCCTCTGAAAAGGCCTTTTTGGATGCTGCTGAAAAATGTCTTGATTTTATTGAAAGGCAATTGAGTAAGAATGATGAACTATTTCGTACATACAAAAATGGTGTAGCAAAGATTCCTGGATATCTAGAAGATTATGCATATCTTATCAATGCGCTATTAGATGTATTTGAGATAAATCCTGAAATAAAATATCTTGAAAAGGCCAAAAAATTGGCTACGTATTTAATTGAACATTTCTGGGATGCTGAACATGATAATTTCTTTATGACTGCAGATAATCAAGCGAAGTTAATTATTCGTCCAAAAAGCAATTATGATTTATCAATGCCTTCTGGAAATTCTGTTGCAGCAAGTTGTCTTTTACGATTATTTCATTTAACACAAGAAAAAAAATTCATAGATATTTCAACTAAAATTATGGAATCTCAAGCATCGTTAGCAGCAGAAAATCCTTTTGGGTATGGATATTTACTAAATACGATTTACACATACTTGGAAAAACCAACCGAGATTACCATATTAAATTCTGTAAATTCTGAAATTACAAAATATTTGAACAATTCATTTATTCCTCAATCAATATTAGTAAATATTCAAAATGGAGAACAGTTAAAAAAATTAGAAAGTTTATCTTTTTTTTCAGGTAAAGAATTTCAAAAAAATAAAACAACAGTATTTGTTTGCAAAAACTTTTCTTGCTCCTTACCATTAGAATCGATTTCAGATATTCAAAAACAGCTCTAAGAAATTTTTTTGATATTTATTTCAAGTTTTTCTCCAACTTGAGGACGGCCCATTCTTTCATATCTGTTCTTAGGCATCGTAATTATAATTGATGTATGCTGATAACTCTTTACTTTGATTGTAGGTTGTGCTTGAAGCATTGCTTCTAATAATGGCGCAACTTGTTCTTTCATTTCAGGATCTAGTTTTTTTGAAACAGAGTCCATAATCATTTGTTTTTGAGAGACAGGTTCTGTTTGAACATTTTCAGCAACAGTCATTTGTACAACTTGTCCATTATCAACAATTTGTTGAATTCTGTATTCGGTAACTTCTCCCATGAGGAAAATCATTTGGATTAGCATTTATCTCTAATGGTAAGAAATTCAAAAATTTACGAATGATTTTTGATCAAAATTTGTGTTTGTAATTTTTAACATACATTTTGATTTATCATATTCTAGAATAGATACCGTCTGGCTCGTAAGTACCTTAATCGTAAGGAAGATAGAGTATTCTCAAAAGATGATACTACTTATGTTGCTGAGATAGATAAGAAAATCGAAGTCAAGGATGTAATGGATGTTGAAAGCCGTTACGTTACATTTGGAGATAAACTTCGACAAAGAGTACAAGAGAAAAAACCTGGGTATGTTGCAGCTAAAGAAGGAATTAGGTGGGCGTTAGATGCTGCAGGAAATACTGGGCAATATATCAAATATGTTAATATGAAAATTGACAGTCATCAACAGCAAATTAATCAAATTAAACAACTTCATGAAAAATTTGATAGAGAAATTCAGCTATTACAATCTGAAAACTTGGAAAAAATTCATTTAGATAAAAAGAAATTGGCTCAACTTGATGTAAAAACCATTACAAAAACTTTGGATCAATTGCTATTAGGTAAAAGAAATACAAAAACAAAACTTAGAACGTTAGAAAGCGAATTAGCTATTGCAGAAAAAGAGTTGGAATTACAAGAAAGACAAATTGAAGATGTTCGAGAAAATCTAAGAAAAACTCAGCAAGAAGGTACAAACTCTATTGAGAGAGGAAATGAGATTTCAACGCTTAAAATTATCAAAGAAGAATTAGAAAATCTAAGTAGGAACAACGATGTTAGTAAATTATCAAATGCTATAGATATTTTATCAGACTCTATAGAAAAAAAATACTAATCGTTTTTTAGATTACTCTATCAATGGCTTTACCATCATAGGGTTTGTAAATTATATCGTTTGCTTTTAATTCTTTTAATTTTTTCTTTGTAGAAGGAGAGAAATCTGCAGTCACCATGATAATTTTTGCATCAGAATCAATTTCTCGAATTTTCTTTAATGTATAGAATCCATCATAATTAGGCATAATTACATCTAAGAATATAACATCTGGTTTTAGTTTTTTGTAAAGTTCAAATCCTTCTTTTCCATCTTTGCCTTTACCAATTACTGTAACTCCTTTATTTTCAAGATAATCAGAAAACATTTCTACAGCATCAGGATCATCATCAATAACCAATGCAGTTGCATTTTTTTGCATCTTAGGCCTTTTGCGTGTTGAATCACTTGTTGTTGATGAGCTAGTTTTATCAATTTTTATTTCTGCACCCATTTTCCACATAAATCTACACAAACTTTGCATGTTTCCGGTAATCTCATCTGAATTTGTAATTAATGCTGAATCATCTGTTGCATGAATTCTTGATGTTTTTGAAGTATAACCTGACATTATGATTTGTGAAGAATTACAAACGATTCTTCCTTGTGAAGGTAATTTTGCAACTTTAAAATGATCCAAGCCTAGGTTTTTTACACAATCAGTTTTTTCAGATACTTCAAATTCGGTCATTAATTTAATTTGGACTTTTCTTTTCAGAGCTTTCTTTATAGAAGATGGGATGTCAGTGTAATACATTCTAATTAAATCTGATGTAGATGTAACAAGATAAAGCTCATCTTCTGTTTCATCAATAATTTTTTTAATTTCATTGTAAATATTGTCTCGTCCTGAAATAACAGATAGTTTTGGAAGATTAGTTTCAGCAGTATGACCTTTTAGTTTTTCCAAATTTTCAATTAATCGGGCCTGGTTTTTTTCTAATCTTTGAATTTCAGATTTTTTCTTTTTTAATAAATCATCAAAGGTTGTTTTTGGATCATTTGTGGAAAATAAAATTGGTGAAGAAAGTGTTGATGTTACAAAGCCTTGGTTTCTTAAATTTTCTAAAATTTTGTATCCTTTGACTCTATCAGTGTTTGTAAAATGGCTTATTTCACTAACCTTACCAGTCCCCATTCTAAGTAAACCAACATAGACTCTGGCTTCTTCTTCAGTAATGCCATAGTCTTCAAGTAGAGGCATAACTACTTCTTGCTCTGGTAGAATTAGCTCTTGGTTCTCCATATGAAAATAATCAGAAATTTATGACATATCTGCCCGTGTGTGGGTAGATCGAACGAACTTTTTTTTGAATTTTATTCGTTAAGAATGGGTTTTTCTATGTGATTTTTTCTTTGAGTGCTCTTTTTTGGCACCTTTGGAATTGATACAACAAATGTAGTGGGGTGGTTTCTTACAGCGAGAGCACCCCCATGCTTATCAATTATGCTTTTACAGCTTGCTAATCCAAGGCCAGTACCAGTTTGCTTTGTGGTAAATAGGGGTTCGAAGATTTTATCAATCGTATCTTCAGAAATTCCTGGCCCAGAGTCTTCAATTTCAATTACTGCATTGTCTGCTTTATCCAAAATTCTAATTGAGATTTCTCCTTTGTTTTCAACTGCTTGAGATGCGTTTTTGAGAATATTTGAAAATACGACTTCTAATCTAAAAGGATCACACATAACGGTAACTGAATTTTTTGGCATATTGATTTTGACTGTTTTGGGAATGTCAGTATTTAGTATGGCAGATTCAATAACAGTAATTATTGAGCTCGCTTGTAATTTCAATGCAGCTATGTTTACAAAGTCCAAAACATCTTCGATTTGATGAGACATTCTAGAAACGGCTCTACCAACCATTGATAATTGATGATTAACCTTTTCATCCATATTTGCATTTAATCTCATTTTCAAAATTTCCATTGAGTTTTTTATTACAGACAATGGATTTCTAAGATCGTGAGCTAATCGACTTGCCAAACTTCCAATAGAAGATAACCTTTCAGAAGTGATTATTTCTCGGTTTAGCTTTTCTAAATCTGCTGACATTTTGTCAATATCTTTTCCAAGCTCAGAAATTTCATCATTACCTTTAATATCTGATTTAACAAATTCACCTTCAGCAATTTTATGAGTAGTTTTTCGAAGTTTGATTAGAGGTTTAGAGATAGATTTTGTGATAATGTATTTCATAGCTAGTGTTGATGCAACGAAAACATTTAGAGCTATAATTATTTGAAGAGTAGTATTATCTACCATAGATTCAACTGTATCTTTTCTATTTTCTATATATGGTTCAATAAAAGACATTGCTGAAAAAATTGATTTGTTTAATTCTATTTCACTAGCTGCAAATTGATTTTTTAATTCTAGTATATCGTTAGTGTCTCCACCTCTACCAGCTAAAGATATCATTTTACTTGAGCTAATTATCATATCATTCCAATTTTTAGAAATGTCATCAGAATAGATGTTGTTTTCAGGGAAATTGTTTTCCATGAGAATTGTATATCTTGTAAAAGCTTCAGTGAATAGTGATTTTGATGTCTCCATTTCAAACATTTCATATTCTAGCTGTTCTTCTAGTGCAAAAGCTTCTTCAGATACCTCTTCATCAAATAAGTCGTCTTGAATAAGTACAATTTCTACAGTAGTTGATGAAACAAGAGATGCGGCCAATCTCATATCCTTTAATGCATCCCAAGTAGGCAAGGTTTCGGCGCTAAGATCTAGAAAACTATCCTGAACAGTTACAGTATTAGAAATTGCTATTGCTGAGACCATACCAATTAGGCCCACTAGCAAAATTACTTCTAGGGAGAATTTTGTCTTTAATTTCAAGTCAAAACCTCCTTAAAATCGCCTTTTGAGGCACTAGAAACCATACCTAACCGACTCACTTCTAGATTTTTGTGTTCATTTTTGTGATATTAGATTAGGTTTGTAATTAATTACAAACACAAAATGATGTACCAAATCTACTCATAGAAATTGTTTCAAACATGGGAAAAGACAATAGTCTATCCAAAGTATTGGTAGTATTTCTAGGAGTGACACTGCTAGGTTCATCTTTTACTGCATATAGCTCAGTTTTAGCAGCGACCCCAGGAACCTTCATTGATGTATTTGTGTCCTCAGGAAGTGGAGGATTAAATAGTCCTGAAGGATTAGTCTTTGGACCAGACGGAAATCTTTACGTTGTAAGTGAATTTTCTAAAGAAGTTATACGATATGATGGAGTTTCTGGTGCTTTTATCGATGTGTTCGTGTCATCAGGAAGTGGGGGTTTAACTGCACCAAGAGACTTAGTATTTGGTTCTGATGGAAATCTTTACGTTACCAGTGCAGGTTCTTCTGATTCAATTTTACGTTATGATGGAACTACTGGAGCATTTGTGGATGAGTTTGTATCTTCTGGAAGTGGAGGGTTAGATTCACCAAGAGGATTAGTCTTTGGACCAGACGGAAATCTTTACGTAAGTAGTTTCGTAAATGATAAAATTAAAAGATATGATGGAACTACTGGAGCATTTATTGATACATTTGTATCTTCAGGTAGCGGCGGATTAGATGGTCCCAATGGATTACAATTTGGTTCTGATGGAAATCTTTACGTAAGTACAGAAAATACTTCTGAAGTTTTACGTTATGATGGAAGTACTGGAGCATTCATCGATCCGTTTGTGTCGTCTGGAAGTGGAGGACTATCTGGCGCAGAAGGATTAGTCTTTGGACCAGACGGAAATCTTTACGTAAGTAGTGAAGACAGTTCTCAAATTCTAAGGTATGATGGAAGCACTGGAGCATTTGTGGACGTGTATGTTACAGCTGGAAGTGGCGGATTAAATTATCCAGATGGAATAATCTTTGGTCCTGATGTACACCTTTACGTTAGTAGCGAATCGTCAGATGAAGTATTACGGTATGAGGGCCCTCTTAGTGTAAGCGAATCATGTAACGGAAAAACAGTAGATGAGTGGGAAGTATTAGGATATACAAAATTTGTGGGTACAGTCGGTGATGATGTGATTACTGGTACTACAGGTAATGATGTCATAGTTTCATTGGAAGGAAATGATGAGATATTTGCAGATAGTGGAGATGACATTGTTTGTGGTGGTTTAGGAGATGATATCATACATGGTGGTAATGGAGAAGATGTTTTGTATGGAGAAGATGGAAATGATTTCATTTATGGAGAAAATGGAATTGATACTATTGATGCAGGTGATGGAGATAATTATGTCGAAGGAAACAATGGAGATGATGTAATTTCTAGTGGAAATGGAAACGATACAATTCTAGGTGGAAGAGGAGATGATTGCATAAATTCAGGAGCAGAGATAGGAGATATTGTTGATGGAGGTTTAGGTTCAAATCTAATTAATACAGGTTCTTGTACAATTCCGGTAGTAAATGATAGAACTACTTTAATTTGTCATTTCCCACCTGGAAATCCAGAAAATCATCATGAGATAATGATTTCTCCGGCTGATCTTCTAGCACATAAAGCCCATGGCGATAAGTTAGGACATTGTGAAAATGATGAAGAAGAAAAGATCAAATTGTTAAAAATTAAAAAACATAGAGAAGAAATTAGAGATAAAAATGAATTAAAAGATAAAAGAAATGAGCTTAAAGAAATCAAAAAAGATCTTAATAATCTAAAAAAAGAGTTTAACGATTCAGAAAAACAAAAAATCAAAGAGTTAGTTGATGAAATTAAAAACGTAATTAAAAAATTAAATGAAAATCCTGAATATGATAAAGAATTCAAAAAAATTCTAAAAGATGAAATCAAAGAAACAAAGTTAAAAATAAAACAAGAGATGACACCAAAGGAAAAAACTATCAAACACAAAATTGATTCTAAAGTGTATGGTTTATCAAAAAGTGATAATCCACAAAGAGATGCTAAAAAATTAGGTTTTGATTTCAAAGATGGCAAAACAAAAATTGCAATCAAGTTATATGATGATAATCAAGACGTAGTTGACTACTTGAGCTCAATTGGAACAATAGATATTAAAAATGACAAACATGTACAACTCACAGTTAAAGTAAGTGATCTTCCAAAAATTTATTCACTTGATGGAATTGATAAGATTAGGCCACCATTCTCAGCTGTACAATTTTATGAAGAGTTATCAGAAGGAGTATACTTTATCAATGCAGATCTAGCTCAGTTTGCAGGAATTACTGGTAAAGGAATCAAAGCAGCTGTATTAGATATTGCATTTAATGATAATGAGAAGATTTCAGACAACATTGTCCAAGTAAAATCTTTCAGACAAGGAATTGGATACATGCCAATTCAAGGAAATGGAAATGAAGCAGCTCATGGAACAGCAGTTGCAGAAATCATTACTGATGTAGCACCAGACGTTGAGCTTTACTTGTATTCAATGGAAACTGACATTGAATTTATTTCAGCAGTAGATGAAGCAATTTCTCAAAAAGTAGATGTGATTGCAATGTCAGCAGGTTGGCCAAACTTCCCTACAGATGGAACTAGTCACATTACACAAAAAATTGAAGAAGCCATTGGGGAAGGAATAGTGTTTGTTGTACCATCAGGAAACTTTGCTAACAAGCATTGGGAAGGAACTTTTGTTGATTCTAATGCAAATAACTGGCATGAATATTCAGATTCTGATGAAGGATTATCAATTTCAGTAACAAATGAGAGAATTGCTGAAGAAAAACCGATTGTTGCTCACTTGATGTGGGATGTTGGAATGGGTGATGTTGCTGACTTTGAGATGGTATTAGTTGATCCATTAGGTCAAATTGTAGACTATTCAGCAAATGAACAAAAAACAAAATCAGATACTCCATTTGAATACATTCATCATATTCCAGACATTGAAGGAACATACTCAATTGGAGTGTTATTTGCTGGAGACATGGCTGATGTTTCAAAAAGACCTAATGCGACATTAGAGATTTTTTCAGTAAACGATGAGCTAGAACATCCGGTTACCTTAAGTAGTGTATCAGTTCCTGCAGATGCTCAAGGCGCAATTGTTGTTGGTGCAGTAAATCATCTTGATGGTACATTACAACCATTTAGCTCACATGGACCAACTAATAATGGAAAATTAGCACCACATGTTGTTGGACCAGATGGAGTTACAACATTAGCATTAGGTGACAAGCCATTTTATGGAACATCTGCAACAACTCCATATGTTGCAGGACTTGCAGCTTTAATTTTGCAATCAAATCCTGAAATGACACCAGAACAAGTATTGCTTGAAATTCAACAAAATACAGATGATTCAGTGTCTTCAATTGAAGATGAGTATAACTACTCATCAGGATATGGATCAATAAACGCTTTATTCTTGGTAGAAAATTCGGAGGTTCTTGGATAAATTGAGTCAAATTAATCAAGAAGAAATTGTGGGTAGAAAAATTTTAAGTCTACTAGTAGTTACTGGAATTGCATTTTCTGGAGTTACATTTTTTATGTTAGATGATGGTTTGCAAACTGTTTTCTCAGAGACTGAAGTAAAATCAAGTCCTACAAACATTTGTGAAAATGGATTGTGTGGTATCGAAAACTTTGATGAAATATCTAACATAGTTCAACAAAGTGCAGAAGTTTCTAGTACCAATCAGGTTTTACAACACGAAGATTTCTCAAACCTTAAACTTGTAAAAAATTCTCCTGTTAAAGAATTTGAACAATCTGGAAACAAAGTTACACTGTATGCCGAAAAAGATAGTTTTATTCGAGAAGGTATTCAAAATAGTAACGAAGGTTCTAACCAAGTTCTAAGAGTAATGGGCTCAGGTCCAATTAACAATAGAGTGTTAATCTCATTTGATCTAGAGAATATGCAAGAATTTAGTGAAGGCAAAAATCTACAATCTGCTACTATCAAAATGTATGTAGAAAAAAATAATCTAAAGTGGGAAGAAGGTCAGTATGTAAGAATTCATAGTTTATTGGCTCAATGGGATGAAGGAAATGGAATCAATGCGCCTGTAAGTAATTTGATTAGAAGTGATGGAGTAACTTGGAGCTGTGCCGTAAACAGTGAATCTTGTAGTAATGAATGGAATGGAGGTATTTTCGATGCTATTCCTAGCGATTCAATTTGGATCTCAAATCAAGTAGATGATTATTGGATAAAATTCGATGTAACTTCAGATATTCTTGATTACCAAGAATCAAGAGAAAATTTCGGATGGATAATTCTAAAAGACAATGAAGAAATGAATGGTCAGATTAACATTGCATCTAGAGAAGCAGTATCAAACAATCCAGAATTAGTGTTGGTGTTTTCAGATGAATAGATTTAATGTATCAAATAATTTCATAGATAGGAAAAATGCTAGTTTAACTTTAGGATTAGTTGCTATAGCAATGTTAATGATTTCCCCATTAGCATCATCAAACGCATTTGCAGCAACAAGTGGTGTCTTTGAATGGCAACTCTTATTCATACAAGAGGCAGAGTGTAATCCAAATGATAATCTAAATGAAGTATATGCCAGTTTAACTACAAAATATTTTGAGATGTACCAACTAGAAAATAATCCTCATGAAGCACTATGCATAACAGAATCGGAGTATTCGGATTATAAAATGGATGAAAATATTGACTTGTTAATTTTAGTCTATGATGGAAAAGTTGGAGAGAAGATTTTACAGCCAAACAAAGTAGATGGATTGTACATTCACACTGGAAATGACAGAACAACAAACCACCTTATTATCATGTGTCATTGTTCCGATTTTGATTCAAGTTATGAGCAAATTTTGCCTTCCTGGATCTTATCTCATGAGCTTTCTCACTTTGTACTATCACTGAAAGGTTTTCCTCAAGCAGTAATTCAAAATGCAATTCACGAAATTGAAGAGGAGTATGATAATTGTGTAGGAGCTAATTTCCAATCAGATTATTGTGAAGAGTTTAAATCAACAATTCGTCCAGATAATATTTCCCAAGACTTTCCAGTAATGAAACCATATGATGATGCAGTAGGTCAAAAGTTGATTAACTATATTCCAGATGACTTTTCAGATTCTAAAATAATTGATTTACAACGAGACATTGCAAAAATGTGGACTACAAATGGAATTGATGATAATGCATATGTAAATACCTTGAAGAGTTTTGTTGATACTCCAATTGATCATACTCATGAAGAACACGAACCATTCATGGAAATAGAAAATGGATTTGTAATAGCAGAAATTTCAAAGCCAAAAGATGTGCAATGGGATGAATATTTAGATCCTGAATCAGATAATCAAAAAGACGTTCAATTGATTATTGATCACATACCATTTGATTTAGACAACACTGAAGAAGAAATTGATATGAAAGAGATGCCTAATTGGTTCAAAACTAGGGCTTTATTATGGTCAGAAAAAAGAATTAGTGACAAAGTATTCTTTGAAGGAGTAGAGCATCTAGTTAGAATGGGAATTGTCAGTATACAATAGATATAGTTTAACTGTCAGTTCATTTTTTCAATTTTAGAACCAGAATCTTCAATCATGGCTTTTTTAATTAAAGGTGCACGGTCTTTGAGAATTTTATGGAACTCTTGATTATCTTCAAGACTTGGACTTTGCTGTTGACTTTTGTAAGCTTGTAAAAATCCTGAATAAACACAACCTGCAATAAAGCCAAAAGCTGCATCAACTGCAGAATCAACTTCTGGCAAGTATAATTCAGCTATTTGTTTGTACGATGGTGCTTCACTAATGTAGTAATCTATAAGACTATCAACAAAATCCTTTGTGTTCTTAGAAATTACCATGGGATATTGCTTATTTCTGATACATATAACATTAATTTTTTTGAATCTATCCATAACTTGTAAATTTCTTTAATTAGAGATAACATCTTATGTGGAAAATTGAACGAGAGGAAGCATATTTTAAAATTTATGACTCGAAAAAAAACATAGCAGGGTATTTTGATCCCGATTATGGGGAATTATTTCCTAAAGAAAAAGAACTAGAACTTATAGAACAAATGCATAAAAATCGTGATAAAATTTCTGGAGGGTTTTTGATGGTTCCAATGGTCAAATTTACAATTTTTGATAATGATGATGAATTAAGAATTGATGAATTAGATAAAAAACTAGAGCAAGTAAATAAACGAATATTTCTTTGGAAAGAATTTCTTAGTCAAACTAAAAATGAATTCCATGCAATCAGAGTTTCTCACACTGATCAAGATATGCTAAGCATTACTTTTCCAATAAAATTCGACGTGCCCACACCACTTGAAAAAAAACTAGTTCTTGAAAATTTACAGTCTATTTTGAATCAATTGCAGAAACTATATTTGTTATAAATCTACTTGAATATCTTGATAATAATAAATACACAGATAGTGATGCTGTTAGAAGCAATAATGAACCTAAAGGAAATTCAGGGACTGCAGTATATTCTTCAGATTCAGCTGCAAGTGAATAATCTACTATGGAGTTTGAATCAATTTTGTCAGGAACAGGAACTACAAAGAAAGATTCATCGTTTGCTCTAATGTAGTCAGGTTCAACGTGGGATTTTGAAACTGCTGCAACGTTTCCATATTTGTCATATAATGTAGCTACAACAACTATAGTATTTGCAGTAATTTCTCCTTTATTGGCAACTGTTCCACTAATCATTAGATTATCAAGATTATCTCGAGTAAAATCAGATTCGGTAATGTCTATGACCTGACTTTTTGGTTCAGTTATTTCATATTTTATTTTAATAGAGTATTCATCAACAATCGAGGAAATTTCTTTTGAAACAACTATATCAAAAGGATTTTTTGTATCTGGCATCATTGTGTTTAACATAGGAGAAGATTCTACAGTATCTATTACAATACCATTTGAATATAATGTAGTGAAAATTTCAATTTGATTTACTGGTGCGTCAAAATTATTTTGAATTTCTCCAACAATGTGTAATGCACCATCATCACCAAAAAACTGTTGATCGTTTTGAACAGAAATTTCTCCCCAAGCAGTTGAAAGTCCAATTAAAGGAATAATCAATAAAAGTAATTTTTTCAACAAAATTAGGTAGGAACTCTTAATTAAAGAAGTTATGGTGCAATTCCTGCCTTTGCTGCATTAAATTTTGCTAACGCAGAAAGTTCGTATTCAAATGCTTCTTGAGTAAAAGACTCTGATCTAATTTTTGCACTATCGTCGCCGTTGATTATCCATTGGATTGTTGCTTTATCTGCCTCAAGTTGACTTTGAGAGGACAATTTGAACAAATCTACTGAAGAGACAAATGTTTCAGGAGGGTCTAGATCATCGTATCTTAAAATTAATTCTTCTAATTCTGAGAAATGGTTTTCTGAAAACTCTAAAAGAACTTCTGAGCTAGAATCGCCTTCTTGAAATATGGTTATTTCAGATTGAAAAGCAGTTTCAAGTGTTTTTAAGTCCTCTTGAATTGCTTGAAGGTTATTTCCAAAATTAAATCCCTTAATTCGGGTTTGCTCAGCTGAGTAGTTGTATCCTATAATCAAACTAACTATTCCAGCTATAACTATTCCAAGAATTATCCTGTTTCTTTTTTTCTTTGACATAATTCCAATAATCTAAGATTTAGAGTTCTATTAATTTGCTAATGGGATACATGATTTTCTAAGAGTAAGTGTTCGAAGAAAATTACAAACACATGGATAACTTTTTGAAATCCCAATATACCTTAGGTTTCCTCACACTGAGTTGTTGGGTGACATTCCCACTATTGGGCGTGAGGATTCCTATCGTCTTATAATGATTATTACACCAATTCCAATAATCGATAAGGACACTGGAATAAGCCAAGATGAAGATTGAATTCCTGCTAGTAATAGACTAGTTGTTGCAGTAGGAATTACTTCTCCTCCAATTAAAGAGCCCATCATTTGACCTTCAGGAATGCCTTCACGTACTTCAAATACATAACGTCCTAAGACATTTTGATTGTTTTGACTATTTTGTATTAATGAAGTAGCTGCAGGACCACTGTCTAAAAATGCGCCAGGAACACCAGAGCCTGGTAGCTCAAGAGAATTTGTTGAACCATCTGAAAAGCCTACTCTAGCTGATGCGCCTCCCGTACATTGAGGATCACTTCCACTGGCTTGACCAGACTCCCACATTATTGTATCAATATTAAATTCAATGTCAAAGTTTCCAGGTCCAGTATCGGAACGATCTATTAGTACAATTTGAAAATCATTAAACCCAGTAGGGCTACTACCTAAACCATAACAATCAACATTTATCCAGTTCACTCCAAAAGCTGGTCTTCCATTAACAGTATCTGTACCATAAGTTACAGCACTACTTCCATCTCCAGGAGCTTGTCTTGTATCAACATCTGCAAAAAATGGCGCCATGATTACACTATTAGTACTGAGCAAATCAAAAGGAGTAAAGGTAGAAAGTGGATTATCAAATGTAATATTTCCATTATTGTTTACATATGTAGAACTAAACATTTGGCCAAAAAAATCAATTGTAAAACCCAAACCAACTAGTCCAGTAAAACCATCATCATTTGGAGCTAAAGTGTTACTAGTGAATCCTGCATTTCCACGTACCGCGGCTGCAAATGCGTCTTCAGCAGAACTAGCCAAAACTGTTAGAGACAAAATCATAATTAGACCAAGTATAAGAAATTGTTTCATACCTAAAATCTCCCAATTTTTATTAAAATGACTTGTGAAGAATCTAATCTAGATCCCCTAATACAGATTGGAGTCTAGTGTGCGCTCAAATGCACTCACAATAGTATTTAGAAAATTACAGCATATGAAATAATGTGGGTCTAGGTTGAGAAAATTCAGATCTAAGCATTTAGCAATTGCGCCAGTAATAGGGCATATTATACTAGTTGCCATAGTAGTAGTAGGTAGCTCAATTACAGTTGTTTTTGCCCAAGATGCTTACAATATTTTACAACTAAGTGCTAATCCAGATATTGAACTTATTACAATTACTGGTTTTGATGCCAGAGACAAATATCTCATCGAGGCACATAATGCACCAGTGGCAAAACCATCATTTCTTGCTACATTTAACCCAGACGGAGTTAAAGGACTCAAAGAAGTCATTACTGTATATGTAAAAAATGATGGAACTAAAACAGTTATTCTAGATGAAGTTAGATTGGGAGGAACAGAATATAGTTTTTCTAATCCATTATTTGTTATTCCATTTGGGTCTTATGCAATTATTTCAAGTAATTTACCATCTACAGTGGTTTTAGCATCGAACCCAGAAATTAAACCAGGTCAAGAAGTAACTTTGATTTTTAGTCT